>Ga0315282_10014686_pt1 | contig 11629 bp, 11 predicted proteins | sample YL17G07_20_MG_FD_203693 | JGI IMG/M metagenome (GOLD analysis project Ga0315282, IMG submission 203693) | Sediment microbial communities from Yellowstone Lake, YNP, Wyoming, USA - YL17G07_20 | ecosystem: Environmental > Aquatic > Freshwater > Lake > Sediment | place: USA: Wyoming | collected...
GGCTCGGCGACATGGAGCAGAACGTCCGGACGATCTGCGAACGCGCGGGCGCTCGGCCCTTACCCGAACAGATCGCCGGAGCGCTTGAGGTCCGGATGTCGCTCTACCGCAAGTGCTTCGCGCCGACGCCGGGCGCGCTCGACGTGTTGCGATGGCTTCGCGCGGAGGACTACCGCACGGCGCTGATCAGCATGTGTGCGCCGGACACGCCGCCGCTGTGGCGAGCCTCGCCCTTCGCCGGTTCGGTCGACGTCGAGGTGTTCTCGAGCGAGGTCGGCCTGCGCAAGCCCGAACCGGGGATCTACCTGCACGCGTGCGAGCGGCTCGGCGTGGAGCCGTCAGCGTGCCTGTACGTCGGCGATGGGAGCTTCGGCGAACTGTCCGGCGCAGCGGCGCTCGGCATGCACGCGGTGCTCGTCCTCGATCCGGGGGTGGACGTCAGGACGATCCACCGTCCGGAGGCGGAAGAGTGGACCGGCCCGCGGATCGGGTCGCTGGTAGAGGTCCGGGCGTTGCTGGACGGCGAGGATCAACCCGCGGGGTCCGGTATGGCCGGCCCGGAGCGTTGGCGGTAGAGGATCGCCGCCACCGCGCCCACGGGCAGTGGGAGCCAGTACGAGACCAGCCGGTAGGCGAGCGTGGCGAGAGCCGCCTCGCCGGCAGCGACGCCGGCGAGCGTGAGCATGGCCGTGAGCCCGGCCTCCACGAAGCCGAGGCCTCCGGGCGTGATCGGGATCATGCCGAGCACGACCGAAGCCACGTAGGCGAGCAGCACGAGCGACGGTCGCGGCTTCGCGCCTACCGCCGTGAGCGCGGCGAGCAACGCGAGGTAGTCGAAGGCCCAGTTCCCGAAGGCGAGCAGCAGGGCGCGTCGCCAGCTCCGCCCGAGGTCCCTCCGGATGCCGTCTCGAGCGAGCACCAGGCGCGTCGGCAGGTCCGTCGTGGGCGGCCGGCGATGAGGGACGCCGTTCAGCACTCTCTGGAGTGTCCTTCCGAGCAGCTCGAGCGGCCGCTCCGTGGAGAGGAGAACGGCGCCGAGCGCGAATGCGAAGACGAAGGCGACCGCGCCCAGCCATGCGGCATGGATCAGGCCGCTCGGCGCGGGGGCCCCGAAGACGATGGCGGGGAGAGTGAGGAGGGGAAGGGCGAACAGGGTCCCGTTGCTGATCAACGACGCGACCGCGAGCCCGGTTCCGACCGTGGTCGCGTCGAGGCCCCCGCCGGTCAGCATCCCGTACTGGGTCGCCCCACTGGCTGCGGCTCCGCCCGGCACGATCCGGCTGACCGCGTTCCCCGCGAGCTGAGAGCTGGCGACGATGGACCATCTGCGCGTCCGCAATGCGACCCGGAGCAATCCCCACATGCACACGAAGCTCGCGCCCTCCACGAGCAGCATCACTACGAACCACACCGGGTTGAGGGAGAGCAAGCTGGGCCAAGCGTTGAAGACGACGAGGAGGCTCGGCCACAGGACGTACAGAGTGACGACCGAGAGAGTGAGGAGTACCGCGCGGACGGCGAGCTTGGCGCGGAACCTCACGAGCCGAGGGCTCCCACGGTTCGGGCGGCCTCGAGTGCGATCGAGCGCTCCGGGTCGATGAGGCCGCGGAGCGGGGCGCCTCCATCCGCGAGCGGCGTCACGGCCGCTGCGATCGCACCGCGCAACATGGCCGGACTCTACCGAGCTGCGGGTCCGGAGCACACACCACGCCGTCCCGTAAGCTGCGCGGCGATGACCGACGCCCGCTCGAAGCGCTCCCTCGCGATCCTCGCTGTGAGCGCGGCCACGTTCGCGTGGGGCTGGCCGGGCGTGTTGATCAAGCTGACATCGCTCTCCGCCCTTGCCTTCGCGATGATCCGGCTGTGGATGGGCGTCCTTGTGTACTTCGTCGTCCTCTTCGTCCTGCGGCGGCGGTTGTCGTGGACGACGTTCCGAGCCTGCGCGCTGGGAGGGGTGTTCTTCGGGCTCGACATCTCGCTCAGCTTCAGCGCCTACAAGCACACGACGATCGTGGACGCGACGATCATCGGCGCGCTGTCCCCGATCTTCATCCTGCTCGTCGCCGGGCGGATGTTCGGCGAGCGCGTCGGCCGGCGAGAGGCGATGCTCGTCGCCTTGTCGTTCGCGGGCGTAGTGCTGGTCGCGGCCGGCTCCTCCGGCTCGTCGGCATGGAGCGCGCTCGGTGACCTCTTCGCCGCGTGCGGCACGCTGAGCTGGACGGCGTACTGGGTCTTCTCGAAGCGGGCGCGCGCGACCGTCCCCGCGCTCGAGTACATGACGAGCGTGATGCTCGTCGCGGCGGTCGTCGTCACGCCGTTCGCGCTTGCCCTCGGCCGGATCACCGCCCCGGAAACCAAGGATTGGGCGATCTTGATCGGAGTCACCCTGGTGCCGGGCGCCACGGGTCACCTGCTCCTCGCGTGGTCCCACAGCCACGTCGAGGCGTGGCTCTCGGCGCTGATCACGCAGTGCTTACCGGTCGTCGCTGCCATCGCAGCATGGGTCGTGCTCGGCGAGTCGCTCACACCGCTCGCGATCTCCGGCGGGCTCGTTGTGCTGGCCGCGACCGCCCTCGTCATCGTCGGCACCACGCGGCGCGAACGCGTGCGCCTCGCCGCCGAGGAACTCGAGGCCGCCGTGGAGCGCCCGGCCTAGCTCGTCTCAGCGGTCTCCGAGTGCTCCACGTCGGAGGCATCTGGGGAGTCGGCGCCGGGAAGGGCGGAACGGTCGGCGCGCCGGTCGCGAACGAGAAGGATCCAGCCGCTGGCGGAGACGAACGCTGCAGCGGCGATCAGCAGCCCCAGGGCCAGTAGGAACGTGGCTTGACGGTCCATGGCGAGCGTCAGCGTACCGCGTCGGGTCAGTCGAGACCCTGGTGCCGAGCTGCCCGACGCTTGGCGTCGGCGCGGCGCTCGGCCTCGAGGCGCTCGAGGTCGACGTCCGAGTGGTCGACGTGGCTCATCGCAGCGGCGATCGCGCGATGGCCGGCGGTCTTCTCGATCAGGTCGTGCATCTCGTGCGCGACGCGCCGATAGGTGGGATGGCCCTGCGGCGACGAGCGAAGCTCGATCAGATGCATGGCCTCGCGCGCGTTCATCTGCATCACGAACCGGATGCGGTAGCTCATCGTCACCGCGTACTGCGCGACTTCCTTGCCCGCCTCGCGCGAGATCGCCGCCCACGTCTCGGCCGAGTCCTCCATCACGCGATGCCAGTCCTCCTCGAGGCCGGCCTCCGAGATCTGCTTCGGCGTCTCGTAGCCGTGCTGCGGTGTGAGCGTCTGCCACTCGAGCGTGAGCAGCCGGTGGCGCTGGAGATCGCGGAACGCCCCGTAGTCGCAGAGCACGTCGAACCGGTACCCGGTCCGCTCGAACGCGCGCCCCGGCTTGTGTCGGCGGTTCCCGCGCTCACCGACGTAGGCCTTGAGCACCGAGGCGCGCTGCTCCTCGTTCATCGTATGCGCGAGCGACTGGACCCGGTCGTCTGGGAGGTCGGTCAGCGCGTACAGCGCGGCCGCGACGGCCTTCTCCTCGCCGAGGGGGTCGTAGTCGGTGAGCGTGACCTCGGCGCGCGGGCCGGGCTCGACGCCCTCCGTGTACCTTGCAGCGACCTCGGCGGTGGCCTCCCGTGTCTCGGCGAGGTACCGTGACCACGCGACGCCGCGATCCTCGACGTCCACGCGCTTCAGGAATGACGGGATGACCTTGCGCAACTCGGCGAGCATCAGGTCCGAGTACTCGCGCACCTCGGCGAGCGGGTGCGCGCGCATCCGGAGCAGCATCTGCTCGAAGGCCTGCCCGTCCGCGTAGACGCCGAGGTTCGAGCGGGTCCCGGCCGGCAGCAGCACGCGCAGCGTGTCGCAGGTCTTGGCCAGGATCGTCGACCGGTAGACGGGGTCGGGATCGGCAGGGTCCTTCGGGAAGCGCTGTCGATAGAGGTCCTCCATCGACTCGAACATCCGCCCGTAGGCCCCGAACGTGCGGTCGGCGAACGCGAGGTACGCGTCGGCGAGCGGGGTGCCCTCGATCTCGGGCGGTACCGTCAGGCGCCACCTGCCCTCGGGTTTGTCGTCGTAGCGCATGTAGCGCGTCGACTGCTCGAGGTAGGCGGCCAGGCGCCCCCACTCGATCGCCTTCGTCAGGAGCTGCGACGCCTGCTCGCACGCGAGGTGCACGCCGCCGAGCTGTGCGACCGAGTCGTCCCCGTACTCGAAGAACACGTTGTCGTAGAGGCGCTCGGCTCGCTCGGTGCCGACGCGGCCGGTCGTCCCGAAGCCCTCGATGTCCTTCGCGAACTCGTCGAGGAATAGACGCCGCAGCGACTTCGCGGTGCGCGAGTACCGCGCGAACAGCGCGCCCTTCACGACCTCGGGCATATTCACGAGCGCGAACACCGGCCCGTCGAGGTTCGTGAAGTACGGCGCGAGGCGCTCGCGTTCGTCGGAAGTGAACGGCTCCTGCGCGAACCAGAGACTCACGGCGTCGGGGAGGGGGACGGGCTGGCCTCGGTGCCGATCCATACCTGGACCACGTCGCCCTGGTTCGCCTGGCCGTTCGCAGCGGGGTCCTGCTGGACGATCTTGTTCCCGTTCGGGCAGAGCGGGATGGCCGGCATCTCCCCAGCAAGCTGGATCCCGAGGCCGAGCTTGTCGAGCTCCGCCTTGGCGGCGCCGTAGCTCGAACACGTGAGGTCCGGGACGGTCACTGGCGCCGGACCGGTGGAGACCACCACGTTCACCACGGTCCCGGGGTTGACCGGCGTGTCCGGGAGCAGGTCCTGGTTGATGATGTGGCCGGCGGCGACGGTCGTGCTCGGCTCCTCGGTCGGCGTCGTCCCGAGGACGAGGTGCACGGCCTCGAGGGCGGTGCGCGCCTCATCGAGGGTCTTGCCCGTCAGGTCCGGAACGGGGATCTGCTTCGGTGCTTTGCCGACGGTGATCGTGACGGTGCTGCCCTCGTCGGCGAGCTGCTCGGGGGGTGGGTCCTGGGCGATGACGATGCCGACCTCGGCCGGATCGTTGGTCGCCTTCATGACGGGCGGCGCGACCTTGAACCCGGCGTTCACGAGCTCACTCGTCGCTGCCTCCTGTGCGAGACCGAGCACGCGCGGGACCTTCACCTGCTTCGCCTGGCCGCCGAGCAGCGCGGTGGCCAGGAAGTACGCCCCGGCGCCGAGGACGCCGAGGATAAGCACGCCGACGAGCACCCCGACCCACCACCTGCGGCCGCCGCCGGAGGCCTGGGTCGGTGGGAGCATGGCCGTCGTCTGCGCGCCCGGCGGCATCGCTCGCGTAGCGGCGGGCTCCGCGAGGAGCGGCGTCGCGATCACAGGCTCGTTGCGGCGAGCGCGTTCGAGGTCGGCGCGGAGATCGTCGGCGGTTTGATAGCGGTTCGCCGGGTTCTTCGAGAGCGCCTTCAGGACCACCGCGTCGAGTTCGGTCGAGACGTCCGGATCCAGCTTCGAGGGCGGCTGGGGCGTCTCGAGTACCTGTTTCGAGGCGACGGTCACCGGCGAGTCGCCGACGAACGGCGCCCGGCCGGTGAGCATCTCGTACAGCACGCATCCGAGCGAGTAGATGTCGGAGCGGCCGTCGACCGCCTGGCCCTGCGCCTGCTCCGGCGAGAGGTATGAGGCCGTGCCAAGCACCGCGACCGTCTGCGCGATGGTGTCGCCGGTCACACTCACCCGCGCGATGCCGAAGTCGGAGACCTTCACCTCGCCGCGCGGGGTCACCATGATGTTGCCCGGCTTGATGTCGCGGTGGACGATGCCGGCGGCGTGCGCAACGGCGAGTGCGCGGCAGACGTCCTCGGCGATCTCTATCGCGCGGTCGGGCGTGATGCGTCCGCCGCCGGCGAGGCACGCCGCGAGGGTCTTGCCCTCGACGTACTCCATGACGATGTACTTGATGCCGTCGTCCTCGCCCGTGTCGTAGACGCTGACGAGGTTCGAGTGGTTCAGGCGGGCGGCGGCCTGCGCCTCTCGGCGGAAGCGCGCGATGAAACTCTCGTCGTCGGCGAGCTGCGGCGCGAGCACCTTGATGGCGACCGGGCGCCCGAGCACCTCATCGGTACCCTTGAACACCTTGGCCATCCCGCCGCGTCCGAGCTCCTGCTCGACGCGGTACCGGCCCCCGAGCAGCATCCGCTCGCTCACGCTCTACACCTTCCGTCGGTGGGATGTCTCATCTGGCGGTCCCGTCTCTCATCTGCCCAGTGCGGCCTCCATGACCGCCTTCGCGATCGGCGCGGCCACACGGCCGCCGGTCGCCTCGCTGCCAAGGCTACCGCCGTCGAGGACGATCACGGCGACGGCGACCTGTGGGGAATCTGCCGGCGCGAACGAAACGAACCACGCGTGGGGTGCGAGGCCCTCGCCGTGCTGCGCGGTTCCGGTCTTGCCGGCGACCGTCACCCCGGGTATCTGTGCGGCGGTTCCGGTCCCGCTCTGGACGACGCTCACCATCATCTGGGTGAGCGTCGCCGCGTTCTCCGGCGTGAGCGGCCTCGAGTAGACCTGCGGCTCATAGGTCTTCACGATCTGCCCGTCCGGGTCGCGGATCTCGGTGACGAGGCGAGGACACATCTCGACGCCGCCGTTCGCGATCGCCGCGGCGACGAGCGCCATCTGCATCGGGTTCGCCGTCACGTCGTCCTGTCCGATCGCGGAGAGCGCGACCGCCGGCAGCCGCTGCTCGTAGTAGCTCGGGGCCGGGAACACGCCCGTCTGGAAAGGGATGTCGAACGGCACGTTCCCGCCAGAGGTGTCGGGCGCGAACCCGAACTCGCGTGCCTGCGCCGCGAGTTCGTTCGCTCCGAGCGCGAGCCCGATCTCGCCGAACACGACGTTGCACGAGACGCGCAGCGCGTCGGCGAGCGTGATCTGGCTCACGCCGCCGAGGCAGTGCTCGCCACCGAAGTTCTGGAGCGTGTGCGTGGTGTTCGGCAGGTCGAGCACGTGCGGGTTCGGCCACAGGCTGTCGGGGCCGTAGCCGTTCTGGAGCGCCGCCGACGCCGTCACGAGCTTGAACGTGGACCCCGGCGGGAACAGCTCCGCGTCCGCGCGTGAGACGAGGGGCTTCGACGGGTCGGCGTTCAACCGTCTCCAAGCGGCGCGCACGACTCTCTCGTCCTGGGCCGAGAGCTGGTTCGGATCGAAGGTCGGGTTCGCGTACAGCGCGAGCACGTTGCCGGTGCTCGGCTCGATCGCGACGACCGCGCCGGGCAGCCCACCGAGCTCCCGCTCCGCGGCGCGCTGCACGTTCGGGTCGATCGTCGTGATGATCGACGCGCCCTGCTTCGGGCGTCCGAGGATCAGGTCGGCGAGGGTCTGCGGGACGAGCTCGGGCGCGTCGCCTGCGAGGTACGGGTCGTAGGCACGCTCGAGCCCGCTCCGCCCATAGATGGAGGAGTAGTAGCCGGTCACGTCCGCGTACAGCGGGCCGCTCGGGTAGTGGCGCTGGTAGCGGAGGGCTCCCGTGCTCTTGCGGCTCACGGCGAGGAGGGTCGAGCCGTCGTCGGCGAGGATCGCGCCGCGGTCGACGTCATACTCGGCGATCTGCTGCCTCCTCGCGTTCGCCGGATTCGCGGCGAGGTCGCTCGCCGCGAAGACCTGCACGTAGTCGATCTGCGCGAGCAGCACGAGGAGCAGGATCAGCAGGGCTGCGCCGAGCCGTCGGATCTGCTTGTCCACCTCAGGCCCTCCGCTTCCGGCGCGGCGCCGGCCCCGAGGACACGCGCACGAGCAGCGCGAGGATGATGAAGTTCGCGAGCAGGCTCGAGCCCCCGTGCGAGACGAACGGCAGCGTGACGCCGGTGAGCGGGATCACGCGCGTGACCCCTCCGACGATCACGAACGTCTGGAGCGCGATCGCTGCCGACAGCCCCGCTGCGAGGAGCTTGCCGAACCCGTCCGAGCAGCGGATCGCCGTGGCGAGCCCCTTGCCGATCAGCACCACGCAGAGCAGCAGCACCGCGACGGTGCCGAGCAGCCCGAGCTCCTCGCCGATCGCCGCGAAGATGAAGTCGGTCTCGGCGGATGGGATGAGGTACGGCGCGCCTCGCCCGAGACCGGCGCCGACGATCCCACCGCTCGCCATCCCGAACTCTGCCTGCGCGACCTGACCGTAGCCCTGCCCGAAGATCTTGCTCGGGTCGAGGGCGTGCAGCCAGATGTCGACGCGCATCTGAACGTGCGAGAGCGCGAGGTAGCCGATCCACGCACCCACCGCGAACAGCAGGAGCCCCATCACGGGGTAGGCGGCTCGACCGGTCGCGATCCAGATCATCACGACGAAGATCGCGAAGTACAGCAGCGAGGCGCCCAGGTCCTTCTCGAAGAACAAGACGGCGAGGGATACACCCCACGCGAGCAGCAGGGGCGCGAGGTGCCTCGGCTGGGGCAACCGGAGCGGGCCGAGTCGCCAGGTCGCGACGGAGAGCAGCTCACGCTTCGCGCTCAGGTACGAGGCGAGGAAGACGACGATGAAGACCTTCCCGAGCTCCGAGGGCTGGAACCCGATCGGGCCGATCCTCACCCACAGTCGCGCGCCGTTGATCGTGCGGCCGATGCCGGGCACGATCGGCAGCAGCAAGAGCGCGAGGCCGACGAGGCCGATCGTGTACGTGTACGCGTCGAGCTGTCGGTGGTCGCGCACGAGGAGCAACGTCGCGCCGAAGGCGAGCAGCCCGACGACGACCCACGTCGCCTGCTCGGCGGCGAAACCGCCGGACAGACGGAAGATGACCGCGAACCCGATCCCCGTGAGGACGCCGGCGGTCGGGAACAGGGCGGGGTCCGCGCCCGGGGCGAGTCGGCGCATGAGCGCGTGCGCCGCCAGGTACCCGACGGCGAAGATCGAGCCGTAGAGCGCGAGGTTGGCTGGGATGTGCCCGCTCTTCCCGAGCCCGACGAGCGTGTACGCGCCGACCGCGAGCACGAGCGCGAGGATCGTGAGCGCGAGGGCGGTGCCCTGCCGGGGTCGCTGCGCGGGAAGGCCGGCCTGTCTCACGGTGGCCGCTCTCACGGTGCTGGCACGCCCTGCTGGTAGATGGCCACGTCGTGGCGGATTTGCTGCACGATCGCGTCGGCCTCCTCCCGGTCGTCGGCGGTGATGCCGTCGGTGAGGTTGCGGTAGAGGGCCAGTCTCTCGGCGGCGACGGCTGAGATCTGCGTCTCGAGCACCACGTGATGCAGGTCGAACCCTGTGACCGACACCGGGATCCCTCGATAGACCGCCACGCGCCCGTCCGCCACCCCCACGTACCACTGGGAGTCCACGTACACGCGCAGGGCGACGAGTAACACGATTACCACGATGACCGCCGCGCCCACCCACGCGCCGAGGCGCTTCCACGGGAACGGGGAACGCCTGCGCCGGGGCGCCGGCGGTTCCGATCCGACCGCCGCGCGATCCTCGTCTGCGGCATCGGCGGGCGCTTCACCGACGGCGGCCTCACCGGTGGCCTCGCTCTCCATCGCGACACCAGCGGGTTCGCCGGCGGCCAGATCGATGACGATCACCGTGATGTTGTCGACGCCTCCGGCGCGGTTGGCGGCTCGGACCAGGCGCTTCGCGGCATCCTCGGGGTCCGGCGCGGCGGCGAGGATCTCGCGGGTCTGACCCTCGGTGATCATCCCGGTGAGGCCGTCGGTGCAGAGCAGTAGGCGGTCGCCGGGACGCACGGGAAGCTCGCCCGTGTCGACGTTGACAGTCATCTCCACGCCGAGCGCGCGCGTGAGGATGCTGCGGTGCGGGTGGGTTCCGGCCTCTTCTTCGGTGATCTCTCCCGAGGTCACCATCCGATGGACCAGCGTGTGGTCCTCGGTCAGGAGTTGCAGCCGCCCGTCGCGGAGCAGGTACGCGCGCGAATCGCCGACGTGAGCGAGCCGCACGCGGTCCGCTTCCACGAGGACGGCGGTGAGCGTGGTCCCCATCCCGGTCACGGTCCGGTCGAGCAGCGACCTCTCGAGGACGGCGCGGTTGGCCGCCTGCACGAGGTTCCGGAGGTCGGGCGCGCTGTGGTCGAAGAGCCTCTCTATCGTGTCGAGCGCGAGGTTCGACGCGACCTCGCCGCCCACGTGTCCGCCCATGCCATCCGCGACGGCGAACAGCGGGTCGTCCACGAGGAACGAGTCCTCGTTCCCCTCGCGGACCTGCCCGATGTCCGTGGCGGCGGCCGCGACGATCTTCACCGGCGTAGCTCCAAGAGCGTCTTGCCGACGCGCACGACGTCACCGGGGTGCACCTCAGCGGCGTTCGACAGACGCCGATCGTTCAGGTACGTACCGTTCGTCGAGCCGAGATCCTCGACGAACCACCCGCCATCCTTGCCGTACAAGCGCGCGTGCATCTGTGAGACGTACGTGTCGTCCACGCGGATCCGGCAGTCCTCGCTACGTCCGATGTCGAGGGCTCCCGAGAGGCGGAACCTGTGGGCCTTCGCGCCGGGTGCGTTCACGACGACCAACGCAGGCGGCTTCGCGCCCCGCGGTGCCCTCTGCTTCGCGCTGCGCTTTCCCTCTACACGTTTCGCGCCCCGACGCCCCTTCGAGACCTCGACGGCGACAGACTTCACCGCCCGGTAGATGAAGAGGTAGAGCAACGCGAGCAGCGAGTACTTCAATACCGACAGCACGAACGGCGACACCTAGGCCCTCCGGAACTCGAGCACGGTGGTACCGATCGTGATGCGGTCGCCGTCGCGAAGCATGACCTCACCGACACTCTCGTCGTTGACGAACGTGCCGTTCGTCGAGCCGAGATCGGTGAGGAGGTACTCGTCGCCGTCGACGTGGATCCGCGCGTGGCGTCTCGACGCGCCGGCGTCGTGAACCACGACGTCGCATTCGGACAAGCGCCCGAGGATCACGCTCTGCTTCGAGATGCGGAAGGTCGTCGCCGGTCTGTCTCCCTCGTAGAGCACCACCGACGCCTGACCTGCCGGCGGGGGCGCGGCGGGGATCGGCTCGGCCACGCCCTCGACGAACGAGGCCTCGCACCGGAGCTTCCCTTTCCCGAGCTCGTCGTCGATCTCAAGCTCGACCTCCGGCGGCCCGACGAGGCCCCAACCGCGCTCGGCGACGGCGTCGCGGACGACCTGCTTCAGCTCGGCGACGAGAGCTTGCTCGGCCTGCTCGTAGCGCTCGCCGTCCGTCGGCGACAGCGAGAACACGAAGCGGTTCGGTGCCCAGACCTCGCGGACGCCGACCGTCTTCCCCGCGTCCATCTCGCGCATCAGGCGCTTCGCGAGCTCGACCGGCTGGAGGCCGCCGCGGAACGTGGTCGCGAAGAACCCCTCGACGAGGTTCCCGAGGCGACGCTCGAAGTCACGGAGGATCGGCACGATGCAGCATCCGCGCAGCTAGAAGGCGGTGACGCGCCGATTCTACCCCGGCCTCCACGTCTGTCTGTCGCGGCGAGGGCTAGGCGGGCAGAGTACGGTGGCGGTACCCTTTCGCTCGCCTCTCGGGCGAGTGGCGGAATTGGCAGACGCGCAGGATTCAGGATCCTGTCCGGGCAACCGGGTGGGGGTTCAACTCCCCCCTCGCCCACATACTCTGACCTGCGACGCTTCACTTCGAACCACTCTCGCCGCCCCTGCGTGGTGACGTCCGTGGTGACGCCGT
>Ga0315282_10014687_pt1 | contig 11628 bp, 6 predicted proteins | sample YL17G07_20_MG_FD_203693 | JGI IMG/M metagenome (GOLD analysis project Ga0315282, IMG submission 203693) | Sediment microbial communities from Yellowstone Lake, YNP, Wyoming, USA - YL17G07_20 | ecosystem: Environmental > Aquatic > Freshwater > Lake > Sediment | place: USA: Wyoming | collected...
GCCCACTAAGGCATAAAATTTGCCGGAATCGCTTCGTCCGCCTCGTGGTCAAGCTCATTTGACTTTTCCGCGGCCTGGTCGAAAGGTATGATTAAATTAACTTTACCCGACAAGCCGGGCCCCGATTCGATCTCGATATTACCGCCATAATAATGCAACCGCTCCTCTATGCTGAACAAACCAAAGCCCCAGACCTCCTCAAAGTTGGCTCTTTTGTTGAAAATCTTATCGGCCGGGAAGCCGACGCCATTGTCCTCCACGGAGATTTTGAAGTAATTGCCTTCTCTCCGGAGGTAAACCCTGGCCTGAGTCGCCTTGGCATGTTTGAGCACGTTGATTAACAACTCGCGCACTGCCCGGAAGAGAACGATTCTTTTCTCTATGCTCAAATGTTTGGAGTGATCATCACATTCCACCTGGATCTGCAGGCCATTTTGCTTGTACATCTTTTCCGCCAGCCACTCCACCGCGGCCCCTAAGCCCACGTCATAGAGAATCGGAGGGCTTAACTCGAAGATCAAGGAACGGGTGATCCGGATCGAATTCTCAATGAGCCGATAAACTTCTGTAATCGGCGCCTTAAGCCGCTGGTACGAATTTTTGTCTTGCAATTCCTCTAATTTGATTTTGGCAAAACTCAAAATCTGGCCGATATTGTCATGTAACAGTTCGGCCAGGCTCCGCCTTTCACGTTCCTCGGTCAGGGATAATTCCGAAGCCAATTTCTGTAGCTTGTTTTGATATTTACGAATCTGTTGTTCCTTCTGCTTGCGTTCGGTGACGTCTTCAACCATGGCGATAATTAAGTTGGGGTGGCCACCCAGCTCCCGGACTACCGACAGCGATTGACGCCACCAGCCGGTCTTGCCATATTTGCCGAGATAACGGTTCTCTCCGCGCAGAGTACCACCTCTCCCTTTCAGTAAATCCTTAAAGGATTTCATGGCAAACGGGCTGTCTTCCGGATGGGTGAACAGGGAAAGATTGGCGTTCTCCAATTCCTCAGGGGAGTAGCCGAGGATCGTCTGGAAGGCCGGATTCCACTCCAGCAAACTGCCATCCACATCTAACAGGGCTATGCCCAGGGCAGACTCTTTGATAATGGTGCGGAACCGCGCCTCGCTTTCCGCCAAAGCAGCCTCTATTCTCTTGCGTTCCCGAATCTCCTCTTTCATTTCATGGTTAAACTTTAAAAGTTCTTCGGTGCGATTTTCGATTTGTTTCTCAATCTTGTCACTTTTATAGGTAAACTCCTGAATCATTGATTGAAATTTAGTTAAGATCAGGAATGCACTGGCCAGCGCAATCAAGGTCCCGCCAACGAGGAGGATGAGATCTGAATCGATAGCCAGTTTACCTGGCACCAAAGAAGATTCGATAAACCGAAAAACCGATATGGCTATCAATAACTGTAAAGAGATTAATATTAGCTTGGGGACGGCTCGATTCAACTTTCCAATCAAAAAATTGGAGGTCGGTCGGAAATCCGCCGTATCTAATTCGACGCCGGCCAAATTTTTCGGTTCCATATAATTTCCCCGGATTTATTTATGAAAATTTTAGCCTATGTTAAGCAATAAAACTTCCCTCGCCTATAAGGGAACTCCTGATTTTAGGCTTCGAACTCCCTGAAATTCTGACGCCTGCCTTAGGTTCGCCGCCAGGACCGGCCCGATGGGCTGAAGAGTGGCCGGACAAATTTTTGCCGCGGCGGCATGAAGGCATCTCTATCTTTATCGGCTCGGAGGTGGGTAATAAATTTTTTTACAGGCGTTCCCCCTAATTGCCGATATTTAAAACATCCGCTAATCCCAAAAGACTTAGATTTTACAAATATTTCATGGTATCATGGCTTTCCAGAAACAGTGCCCCTGTGAAAATGTGTTTCTGATAATCCCGAGGAGAAGAGGTAATGGTCATGAAAAGAATCTCAGGCACCATTCCGGTGAGACTGGTTATTTGCCTCATAGTGGCGGTATTGCTTGCTGTCAGCGCCGCCTGGGCCAAACCCACCACCCCGGACCAGGCCAAAAATGTGGTCCTGAACTGGCTCGCCAAGGATGCGACGCCCCTGGGCGCCCGCCTGGGCGCACAGGGTAAAGAAGGCAAAACCTTTAAGCGGCAGGACACAGAAAACTGGCCGGACGTGGAAAAGGCGCCCCTGGGCGCTCCCCCGGGCCCACAGATTAAAGAAGTCAAAACCTTCTATCATCAGGACACCCCGGCCTATTATGTGGTTTACCTGAATCCTTCGGGTCTGGTTTTTCTGCCGGCCGACGACCTGGTGGAGCCCATCATCGGTTTTATGCCGGAAGGATACTACGACCCCTCGCCCGTCAACCCCCTCGGGGCGTTGGTGAGCCGGGACATTCCCGGCCGGGTCGTTCAGGCCAGGGAAGTGGAGGCTAAAGGCGTGGAAACGCTGGCGGCAGATTCTCCCCATGCCAAGGCCCGGCGCAAGTGGGCCTGGCTGGAAAAATCCACTACCTCCGGCACAGAAGCTTCGGAGTTTGGCATCGACCCCATCTCCGACGTCCGGGTGGCCTCCTTTGTCAATAGCCGCTGGAACCAGGCCGGGGCCGACGGCTCGCTGCCGGATCCCACCACCTGCAACTACCCCTGCTACAATTACTTTACCCCTCCTTATGCGGCCGGTGACGCCCGCAACTACGTCTCCGGCTGCGTGGCTACCGCCCTGTCACAACTCATTCGCTACTGTAGTTATCCCACCAGTGGCATCGGCAAGGTCCAAAAAAGCTATTATATCCATGATCCATACAACTATTCTCCCTTGCCGGGCTATACCCGGGGCGGCGATGATAACGGTGGGGCCTATGTCTGGACCAATGACAACATGCCTTACATCACCAATTCCTCCACCACGCCAACCCAGCGCGCGGCCATCGGCAGGCTCCTCTGGGACGTCGGCATTTCGGTGGGAATGAATTACGACACCGTGGCCAACGGCGGTTCCGGCACCGACACCCTCAAGGCCGCTGACGCCTTGGTCAACACCTTCCAATACAGTAACGCCAAGAAAGGCTATAACTCGGGGAGCAACCTCCTCACCGACCCCCGCAACGCCATGGTGAACCCCAACCTGCACGCCGGATATCCCATCCTCTTCGGCATTACCAACGGGTCTAGCGGCCACGCCATCGTCTGCGACGGTTACGGCTACAATGCCTACCCCACCATGTACCACCACCTCAATATGGGGTGGTCGGGCAGCTCGGATTTGTGGTACAACTTGCCCAATATCGGCACCGGCTATAACTTTAATTCCGTCTATAAATGTATCTATAATGTCTATACCTCCGGCACGGGTGAGATCATCGCGGGGCGGGTGACGGACTCTGCCGGCAATCCCATCTCCGGCGTTACGGTGACCGCTACCGGCGGCGGCCACACCTATCCTGCTCTTGCCGCCACCAGTTCCAGCGGTATTTACGCCATCCCCAAGGTGCTCTCCGGCACCACCTTTACCGTCAGCGCCAGCAAGACCGGCTATACCTTCACTTCCCAGTCGGTGCTCACGGGTACTAGCCCCACTCTTCCTAATTATTCCCCCACGACCGGCAACAGGTGGGGCATTGATTTTGTGGCCGGCAGCACCCCCACCCCTACCGGCCGGGTGCTCTTTAACAATGGGCCGCTGGTAAACAGCCCTGGAACCGGCGCCGGGGGCGCTGACGAAAGCAATGTGCAGCAAGCCGCGCTTGGTATGGACACTTTCGGAATAAATAATGCGTTTTCTGCCGGTTATCGTATTGCGGATGATTTCAGACTTGCAAGCCGCTCACAACTTCAAAAAATTAAATTTTATGCCTATCAGACCGGCTCAACCACTACTTCAACTATAACTGCGGTAAATCTGCGCATCTGGAACGGGCCTCCTGATAATCCGGCAAGCACTGTAATATACGGAGATACCACCACCAACCGCATGACTAACGCAACCTGGGCGAACATTTACCGGGTACGGGATAATCACGATACCACGCGTCCTGTAATGGTAGTTACCGCAAGCATCGACGTAACTCTTAACCCTGGCACGTATTGGTTAGACTGGCAGGTGGACGGTTCTGCAAGTTTGACCGGACCCTGGGCGCCGCCGATTACCAGAAACGGCCAGACTACCACGGGAAACGCTCTGCAGTATACATCTATCTGGGCCGCGGCTTCGGATAGCTACACAGGCGCCCAGCAGGGGTTTCCATTTATAATCGAGGGAAAGGGCGGAGCGAACTTAGCCCCCTTACTGTTGCTGCTTATAAATTAAAGTGAAATGGTCCGGAGGGCGGCCGGGGGGTTCCCCCGCCACCTCGAACCACAATAAACCGAAAGGCCAGGCGAAAGCCTGGCCTTTTTCATTGGAGAGATCATGTCAAGGGGGGAGCGTCCCGGGCGTGCCCTCCCCTCAGGACGACCGCGGCTGGCCGGCCCCTATGGTTCGCTGGTTTTCACGGGGAGAATAATATTGGCCGGCGGTTTGGTCGAGGTTAGAGATGGCGTATTTTCCCAGCCGCCGCCCAGCGCCTTGTAGAGGGCGATCAGGTTGGTGTCCACGGTGCGGATGCTCAGGGCCAGGGCGTCTTCGGTGGTAAACAGAGAGCGCTGCGCCACGATGACGTTCAAGAAATCCGACTTGCCGGCGAGGTAAAGCGTCATGGCCAGTTCCACGGCCTTGCGATTGTTAATCACGGCCTCGGATAGGGATTTGCGGGTTTCCTGTTGCTTGGCGTAGGCCACCAGGGCGGTTTCCACATCCCTCAAGGCCGTTAGCACCGTCTTTTGATACGTCAACAGGGCCTGCTCCGTCAGGGCGTCCTGAACCTTGACGTTCCACCAGAGGCGGCCGCCGGCGAAGATCGGCCAGGTGACACTGGGGCCGAAGGACCAGAATTTACTGTCGGCCAGTTTAGATAGCTTGGTCAGGTCACTGGACGAAAAGCCAAAGGTCCCGGTGAGGGAAAACTTGGGGAACAGGTCGGCGGTGGCCACCCCGATGCGGGCCGTGGCGGCATGGAGCTGGGCTTCGGCCCGGCGGATGTCGGGACGGCGGCGGAGCAGGTCGGAAGGCAGCCCCACCGGGATCTCCGGCGGGGTGGGCGGAATAAGACCTGCCTTGATCAGGTCTTTCTCCAGGGCGGCCGGTTCCCGGCCCAACAGCACCCCCAGGCTGTAGATGGCCGCCCGGGCCGAGGACTCGAAGATTGGTATCGTGGCTGCGGTGGTGGCTACCTGGGCCCTGGCGTTGGCCACATCCAACCCGCCCACAAAGCCGGCGTCATGCCGCTTCTGGATGATATCGGCATTGTGCTTTTGCGCCTCCAGGTTTTTACGGGCAATGTCGATCTGTTGTTGAAATCCCCGCAGGTTGATATAGTTGCTCCCCACGTCTCCCACCAGGGTTATCAGAACGTCGCGGCGGTCCTCCACCGCGGCCCGGAGATCGGCCCCGGCGGCCTCGATGTTCCGCCGGATGCCCCCGAAAATATCTATTTCCCAGGAGGCATCCAGACCCACCTGAAATAAATCCCGAAACGGCGCAATGGTAACGCCCTCGGAGGAGCCGCCTCCCGAAAAGCCGCCAGTTCCGCCGCCGGAGGATCCGCCTCCCGAAGGACCAACGGCTACGATGGAACTGTGGCTCCGTTCATAGAGGGCGGTGGCATCCACCTCGGGCCAGAAAGCCCCGCCCGCCACCCCCAGGGACGCCCGGGCCTGGCGGATGCGGGCCTCGGCCAGACGCAAATCCAGGTTGGCGCGGATGGCCATTTCCACCAGGGCACTGAGGGAGGGATCGTTAAAGGCCTGCCACCAGTCAATGAGCGCCGCCGGATCGGGGCTGGTCTTGCTGGGGGTATCCTTGGTTACGACCTCCTGGCCGTTCCAGTTGTCCGGGACCTTGGTCTCAGGCTTACGGTAATCCGGGCCCACGGCACAGCCTATCCCGGTAACCAGGACAAGAGCCAGGCATAGACTTACCAGAAGCTTCCTATGATTTGTGCTGTCGGTGACTTCCATTGCCCCAATCATCTTCATTTGCTTTGGTAGCACAGCCTTTCCAGGCTGTGCCATATTGAGCTCATTACTCTTCAATAGGTTCCCCTGGTTCCCATAAAAATGGGTATTCTTCAGGAGACTGGCATAATCCGGTTTTGACTGGATTATTGCGAATATAATTCCATTTTTCCAGATACTCATCATGATCTCTCATAATACGGTCAAAACTTTCCTCCTGCCATAAAGAGCCTCTGGCACCTCTGACTTTATTGATTTCCCGGGCGCTATAACCTTTAATGCCTTGCAAAATCTTATTCAAGGAATATTCTATCATAGATTTAAATACCACCGGTTTCAAAATTAAATGAGCATGATCCGGCATTACTAAAGCTGCCGTTGTCCAATATCTGTCCTTATGAAAATGTTTTATAGCAGCTAGTACAATTCTTCTTTCATCATCAGTAATAATCCCTGATTTCAGATGAAAAGTAATAAAATAAGTGCTACCGGGCAATTGCCAGTGAGGCAGATTGCGGCGACTAATGGACAATTCATCTTGTTGAGCACAGGCTGGAAAGCCTGTGCTACCGGTTTCTTTAGTTCTTTTTCCCTCCGTCATCCTATTTTCTTAGCTTATAGTTTCATTACTGGTAGCACAGCCTTTCTAGGCTGTGCGCCGTTTTTTTCAGGCACTATTCATACCGCAACGCAATGATCGGGTCCAGACGCGACGCCTTCCAGGCCGGGTAAAAGCCAAACACGATGCCAACGGTCACGGAGACCGCAAAGGCCGCGACGATAGCGCCCAGGGATAATTCCGTCGGCCAGCGCAGCAAGACTCTGACTAAGATGGAAACCCCCCGGCCGGCGAGGATGCCCGCCGCCCCGCCGCAGAAACAGAGAATGACGGATTCCGCCAGGAACTGCTGGAGGATATCCCGGGACCAGGCGCCCACGGCCATGCGCAGGCCGATTTCCCGGGTCCGCTCCGTCACCGACACCAGCATGATATTCATGATCCCCACCCCGCCCACCAGCAGGGAGATCAGTGCCACCGCCAGTAGGAGCTTGGTCATCATGTCGCTGGTGGAAGACAAGGCCTTGGTCATTTCGGTCATATCCCGGATGTTGAAGTCATCAGGTTCCCCCGGGCCAAGCCGGTGCCGCTCCCGCAGTATCTGGGTGATTTGCTCGATGGCGGCAGGGATTTCCTGGGTGGAGCGACCCGCGGTCAGGATCTGATCCACATTGATAAAGCGCACCGGTTGGGGGGTGTCGGCGGCCTGCGTCGCCGATGGTAGGGGATAAAGTTGGTTTTGAGCATTCGGGTAGATCTGATTGAGACTGTTCACCGCCGTAGAGGTGCTTGACCCGGAGGCACCGCCGCTGGCGCTCTGGTTGGCGGTCGTCGCCGAAGAGCCGGTCACCCTGAATTTAATCGTCGTCCAGGGGGCGAGCAGGACATCGTCCTGATCCATGCCCATCATGTTGGCCCCTTTGCTGGTGAGGACCCCGACCACCCGGAAGGAGACGTTCTGAACGCGGACTTCTTTGCCGAGCGGCGACTCGCCCTGGAACAGCTCCCGGACCAGCCTTTGGCCCAACACACAAACCTTGCTGGCATTGCGGACATCCCGATTCGTGAACATTTCGCCTTCGGCCAGGCCCCATTCCCGGACGTCGAGCCAGGAGGGAGTGGTGCCATAAATAAAAGAGGGCACCCAGTTGCGGTTGCCGTAGATGACCTGGGTCCGGGCCCGGACTACCGGCACCGAACCCCTGATCGCCGGGGACTCGTTCAGGATAGCATCAGCGTCCTGGGGGGTGAGGGTCATGACGCTGCCCGCCCCGAAGCTCACGCCGCCGCTGGAGGCCGTTCCCGGTAAGATTAACAGATTATTGGCCCCCATACTGGCAATGGTTGCCTGGATGGCGTTGGAGGAGCCGTTCCCGATCTCCATCATGGCGATGACCGCGGCCACGCCGATGACAATGCCGAGAGTGGTCAGGGCAGCTCGCATGACGTTGCGCCGCAGACCGTGCAGGGCGGTCCGCACCATCCACTGGAGCCGCAGCCACGCCAATCCTGAGCGCAGCTTTGCCCCTGAGCCCGCCGGAGGCGCTGCACCAACCTGCCCTTCCTGAGCCTGTTTCGTTTGGGGTTCTTCGGCTTCCACCATCCCATCGGTAATCCTGATGATGCGTTTGGCATATCTGGCCACGGCGGCGTCGTGGGTGACCAGGATGATGGTAACCCCCTCCTCTTGGTTGAGTCGCCGGAAGAGTTCCAGGACTTCTTCACTGGTCTTGGAGTCGAGGTTGCCGGTGGGCTCATCGGCGAACAGAATGGCGGGAATATTGATGAGGGCCCGGGCAATGGCCACCCGCTGTTGCTGCCCGCCGGAGAGTTGAGAGGGTTCGTGGTCCAGGCGATCCCCCAAGCCTACGCGCTGAAGCAGGTCTCCGGCCCGTTGGCGCCCCTCCCGGTCGGACAGGTGCAACGCGGTATACGACAGGGGCATGATCACATTTTCCAGGGCACTGGTCCGGGGCAGCAGGTTAAAGGTCTGAAAGACGAAGCCGATCTTTTCGTTGCGCAGTTGGGCCCACTCGTCGGGTGACAAGGCCACCACATCCTGCCCGTCCAGCCAGAAGTCCCCGGAGGTGGGCCGGTCCAGGCACCCGAGGATGTTCATCAGCGTGGTCTTACCTGACCCCGAGGTGCCCATGAGGGCCACAAACTCGCCATGGGCAACGGTCAGAGAGATGCCTTTCAGCACCGGTACGTCGATTTCGCCCAGGCGATAAGTCTTATAAATATCTCGCAGTTCGATAAATTCCATGGAGGCTCTCGTTATCCGCCTTCCCAGGCAGGATGCTGCTCCAGACGGGCGCTTATTTGGTAGTGGCGGACTTCCGCAAGAGTTGCGGGGTAAAGGGGCTGGCGCCAGGCGCTGGTTGCCCGGCCGGCTGGCTTTCCATTTCGCCCACCACCAAGGGGGTCCCTTCCTTAAGTTCAGCGCTGTCTACTTCCATCAGGCTGCCGTCGCTCAGGCCGAGGGTCACCTGGACCGGACGTACCAGGGCTCCCTCGGGAACCCACACGAGGCCGCGGGCCTTCTCCTCCTTGCCGGCCTTAGCCGCGGGCTTGACCTGGGGTGGCGCCTCGGGCCCCTGAGCCTTCTTGAGGCTCCCCCGGAACTCTGCCACTACCTGCGAAAGCGTGGGGATCCAACGGAGCGCGGCGTTGGGGACGAGCAGGACATTCTGGCGTTCTCCCACAATAAACTTGACGTTCGCGGTCAGATACGGGATGAGTTTGCCGCCGGAATTATCGGTATCAACTTCCACGGTGTAGGTGACCACATTTTGGGTCATGGTGGCGTTGAGCCTTATTTTGCCTACCTTGCCGGGAAAGACAACGCCGGGCTGAGCATCCACGGTGAAGGTGACTGGCTGGCCCGGCTGGATCCGGCCGATATCCGCTTCATTGACCGAGACCCAAACCTGGAGACGATTCAGGTCCTTGGCTAGTAAAAAGAGGCTGGGGGCATTGAGGCTGGACACGACGGTCTGGCCGATGTTGACCCGCCGGTCCACGATGACCCCTTTGACCGGCGAGACGATGGTGCAGTAACTCAGGTTTTTTTGGGCCCGCTGTAACTGGGCCTGAGCCAGATCGACAGCACTTTTGGCCTGGACAATAGCGGCTTTGCCCACTTCCACGTTAGCCTTGGCGACCTCGTAGGCCGCCTGCGCCGCGTCATAATCGGTCTGGGACAGGGCATCAGAGGGACCCAGCTTCTGGGCCCGGGCCCAGTCTCTCCCAGCCTGGAAGAGTTTGGCCTTGAGCTGCAACAGGTTCGCTTCGGCGTTCACCACCGCGGCCTTGTTCTGCCCCAGTTGGGCTTTGGCCGTGCCCACATCGGCGGCGTACAGGGCGTCGTCAATTAGGGCCAGCACCGTCCCGGCCTCGACGACGGAGCCGTAGTCAACCTCCTCGCCAGTCTTATCTTTCCCGAAGGACACAATCCTGCCGGCGACTTGGGCCCCGATATCGACCACTTCCTCCGGCTCCACCGTGCCGGTGGCGCTGATCGTGGCCTGCAGGTCGCCCCGCTTCACCGGGACGGTGCGGAACCCGGACGATTTACCGGCGCCCCGGGTCAGATATACCAGGAACAGGAGGGCGACAACCACCACCGCGACGGCGATGATAAGGGTACGGTTGCTATAAGGAAGATTCATCTTTTTGAGTCCGATATCCTAAAATCTTTTGGTAGGTTAGGCGTGCCACCTGTGAGCCCCGGGTAAAGCCTGCCCCCTGAGCCCTTCTGTCAAGATCAGACAGGGCCTTTCCCACCGTCATCAAGAGAAGCCCCAGGAACGGGGCTGAAGCTGACGAAAGGACATAGTTACCTAAAATCATTATGAATTGAAACCATAACCCTGTCAATGTGGTTAGCAAATTTATCATTATCATAATAACTAATTCCCCGGGAAAATCCGGCGCAAAAAAAACTAAATTCTGAAATGGGGACTATTGCGGAAACCAAATAGAATTAAGGCAGGCGGCGCCGGGGCCGAAGCCCCCGGGTTGGCCGCGGTAGAAAATATTTTTTTTGACAAGAGGTTGCATATTTAATAGTTATTTATATAAATAATCTTATGAGCCACGAGTTCTCCCATGTCCAGAATTCTCTGGGCCTCATGATCCACCGGACGGCCCTGGCCTTGAAGTCCGCCTTGCAGCGCTGTTTCAAAGAGAACGGCTTTGAGATCACGGCGGAGCAATGGGCCATCATTTGCCATCTGTGGGAGGAAGAGGGGCTCTCCCAACGGGAGATCGGAGAAAAGGCCGCCAAAGACAAGCCCAACATCACCAGGATGCTGGATGCCTTGGAGAAAAAGCGCCTCATCTTTCGCCAACCCGATCCCCGGGACCGCCGGAAATTCTGCGTTTACCTCACCAAGGAAGGCAAACAGCTACACGAGCGTCTCCTGCCCCTGGCCCAAACCCTGCGGGAGCAGGTCACCCGAAGCCTATCCCAGCCGGAAATCGATCGCATCAAAGAGAGCCTAAGCAAAATCAACCAAAATATCAGCCAACGCTAAAATCTGCTTGGCCCCGGATATCCGCTCGCCACCAGGCGGGAGGTTGCTGGCGAAACCGTGATAGAGAGAGCCACGGCAGCCAAGCAGGAAGTCCTGCCCTTCCTTTAGAAAAGTGGGGTAATTTCTCATAGAAAGGGCCCGGCAAACTCGCATCTGCCGGGCCCGGTTTAATCAACGATTTCTAACTTAGCTGGACTAAGCTTTATTCTTCTTCCTCTTCCAACTCGACGCCGTCCCGCTCGAACTGGGCGTCACGAAGGGCGTGGGCCTTGGCCTGCTCTTCTTCGCTCCAGGGCTCGTAATCCAGGCAGTTGGCCACCAATTCCCAGAGGTATAGGGTCTCACTGTAGTTGCCCATGTCCATGCGGCCTTCTTTATGTTCCTTGCCCAACCCCTTCAGGATCTGGTCCCGGCAGTTGTGGCAGGGGGCGATGACCAACTCGGCTCCGGTGGCCTTGATCTGGTCGGCCTTCATCTTGCCGTAGGCCAGGCGCTCGGCGTCGT
>Ga0315282_10014689_pt1 | contig 11627 bp, 6 predicted proteins | sample YL17G07_20_MG_FD_203693 | JGI IMG/M metagenome (GOLD analysis project Ga0315282, IMG submission 203693) | Sediment microbial communities from Yellowstone Lake, YNP, Wyoming, USA - YL17G07_20 | ecosystem: Environmental > Aquatic > Freshwater > Lake > Sediment | place: USA: Wyoming | collected...
ACGATCGGAACAATCGGCAACCCAAAATCCATTGGCACTTTACCACCCGCGATGCTCGTACTAAGCTGAATCATCTTTATCCGAAGCTATGACTGTTACACAGTACTAGGTGGAGATCCGCTTGACAGCGAGGGCTGCGAGAATTACCATGCCCTAAAACGAAAAAATCGTCCAGTTTTCGATTGGGTAAATTGATTCTAGGCCTTGCCTCGAAGCCCAAGCCATCCAGATACTGGAGGGTATGGTGCTAATCCAAGGCATTGGAGGTATTCGAGCGCGCGGCAGAATCCGGGAATTGGTGGTGTGGTCCCCGCTGCAATTGTCGTTTAAAGGTCTGTCGTAAGGCAGGACCTCAAATCGTTCGCACCGCTTCAGGGCAGAGCCCTGGAACGAGGAAAGGAAGCAAAATGGGAGAGATATTGGACTTCGCGGAATCCTTATGGCATGGAGAATCAGACACCTACGGTCATCATCCCTTGAGCACGCCCTACGGCGTCGATCAGGTTGCCGAAAGAACCTGGTTCGTTAAAAGCTTGGCCAATACCATCGTTCGCGAAACCAACGATGGTCTTGTTCTGGTGGATCCGAGCGGTTTTTTTGGCGCCAAATCCAGATTCGAAATCGTCCGTTCGGTCACGTCCCAGCGGCTGAATACCGCCATTTTTACCCATGGACACATAGACCATTGTTTCGGTGTTTCGGAGTATATCGAGGAAGCCAAAGCCAAGAATTGGCCGCTGCCGCAGGTCATCGCCCATGAGGCTGTGCCGAAACGGTTTCAGCGCTATCGTGAAACGAACGGATACAATGCCATCATCAACACACGGCAGTTTATGGGGGGGCAGGTTAAAATTGATTTTCCATCGGTATTCCATTATCCCGATATCGTTTATCGAGACCGGTTGATCCTGAATATTGGAGGGGTCGAGGTCGTGCTTCGACACGCTCGAGGAGAAACCGACGACCACACCTGGGTTTTTTTCCCTGACACCAAGGTCCTCTGCACCGGCGACCTTTTTTTCTGGTGCATACCCAATGCCGGAAATCCACAGAAGGTTCAACGGTATTGTATGGACTGGGCCTTGGCCTTTCGCGAAATGACGGCCCTCGAACCAGAGGTTTTGCTCCCAGGACATGGCTGGCCCATCATGGGTGCGGATCGAGTGAAGCAAGCCCTGGATGAAAGCGCGGTCGTCCTCGAAACCCTATATCGACAGACCATCGACCTGATGAACCAGGGAGCGACCTTGGACCAAATCATTCATACGGTCGAGGTTCCCAGGCATCTGCTCGATCGCCCCTATCTGCATCCCGTGTATGATGAACCCGAATTCATCCTGCGAAACATCTGGAGACTCAATGCCGGATGGTACGATGGAACTCCCTCTCACCTGAAACCAGCCTCTGAAAAGGAACAGGCGATGGAGATCGCGAGACTGGTCGGAGGCCCGGAAAAACTGGTGGATCGGGCTCAGGCTCTCGCGGCAGAAGGCAATTTCCGCCTGGCTTGTCATCTGGCCGACTGGGCCTGGCTGGCCGCCAACGGGGATGCCGGTATTGGCGAGAAGACAGGGGGGATTTACGCTTCTCGCGCCTCGGTTGAAAAGTCCACCATGGCCATAGGTATCTATTCGGCTACGGCCAAAACCATGACGGAAAAGGGCAGAGATGAGACGCGCGAAATGACGCTCGAAGGCCCGCCTGTGATCCGGACTCAAGATGAACGCGGTCAAAAAAGGTCCTGATGGTCCAATTTCTTTTCACTGGCTTTAAAAATGTGAATGATCGATATGGCGCATTCCCTAGTAAACTCCGGTTAAAGGAAAACTATTTAGCAGGGAGGGAGAAACCATGAGGCTTGCAAAATCGGTTATTCATGGAATCGCCACAGGATTATTGTTGCTCACGCTTTCTTGTATCGTTCTCCTGCCCCCGATATCCTCGATCGGAGCACCATCGGGTGAAGTCACCTCGGTTTCCGGGACCCAGACCTTTCACATGAAAGGCGGGGATCCGGCCACCGGGGACGGCGGTTTTTCTTTGGTCGCCTCAACCGTGTTCGACAGCCTGGTCAGTCCCACCGTCGAGCAGAATTACGCACCGTCGCTGGCCAAATCCTGGAAGATATCCCCGGATTGGAAATACATCGACTTTTCTCTGCGAGACGATGTCAAGTTCCAAAACGGAGATCCCTTCACGGCCGAGGATGTCAAATTCAGCCTCGAGACCTACATGAGGCGCGAGCTGAGATTCTGGCTTCAGCGGCTATATAGTAAAAATATTAAACAAATAGAAATCAAGAACCCTTATCAGGTTCGCCTTCATCTGACCGAACCCTGGCCCTGGATTTTAACCAACTTCTGGTACCACACCGGCATGTTGCCCAAAAAATACCGTGAGACCGTTGGGGACGCGGGATTTGCCGACAAGCCCGTCGGCACCGGCCCGTTTAACTGGATGGAATACAAGCAGGATGTGTATTTCAAGCTCGGCGCGGTTCAGCACCATTTCCGCAAGACTCCGGAGATCAAAACCCTGACCGTTCGGTTCGTGCCTGAGGCCAGTACGCGCCTGGCCATGCTCAAGGCCGGCGAGGCGGACATCGTCGAACTCGCCCCGCCCCTCATCCCGCCGGTCAAGTCCGACCCGAACTTGAAGCTTTTCTTTATCAAGCACACCCAGGGACTCGGCCTGTGGTTTTGCGATCTGGTCTTTCCGAACGAGCCCAGCCCGTTTCTCGACATCCGGGTCCGCGAGGCGGCCAGCCTGGCCGTGGATCGCGCTACGATCTGCGAGAAAATTCTTTTTGGCGGCGCCGAACCGATGAAGGACTACCTGGCCCCGATCACCTTGGGTTATAACCCGAACGCTCCAGCCGACTCGTACCATCCGGAAAAGGCCAAGGCCTTGATGGCGGCCGCCGGTTATGCGAAAGGCTTCGAGACCACGATTCACGCCCTGCCCCCAGGTCAAGCCTGGGTCGAGGCCGTGGCCTCCAACCTCATGGAAGTCGGGATTCGGCCGAAAATTGAAATATACGAGCTCGGCGCATTGTTAGAGAAGTTCAAGGCCAAAAACCTGAGAGGTCTCGGGTTCCCGGGGATTGTCTATTGGAATCCCGACCGGCATCCCGGCAAGGACGGCTCAAACTTTTGGACCCGGGGACAGACCTGGTGCTACAACTCCACCCCGGAAATCGAAGCCGCCGTCCAAAAGTCCATCCAAGCCGCCTCGGACGAGGAAATCGCCAAGTACGGCCGGATGATGGCCGATCAGATCCGGGCAAGCCGCCTCATGCTGCCCCTGTGGTCAACGCACGTCGTATTCGGTCTCACGCGAAAAATCAAGGAATGGCAACCTGTCCAAGGCGTTCCCATGGGCACGCGGTATGAATATCTCAAGGTCGGGAACTAGATCGTTCGATCAGAAAGGAGATGGAAACGGGCGACGGGAGCTCGGGACCTCGCCCTAGAGCGAACCGCGCCCCGCGCCAGGGGGTCTCGCGTCGCACCACGCGCCACGAACCTTCGCCCTCCGCTCTGCCGCGGCCGCCAGCCGAGAAATTGGCTTTCCTTGGCCGGCTGGTTATGTTATAGATGGGGTCCATGTTTTCCCGCGATCCCCGTCCCTCCATCCATGAAGCCAAGCGGCGCCGGCGGCGGCCGGCCCTGCTTTTTGTTCTTCTGCTCTGCCTCCTGGTGGTCCTGGCCCTGTTCTGGCCCGGTGAAGAACGCCGGACCGCGGCCCGGACCAGCCCGCCGTCTCTGCCGCCTCTGCCCGGTCCTTTCCCTGCCGGCCCGTTTCAACAAAAGGCCGACTGGGCCGCGTCGATGAGGCTGGCCGAAGCTCGGATCGAGAAAGACCAGAACCTGGGCCAAGCGCTGGACCGGCTCGGGCTGGATCAGTCTCAGGCCTATGAGCTAACCCAGGCCGCGTCCGAGGTCATGGACATAAAGAAGATGCAGCCCGGGGCCGAGCTTCGGGTGTATCGGGAGCCGAGGACCGGCCGGCCGATGCGGTTCGAGTGCGACCAGGGGCAGGGGGACTGCGTGCTGGTGGTGGCCACGCCGGAGGGCTATGCCGCCACCCGCCAGGACTACCCGCCCATCACCAACCTCGAGGCCGTGGAAGGCACCATCCGGCAGAGCCTGTGGGAGTCGGCCGTGGAAGCCCAGGGGTTGGATCCGGAGGTCGTGCTGAGTTTTTCGGACATTTTTTCTTACGATGTCGATTTTTCCACCGAGGTGCAGCCTGGAGACAGCTTCAAGATTTTATTCGAGAAGCATTACCGGCGCGGGGAGTACCTGGGGCCGGGCCGGGTTCTGGCCGCGACCTTCACCAATGAGGGACGGCGGCTGACCGCCTATTATTTTGCCAACCGCCAGGGCGAAGGCGGCTACTATGATGCCTCGGGGCGGGCCCTTAGAAAAATGTTTCTCAAGAGCCCGCTGCGCTATCGCCGCATCAGTTCCTTTTTTTCGCTCGCCCGCTTCCATCCCATCCTGAAGATCTACCGGCCGCACCTGGGGGTGGACTATGCCGCGCCCAAGGGCACGCCGGTGGAGACGGTGGCCGACGGCGTGGTGGTTTTCCTGGGCGAGAAAGGCGGTTACGGCCGCCGGGTGGAGATCAGGCACGGCCAGGGGTACGCCACTTCCTATGCGCACCTGTCTCGCTATGCCAAGGGCCTCAAGGCCGGGCAACGCGTGAAGCAGGGCGATCTGATCGGCTACGTGGGCGCCACCGGCCTGGCCACCGGCCCGCACCTGGATTTCCGGGTCGCGCACAGCAAACGCTTCATCGACCCCCTGTCCATTAAGCAGACGCCGGCCCCTCCGATCAAGGTCTCGGAAAGGAAGGCTTTTTTAGACATGGTGCAGCAGGCGCAGGCGGCCATGGAGCGCCGGCTGGCAGCCCGGCCGTGAAGGCGCGCGAGGCCGGACTTTTTGCTTGACAAAAACACGTGAAATTCACTAAGGTAAAAAGTAGTTACCGCGGGGCGGCACATGCTTTTTTTTTGCTTTGGGCATGTGCTAAATTTCACTATAAGTTCTGTCCCTTAGCTCCTGGCGACCGCCGCAAGACCGGTCGGGTCCCCTGAGCCGCTGCCTGAGGCAATCCATTCGGTCACTACATAAAGATGGCAAGATATTCAATAAGGAGGTAGGAACCTTGGCATTTCAAATCACCACGATTCCCTATACGGGCAAGATCCGAGAGGTGGTGCTCGGCTCGAAAAATACCGCGACGGTGGGTGGGGAGACGTCCTATCCGTTCTTCCTTTTCGAAGGGGCGATGCCCAACAAGCCGAAGATAGCCATGGAAGTGTGGGACATGAACCCGGGCGAGGAATGGCCGGAAGCGGCCAAGGCGCCGTTTGCAGACGTGCTGGACGATCCCGCGGCCTGGGCCAGGAAGTGCGTGGACTACGGGGCCGACCTGGTCGTGGTCCAGCTCAAGAGCAGCGACCCGAACGCGGCCAACAAGGGCGCCAAAGAGGCCGTGGACGCGGTCAAGAAGGTGGTGGAAGCCGTGGACGTGCCCGTGGCCGTGTACGGTGTGGGCAACGAGCAGAAGGATATCGAGACCCTGAGCGCGGTAGCCGAGGCCTTCCAGGGCAAGAACCTGGTCCTGGGGCCGGTCGCGGAAAAGAACCACAAGCAGATCGGGGCCCAGGCCCTGGCTTACGGCCACGTCATCGCGGCCAACACGCCCATTGACATCAACTTGGCCAAGCAGCTCAACATCCTGCTCGAGAACCTGGGCGTCAGCCCCTCCAAGGTGCTTATCGACCCCACCACGGGCGGTTTGGGGTACGGCATGGAGTATTGCTATTCGGTCCTCGAGCGGCTCGAGATGGCCGCCTTGGCCCAGTCCGACCAGAACCTGCAGCAGCCAAAGATCAACAATCTGGCCCAGGAAGTCTGGAAGACCAAGGAAGCCAAGCAGGACCTGGACGAGATCCAGACCATGGGCTTTCCGGACGACCGGGCCATCCTGATGGAGACCACGGCTGCCGTGGCGCTCCTCTTGGCCGGCTCGGATGTGGTTGTGCTCCGGCACCCGGAAACGGTTAAGCTGGTGCGGCAGTATGTCGACCTCCTTCACGACGGCGGCGAGGTCAAGGCCGCGGGCCTCAAACAGGTGCAAGTGGTGGCCTTGGACAAGTTGCCCAAGGTGGAGAAGAAGGCGGCGGCGCCCAAGAAAAAGGAAAAGAAGGCCGCGCCCGCGAAGAAAGCCGAGCCTGAAGCCAAGGCGGCACCCAAGGCCGCTCCCGAGGCCAAAGCCGCGCCCAAGGTCGCTCTCAAGGCCGTTCCCAAGGCGGAAAAGGCGCCCGAGCCCAAGGCCAAGGAAGAAGTGAAGAAACCGGCGGCTCCGGCCGAGGCGGACCTCAAGGCTCAGGCCGAGGCCGAAGCCAAGGCCAAGGTGGAGGCCGAGACCAAGGCCATAGCCGAAGCCGAGGCCAAGAAGAAGGCGGAAGCCGAAGCTAAGGCCAAGGCCGAAGCCGCGGCCAAGGCCCAGGTGGAGGCCGAGGCCAAAGCCAAGGCCGAGGCGGAAGCCAAGGCCAAGGCCGAGGCCATGGAGAAGGAAGAGGCCCTGCGGCGGGCCCGGGCCAAGGAGCGGGAAGAACACCTGGCCAAGCGCGCCGGCGAAGTCCGGGCCGAGGGGCCGCGGGTGATGAAGAAGGCCGATGTGGTTGTGGAGAAGGAGATGGTGGTGGCCGACTTGATTTTGGCGAAGCTGACCCGGGTCCACCGCCGTTTCGACACATGATCGCGTATAGACAAGATCATGTGCATAGGATATACTTCCTAAACCGGAAGCATGTTTCGGAATTTTGTCTCATGAGGAGGAACCTCGCATGACAGCCGAAGAAACCAAAGCCAAAAAGGCGGCGGTCGTAAAGCCGGAAGAAATGTCCGTCGATACCGCCACGATCAAAATGATCCAGAAGGCCCGGGTGGACAAGATCGAGACGATCTTCGACCGGGTCCTGACCATGAAGCCCTGCAACATCGGTGTCGAAGGCATCTGCTGCAAGAATTGCTCCCAGGGACCCTGCCGCCTGCCCATGACCAAGAAAATCCGGGAAGGCGAGGAGCCGGACACCCGCAAGGGTATATGCGGCGCCACGCCCGAGACCATTGCCGCGCGCAACTTCGCCCGCATGGTCGCCGGCGGCGCGGCCGCTCACTCCGACCATGGACGCGGCGTGGCCGAGGTCTTCCTGGCCGCGGCGCGCAAGGAGACCAACGACTACACCATCAAGGACCACCAGAAACTCCTGGAGATCGCCCCGGACTTCGAAGTGGCCACCACCATCAAGGAAGGCGACCAGGAGGTCCCCAGGGACATCTACGACATCGCCGAAGAGGTCGGGGAGAAGGCCCTGGCCGAGTGGGGCAGGCAGGAGGGCGAAATCTATTATGCCAAGCGCGCCCCGCAGGCCCGCTACGAGCTGTGGAAAAAACTGGGCGTCGTTCCCCGCGGCATCGACCGCGAGATCGTCGAAATCATGCACCGCACCCACATGGGCGTGGACCAGGACTACAAGAACATCGTGGCCCAGTGCACCCGCGCCGCCCTGGCCGACGGCTGGGCCGGTTCCATGATGGCCACCGACCTCCAGGACGTCATGTTCGGCACCCCCTACCCCATTCAGGGCCAGATCAACCTGGGCGTCCTGGAAAAAGACAAGGTCAACATCATCGTGCACGGCCACGAGCCGCTGCTGTCCGAGATGATCGTGGCCGCGGTTCAGGACCCCGAGATGGTCGCCTATGCCAGGAGCAAGGGCGCCAAGGGCATCGTCCTGGCCGGCATGTGCTGCACGGCCAACGAAATCCTGGTGCGCCACGGCATGCCCATCGCCGGCAACTACCTCCAGCAGGAGCTGGCCATCATCACCGGCGCCGTGGACGCCATGGTCGTGGACGTTCAGTGCATCATGGAGAACCTGGCCAACGTGGCCGACTGCTTCCACACCAAGCTCATCACCACCAATCCCCGGGCCAAGATCGAAAGCGGGCACACCCTGCATATCGAGTTCGACGAGCACCACGCCTACGAAGACGCCAAGCGCATCGTCCGCGAAGCCATCGACAATTTTCCCAATCGGCGGGACAACGTGCTCATTCCGGCCGAGAAGGAGAACATGGTCGTGGGCTTCTCCTACGAGGCCATCAACTATCACCTGGGCGGCACCTTCCGCGGCTCCTACACGCCGCTCAACGACAATATCATCAACGGCCGTATCCGCGGCATCGGCGGCGTAGTCGGCTGCAACAACGCCCGCACCTGCCACGACTCGGCCCACCTGACCATCGTCAAGGAGCTGCTCAAGAACGACGTCATCGTCCTGACCACGGGCTGCAACGCCATGGCCTGCGGCAAGGCCGGGCTGCTCACGCCCGAATCGGCCGCGGTCTATTGCGGGCCGGGCCTGGCCGAGGTCTGCGAGACGGTGGGCATACCGCCGGTCCTGCACATGGGCTCCTGCGTGGACAACTCCCGCATCCTCATGGCCGCCACCCAGGTGGTCAAGGCCGGCGGGCTGGGCAAGGACATCTCGGACCTGCCCGCGGCCGGAAGCGCGCCCGAGTGGATGAGCGAGAAGGCCATCAGCATCGGCCATTACTTCGTGGCCTCGGGTGTGTACACCGTCTTTGGCGTGACCCTCCCCGTGACCGGGGCCCCGCGCTTCCAGAAATACCTCTTCGAGGACCTGGAACGGCTCTACGGCGGCATGTGGGACCTGGTCGAGGACCCCTACGAGCACGCCCACAAGATGATCGCTCACATCGATAAGAAGCGGAAGGCCCTGGGCATTGATAAGGCCCGCGAACGGGTCCTCATGGACATGGCCGACCGTCAGAAGCTGGAAGCGGTATAACCCGGGTTTTTCCAAGAAGGAGGATGGATCAGTGTCGAAACTAGTGGCATTCGCCGCCATTCAGGGCGGATATAACATCGTGCAGAAAGCGGAAGGCAAGTACAAGCAAGCGCTAGAAAAATTCGGGCCGGACCAGAAACTCGAATTCCCCAACACCGCCTACTACCTGCCCATCATCTACTCCCTGCTCGGCATCCCGGTCAAAACCCTGGCCGACGCGGCCAAACCGCTGGCCGTGGCCAGAGGCCTGCTCCCGCCCCACGTTAAGGGACGCCATCACCTGCCCTATCTCGGGCCTTTGCTGGACGCGGGCATGGCCGCCCTGTTCGCCGAGGAGATCGTCGAGGCCATCCGCTACGTCGAGGACCCGGATTTCTACCTGGTCAGTGAGGAGGTGGATCTGGACCGGGGCAAGATCTGGCTGGGCGCGGCCGAGGATACGGTCTTCCGGAAGCGCGGCGTGGAATTCGTGGACGGCACGGCGCCGGGCTTCGCCGCCATCGTGGGGGCGGCCCCCACGCCGGAGATCGCCAAGGAGATCGCCGAGGAATACCAGAAGCGGAACCTGTACGTCTTCATGTGCGCCCACCAGGGCGGCACGACCTTTTCGCAGCAGTTGGTGGACGCCGGAGTTCAGGTCGGCTGGAACACGCGCCTGGTGCCGTTCGGCCCGGAGATTTCGGCGGCGGTCTTCGCCCTGGGCTTTGCCAACCGGGCGGCCATGGCCTTCGGCGGGGTGCAGCCCGGGGACTACCGGCGCATCCTGCTCTATAACAAGGACCGCATCTTCGCCTTTGTGAACGCCTTTGGGGAGGTGAACGCGGAATGGGCGGCCAACGCGGCCGGCGCCGTGAACTGGGGGTTCCCGACCATCGCCGACACGGACATTCCCGAGATTCTGCCCACGGGCATCTGCACCTACGAGCACGTGGTGGCCAACGTGCCTTACAACGAGATCGTGACCCGGTCGGTCGAGGTTCGCGGGCTGAAGACCACGGTCTCGACCGTGGACATCCCGCTCGCATACGGACCGGCCTTCGAGGGCGAGCGCATCCGCAAGGACGACCTCTTCCTCGAGATCGGCGGCGGCCGCACCGACTGCGTCGAGCTGGTGCGCATGGCCGACATGAATGCGGTCGAGGACGGCAAGGTGACGCTGGTCGGCCCGGACATCCTGGACCAGACCGGCGGGCGCCTGCCCCTGGCCATCTACGTCGAGGTGGCCGGCCGCAAGTTCCAGGAGGACTTCGAGCCCATCATCGAGCGGCAGATTCACCACCTGATCAACTACGCCCAGGGCGTGATGCACATCGGCCAGCGGGACATCTCCTGGATTCGCGTGGGCAAGGCCGCAGTGGACAAGGGCTTCAGGCTGAAGCACATCGGCACCATCCTGCACGCCAAGTTCCACCAGGACTTCGGCAGCGTCTTCGACAAGGTCCAGATCACCCTTTACACCGAGCCGGAGAAGGTCAAGGAAATCCAGGCCAAGGCTCGGGAGATCTACCATACGCGCGACATCCGCGTGGAGAACATGACCGACGAAGGCGAGGAGATCTACTACAGCTGCACGCTCTGCCAGAGCTTCGCCCCGAACCACGTCTGCGTGGTCAGCCCGGAGCGCACCGGTCTGTGCGGCGCCTACAACTGGATGGACTGCAAGGCCTCCTTCGAGATCAACCCCACCGGCCCGAACCAGCCCATCGAGAAGGGGCAGGTCCTGGACCCGGTGCTGGGCCAGTGGAAGGGGGTCAACGATTTCGTGTACAAGGCCTCCCGCCAGGCCATCGACCACTACAACTTCTACAGCCTGGTCCACGACCCGATGACGACCTGCGGCTGCTGCGAGTGCATCGCGGCCATGCTGCCCGGCTGCAACGGCGTCATGACCGTGAACCGCGATTACACCGGCGAGACGCCCTGCGGCATGAAGTTCAGCACCCTGGCCGGCACCATCGGCGGCGGCGCGTCCTCGCCGGGCTTCGTCGGCCATAGCAAGTTCAACGTCATCCAGCGCAAGTTCATCGTCGGGGACGGCGGCCTGCTGCGCATGGTCTGGATGCCCAAGTCGCTCAAGGATGAGCTTCGGGAAGGTCTCGAGCGGCGGGGCAGGGAGCTGGGCATGCCCGACCTGATCGACCGCATCGCGGACGAGACCGTGGGCACGACCGAGGAAGAGATTATGGCTTTCCTGACGGAAAAGGACCACCCGGCCCTGAAGATGGACCCCCTGCTGGGATAATGATGAATGATGAATGCGGAATGATGAAGGGGAGACATAGAGGCGAGGCCTGCCTCGCCCGCCGAGAATAGGCGAGGGCCGGCTGTAGGGGCCGTTCGCGAACCGCCCCTACAATTGGCACGATGACTAAACAATCTGGCGCAGGGGCGGGGTTCAACCCCGCCCTCAAGGCCGACAAAAATTGTTGGGTTTCGTTTGTCCGGCCCGACCGACAGCCTAGAGCTAGCTTGAAGAAAAAGCTAAGCGAAGCTGTCATTGCGGTGCGCCAGGGCAAGCCTGGTCGATCTTGCAACCTGAGAGGAGGTTGTCCTGCTAATGGCTCGTTCAGCAGGTAGCGGAGCGGGCGGCGTCAGGGAGTAATCCGCGGCGTCGAAGCCCCGCCGAGCGAACCCGCGAGCCGTAATGCCTAAGGCGTGAACCCGTTTCGGCCTCGTCAGACTAGAGGAGATTGGCCAGCCTTCCGCAAATGGTGAAGCCCGTCGCCGATGGTGA
>Ga0315282_10014690_pt1 | contig 11627 bp, 10 predicted proteins | sample YL17G07_20_MG_FD_203693 | JGI IMG/M metagenome (GOLD analysis project Ga0315282, IMG submission 203693) | Sediment microbial communities from Yellowstone Lake, YNP, Wyoming, USA - YL17G07_20 | ecosystem: Environmental > Aquatic > Freshwater > Lake > Sediment | place: USA: Wyoming | collected...
CCCAAAAATTTGGTAGCATATCAAAGAGCTAACATTTCTCCGGGATTTTCTCCCGACAACATCCTTACCCTTGGCTTGCATTATACTTATCCTTTTGAACTCTGTCAATACCGAGTCAATTCGAGCTATCGACATTTAAGGGAGGAATGGTCTATCCTTCCCGTGAGTGAGGTAAGACATGATCAAGAGAGTGATGATTTTTAGGTTGAAAGAGGGAACCGATCCTGAGGAGTTCTGGAAGTACTGGGAGCAGCGCCATGCCGCCGAGTATAAGGAGTTGCCAGGCCTGAGTGAGTATGTCATTAATCGAGTTACCAAAGTAGTCCGGACGGTTGGGCAAGACCTAAGCCACTGGGGGCTGGTAGAGACTTGGTGGGAAAGTGAGGAAGCTTATGATAAGGCCCAAGCCTATGAAAAACCCGATGAGTACTTTGTTTCTTGCTTAGGTGACCGCTTCGGCGCCTGGGTAGAGGAAAAGAAAATAAAATAATGATATCTCTCCCGTTGCAGAAGTCAAGGGTTACTTATTAGAGAAACTCGCACATCTAGCGGATCTTCCAGGCCAAAAGCAGTATGACAGGTCGACTTTGAAGCTAAATCATTGTTTTTCGCTTAGTAACGTAGCCACTATTACTGTTTGAGTAGCGATATCTTGCCATCTCACTGGGGGGGTGATATACTATGAACTAAGATTAGCCCAGTGGATTTTGGAAAAACTAAACTATTACGGGACATAACCCAATCAGGGGTTGGGATCACTTATCAGACGATTAGGTTTAGTTCATAGTTTTCAGTAACTGAGTGAAGGGAGAAAACTGGATGCAGAATACGCATAACATCCGCTTCGCCATCGATACTGGTGGGACTTTTACTGACATTGTCGTAATGGATGAAGACACCGGCAATTGCTTCATTGAGAAAGTACCCACCACGCCTGGAAATACGATTCGGAGTGTCATTAATGCGATAAATAAGGCGAAAATAGATTTGTCTAAAGTAGAGAGTTTCTTTATCCATGGTTCCACTACGGCAATGAACTGTTTGATAGAACGAAAAGGGGCAAAAACGGCCTATATTACAACAAAGGGATTTCGAGACGTGCCTGAGATCGCCAGGTATGATAGGCCTGAACTATACAATATAAAGTATAAAAAGACTCCTCCACCGGTTCCAAGGAATCTTAGATTTGAAGTCAGGGAGAGACTGAACCACAAGGGCGAAGTGCTGGTTCCTCTCCAGGAAGATGATGTCAGGGAAGTCGCCCGTATAATTAAGCAAAAACAGGTTGAATCAGTTGCCATATGTTTCCTGCATCCCTTTAAGAATCCCGGTCATGAAATTAGAGCCCGAGAAATCGTCCTTGAAGAGTGCCCTGGTACATATGTTTCTATTTCTTCCGATATTGCCGGCGAGCATAAGGAATATGAAAGAAGCATGACCACAATTCTTGATGCCTATCTCAAGTCAACTATACAATCCTGGGTAAGCAATCTAGAAAAAGAACTGATAGGCAGGGGATTTAAGGGGAGGCTGATAATAGCAAGATCAGATGGCGGTGGCATGACCAGTGAAGCGGCCCTGCAAAATCCAATCAGCACGTTATTATCAGGACCATCCGGCGGCGTCACCGGCGGACTGTATTTTGCAAACAACCTTCACCATAATAACCTGGTTACACTCGACCTTGGCGGCACAAGTTGCGATGTTTGCGTCATCAAAGATGGCCAGGCCATGATGAAACGTGAAGCCAGAATTGGTGATTGGAGAATTCTTCTCTCAACAATGGACATCAATACTATCGGTGCCGGTGGTGGCAGCATAGCATGGATCGATGCTGCTGGAGCTCTACATGTTGGCCCTCAGAGTGCCGGGGCCGATCCCGGGCCAATATGTTATGGCATTGGTGGAAAGGACCCCACCCTAACTGATGCCGCTCTGTGCACGGGATATATCAACCCGCAATACTTCCTTGGCGGAGACATGAAGCTCGATATTGAGAGTGCTAGAAATGGCATTGAAAACAAGATAGCGAAGCACCTGAATGTGGATGTGGACTCTGCTGCCGGTAGTATTTTGCGGATAGCTCTTAGCAATATGATCGAGGCGATCAGACAGATAACAATTGAAAGGGGAGAAGACCCCAGAGACTTCGAGTTATTATGCTACGGCGGTGCTGGGCCACTGTTTGGAGCCTATCTTGTCCATGAACTGGACATGCCTGGCGTGATTATCCCGGTGGCAACAAGCACGTTCTCTGCATGGGGAATGTTGATGGTAGATATAAGACATGATTTTGCATTGACAGTTACCAAGGCACTTGAGCAAGCTGACCTTGTCGATATCAATAACAAACTGGATGAACTGATAAAGAAAGGGCAAGAGACTCTTGATAGCGAAAGGGTGTCTCCTAACGACCGGCTTATATACCGGTATCTTGATATGAGATATGCTGACCAGGAACATACCGTAAGCGTGCCAATTGATTTTGAAATTGACAATAGCTCCAGAGATAGGATATTTGACGAGTTCACCAAAGTTTATAAACAGATATGGGGTTATGTTCTGGAAGGACAGAAAGTAGAAATACTTCATTTGAGAGTCACCACGATTGGTAAGGTGTCAAAGGCTAGATTAGTTAAGATAGAAGAGGGTAATGGCCGTCTTGACAGCGCCTTCAAAGAAAGCCACCGGGTATATGACATGCTCAATCGGAAACGGGATGAATTCAGAATTTACGAAAGGGCGAGATTAAGAGCCGGGGACATAATCAATGGGCCGGCCATTGTTGAAGAGCCAACAAGCCTGTCAACTATACCTGAAAACTTCAAATGTGAGGTTGACAGGGCTGGAAATCTAATAATCACAAGAAAGGGAAGCTAGAATGGGCAATACCAGGGCGTTGGATCCAGTTACCGTCGAGGTTATAAGAAATGCTCTCATCTCGGTTGCCAGTGAGATGACCAATACCCTCGTAAGAACATCTTTTAACCCGGTACTTTATGAGATGCTTGATTTCGCCGCGGATATCTTCAATGCCGATGCCGAGCTCATCGGCGAGGGAAAAGGCGCCGTAATATTCATGGGAACGGTGAGCTTTGGCATTAGAGCCACCGTTGAACACTTGGGCAAAGAAAACATCAACGAAGGCGATATCATCGTATCATGCTATAGCTACTTTGCCGGCTCCCACCACCCCGACGTTCTCGTTTTTAAGCCGGTATTCTACGAAGGTGAGATATTCGCATATGCAGCGGTTAAGGCTCACTGGGTTGACATTGGCGCGGCACAGACCTATGGGCATTATGCAAACACGGATATGTTTCAGGAAGGTATGATTCTTCCCGGAGTGAAAATCGTAAAGAAAGGCGTGCTTAACAAGGAAATCGTAGACATAATACGTCATAATTCCAGGGTTCCAGATGTAATAATTGGAGACATGACGGCTCAGATAACTGCCTGTGAAACTGGAGAAAAAAGATTACTTGGTCTTATCAAGAAATATGGTAAAGATACTCTAAGCGCGGCGATGGATGCTATAATGGACCACGATGAAAAGATAATGCGGAAAGCAATCTCTGAAATACCTGACGGCGTTTATACCGCAGAGGCCTATCTGGATGATAACGGCTTTGACGATAATCCTGTCAAAATTTGTCTCAGTTTGACCGTCAAGGGCGACGAGATGATTTTTGATACGACAGGATCAGCTCCCCAGCAACCCTCTTCCTTGAACTGCCCCTATCCGTCTACCGTGGCGGTATGCCGGTTGATTACCAAAATGATCCTCGACCCACATACACGTTCGAGTGAAGGGCACTGGCGCCCACTGACTGTTATTTCCCCCAATGGTTCCATATTCAACCCACAACCACCTGCCGCCAGCTACCTATATGGATGGGTCGGTACACCATTAGGAGAATGTATCTTTAAAGCCCTTGCAGATGTGCTGCCCGAAAAGGTGGTTGCCCGGTCTGGCGGCGATCTCTGTATAAGTCTCGGTCATCAAGGCAGATATGCTGATACTGGCAAATGGTTCATGAGCGCGATTGGGCAGACGCCAGTCGGACAGGGCGCCCCCTTCGACTGTGATGGCGGAGATGCCCTCATCATCTTCACGATGAGTGGTAGTGAAGCTATTCCTATCGAGGTTTTTGAAGAAAAAGGGCCGGTACTGGTGGAGCGATGGGCATTAAGGAATGACTCTGGTGGACCCGGAAAATTCCGCGGTGGTCTTGGTGTTGAGCGGCAAATACAGGCGCTGGCTGATTGCCAGGTTGGCGGTATTGTTGAACAGACCAAGTTTCCGGCATGGGGCCTCTATGGAGGCAAAAGTGGTTTGCCAAATGTTGGAATAATCTGGCCTGGTACGGAAAAGGAACGAAGATACGGGAAAATCAGCAGGCTGCCATTTAAGAAAGGTGAAAGACATCTCATTCTCACCGGCGGTGGCGGCGGCTGGGGTAACCCTTTGGAAAGGGACATGTACTCAGTCCTTGATGATGTCGTGAAGGAATATGTAAGCGTTGAAAGCGCCCGGAACGACTACGGCGTTGTAATCACTCAAAAAGACAACGAATTCTACATTGATGAATCAGCAACTGCAAATCTACGTAATTCCATGAAGGCAAGCCCAGCCTTATAGCTGGTTGGTAAGTACTGAGGTCAAAGCCATTGACAGGCGACTTCGCATTATGTAATATTTTTAAAATGAATTCGTATGAGGTTGGAAGAGTAAAGGAGGTAAGATGTGAGGTAGATTGAATGCTTTAGTGAACAAGCATTGGAGGCATCGTGTTGAATTAAGGCACCGATGGCAGTAGTAACTACCTCACGGTCGTGGGCCTTCTTTCTCCGATGAGGCTGGTAACAGCCAAAATCTTTAGCTGTATCTGCACCCCTCCCCGACCCACCAACACCTATCACATCTTCAAAAGGAGACACATTGCCACAAGAAACCCCAGAAAGGACGACTTTCACAACCCTAATCCCACATTGAGGGAGGTATTATGAAAAGCCTCAATATTGCCATTAGCATACGCCGGGACCTGCACCCACCCGGCGAGAAGGAACTTGAGAAGATTAGAGCTGTTGACCAGCGCATAAAACTATGGGATATCTCTGAGCAGGTCCAGTCTGAGCTTCAGGGAGAACTGTCCTCAACAGCGGAGCTGGATAGTATTTTGCCGAATATCGAAGTTATGTTTGCCACCGACGTACCTCAGAATTTGCCGGCTCGGGCCCCCAACCTCAAGTACCTTCAGATGGCAGTCGCCGGAATCGAGCATGTTTTGAAGCCAGGTGTTGTGGGGGAGGATGTCTTAATTGCCAATAGCAGCGGGATCTATGGCATACCTATTGGAGAGCATATCATAAGCACCATGCTAATGTTTGCCAGGAGGGCACCTGAGTTCTTTGCCCAGAAGGAGACAAGGGTGTGGCGGCGCTTGATCCCCACTTTGCTGTATGGAAAAACGGTTGGGATAGTGGGCTTAGGCAACATCGGCTGGGGACTTGCCCATTTAGCCAAGGCCTTTGGCATGACGGTACTGGCAACCCGCGAGCCTCAGGACAAGTTGATCTTTAATGAGGGCGATGCTGATGAGGTATTACCTCCTAGGCAGCTCTACTACCTACTAAGGAATAGTGATTTCGTGATTTTAACAGTGCCCTACACTCCCAAAACCCACAGGATGATCGGGGAGGCTGAACTGAAGGCTATGAAGACCAGTGCCTATCTGATCAGTATTTCTCGGGGCTGCGTGGTAGATGAGCATGCTTTGTTTCGAGCCTTGAAGAATGGTGACATCGCCGGTGCCGGGCTGGATTTTTATGAACAGATGCCTTTACCTGGGGACAGTGAGCTATGGGCGTTACCCAATGTTATTTTGACTCCGCAGATTGCTGGGTCTAATGAGCATCATGCAAAGTGGTCTACTAGGATTTTCTGCCGGAATCTGAGGAGGTACATAGATGGGGAAGAGATGTTCAATATAATCGACAGGGGCCGCGGCTATTAGGTTCCATGTGATACCCCATTCAGCTAGCCTTGGAATAGAGAGGTCGATCGCTAGTGGGATCGCGGTTTGGAATGCTGCCAATGTTGAACAAAAGCTTGTTATGTGTGACAGACAGCAAAAGGGCTGGTCATATCGTTGATAGAAATATCCAGCCCACTTTGGACTCCCATTATAATGATCAGGGTTATGCCTTTCCTATTCGAAGTGCCCTTCTTTGCTGGCCCCACTAAGGATTTCTCCGTTATTTCCGTTCACGGAAATCATCTTGTGATAAGCTGGCTCCTTATGAATTCGTCAATAACAACGGCCAACTCCTCTGTCGCCCTTATTTGGGGAGAATGGTCCCAATTATACTGTTTTGTTTCACAATGGATTTTACTCCACCCGGTAAAGAGATATTTTGCCAGGTCTCTCTTTCCCCAAAGAATTAAGCAGGGCACTTTGGGTTGCTCTTTAATCACCGAAATGAGATCAAGAGCTGTTGCCCAAGCCTTCTCATCTTTTACCCACTTCATATTTTGATAAACAATAGGGCAGAAAAAACGGGCAATTTTCGCAACAGCTCGCCAAAGGGTTTGTTGAAAAGAAGAAGAAACAAGCCAGGGATTAAAGAGAATCGCGCTGCGGCATTCGGAATGCTCTTTTGAGACGTATTGAAGAGTTATCTGTGCGCTCAAAGAGTGCGATACGATAACGAATTGCTCACCAATGGCGACCTTCCCAAATTCCTCAACCCAATTACTCCATTCATCTAAAAGAATGAATCTTGGCGAAGTCTTTCCCGGCAGACCGGGAAGATCGGGTAAAAATACCCTGTAACCTTTATTGGCTAATTTATCTTGAAGCGAAAAGTAGTCGTCAGTTGGACTTCCCCAACCTACCAATATTAGAATGGGAATGCCTATCCCCTCCTCCCGGTACCATACCTCTTGCCCATTAACTATCACAGACTTCTTTTCTGCTGAAACAACTGCCTCTGGTAGTTTTTCTCTTTTTTGATAAACCAGAGCAATTGACGCTATTGCCATGACGAGACAGACTCCTAAAATTATCCACATTTTCATCGAGCTTCATTTCCCGGGTGTTTTTATCTCAACCCTTATTTAATTATCACCTTGGAGAATATTAGCCATTTTCAATCTCACCTTAAAATCTCAAACTACCGCTCCATTTTTTCAATTCTAGTTCTGGGCAGTGTACCTGTCAAAACCCTTGTTGTACGAAGTAGCGTTAAAACCTCCCTCGATCAGAGAAAAGCTTCTCGTTTTTGTGTCAAGCTCGGCCCCGAGGGGGAAAGATTATCCAGCTAGGTTATCAGATATAACAATAGAGGCAATTGTTAAGTAACACGTGCTTGGAAAGTGCAATTAGGTGACCGAACACTCGACTGTGCAGTCGAATACGGAAAAAGGAGGCTCCTCCATTGGAAGAGCCTCTACTTTAACGAGAGACGCTCTATAATCAAAATCCAGGCGTTTTTTCGGGGTGGTGAATGGTTCTCTCTCTCTCTTCCTTCTTCTCTCTTCCAGGGATGCCAGCTCAAGGGGCGGTGCTGGAGAATAAAAAAGGGGATAGCCGAAATGGCTATCCCCTGCGAAATGGGCACAAAAAAAGGCAAAGGAACCCCGTATCAATCCGAGGCTCTTTTGCCTGTGATTTTCTCCACTATTATCGTGCTGGCTATATACTCCAGAGGCAAGACTTACCCGACAGGTCTTTTGGTGGCATAGCTACCCCCCTTTCTTTCGGATTTTTAGCGTGAGACTACTTATGAAACCATTGACACGTTCTCAGTCCCAGCCTGTGTAAATGGCGTTCAACAGTAGCTCTGCCTTTATCTACAGCTCTGGCTATCTCAGTAATAGTTAACCCCTGCTGGTAAAGCTGCGCCATCTGCTCTATCTCCTCACTATCAGACCAGTTAAACTTAGATAGCCTGGGCCTGTTTCGGCACAGGTATAGCTTGTCGGCATTGTTTAGGCTCTCGCCCTCCACCCTCTTAACGCCTGCCTTAATCATTCTCTTGGGCAAGGTTTGGAGTGTAGCTTTAGCGTCAAGTTCTGCCTCTATGTCAGGGAGTGGGGTAACGAATTTCCAGCCATCGGCAACCATCTCCCCCTTATCCCCTTCGTAGAGCCGACAGAACCTTCTCCGCTCCCGGTATTTCTTTCGCCAGTAGCGCACCACCTCGCATCTGGCACAGAAAGTCAGCAGTTGGGGAGTTACATCGCCATTGTTTTTCTCGGACACCTTTATGAGCCTTATAATGATGTCTCGCTCAATATCGTCCCTATCTTCAGGCAGGACGTGGAGTCTGAAAGGGTGGGCAATCTCGGCAAAAAGCCTGTAGCCGTCAAGCTGGTCTCTATGGTCGTAGAGCCAAGACATTGACTTCCCCCTTTCTGCCACAAAAAGAGGGGTATCCGTTCCCATGCTTGGGGAGCGAATACCCCTTAAAAAAGCAAAAGAGCGGGACTGGTAATCCCGCTCTTTTGCGTGGCTGTTATTTTGGGCTATAAGCGTTTTAGGCTGTTACTGGCTGTTTAGCTCGGCTATGCTTTGCCTTTGGCTTGGTAACCTCTGACTCGGCTGTAGCTTGTGGCTCGGCTACTGGCTCGGCTTGCTCGGTAGTGGTAGCCTCGGCTACTGGTTCGGCTTTAGCCTTTGCCTCGGCTTGTGCCTTTTGCTCGGCTTGTGCCTTGTCGGTTACCATCGGTATTACTACCAATTGATAACCGTCAACGGCAAAGAGTGTCGGCGAGTAGGAATTGGTGAGCTTAAAATCTACCATACCACCACAAGCCTTGAGCGCATTAGTGAGGTATTGTCCGTCTATCCTGACAAAGCCTTGTCCATCGGTATCGGCTGGAATATCGGCTTGTCCTTTGTCATCGGGATTAGCCATAACGAGCTTACCGTCATCAATGGTCAAGTCTATCGGGTAGGCTTTCGGATTATCGGATAGGGCTTTGAGTGAGAGGGTAGCCTTGATTGCCTCTACGGCGTCAAAGTGAGCTACGGTGTTAAACTCGGTAGGGATTAGCTTTTGCCAGTCGGGGTAAGTGCCTTGATAGCTAACCCACTTATAACGGATTAGCTCGGTGTCCAGTATAAGGGACATACCGTCAAGGCTCTCTCCGCTTGGCTCAAAACTAACCCTTGCCCGCTTTGCTCTCCGTAGGGCATTGGCTATGCCTCTTAACTCATCACGGTTGACTAGGGCTTGCCCTTCACCATCATAGTCAAGGGTAACTACCGCTAGTCTAAAACCATCGGCACTAATCAGATTTAGCTTGCCGTCTTTAGCGGTAAAGTTGACACAGGCTAAAACAGGTCTATCGTCACCTTTAGCGGTAAAGGGCAATACTCTATTTAGTGCTTCCGCTAGCTCTAGGCTTCCGATATTCGGCTTGACGGCGTTATTAGGGCTTACCCTTACATCGCAAAGGGTAAGAGGCGTTTTGTCACCAATCCACTCACTATCGGCTAGGTAGCTGGTGTTAGCTCCACACAGAACCTTAAGCACTTTGTGACCGTTAGCCTGCGACCCGCTAGCACTACCGTTTGAGGGGATAACCTTGATAACATTACTACCCCCCAAAGCCTTAAGGTATCCGACAAAGCCTTTACGCCCAATGGTAAAGTCCATAAGCATTACCCTATCGGCTAATGCTCTGGACAAGGCGTTTATCAGCATAGCCTTATGAGCGACAAAGCCATCGCCTGAACGCTTGCCCACGATATTCAGTTGTTCCAAAAACAACCCCCTTTTGGCTATCCGATAGTGGGCAAGGCTATCGGCTTCACCTAGTAGTCAACCCCGTCTAGCTGCAACCCGCTAGCCTAAACGGTGTCGCCACTATTATCACCTCCTAAAAGAGGCATTTTTGGTCGCCTAAAATAGCCTTTTTTGAGAGCTCTTTCTAAATCGTTTGAGATAGCTCCACTCTTTAGCGGTTAGTGGTTGTTCGTTATAGAGCTTATAGCCAATCTGGATTAACCGTCTTGGCAAGCCTCGGAGAATACGCCTAGCGTCTAGCAAAGCGTCAAGGTCAACCGCCTTGTCATCGGCGATAAACTCTATCAGCTCGCTAGGCTCACCATCACCATCGCCACCATCGGCTTTAGCATTTAGGCTAACTAGCTGGTGATACTTTGGGCACTTGGAGTATAAGTCCTCTGACCGGCATTTTTGCCTTTGTGCCTTGCTACAGTTGCCACAGTCAAGCCAAGTGGTAAGACGCCTTTGTTTTACCCAGTATTCGGTTACCTGATAGCTGGCTACCCGCATAAGTCCTGCCTCGGTTAGTGGCTTACCCGTTACCTCATACTTTGCCTTGACCTTTGCCATCTCCAGCATTGTGTCGTGTAGCCAATCCTCTCTATCGTCAAAGCGGATATACCTCACAAAGTAGCCTGTTACCTTATAATAGGTAATCCAATCGCCTGTTAGCTGGTCGTAGCCGTTATGGTTCGGTTCGGCTTGCCTTTTCTACCGTTTGACCTAGACTTAAGGCTACGCAAGGCTTGTGTCCTTTGGCTTTGGCAAGTGGCTAATCTACCGCACCACGGGCACACGCCTTGCCGTTTTTCTAGCGTCCAGATTTTACCGCACTTGCTACAGTGTCCCGTTATCATCGCTTACCCCCTTTCGTTTGCCCTAAAAGTGGGCAAGCGTTCAGCTTTGGCTTTGCTATATTCAATTGTTAAGGTGCTTTTGATTTTCCAGCTTTATCATCCAACAAAAGGAACTAAAGTTATATTTGGGGAAGCAATTGCATCCTCTCCCCCCCAGAGGGGAAAGAGGATTGTTTTTGAGATAACGAAAAAGCCCCCGTAAGGGGGCTCTCAATCGGGTGGTAACTGTGCAGATAATATGAAGTCTTGAGATATGAATCTAGGAGCTTATTTTGGGGCATTAAGTAATTTTATCTATGCCCTGACATATGAGCGGTTTTTAGCGCTTCTCTGTACCCTGGAATAGTGGTAAAGAGTCATTATAGGGTCGGATATTTCAGCCGCGGACGCCTTCTTACCAGCATCCGTTAGTCGATAGTACACCCTGGGAGGTGCCGGTGGGTAGTCATCTTGAATGGCAGAGGGTTCAGTCTTGCCGGTCTCCTTAATCCACCCTAATCTCTTTAAGTGGCCGAAATACCGGGTGAAACTGGCATACCTCATCTTCAGCAGCTTATAAGGGATACGGTTAAGGTAATATTGGACTCGCTCATTGTATTCCTCCTCAGTAAAAGCCAATCTGCCTTTCCTTATTCGTTTCTCCTCTTCCCTCTCTACCGTATCCCTAGCATGAGCACGGTGCAACGCACTCTTGTACTCAAAGTGAATATCGGTCATCGGAGCCCCGATTTCAGGGTCTATCCGTTTTGAGTCCTCAGGGCCATTACCTTTAAGGAACTCGATGATAAACCAGGCAGTACCGAATGGTCGAACAAAACCTCCCGTTATTGGCCTAAGCTCCATCCGGATTCACCTCTTTTTTCCACAGCTTGTCATACCAATCTTTTAGTTCTTCCCCGGCTACCTTTCGGTATTTGGCAGTAGTGTTGAATGAGATGTGGCCTAAGTGTTCTTGGAGGAGTCTAGAGCCCG
>Ga0315282_10014691_pt1 | contig 11626 bp, 10 predicted proteins | sample YL17G07_20_MG_FD_203693 | JGI IMG/M metagenome (GOLD analysis project Ga0315282, IMG submission 203693) | Sediment microbial communities from Yellowstone Lake, YNP, Wyoming, USA - YL17G07_20 | ecosystem: Environmental > Aquatic > Freshwater > Lake > Sediment | place: USA: Wyoming | collected...
CGGTGATGGTCTGCCCCGCGTCGCGGTACATCTTCAGGTAGGCCTCGGTGGGGTTGATGTTGAAGTCGTCCCGGGTGTAATAGGAACCCTCCTCGACCACGATCACCGAGTAACCCTCCCGAGCGAGCTCCCTGGCCAGGGGCCCTCCCCCCGCGCCGGAGCCGATGATCACCACGTCGGCCGAGCGCGATACGTTCCCCTTGACGTCGTCCAGGTTCAGGATCATGCCGGTCCCTCCTGCTTGGGAGGGAGGTCGCGGTCCCTGGAAACCTTGCGCAGTTCGGCCTCCTCCTTTAAGGCCTTGCTGTCGAAACCGAGGGCTATGGCCACTTCCGGACGGCGGTAGTAGGACATGAGCAAGGGGAGCCCCAGGAGGAAGGTCACCCCCCGGAGCAGGGGGTTCCTGCTGCCCATGAGCCTGTTTATGAGATCCTGCTGCTCCCGGCGGTCCAGCCTGGAAAAGGGCTTTCCACTCATGAGCGGGGAAAGGGCCCTCAATGAGAGGTTACATGCGAAGAAGGCGGCCTTTATCTCCGGGGCTCCCGCCTGGAAATAATCCTCGATGAACCGGCTTTGGCCTTCAGCGTCGATTTCCGGGAGTCCCTGGGGATGGCCTAGGTAGGCGGTCATCAGCTCGCTCATCTGCCGGCGGGGGATAACGCTCACTTTGCCCTCCTTGCTCCTGGACCTTATTCGGGCCGCCGGGCTCCCCGCGCCCGAAAGCGGTCCGTAGCCGGTAGTCCCCGGTATCGGTTGCATCCTGCCACATTGATATTATCACAAGACGGGATGCCGTCTTCGCTCAAGAGATACCGGGTTGCGGGTGGGAGCCCGCACCCCGAAAAGCATGATAAAGACCAGGCGTTCACCATTTTTCAGTACTGCTTTTAATTACTCGACTCCCCATTCCCGTGATCGCCGGCCGAGTCGGCGAAGCCCGTTACCGCTTTCTCCCTTTGCGTCGCGTCCGGAAAAATGGGTGGTAATGGCAGGTGGAAAGGGGATCGATTTTGAATAATGGGTGCGCGGGGTTTAGGGCTCACGGTGCCGGATATAATATAGACACGGTTCCGGAAGACAGGCCTTGGAAGGGGGATGGATAATGCAAGGCGAGAGCGGTTCGGATAGGACCTTCACCAGAGAGGATGCCGATTTTGAGAGCCGGGGGACGAGGTGCGCGGGGTGGCTCTACCGCCCTGGTGGCGTGTCCCAACCACCGGTCGTGGTCATGGCCCACGGCTTCGCGGCTGAGAGGACTTTCGGGCTGCCCGCCTACGCGAAAAGGTTCGCGGCTGGGGGCCTCGCCGTCTTTCTTTTCGACTACCGCGGTTTCGGGGCGAGCGACGGGGAACCGCGTTACCTGGTAAGTCCTACCAGGCACTTGCAGGACTGGGAGGCGGCGCTGGCCCACGTGCGGGCCATCCCGGGCCTCAACGCCGATAGGGTCGGCCTCTGGGGTTCCTCCTACAGCGGCGGCCACGTCATCGTTACCGCCTCACGCGACCCGTATGTAACGGCTATCGTGTCCCAGGTCCCCTTCGTGGACGGTATCACCTCGGTCTACTGGACGGGCACCAGGCATGCCATGCAGGCCACGGTGGCGGGCCTCAAGGATGTGGCGAGGATGATCACCTCGAGGGAGCCCTATTACGTCCCGGTGGTGGGGGACCCGGATACCTTCGCCGTTATGAACACCCCGGAGTCCAAGCCCGGTTATATGAGCATCGTCCCCGAGGGCTCCGATTGGAGAAACGAGTGCCCGGCCCGGGCCGTCCTGGAGCTGCTGATCTACCGGCCCATTGCCCGCGCCAGGGATGTAAAATGCCCGGCCCTGGTGATCATGGGGGAGCGGGATTCCCTTATCTATCCCCGGGCGGTGGAGATGGCCGCCTCGAAGATGCGCGAGGTGACCCTGATCCACCTGGATGCCGGCCACTTCGATCTCTACACCGGAGAGATGTTCGAGAGGACGGTGGAGATAGAGGCCGGCTTCCTCTCCCACCACCTCCAATAGCGAGGCCACCCCTCCACAAACGGGGTCAGCCCTCAACATTTCCTTAGCACCGCTAAACAATGGGGTCAGCCCCGGACATGGGACATTTTCAGGGTACGAGACGAAGAGATGGGGTCGGGTCTTTGAGTTAGGATTCCCGTGAGGCGGCGCCAATGAATGGGGTCAGCCCTTTGATTGTGTGATTTTCAAGGGGCGCCTTCTTTTTGTCGCAATCATTGCAGGAAAATCCAAAATCAAAGACCCCATTTTTGGTAACATTTCTCAAAAATCCGAAAATCGAAGACCTGACCCCATTTGACGCTGAGGCGAGGAGGTATTAGAATACCAACCAGGTGGAATGACGTGTCAGTCATCAAGGGGTAGCCGTGGAATCTAAGCTTGCCGCCCGGAGGCGTAACGAGATCCTGGAGGTGGCCTTAAAGGTTTTCTCGGAGAAGGGATATCACGCCGCGAAGATCGAGGACATCGCCGCGGAGTTGGATATAGGCCACGGAACCTTCTACCGTTACTTCAGAAACAAGCTGGACATCTTCAACCACGTCGTCGAAGGAATCATCAAGATGGCCGCGGCCCTGGTATTCGACATCAATCCCGACGAGGCCGATACCCTCGCGGAGTACAGGCAACAACTGGAGATGATCGGGGATAACCTGTTCGGCCTCTTTAAAAGCAATCCCCAGATATCCAGGGTGCTTTTCTACGAAGCCTTTGGGATCGACGACGAGGCTATCCAGCGGAGGATAACGGAGATCTTCGACCTCTTCGGTAAATACACGGAGATGTACTTGAGGAATGGGATAAAGAAGGGATATCTGCGGAAGGACTTGCATATTCGGGAGAGCGCCCTGGCCATAAATGCGGCCCTATTCGAGGCGTGCCGCCGGGTGGTTTCCTCGCCCGACCCCGACAGGGAACTCCAGGTCTGGAAGGAGACCATCATCACCCTGATGCTGGATGGGATAACGGGTTAAAGCTTTTAATATCAATAGAATGGCATATCCTTCTATTAGGTTTATATAGAACGCATAAGCGGGCTTTTCTGGAAAAGGATGTAAGGATTAGGAGGTGGGATGGATGGTAGAAGTTGATGTGTTCTGGTCCTACGCTCTCGGCGCTGGCTTCGCCCTGGGGGCCTGGCGCCAGCTGAGGAAGCTGAAGGTGGAAAACGAGGTGAGGAGGTGGAAGTTAGGCTGGAAGGGCGGGCCGGATCCAGGCCAGCCGGCTGTGGGGGGAGACGCAGCCGCGGCCAGCCCGGCGCAGCTGAGCTACAAGAATCACATGGAGTTCCGCCAGCTCATGAAGGAGTTGAGGAAGAACGGCATCGGGGAGGGAAAGCCCGGCCTCAAGAATCTGAAAGAGATGCGCAAGCTGGTGATGGCATGGTTGAACGAAAACAGCGACGCCTTCAACAACGAGTATTTCCTCAAGAACGTCTTGTTCTTGTCCCTGCTTTTCGTCCCCTCGGGCGCCGTGCTCTTATGGTCCAACCCCAACTGGGAAACCATGCAGGTGGGCAGTTACGAGACCATCCCGCAGTGGCTGGTGGGCATATTCACCACCACCAATGTAACTCAAGGCATGCTGGGCTTCTACAACACTTATAGAAGCCTCATGAAAGGGAAATATTACCAGGCCGCCCTCCATGCCGTTCTTTCCTACGCGGGTTTTTTCTTCATCCTGGCCAACGGCTGGGATAACCAGGGATACCGGCGTTTCTTCTCCAGGAACCGGGAGGCCTTCGACGACTGGAAGTGGTCCAATATCTTCGGCTGGGCCACCTCTGACGTGGTGGCCATACTGCTCGCCTACGGCGGTGTCTTTCTCCCCTTGATGTACTACTGGATCATTGACTGGCTGTTGAAGGGGCAGGATATGGAGAAGGGCATCGAGGAGTCGCCGGACTTCTTCAATAGATTGCCGGAGGCTGGCAAACTTTTTATGAACATTAACACGGCTATTTTCGGCAGCACTCTGGGGTCGGCCATACTGGCCACCGTACTCGTCCATAGATTCGGGTGGGTTCCGGGCATGGCGGGCTATGCGGCCTTCCTCGCGCTTATGCTCAACAAATGGGGGATCGGTCCCGCGTTTTGCAAGAGAATCATGGGCGTGGACTCCCTGGAGGGTACTCCCATCGAGGAAGTCATAGCCAGGGCCATCGAGGCAGAGAAAAGCCTGGTCGCCGTCTCCTGATCAAGCGTCGGCCATTCGCGCCTCAGTGCCAGGTGTACAGGATAAGGGCGGGGAAACCCGCCCTTCGCTTCATGCTGTGACCCCGGGGTCAGTTCTTGGCGTACTGGCCACCTTTATATGGCTCTGCGTTAACAAGGCAATGTTGGAATCAAAGCGAGGCAAGTCCGGTTTATGGCCAAGGGCACGAAACTTGGCCTGGGAGAAGCGTTCTCCCGGTATCAATTGTTGCATTCTTCATGTGGACGACAATAATTTGCTAAGCTGGAAATTGAGATGTCCGGCGGGTTACTGAGATAATATCTTTGATGCCTTGTTTTCGATTGATTAACGCGATTCGCGCTACAGGCTAAGGAGGGTCAAGCCATGGAAGTGGAGGTGGAAAAAAGCGGCAAGGTCTGCACGGTGATCATAAACCGCCCCGAGGTAAAAAACGCCATCAATTACCGCACGGCGTCCCTCCTGGCGGAGGCCCTTCGGGAGTTCGAGGCGGACGACTCCATGTGTACGGCGGTGCTCTGGGGGGCGGGGGGGACCTTCTGCGCCGGTGCCGATCTCAAGGCCCTGGCCTCGTACCCGCTGGAGGAGGCCAAGCGCCTCAACGAGGACATGTCGGCGGACGGCCCCCTGGGACCGACCAGGATGACGCCCTCCAAGCCGGTGATCGCGGCCATAGCGGGGTACGCGGTGGCGGGGGGGTTGGAGCTGGCCGCCTGGTGCGACCTGCGCGTGGCGGAGGAGGACGCCGTCCTGGGGATATTCGAGCGCCGCTTCGGGGTTCCCTTGATCGACGGGGGCACCCAGCGCCTTCCCCGGTTAATCGGGGTTAGCCGAGCCCTGGACATGATCCTCACCGGGCGCCCGGTGGGGGCGGCGGAGGCCCTGGCCATGGGCCTGGTAAACCGGGTGGTGGAGAAAGGGAAGGCCCGCGAGGAGGCTGAGAAGCTGGCCGCACGGTTGGCCGAGTTCCCCCAGGTGTGCATGCGCAGCGACCGGGAGGCGCTCTACCGCGGCTTCGACCTCGATTTCGATTCAGCCATGGAGTTGGAGTACCGCCTGGGCATGCGGGTATTGGCCAGTGGAGAGACCCTGAACGGCGCGGGTCGCTTCTCGGGGGGCGAGGGGAAGCACGGCAAGTTTTGATCTCAAGCGGTGAATAAGTTTAGGCTCACCTACTCTAAGTGGGGACGATAGTTACGATAGCGGCTGCCCGATCCTTAAACCTGTTCTTATCGATGGCGTTTGGGATGGTCTAACGGTGTAATGCCCCGTTAACCATAATCCAGGGAGTAGGACTTCAGCTGATAAGTCCTGCTAATCCCGGTATCGTCAGGGGATGGTGGCGGTTTCGCCGTTGATGGTAAAGGGGGTGCCCATGGCCGCGGAAAGCCCTGCCACCTGCCGCAGCCAGACCACCGCCTCGGTTCCGGTCGTGATCGCCGGCCTGCCGCTTGAGATGAGGGCGGGGTAGATGACCGCGCGGCGGAAGCCGCCGGCGTCGAAGGTGATCTGGGCCAGGATAGTGTAGTTGCACTGCGGGCTGCCCGGGTTGAATACAAAATTTCCCAGGGAATAGGCAATCAGCTTTCCCTTGTATATCTCAAAGCCCTGGATCACGTGGGGGTGGTGGCCCAGGACCAAGTCGGCGCCGCAGTCCACGACGAAGTGGGCCAACCCTACCTGTCTCGAGGTGGGAGTGTATTCCCGCTCGTTTCCCCAGTGAAAGGAGACCACCACCGCATCCGAGTTGGCCCTGGCATACGCGATTTCCGCGGCCATCCTCCCCATATCCGCCGCGCCGGCCACCCCGGGGTATCCCGCCCCCGCCGTCCAGCCCGGCCAGTCCACGTCGTTGTAGGCGAGGAAGGACACCCGCAGGCCGTTGCCGGTGGCATAGGCGGGGGCATGGGCGGAAGCGTAGTCCACCCCGGAGCCGCAATGTGCAATGGCGTTGGCGTCGAGAAAGTAGAGGCCGTCCAGGAAGGCCTCCTGTCCGAAATCGCGCGCGTGGTTGTTGGCCTGGGAGACCACGTCGATCCCCGCGTCGCGCAAGAAGGGCAAGGCGTCCGGGCTTCCCCTGAAGGTGAAGGACTTGCCCGGTACGGGACTGCCGCGGTAGGAGATGGTGCACTCCAGGTTGGCGAAGGCCAGGTCGGCGGGGCGGAGGAGGTCGGCAACCCCCGTCCAGGGGTAGGCGTAACCATAGCCCTGCCGGAACTGATCCAGGTCCAGGTTGACGTCGCCCACCGCCGCCAGGGTCACCGGGGCGGCGCTGCGGTAGGTGAAGTACATGGGGCGTTCGGCCACCAGGGGCAGGTCGGATTCCAGGCTCACCGACACGTCCTTATCCGGCCCCGCGATGTCACGGACGGTGAGGGTGAGACGGCTGCGCCCCCCCATTACGTATGTGCCGCGGATGACCTGCCCTCCAGCGTCCATGAAGGCGCCCTGGATGGTCGCCGCCCGGGGGTTGGGATTCTGGATGCATATATACTCGTCGAACCCGGAGCGGGTGCACCCCTCGGCGAAGAGGGCGGTGCGGGCGGGGGAGGAAATACCCGCACAAATATGGCCGCCGCGCTCGGACCCCTTATAGGTGAAGTACATGGGGCGCTCGGCCACCAGGGGCGACAGCGAGGTGACCTCGCAGGAGACGTCCACCCCCGGCCCGACCACGTCGTTCACGAAAACCGTCTGCCGGCGCTCCGCCGGTACACCGACGTCCAGCTTGCGCAGCTCCCCACCCCCGGACATGAAGGTCAGGGTGGCGGTGGCGTCGCTCCTTTCCGGGTTATAGAGGCAGATCCATTCCTCGAAACCGGGGCGGGTGGTCCCCTCCGCGAAGTACCAAGTTTTGGCAGATTCCGTCGAGCCCAGGGCATCGTGCCCGCCGTCCCAGGCACCGTGGTAGTTGAAGTAGACCGGCCTCTCCGCCACCACCGGCCTGTCCGAGACGACGCGCAGGGAGACGTCGCGCTCCGGGGGCACCGCGTCGCTAACGCGCAGGGTGAACCTGCTCCTGGGCCCCAGGGTGAAGGTGTCGGCCCGATTCTGCCCCTGACCCACCCCCAGGAGGTACTGGACATCCGCGGTTACCTGTGAGTCCTGGGGGTTGGAGATGCACAGCCAGGTATCAAAGCCGGAGCGGGTGGTCCCCTCCGCGAAGAGCCACTGCGCGGAAGGGGAGACGGCGCCATGCTCGCAGTGGCCGCCCGCCCAACTTCCCCCGTAGCGGAAGTACATGGGGCGTTCCGCCGCAACGGGCTTGGTCGATTCCAGCAGCACCGAGACGTCCAGGTCGGGACCTGCCGCCTGGTTTACGTACAGGGTGAAGCGGCTGTGGGCGGCCAGGTTGGCCTTAAAGGGCGTACCCTCGCCGCCGGGTAGCAAAAAATGGAAGGTGAGGTCGCCGGGTGCGTCCCCGGGATTGAGCACGCAGATCCACTCGTCGAAGCCTGGCCGGGTGGTCCCCTCGGCGAAGAACCAGGAGGTGGAGGTCTCCTCCAGGGCGGTGCCGCAGTGGCCTCCGCTCCAGTCCGCGGCGGCGATGCCCGGCAGCAGCAGGAGGGCAAGAAGGCAGGCAATGAGAACGAGGTACAGCCTGGGTATGAGAGCCTTCATTTTATCCCAGCCCTGTTGTTCGCCTGTTCGCTTGACCTCTTGCCTTTAGACGCCGGCCCGAATCCGTTGCGGGTGCCGGAATATCAGGGGGGAGGATAACTTCCCGCCAGGTCCCCGGCCTGTTTTCTCAGATCCTCCGGCCGGTCTCCATTATATATTCTCGCGATCCATCCGGCGATTTCGTCCAGGTCCAGCATCACCTGGTGGGATTCCGTGTAGCCCCGGTCGGAGAATTTCACCGGTACTCCCGGCTCATCCAGGGAGCGGGCAAGGGCGCGGGCGTTCTCCACCACCCTCTCCCCGTAAGAGGGGTCCCCCAGCATCTCCTCCAGGGCCAGCCCCAGGGCGGCGATGCGGTTGAGATGGGGGTTGTCCACCAGGCCGATGCCCGCCTCGAGGTCGAGCTCCAGCATTTTTCTCAAGGACGAGGCGAGCCGCGGGGAGTCGGTCAAGATGATCCCTCCCTGCGGCCCGTAGAACGATTTGTGGGTGCTCCCAACCAGTATGTCCGCCCCCTCCCCCAGGGGGTCCTGGAAGCGGCCGCAGGCGATGAGGCCGAGGACGTGGGAGCCGTCGTAGACCAGGCATCCCTTGTATCCTGATTCTTCCAAACCCTTCCTTATGGCGCTGACGGGGTGTGGAAAGGGGATGAAGGAGGCGCCGAGGAAGGCGAGCTTCACCCTTTTTCATCATCTTCTTGTTGCTCCAGGCTCCAATATTTTTGATCCTTTGGGATGCATCGCCAACTATGGTTCCTAACTGGGATATCAAGTCCCCCATTTCGTCTATCCTCAATAACTGCGCTGTGACCGTGGTTACACTCCCGCCCCCGACAAATACGCTTATGATGGCAACCAGGGTTTTCCAATCCAATTTAATAACCGGGCCCTTTCCACAAAACCGCGCTTATTACCCTTACCGTAATCTAGCATAAAGTAATTGGTCTTGAGTATTGCATGATAAGGGCACCTCTAAAGCGGATACCGGCAAGCGGCAATGGACGGATATTATTGGAGGGGGAGATGGTTAAGGAAGTCAATATTGTTGGGGCCGGGCGTGGCCGCCATGGGACTCCATAGCCACCGCCACGGGCAGGCCCTGCCGTTGGCGCTCGACGCGCCGGAAGAAATTGTCAAAGGCCAGAGCCACTGCGGCATCATCCCGGCTGAGGTCGCCTGGGTGAGGAAAATGGCGGGGGCGGCATTTCAGGCCGAGTGGCTTCCCCGGAAGGAGCCGCGGACCCCAAGGGCCACACCCCCGCCACTCCACTAGGTTATCCTTTTCACGGTCATCCTTAAACCGGATAAATGCGATGGTGGACCCCAGTCTGAACCGTTAAAACTTCAGGGGGGCCGGCACCTTTCCGGATTTCACAAGAGGGGCCCGGCAACACCGGGCCCCTCTTGTTATTCCGTAGCTCAGTCTATCTTCTTGAACATCTTCTTGGGGGCGCCGCAGATGGGGCACCTCTCGGGAGCCTCGCCCTCCACCGTGTTGCCGCAGACCTGGCAGACGTAGTAGCCTACTTCCTCGTTGCTTCCCAGGTTGTCCAGGGCCTTCTGGTACAGCCCGGCGTGGATTTCCTCCACCGCGTTGGCGTTGGCGAAGGACTGGTAGGCGGCGTCCTCGCCGTCGGCCTTGGCCTCCTCTATCATGCGGGGGTACATGGACTTGAACTCGGCGGTCTCTCCCTCGATGGCCTGCTTCAGGTTCTCCCCCGTGCCCCCCACGCCCTTCATTACCCGCAGGTGGGCATGGGCGTGTACCGTCTCGGCGTCGGCGGCGGCCCGGAAGAGCCTGGCCACCTGGGCGTACCCCTCATCGTCCGCCTTCTTGGCGAAGGCCAGGTACTTGCGGTTGGCCTGGGACTCCCCGGCGAAGGCTTCCTTTAAATTGTCCATGGTGCTCATGGTCTTTTACCTCCTCTTCATCTCCATCCGGGATTCGCTGGAATAACGTCGCGCGATCAATACAATCAATATATTGTTATACCCTTAAGGACCAACAATGATGTACATCAGAATGGGGTGAAGCCTTATAATTCAAGGGGTATCAGAATTTAAGCTGACGAAGCCGACATGCAGATTGGATGTCGGCGTATCAGTAAACCGGACCTGAAAGGCTGGATTTCCCGGTTCAAAAGGGGTGATGGTGTGGCAAGGAGAAAGCAGAAAACGGAGTCCCAGATCCAGGACTCCCTGAGGATGAAGGCGGAGAGAAAGGTCAGGAACAAGACCGGACTGCTCTGGTTCCTGTACAACCTCGGCTCCTACGTGATCGTCAATGGAATCCTCATCGCCATCTGGGTGTTGTCCGATTCCAATTATCCCTGGTTTTTATGGGTCGTGTTGATCTGGGCGGCGGGACTGGCCTTCCATTTCGCCGGCTATATCGTCGGTTTCCGGTACGGCGCCTCGCGGGAGAGGATGATCCGGGAGCAGGTGGAATCGTATAGAAAGAAGATGGGACAACCTCCCATTTCCGGACCGGAAACCGCTCCTTCCCCAGCCACCCCGGAGACCGAACAAGCCGGCCAGGAGCCAGCGGATAACGAGTAGAGATCTTCGCTTATCGGAGAGCGGCCGTTGGCCAGCCGTAAGCGGAATATCTTTGTTAAAGGTGAGCAATGATAGAGGTTGCCCGCCTTGCGACGGGCAACCTCAACCTTTGTCCTAGAATATTATGCTGCGAGCTTACCCGCTCCCCTTTCACCTAAGTACCTGAGCGGAGGGAAATGGTGTCCGCGAATCCGTCGAAGTCCCAGCCGAAGCCGTAGACGCGGAATTCCAGTATGGTTGCCCCCGCCCCTATCTCGCTCAATATGTTCCCGGAGGTGTAGTTCATCCAACTGCCCCGCGGCACCTGGGTGAAGTGGGCTGTATCCGCCCCGGGCACGTTGCCATAATAGAAGCCGTGATACCACTCACCGGTGCTGTTGTCCGGCCTCCGGTAGACGATACGGAATTGCACCGCGCCCTCCGGGTACCAGGCCGGGTTGCTTCCGGCAATGGCCCCACCGTTCTGGTAATCGCACCTTACCTCCGCGGAAAGGGTGAGCGTGCCCCCGGGGAGGTTGGCATTGAGGCCCTGCTTCAGGCCGGCGCCGCCGCCGTCCTTCTCGGGGCAGCGCCGGTACATGTGGACATAACGGTCTCCGCCCTCGGTAAGGATCTCGGTGATGTTGGTGCCGTGGTACTTGGTTCCACCTTGGTCTATGATCTGCCATCCGGATAGCTGCCCTGAGAAGTCGCCGTTGGTAAGCAGCTCCGTCCCGGCTCCACCGCCGGGGGTTACCGTGAAGGTTTTGGTGTTGGATTCCACCTGGATGATTATCCTGAGTGGGCCAATCGTCCAGTCGTGGAAGATATGGACTACCCGCAGCTCCAGGGCCCCCACGGCGACGCCCCCCGGGACTTTGCACTTGATCTGGCTGGCCCCCCAGGCGGTATATTCCGTGGCGGGCACGGAGCCAAAGGTGACGTAGGAGTTGTTCTCCCGCGTGTCCCCGAATCCCGACCCGTCGATGGTCACCTCGGTTCCCACCGGGCCGGAATCAGGTGAGATCGCATTTATCTTCACCGCGTTGGCCAGGAGCATCTCCCAATTGAGCAGCCCCGGCCATTGTTTATCGAAGATGGTCTTGGTCCAGGACCAGCTCTTGTTTCCGATGTGCTGTATATCTACGTCGATACCGATCTGAACCTCGGCTTTCACCCCCAGATCGAGGTCCACCCCCACATAGACGCTCCATAGGGGCGGTTGGGCGGTATTTATCACCAACCGCACGTAGGGCTCAATGTT
>Ga0315282_10014692_pt1 | contig 11626 bp, 13 predicted proteins | sample YL17G07_20_MG_FD_203693 | JGI IMG/M metagenome (GOLD analysis project Ga0315282, IMG submission 203693) | Sediment microbial communities from Yellowstone Lake, YNP, Wyoming, USA - YL17G07_20 | ecosystem: Environmental > Aquatic > Freshwater > Lake > Sediment | place: USA: Wyoming | collected...
CCATACTCCTGAAGAAGACCAATATACGAACTATACGTGTGGACCCACTTACTTGAAATGGCATACATTGGTCTTTGGTATGGAGACCAATCATTACGCCTTATCCCAGGCTGGCGATATCGCTTTAAGCGGTCTGGTCCCCTGTTCCGCTCTTTTAAAAATGGGGAGCACCCGCTCGCCCTGGGAGAAAGACAAGGGTTACCCCGTCAATATCCTGCATGGCGATTTTCGCATTTCAATCAGACCTTTAGGCAAGAATGTGAGCGAACGGCGTGCATCACGAATCAGAATTTGGAGTGAGAGGAAAAACTTCAATCTCCCGCAACGTGAGATGGTAGATCAAGAAACAACGATAGCAAGGGTGCGATATTTTGGGTGCGATCTTCCTATGGAATTTGCTCTTTGCCTGCGTATGAGACAGGACAACATTAAAAGTGTCACTACCCGCGGCAAGGAGGTTCAATTCGAAACATTTAAGGATAGCTGTTCTACTTTTGTTTATATCCCTACCCTTATGGAAAAGGCTGGAACCATTGAATTCATCATTAAACATCCCAATGCTTAGATTCAAGGAGGAGTCCCATGTCTTATGAAACGATTCTCATCGAAAAGCGAGATCAGATAGGCATCATTACCCTCAACCGTCCACAAAAGTTTAATACCTTTAATACTCAGATGGCTGAGGAATTAAACGCTGCCTTGCGCCAATTGGATGAAGATGCTGAGGTCCGAGTCGTCATCATCAAAGGAGCGGGGAAAGTCTTTTCAACAGGGATCGATGTAAGTGAATTTCATGGAAAAACCCCTTCTGAGTACCATAAGTGGCTTACCCTCATGGATCAGATGCACTTTACCATCGCCTCTATGGGGAAACCTGTTATTGCTATGGTCCATGGGTATGCGGTTGCCAACGGTGCCGGACTGATGGCGGCAGCGGATTTTGCCATTGTGGCCGAAGGGACCCAAATCGGGACCACGGCAATCAACGTAGGATTGTTATGTACCGGACCGATCATCCCCATGAGTTATTCCCTCGGCAAGAAGAAAACCTTGGAGATGCTTTTGAGCGGAGATAGGATCGACGCCAAGGAGGCGGAGCGTTTAAACTTGGTGAATAAAGTAGTGCCTCTTGAAAAGTTGGAAGAAGAGACCCTTGCCTTTGCTCAAAAGCTTATCGCCAAAAGCCCTTTAGCAATCCAAATTGGGAAAGAGTTCTACTACCAGATGATCGATATGCCTTTTCGTCAGAGATTTGTCCTCAATAGCGAAGTGATGACAAGGTTGTGCACGACGGAGGATGCACTTGAAGGGATTAATGCTTTTATTGAAAAACGAAAACCCAAATGGACAGGGAAATAAAGGGGGGTAAAAAAATGGCAGGACAATATAACGAACCTTATGAAAAACTCTCAAAAAAGACGAAGGAGGTTCATCGGGCCTACGTTTCTCTCATTGAGGAGATCGAGGCCATGGACTGGTATCAACAGAGGATCGATGTCACCGAAGATGAATCATTAAAGAAAATCCTTGAACACAATCGAGATGAAGAAAAAGAGCATGCTTCTATGCTCCTTGAATGGATCCGCCGAAACGACGAGGCTTTTGCCAAAACACTAAAAACCTATCTCTTTCAAGAAGGAAAAGATATTACCCAAATCGAAGAAACAAAGTAGACCATCGATAAACTCTTTTGTCTTTAAAAAGACAATGTAATCAAAGAGGTCTGTAGAGACATCAGTTTCTTCGGAATGTCGGAAACAACGATCTCGGAAATGGAAAAAAGTTGACAGAAAAATTCTAAATTTGGTATTTAGGACGGTGTTATTGGGGGACATATAAGAATCTTGTCAAGGTGAAACAAGGAGGGTTGTCTTGGATAAAAAATATTTTAATATTCTTATCTTCGGTCACAAAACCTCCAAGGCACGGCACCTAAGGATACACAAGAAGACCTTTAAAATTGTATTTTATCTCTCTGCCTTGATCTTTCTTTCTACCACAGTCTTCTTTTGTGACTACATCCAGATTAAGAGAAAGGCCTATGAACTAAGCCGATTACGTCAGGAATCGCAGGCCCAGAAATCCCAGATTCAATTTTTTTCAGATCGGATTGAAGTCCTGGAGAAACAGCTTTCCAAAATGAAGGATTTTGACAGAAAGATTCGCATCATTGCCAATCTGGAGAAAGGACAGGATACGACACCTATTATGGGAATAGGCGGATCATCGCCTTCCGATATTCGAGAGAAATTAAAAAGAGAGAATGATGAGAATGGACTCATTCAGCAGATGAGAAGTGATATCAAGCGCCTCGAATCAGAAGCGATGTCACGTGAAGAGAGTCTTTCTGAGCTTGAGAAACTTTTTCAGAGCAAAAAGGAAATGTTAGCCCACACCCCTTCCATCTGGCCAACAGTAGGCTGGGTGACATCTGATTTTGGTTTTCGCATTAACCCATTTACTGGATTAAACCAAATGCATGAAGGAATGGATATTTCAAATCGGGTCGGAACCCCTGTGATTACCCCAGCCGATGGGATCATTTCGGACATCGGAAATGATGTAGGTTTTGGAAAGATTTTAGTGATCTCCCATGAATTCGGAATGACCACCCGCTATGCTCACCTCAATAAAGTTTTGGTGAGGATTGGACGGAAGGTGAAACGAGGGGATAAGATTGCTGAGGTTGGGACAAGCGGAAGGACCACGGGCCCTCATCTTCATTATGAGGTTAGGGTGAGCGGTATTCCCGTCAACCCGATGAGATATATCTTGAATTAGTTCTTTGCCCACCACAATATCTGTTTCTTTCAAGAAGGTAAGAGGATTACCTGGGTCGAAGAAAACACCATCGTGTGAGAGGATTCTAGCGAACATCCGTGATGGCTTCCAGCTCTGCCAACAGCTGCCCCAGGTCAATACCGTACTTCTCTGCCACCTCCCTTAGAGGTTTAAAAAGAGCCTGACAACAAATACATACACCGCCCTGTTCATCATATTTTTTAAAAATGGTCTCACTACCCCTGTAACGGCTAACCACATCCAAGATAGTCATTTCCAGTATTATATGTTTCTCTTCTTTGGAACTAACCTTGCTCATGGTTTCCTTAGCCCTCTTTCGACAGAATTTCTCTCAATGCCTTTGGAATGTACTGAATGATTTTTCTCACCTGGGTGGCAGGGGTCGGGTGTGCATAGACTCCAGCCAATCGGTTGACCTTTGAAGCAATTATGGCAGCCTCACGGATATCTATCCGAGTGGCAATTAGAGCAGCAACAATACCGGTCAGTGTATCCCCGGTCCCTCCGATAACCTCCATGGCTTCTTGGAGGGAATCATCGACAACTGCTAAAATCCCTTTCCGGTTAGCAATATAATCCTGTTTTCCTTTAACTAACAGATAACGTGGAGCATTCTGGTGAGCATAGACTCGTGAAATGAGGTCGGGCACATGATTCTCCTCGTGCAAGAGAAACCCTCTTGTGTAAAAAGGATGGGGAGCCAGCTCATCCGCAAGAAACGCAAGTTCTCCAACATCTGGAGTAAACAGATCGTAGGCATCGGATCGTCCGCTCATTTTGGCAACATACATATATCCAGCATCTGCGACGAGAATAGGCCTCTTCTTCATCTTTTCGATGACAGAGAGAATTCGATTATGCCAGCCTATATGGGGCTGTATATAATGAAAAGCAATGATATGGAAATCTGTTTGGCTCAGATGCTTTGCCAAATATTTATAAAGTTGTTGACTGCCTTCGCCACGGCCAATATCTCCGACCAGGTAGCCAAAGGGTCCCTCCTGACCCAGCACTTCTCCAACTTTGATAGCTGCAGCAAGCAAAGCTGGGGTCCCTCGTTTCACAGCAACCTTCTTGCCTTGGATACAGATTTCTCCATTTTCTAAAGTTACCTTCCCGGCCAGCAGGGGAAATTCTCGATCGGGTATGGTACCTACAACTGCAAGCATCTTCGTTTCATCTCCTCATAGGCCAACAGAAGAGCGTAACCACAGAGGGTATGACCGATTTCCCTTGGACTTGGGGATTCGGCCAGGGATTTTCCTACCATTTGCTCGGCCAGATAGGGGACATCCGGACAACCCCCTCCGGAAATATTCACAATCATCAGAGTTTCTTTTTCAACGGTCAATTTCATATTCGCGGCCCGAACCATCAAGTAGAGGCCAAAATCCCTGATCTGGAAGAGGTTTACGGGTTGAAGCAAAGGGCTGGTAACCGGGACCACCTTTATCGGTGGAATTCCGACATCTCGTAGAATCTTCACAATCCTAAGTTCCTCGATCAAGGGAAATTCAATGACGAGATCACATCCACTCCGAATTTCAGGCGGCGGACCCATCACCCTAATCTCCCACCCCACCCTTTTGAGCAGATTTTCTGCTTGAATCACTTCACTGGTATTCTCAAATACCAAAAAACCACGATCTGCCTTTTCTTCGGCTGCTTCGTTTGGCTCTTTTCTTTTTAGAAACTGGAAAAGTGGCATCACTGCTCCTTTGAGATGGTGATACGATAACCGCTCCCTTCTGATTCGATGCTCTTCACGTTCCATCCTTGAGTAGTTGCAGCCCTGGATGCATTCTCCCTTGAAGTGTCTGTATCAACGAGTATAACAATCTCCCCTTTGTCGACTCTCTTGATTTCATTTAGGGTCAACAGAACAGGTTGGGGGCATGAAAGCCCACGGGCATCAACGATCTTACTCATTTTTATCCCTCCTTTTTAAGCAACTTCTTTTCTCATGGTGAATCCGATAAATAGGCAGGTAAGAAGACCTATAACCACAGCGGAAATTCCGTAGGGACCAACCCCATCCGGAGAACTGGCGAGACCAAAGTTATGGGAAAAACCAGCACCGACGATCATCCCTAAGACAAAAACGGCTGCATCTCCGTCACCTTCTCCCGCAAGAAAAAGCTGACGACCCGGACATCCTCCGGCCAGAGCAAAGGCCAAGCCCGCCAGGACCATTCCTCCAAAATTCCAGAGGCTCATCGTGTGGGCAACCGGTTGCTTGGCAAAGCCGGGATGAAATTGTCCTAAAATCAGATTAATGATGAAAGCCACAACGACAAGGGCTATAACTCCTGAGAGAAGATGGGTATGTCTGAATAGGACAAAATCCCGGGTGGCGCCCATGGTGCAAAAGCGGCTTCTCTGTGCCAGGAATCCTATGCAAAGACCGATCACTAACGACACAAAAAGCGGTGCATGCATGGACCCGGGGCCTTTAAGGCTATAAAACAACACTCCGCTTTTGTCCTGTCCCTGAATCTGTGGGAAGATAATCATTAAAACAAGAAATCCTAACATGATCAAAGGCAACAGCCATCCTACTGAGGTATGAGTTGGTTGAGAACGTCCCAGATTATAGCCACCTCTAAGAAACAAAGTGCCGATCCATATCCCTACGATGAGTCCGAGCAAGCCGAAAATGGCGTTCCCATCACCGCCAGCAAAACGGAGCATGGCCCGCCACGGGCACCCCAGGAAGACTAAGGCTCCGATCATGGCAAAAGCTCCAAGCACGAACCTCACGATGGGAGCAGAGCCCGTGCGCGGACGAAACTCCTTAAAAGAATAAGCGGCAATCAGTGACCCAAGGACAAACCCAATGATCTCCGGTCTCATATATTGAACGACAGCCGCTCGATGAAGTCCGAGTGTACCTGCAATATCCCTTTCAAAACAGGCCACACAGATGCCCATGTTCGCCGGGTTACCCCACTTCTGCAAAAGCGGGGCCAAAACACCAATAAAGGCTCCTACAGAAACAATCCCCCAACGAGTTGCAAAAAATTGAGCGATTTTAGACATAGGTTCCTCCTTCTCAGATAACACCATCTTATGTCGAAAGTTTTAAATGAGATGGTTTTCAAATGATGATCAGCGGTAGGTGAAGCATGGGTTTAGATTAGGAACAAGAAAACTGGCGGATATGGGGGAAATGTCAAAATAATTTTGAAGAGAAACGAGAGCTACCAATTTGCCCTCCCCAATCTTTCTCCATCCCATGGCCTATCAGCTCTATTGACCCATTCCTATGGGTACCGTAGGGACGCCTTCATGAAAGATAGACATAATTCCATCCAAGCAGCATGGAGCTCTCACCTCCTCCCATTCACGATAAATGTGAATCAATTTTTTTTAAACTAAGCCTTCCTATATGTCAAATTGGAAATTTCAATATTAAACCCTCAAATTATCAAATTTCACAATAATTGAGGGCTATCGAAAAACATTGATTAATTGGGTTGAATTATATTCAAAGATATCCTCCAAACTCTTCGTATTCTCAACCCCAGGAAAATTGATCACCTGGATATATCTGCATTTTGCATTCTCTGCAATCACTTTGGCAATTGGAAAATGAAGTATATCCACGACCAATTCCGGTTTCTTAGCAATCGCCTCGGCAACGACCTTGGGAGTGAGTTCTCCCGGACTGATCATCTGGACAATAGAAAGCCCTGCCCACTGGGCAAAGGGTTGGGCAAAGCGATGAACCACTGCTTTTCTCCCCGAATAGGGGGAGATTTTCTTTTGTAAGAGCTTCAACCTTTCGACAAAATTTTTCTCCCATACCTGCCTCTCCTTTTCCGTTCCTAAAATTTTGGAGATCTTCCGAACCTGATTCATTAAGTTCTCCGGAGAAGTCTCCGTATCAATTTGAATGGCCAAGATATTTCTGTTTTTGGAGGTTTCAAGAAGCTTCTGAACCATCCTCTCATAACCTCCATAAACCACGATATCTGCTCCCTCAAACTTCAAGAGATCGGAAGGCCTCAAATCGTATTCCGGAGGATGTCTCATTTCTCCGGGCGTGATCACCCGAACCTCTTTTGCACCGGCTGCCTTCGCAATAGCTCCTGCCAGTGAGGTGGAGGCCACGACCATCTCTTTCGCCACAGGTGTCGTGGGACAAAAGAGGATAACACAAAAGAGAAAAGGCCATAGAACTTTATCGAATCTCATCACAACTCTATCCCACTTTCTCATGACGGGATGCCCCCCTCCTGAAAAGAAAACATCCAGCAATAATCAATGAAGCGACGAGAATGATCGTGGAACTCGTCGGGATATCAAAGACAAAAGAAAGGTAGAGACCGACTGTTCCTGAAAGGAGTCCAAACAGAGAGGAAAAGAAAAAGGTCTGTTTCAGGCTTCTGGAAATGAGCGTCGCTGCCATCGCCGGCAGAAGGACAAAGGCATCGATGAGAAGGGCTCCGATCAGTCGCATCGATACCGCAATGGTTAAACCGAGCATGAAGATGATCAAATAATAAAAGGTTTTTTCAGGCAGGCCTACCGCCAGGGCAATTTCACGATCGTAAAGAATGGCCTGAATCTCCTTAAAAAAGAGGAAAACCATGATCAAGATCATCAGGCTGATCAGCCCCACAATGATGAGATCCAGGATAGTCAAAGAGAGAATATTGCCCCAGAGAATGTTAAAGGCTTCAAGGACATGGATGTCGGCTTTATAGATGAGAATAAAGGCAAGGGCAAGGGTGAGGGTCATGAAATATCCCGAGAGAATGCCAACCCCTAATTTCATTTTTTCCGAAATGGGACCTAAAGCCATAGAGGAAAGGATACAAAATAGAAGCCCCAACAGCAACGGGTCTACTTTAAGGAAAAGCCCAATCGCACCTCCAAGTAAAGCGACATGCATCATCGCAAAACGAAGGGGGATGAGATTGAGGGAAAGGATGAACACGCCGATCATGGGAAAGGCGATCCCCGCAAAAAGGATGGCAATGAGGGCGTGCTGCATGAAAGGAAAATTTAGTGTCTGGATCCAGCTCATGTTCTTATTTGATCAGATAACCTTTCCCTTCTTTCAGGAGATAAATTTTATCGCTATATTGTTCCACTAACTGATCATCATGGGAGACCAAAAGGGTCGTTAATTCTCTTTGATGGTGAATCGTGTGGATGATTTCCATGATCTCGGATCGGGATTCCTGATCCAAATACGTGGTGGGTTCATCGAGAAGGAGAATCAGGGGCTCCTGGGCCAATGCTCTGGCAAGGGCAACCTTCTGCTGCTCCCCTCCTGAAAGCTCATAAACGAGTTTCTTAGAAAATCGTTGGATCCCCACTGCCTCCAGGGCTTGGTAAGCCTTTTCCCAGTCTGTCCTCTTAGGCCTCCGCATCAGACCGATCTTCCCGTATCGACCCATAAGCACCGCCTCTTCTACTCGGATGGGAAATGGATCGGAGTTCGATTTCTGAGGCACCACTCCGATATCCCTTCTCAAAAAATTCAGATTCTTATACTGGGAAAGATCGTGGCCCAATACAAAAACTCGACCGCTGAATGGCTTGAGTGTCCCATTGACGACTTTGAGAAGGGTCGTCTTTCCCGCCCCGTTTGCTCCCACCACAGAGATAAATTCACAAGGCTTTGCCTCGATATTTACCCCTAAAAGGACATCAACTGTTCCCAGATGAATATGAATATCGGTCAATTCGATAGAGTGATGCATTAAATCTTCTTTCCTTGAGCTAAAAACTTTCCGGGTTGATTGATAATTTTAATCTCAAACAGCCCAGCATCCACCATCAGACTTCTAACTCTTTCAGGATGGGGGAGGAGATCATGAGCCACTGGACCTCCGATATGTTGATGGAACTCATTGAGTTCTTCCACACTTTTAAGATGAGCAATATATAGACTCCCTCCGCTCTTAAGTACTCTCGCCATTTCAAGAAGAGCTTTCAGCTTATTTTGGAAATGGGGAAGGGCAGAAAAACAAATGATTTGATCGAAAATACCAGATTGAAATGGTAGAGATTCCACGGTAGCGTTGATGAGTATTTTTCCCCCAGGGCATTGACGAAGTTTTGCCTTCTCCAGCATTTTAAATGAAAAATCGAAACCGATGAGCATTCCTTTTGTACTGATTGCTTGTTTTATCAATGGCATTAGAATGCCCGTGCCTGTGCCAACATCCAAGACCCAGTGCCCTTCAGCCAATCCGAACCAGCTCACAAGTTCTAAGAGCTCAGAGGTTCTATCGTTATATTTGAGCATTTCATCCCACGATGATGCGTGACGGTCGAAATAACCCCTAAGGTCTTCCATCTTCTCTCCAAAAAAAACCACGAAGACGAAGGTTTTCGAACCTTTCTGCCTTCATGGCCAAAACAAATATAACTCTTGCAGTTTTTGGTTGTCAAACAAATTTTTCTTGACAAAAGATTTGAAATCGATTAGAAAAGATTTCATTCAAGAGCCACGAAGGTTTAGGGCCAGAAGGCCGGACTTTTGTGGCTTTTTTATTTGGCCGAAATTAAAACCACGGAGGTTTGATGTCCTGCAGAAGCAGGGCCCTTCGTGGCTTTTTTATTTGGGAAAGGAGGAGGGAACATGGATGTTAAATCTGTATGGGCGAGGTTCGGGATTTCTTTATTGGTGATTCTCGTTATGGTAACTTCTGTTTTTTCTGAAGAAGAAAAGGAAGTAACCCTGGAAGAGGTGAAGGTGGTGGCTTCTCCCATTATTGAGGGAAACAAAGTAGGCGATTATAGCAACCGTGTGACGACTGTCACAGAGAAGCAGGTTGAAGACCTCAATGCATTGGATTTCCCATCGGCCTTGAGAAGAACTCCTGGAGTCACTATCTCTCGTTATAATATCGTTGGAAGTTATGGCGGGGATCAGGGAGGATCCATCTTCATCAGAGGCATGGGGGGAGAAAGACCTGGAGCTGAGATTCAGACCTTGGTAGATGGAAGGCCCAGTTTCGTTGGGATCTGGACTCACCCTCTAATGGATTTGATGAGCGTGAGTAATCTCGGTCATGTTGACGTCTATAAGGGGGCGCAGCCTGTCCTTTTCGGAAATTCGTCTTACGGGGCCGTCAATGTGGTGACCAAACGGATGATGGAGGAGGGGTTTACAACAAGAATCCGATCGGCTTATGGCAGCTATAATACCTTTGATGAATATTTTGAGCACGGAGGGAAAAAGGGGAACTTTGACTATTATCTCATTGGAGATTTTAAAAAGAGTGACGGGCATCGGGAGAACTCGGATGGTGAGGTTCAGAACTATTTCGGAAGGATGGGGTATCGATTTGCGGATGCATGGGATGCTTCCTTGACAATGACCTACACTGATAGCTATGCGAATGACCCTGGGATAAAGGGGGCTGCTCCAATCCCTGTAGTACCCCGGTTTAAGGTTTGGGATCAGGTCTACGATTTGACGGTATCGAACAAATATGAAATCGCCAGGGGATACCTCAAGGTCTATTATGATGACGGTCATATTCGATGGAAGAACCAGTGGGACACTGGGCCCAAAGTAGCCTTCGATACGAATACCGATTGGAATAACTATGGTATTCGAGCCCAGGAGAGGTTAAAGCTCTGGACGTCGGGAGAGGTCATTCTCGGATATGATCATGACGTCTATGGTGGGAAGGCAGAGGAAGTTCGTCCGACAAAGGTAAAAAGTCTAAAGGATACCCACTTTTATAACTCGGCCCCCTACATCGATGTTCGACATACCTTTACCTTCGAGAAGGAATTTCAGATAACTCCTTCAGTGGGGGCGCGGTATAATATGAGCAAATATTTCGGGGACTTTTTGGGGCCTGAAGCCGGGCTTAAAGTCCATTATAAAGACACGGAACTTTATGCGCGGTATGCGAAAGGATTCAATCTGCCAGGGGTCTATACCGTATTTTTCTATGAACTAAACTTTGGTCAGGGGGATAAGTGGAAGGATCTCAAACCCGAAAAGATAGACCATTATGAGATAGGGGGGTCCCAAAAAATCACCCGGTGGCTAAAAGCCGATCTTGCTCTTTTTTACGATTCTGGGAAAGACCGTCTCATTTTCACGGCTCCTCCACCCCATTTCGAAAACTTAGGGAAGTATCGCACCAAAGGCATCGAAGCCACAGCGACGGTAACCCCTTGGGCTAATTTTGAATGTTTTGTTGGAGGGACATATTTATCAGCAAGCCCATCGGACCTTCCTTATGCGCCTAAAGTAACTCTGAGTGGCGGAATTTCTTATGCTCTATGGGATAAGATTTTCATCAATGCCGATACCACTTACGTCTCTTCCCGATTTGTTTCAGATCCCCGTTTCCCCGTTTCTAACCCAGAAAAGGTTGGGTCCTATTATCTTGTTAATGGAAAAATCTCCTACCGTATCAAACCCATTCCGTATGTTCCATATAAAAAAGCAGAGGCCGAGATCTTCCTGGCCGGGGAGAATCTGACCAATGTGCATTATGAGTATCTGCCAGGTTATCCCATGCCTGGAATCACTGTCATGGGGGGAATAGGACTTAAGTTCTAACCAACGCCGCAAAAATCAAGTGGGCATTTCAGGAGGGCGAAGTTTCACCCATTTTGCCTATATTACTTTAGGGTTGATAGATTTGATACTCGATTTCAATCCGTAAGTGCGCCACGAAGTTGCACAAGAGATGAGGGAAGGCCCCTCGGAGCCGGTTTACAGGGACAGGCTCCAAACCACCTTAAGCTGCTTCCCGCAAAGGCGGGAGGTGGTGAGCGTTAAGGAAAAGGCACTGTGAAAGGTGTCAGGTGAGATTCAGGGAGGCGAGCGCAAGCGAAC
>Ga0315282_10014693_pt1 | contig 11626 bp, 9 predicted proteins | sample YL17G07_20_MG_FD_203693 | JGI IMG/M metagenome (GOLD analysis project Ga0315282, IMG submission 203693) | Sediment microbial communities from Yellowstone Lake, YNP, Wyoming, USA - YL17G07_20 | ecosystem: Environmental > Aquatic > Freshwater > Lake > Sediment | place: USA: Wyoming | collected...
GTAATAGAGGTGCGCAGACAATTTAAGGAAATAGTCGGGCTAATGGAAGGGAAAGCTAAGCCCGATTATGCGCGCTGCGTAACCATTGCCACATCTAGCGCACAAAAGGAAATGATTATACCTTCGCTTATGGCGATAATCGCCCCCATTGCCGTTGGGCTCTTGATAGGCATTGAAGCTCAGGCAGGGCTTTTAACCGGTGCAACTGTATCGGGTTTTGTCTTGGCAGTAATGATGGCTAATTCCGGTGGCGCTTGGGATAATGCCAAGAAATATGTTGAAGAAGGCCATCACGGCGGTAAAGGTTCTCCTGCGCATAAGGCAGTGGTTGTCGGCGATACCGTCGGTGATCCTTTTAAAGATACATCCGGCCCCAGTCTTAACATCCTCATTAAACTCATGTCCATGGTTTCTATTGTCTTTGCCTCTTTTGTCATCTCCCACACCCTTTTCAAATAACCTCAGTCAGGGACGGTTCTGAAGCTGAAGCAAAAGTGTCCCCTTTTAGGGGACGCTTTAAGATTATCTTCAGAACCGTCCCTGAGGTTAAATAAATTTTGAGGGGTTTTTTAGATAGATTAATGCCTTTTCGCGGGAGATGATTCCTTCTCTATATAGGTGTTCTATAGATCTATCCATAAGATGCATACCATACTTTGCGCTCAGCTCCATAGTGGCAGGTATTTGTTCGAAATGTTCGTGGCGGATAAGGTTTTTAACTGCAGGAGTTACCACCAAGACCTCAGTAGCAACTACACGTTCTCGTTTATTTTCTCTTGGGATTAATATCTGACTGATTATGCCTCGAAGGTTTTCTGCCAGTAGCATTCTTATCTGTTGCTGTTGTTGATGAGGGAAGATATCAATAACCCTGCCTAGGCTTGCGGTCGCATCTGAAGTTTGTAGGGTACTTAATACGAGATGCCCGGTTTCTGCTGCGATAAGGGCGATATAGATAGAATCCAAGTCGCGCATTTCTCCTACCAAGATGACATCGACATCTTGTCTCATTGAATGTTTAAGGGCATTAACAAATGATAAAGAATCAACTCCAATTTCCCTTTGTTTTATGATACTTTTTTTGGATTTATGAATATATTCAATAGGGTCTTCAAGGCTAATAATCATGCAATCTCTCTCTTCATTGATGATATCTATCATAGCTGCTAAGGTGGTGCTCTTTCCGCTTCCGGCAGGTCCGGTAACTAAAATGAGACCATTAGGTTTACGGGCGAGGTCTCCTATCACAGGAGGTAACTCTAATTCTTCCATAGTTTTGATTTCTGTAGGGATGTATCGAAAGGCAGCCCCTAATTGTCCCTTTTCTTTGTGGATATTTACTCGGAAACGCCCAAAATCAGTCATCAATGAGGTATCAAGCTCTAACTCTGTTTCAAAACGTTTTATTTGCTCTTCGGTTAAGAATCCATATAATAAACCTTTTATCTCTTCTGGAGTAAGTTTCTTTGTATGCATAGGGATTAATGCGCCGAAGACACGCATTACGGGTGGTTGATTAACTGTCAAATGTATATCAGAGGCTTTATTTTTTACCGCAAAACTTAAAATCTTGTTTAGGTCTACGGCCTGGATATATTCGTGAATGACTTGCAAGTCATTCGGTTTTATTTTTGTAAAAACAATACCTATATCATAGAGCCTACCTGGATTTATTTCTTCTATCCGTACAACCCTGCCTTCTGCCGAGATATAACTGGATAAGTCTGGCAGGGGGATTTCTAAAATCAAGTTTGTTGAGATAGGAATAGGTTTATTTGCGGTAAAAAGGAGGCCGCTTTGACTTATATTTTTGGATATAGCTTCTTTGGTAGGCTTTACTGTACCAGGCTCTTCGCTGTATTTAACAGGGAGGTTAACAGGTAACCGCGAATAACATCTTCTCTCTTGCATGTCTCTATCTTCTCCTATTATAAATAACAAATCAATTATAGCAAATAATATTAAAATTGCAAGAAAGAAAATCACTTATCCCTGTCAACTATATAATAGCTAAATTTTATTTATAATTGCTCGAGTTGATGATATAATGTATCCATTATGGATGACCTGGAGTTTGTCCGCAGGTGTGTAAAAGGGGACAAACGGGCGTGGAATGAATTCGTAGAAAGATACTCCTCTTTAATATATAATTATATCCATAGCGTTTTAAAGATAAAAGGCCGTACCTACGCGCAGGAAAATATCAATGATCTCTTTCAGGAAATCTTTCTCTCCTTAGCCAAAGATAATTTTAAAAAATTAAGTAGTTTTCAGGCCAGAAATGGCTGCAGCCTCGCCAGCTGGTTAAGGCAGGTGACGGTTAATTTTACCATAGATTATATCCGCAAACTCAAAAAGCCCAGCGTATCTATTGATGAGGAGAGCGATGATGACTTTAGCCTTGCAGAGATCCTTTCTTCTGATTCTCCATCGGCTGCTGATACGCTTAGCCAGGAAGAAAGGCTTACGCATTTAAAGGATTGTATTGATAAATTAGATATTGACGATAAATATTTCCTGGAATTACATATCCACAGAGGCTTGGGTCTCGGGGAATTAAAAACTTGGTTTAAGATTTCGCGTGCGGCAGTTGATATGCGTAAGTCCCGCATTATTGAGCGGTTAAGAGCGTGTTTTAAGAACAAAGGCTTTATTTTACCTGATAACAAATAGCAAGCCTAAGAATGTGTTAGATTTTTGGCTTGGTTACGTCTATTATAGTAGGAAGGGAATAATAGGATGCCTGACAAATTAGAGCGGTTAATAAACGCAGTTTATAAAAAGTGGAAACAATCTCATCGTTCAGCGGACAATCTTCATCCGGATGAGGAGACCTGGGCTTGTTTTCTTGAGGGCAGGCTCACACAAGAAGAAAATGAGCGTATAAAAACGCATTTAATAAGTTGCAATAGTTGTGCCGAGGTTCTTGTCACGCAAGTCAGATTGAAACCTCAACCTGTAAAAGGATTGCCCAAAGAATTACTGGAGCGGGTGAAGAATTTAGTTGTATCAGAAGATAAACTTTCTGTTGTAGAGATAGTCATTATGCTTAAGGAAAAGGCATTAGAGATATTGGGTACTACGGGAGATGTTCTGGTTGGCCAGGAATTTGTGCCTGTACCGGTATTACGCAGCCGACAGATAAAAGAATTTAAAGACGAAGTCACCATCTTAAAGGATTTTAAAGATATAAGGGTTGAAGTAAAAATAGAAAATAAACAGGCTCAAGCCTTTGACTTGATTGTTTTTGTAAAAGATAAACAGACCCATCGCGTAATCAAAGATTTAAGGGTTACCCTCCTCAAAGATGATTTAGAGCTTGAATCCTATCTCACGACTTGCGATAAAGTAATCTTCGAACATGCGTTAGCAGGTAAATATATTGTTGAGATATCTAACCTCGAAAATAAAATCGCCTCAATATTGTTAGATATAAGGAAGTAATTGCAGATGGATGAGTCTAATGTCTTGGTCTTAGAGATATTAAGGCAAGATAGCATGCTTGCCATGAGCGCTTTTGAACAGAAGGAGCTTGCCCAAACCATAAGGCACTATAGCCAATTGTCTGTATCGTTTGCTGAAATAAATAAATTATGCCAGGAAGTAATATCTATATTAAATAAGGCAAGTAAAAAAGGCACTTTCATTTCCGATTATATAGATAGCCTTAAGAAAACAGGCCAGATACTCTGGGATCATTTGTTTACGCGGTCAGTCAAAGATAGATTAAAAACAACCATAATTAAAGATTTAGTTCTCTCCTTAGATGAAGAATTAATTAATATTCCCTGGGAACTCTTGTATGACGGTAATGATTTTTTATGCCTTAAATTTAATTTAGGCAGGCTGGTAAGAACTAAAGAAGAGATAAGTCCGGTGCAATATCGCAGTTTAACCACTACTCCTAAGATGCTGATACTAGCCAATCCTACCAATGACCTGAAATCCGCTTACCTTGAAGGCGTATATATAAAAAATCAGTTTGACCGCAAAAGAAATGAGATTGGCATTGATTTTAAATCTACCTGTATTGATACTCTGTATGTAAAGAAGAACCTGCGCGATTACGATATCGTGCATTTTGCCGGCCACTGCGAATACGATACAGATAATCCCAAGAATACAGGCTGGGTGTTAAATGACGGGAGATTTACCACGACAGATATCCTTGCTTTAGGCGAGAGTCTGCATTTGCCGAGCTTAATCTTTTCTAATGCCTGTCATTCCGCCAAGGCCATAGCTGAAACAATGACTCCAGATTACCAGGAGAAAAACTACAGTCTTGCATCAGCATTTCTGTTTTCCGGTGTCAGGCATTATATCGGCACGATATGGAAGATAGAAGACCCGGTGAGTCTCGTATTTGCCAAGGAATTCTATACCCAGTTAATTAAAGGAAATTCAGTGGGCGCAGGCATGCGCCTGGCGCGCGTAAGATTAATTAAGGAATACGGTATCACCGCTATATCTTGGGCAAGCTACCTTCTTTACGGAAACCCGAATTTTATATTATTCAGGCCTAAATCCAAACCTATGGCATTAAAATTCAAGAGAGACTTTTCTTTATATAAAAAGCAGATGGTAAGACTCACTTTAGCAGCTTTTATTATATCCATAATTATATATCTATATATATGGTTACCGACCAGAAATCCTACTACCTATTTTTCGTTTCTTAAATCGAAGAAATTGTTTCTTAAGGGTAATAATCAAGAAGTTATCCTGCTTTGTAACCAAATTATAAAAAAGGATCCTGCGTTTCTCGCAGCATATCCGTTAATCGCAGATACCTACGAGAGGATAGGCGACAGGGAGAATGCCCAAAGATATTATTTTGATTATGCCCTTAGTAGCGAAAAGAAACACGATAAAAAGCACTTGTCTTGCGCTTATATCGGGATTGCCTGGGTTTATCATCAAGGTGGAGAATATCCTAAAGCGTTTGATTTTTATAACAAGGCAATCGTATTAAGCAAAGAAAACCACGACAGATTAAATGAAGCAGTTGCTCTTCGGAAATTAGCAGTTTGGTATATGGACAAGGAAGACCAGGATAAGGCATTAGAATTACTCATGAAAAGTTCCGAGATTAACCGGGAAAGGCAGCAGATATACGAACACAGATATAATTTAGCTTGCGATTATTTTGATATGGGGCTGGTGTTTACCAACAAGAATGATTTTACGGCAGCCAAAGAATTCTATAACAAGAGCTGCAGGTTATTTGAAAAATTAAAACTAAAGAATGAATTGAGCGATTATTATTTTAATCTGGGAGAGATATGTATTTTTGAAAAACAATACCAGAAAGCCCTGGATTATTATACGCAGGGCTTAAAGATAGACACGTTTCAGGATAATAAACCGAGCCTGGCCAGCGATTATAATATGGTCGGCGAATTATATGCAGAAATGGATGACTTGGGCAAAGCAGAGAGGTTCTTCAATCAATCGATTTCAATTTCTAAACAGATAAATGCCCATCCGGAATTAGCCGCTGCATATTATAACCTTGGGCTTTTATATAAAAAGAAAGGCCAGAAAAATAAAACCCGAGATTATCTTAGGCAAGCACAGGATATCTATCGGTTGATGGATACTTCTGATTATCAAGAAATTAAACAAGAACTTATAAATCTAGACACCCAATAGACACCCCGCGCTTATCGGAATTGCGCGGGTGTGCCCTTTCTGGGCAAGGAGATATTTATGACCCATTCGACTACGCTCAGGGTCATCCTGAGCGACTGAAAGGAGTCGAAGGATGAAAAGAATATCAGTTGCGATTATAGTTTTAGTTTCACTCAGTATGATAGGATGTTGTTCTATACCTGTTGTAGCAATTCAAGGGCCTTTATATAGTTTCACCAGGGAAGAGAAAATAACTAAGGGTGGGTTTATGGGGAAGAAAAAATCCATAACGATTAAAGATTTCCGCGGAAATGACGCATACGATGAAGGCATAGCAGCCCTTAAAGCAGAGGTAGAAAAATATATTTCCCAACATCTGGACTTAAGCGAATCAGAGAAGAATAATTTGCGAGCACTAAAAGTAACACAGGGTGCTACGGGTGATGAGGTTGTTTTGTTATTAGGTAAACCGGATAAATTGGTGAGAGTAGCGGGCGGGGGTAGGTATGGCGCATCCGAAATATGGATTTATAAGATAAGTAAAATACGGGTATTTACAATATTTATTCTCCCTGTATTTTTTGTTCACGAAGGATATTATTTATATTTTAAGGACGGCGCGTTGGTAGAAATAGAAAGGCATTATCTTAAACAAGTTGTTGAACAGAGCGAAGGGCCCGGGGTAATCGAGTCTAAAAAGAAATAATCAACCCCTTAAATCCATCCTGTATCCATTCCAGTTAAAAAATCCCTGTTAGATTTTGCCATCTCTTGCGTCTATTAGAGTAGGAGGTGGTTAAGATGAGAAAAGTTATAGTAAATCTGGTTGCGGTGGTTTTATGTATCTTATGTCTTGCAACTTTGTCATTTGCGCAAGAGCTTGTATGGGAGGATATAGGTAGGGGGAATTTGAATCTAAAAACCGTGCTCATTGACCAAGATAATTCCAAGATTATCTATATCGGAACAGACAATAGCGGTGTATTTAAAAGCGTAGATACCGGAGAAAACTGGAGAAATATTTTATCAGTTAGAGGAGAAAATAGAGCCGTCAATTACTTATTGTTCGACTTTCGTGACAGAAATTCTTTATATGCTGCTACAGGAAACGGATTATTTTTTAGTTCTGACCAAGGCAAAAACTGGAAGAGGATTTTTAAAGGCAAGAATTATTTTGAGAATGAATGTGCTACTTTAGTAGTTTTGCCTTCAGCTATTTATTTAGGTACTAAAGGAGGGCTCTTCGTCAGTAAAGATAAGGGGCGCTCTTGGTCTAAGGAGGCAGGCAAATTAGGCAACAGTGAGATATTAGCTATTGCTTATAATCCTAAGGAGCCAAACTCTATTTATGTTGCCTGTGTAGATGGGGTTTTTAAAACTAAAGATGGAGCTCAGTCCTGGGAGAGGATTTTTTTAGCTCATCCTGTGGAGAATGGCGATGATAAAGATGAAGCAAATGAAGACCGGGATGAAGAAGAGCGAAATTCTAATATTAGATATATAAGCATAGACTCAAATAATTTAAATTACCTTTACCTTGCTACCTCCAGAGGTGTTTATAAAAGTCAAGACAGAGGAAAAACCTGGGAATTGTTATCTGATTACGGTTTGCTTGACAGAGAGGTGAAATTTTTACTAATTTCCCCTAAGTCAGTTCTTTATGCAATTACCAAGGCAGGGGTATTTAGGTATGAACAGGAAAGATGGCATGAGTTATCGTTAGGTTTAGTTGCTCAGGATATCAGTTCGCTTTATTTGGATAGGCAGGGTAGGCTATATGCTGCCTGCGATAAGGGATTATTCAGGTCCAAAGAGTTTTACAGTAATAACAGTAAAGATAATACCATTTCGTTATATTTTAAAGATGAGCCGGAGATTAATAAAGTTCAAGAGGCAGCAATACACTATGCTGAGGTAGAGCCGGGAAAGATTATCCGCTGGAGAAAACAGGCAGCAAGGCGCGCATGGCTGCCCCAGGTGAGTATGGGGCTGGACAGGAACACTACTGACCTCTGGCACTGGGAAGGTGGCTCAACCACTAAGGCCGATGACGATATATTAAGAAAAGGCCACGACTCCGTAGAATGGGATGTAAGGCTAACCTGGGATTTAAGTCAGCTTATCTATAGCGACGACCAGACCAATATTGATGTGCGCTCCAAGCTTATGGTGCAACTGCGCGATGACATTTTGGATGAAGTGACAAAACTGTATTTTGAGCGTATCCGCGTTAAGATGGAGATAAATAATCTTACCATAGAAGATAGCAAGAAGAGATGCGAAAAAGAATTAAAGCTTCAGGAACTCACAGCTTCTCTTGATGCCCTTACCGGCAGTTATTTCTCATCCCATCTACCAGATTGAGTAAGTAGGGACGGTTCTGAAGACAATCTTAAAGTGTCCCCTTTTAGGGGACACTTTTGCTTCGGCTTGAGAACCGTCCCTTGCTTGAATATGCTTGAATTTTCTCCCCGCGTAGTCTATAATAAAGTGGATGATGAAAAAGATAATTGGATTATTAGTTATTTTTATTATTTTAATAATTTTTGTCTATGTCGGACGAATTAAACTGGCAGCTTTCTATAATAATCAGGGTATAAGATATTATGACCGTGGTTTATATGCAAAAGCGATTCTCTTTCTTAAAAAGTCTTTACAAATTCATTCCTCTATGGCTATTACACATTATAATCTGGCAAATGCTTATATGGAGGGAAAGCTAGAAAATGAGGCAATAGAGGAATACAAGAAGACAATCCAACTCGATTCTGCTTATATATCGGCTTACCGCTCTCTCACTAATATATATTTATCCCGCCAGATGTATAAAGAGGCGCTCCATTTCATTAGACAAGCAGAGATTTATGCTCCATCCGACCCAGGAATAAAGAGGTTGATAAATGATGTATATTTTGAATATATGGTTGATTGTTTATCCAAGGGCGTAGATTCATTTTTGGCTGGAGATAAACAAAGAGCATACACCTTATTAAACACAGCGCTAAAGATTAAGTCAGATTTTGCTTACACTTATTATACTTTAGGATATTTTTATTATGTCGACCGTAACTATGATGAGGCAGAAATTAATTTAAATGAAGCAATACGTATAGATCCCGGATTTTACTCAGCTTATAAACTTTTAGGAGACATCTGTATAAAGAGGGGTAATGATGAAGAAGCGATTGATAAATATAAGACAGCAATCTCATTAAATCATAAAGACGCTGTTCTTTGTAATGATTTGGGTTTAGTATTGATGCAGATGGAGCGTTATAATGAAGCAATTGTATATTTAAAAGAAGCTTCGACATTAGACCCCCATAACGCTAATATTCGCTATAATCTTGCAAGCGTTTATCGGGATAACGGAATGTTCAATGAGGCTTTTTCAGAATATAAAGAAATCGTTTATTATCAACCCGATTATCCAAATATACATAATGATTTGGGTGATATATATAAGAGACAGGGAAAAAATAAAGAGGCACTTGATGAATACCATAGCGAGATAAGGCATTCCCAGTATAAACTTTCGACAAATCAAAGCGATGTATTTATACTTAATAATTTGGCAAACGCTTATAATAATATAGGAGATCATAGTAAAGCAGAAAAGATTATAAAAAATGTTATAGCGCTCAAGCCCGAATATCAAGCGGCTTATTTGACTCTCGCTAAGATTCAGGAGGATTTAAATAATCATAAAGAAGCCTTGGCTTCACTGAATAAAGCCAAATCATTATCGGGATCAAGACAATTAAATTTTATTGATAGAGATATGTCTCGTTTAAAAAAAATATTAAGTCAACTTGTTGGTAAGCTTCTTTATTTTGATACAATCTATTTAAAGAACGGCCGCCTGATTAAGGGGCTAATAAAAAAAGAGACAGAAGAAGATATAATTTTAGATGTATATATAGGCAAATCGACGGGAGTGATTACTTTGCCTCGCGATAATATTGAGCGAATAGTGAAGTCTAGCGATATTAAAAATGATTAACCTGCCCAAAACCCCTTGCATTTAGACATTATTTGTGATATTTTATAAATTCATTCCCCTCATTTATTAACCCTTGAAATAATATGGCCTTATTACATTTTACGGATAGCAATTTTAAAAAGGAAGTCCTGGAATCTGATCTGCCGGTCCTGGTAGATTTCAGCGCAAAATGGTGTGGGCCTTGCCGGATGGTCGCTCCTATTATTGAGGAGTTAGCCAAGGAATACAATAAGAAAATAAAAATCGGCAAAATCAATATCGATGAAAATCCCAAAACTCCCACGCACTATGGCGTAATGTCCATACCCATGCTTATGTTTTTCAAAAAAGGCCGGGTCAGCGAGCAAGTTGTTGGTGCTTTAAGCAAAGCTGAATTAAAGAAAAAAATCGAAGAGAATCTTTTATGAAGAGGATATTTATTGCGGCCACGAAGCAGAATGACGGTAAGACTACAGTAGCGTTGGGGCTGATATCTAATTTCAAAAAAGCCTTTAAAAGGATTGGATTTATTAAACCCGTAGGACAGAGGTACTTAGAGGAGGATGGTTTTAAGGTAGACGAGGATTCTGTATTAATTGAGGATTCTTTAAAAATTTGCGGGATAAAATGCAATCTGAAAGATATGAGCCCGGTAGCAGTAGAAAAAGGTTTTACGGAAAATTATATTGCTGGGCCTTTCAGAAAAACAATTACACAGCAGATTAAGGACTCATTTAAGCGGGTATCGCGTAAGCGGAATTTAGTCATCATTGAAGGTACGGGCCATGCGGGTGTGGGGTCGGTATTCGACCATTCTAACGCCGTGGTAGCAAAACTACTCGGCTCAAAGGTGATTCTGATTTCCTCCGGCGGTATTGGCAGGCCCATTGATGAGATTGTTTTAAATAAAGCGCTCTTTGATAAAGAAGGAGTAAAACTCTTAGGCGTAATTATTAATAAAGTTATACCGGGAAAGTTTAATAAAATAAATGAGCTGGTAAGGAAAGGATTGCGCCGCAAAGGTATTGAGGTGTTAGGTGTTATTCCCTATAATCCCATGCTTTCTTACCCTACGATTAGGCAAATATTAGAAGAAACCGATTATAAAACATTGTCCAGTTGTAGCGATGCCTCTTTGGATAATCATGTTGCCAAGATTGTAATAGGAGCAATGCAGCCGAAAGAGGCGGTAAAATATATCGTGGACCATAGCCTGGTTATTACCCCCGGTGACCGCGAAGATATAATCAGGCTTACTTTGGATCTTTATGGGCGAGGATGTAAAGTTTCCGGCATAGTCTTAACCGGAGATTTGATACCCAGCCAGGATTTTATTCACCAGACACAGGATGCCTCTATACCTGTATTGTTAGCTAAATCCGATACATATACTACTGCTTCAGTAGTCCATGATTTAACCGTCAAGATTAGGCCAACGGACAAAGAGAAGATTGAGACAGTGAAAAATTTAATCCATGATTATGTAAACCTGGATATAATTATGAAGAGGATGTGAAATGGATATTCTGACTAAAATCAGAGCAAGAGCAAAAGCAAAACTAAAAACTATCGCCTTACCTGAGATTGAAGATACTCGCGTCAGAGAAGCAGCGAAAATTATTGAAAAAGAAGGTATCGCCAAAGTTTTACTCTTTGGACGGGGAATGCTGGATAAAGTAAAACAGGAGGAATATGCCCAGAAGTATTATGAGTTGCGTAAATTAAAAGGAATCAGTTTAGATGATGCCAGAGAAACCTTAAACGATCCCCTTTATTATGCAGCTATGATGACGCAGAGCGGCGAGATTGATGGATTTGTGGCCGGCGCCAGCCATACTACTCCTGATGTAGCTAGGGCAGCGATACATTGTTTAGGTGTAGATGAGAGGATAAGTATTGCCTCAAGTTGTTTTATAATGAGTGTTCCGGATTGCCAATACGGAGAAGGGGGTGCATTTATATTTGCGGATTGCGGTATCGTTCCTGATCCGAATTCCCGCCAGTTAGCCTCTA
>Ga0315282_10014694_pt1 | contig 11625 bp, 15 predicted proteins | sample YL17G07_20_MG_FD_203693 | JGI IMG/M metagenome (GOLD analysis project Ga0315282, IMG submission 203693) | Sediment microbial communities from Yellowstone Lake, YNP, Wyoming, USA - YL17G07_20 | ecosystem: Environmental > Aquatic > Freshwater > Lake > Sediment | place: USA: Wyoming | collected...
ACGGCGGTTGCTTGAAGAACTTCGAGAGGTTCTTTCAATTCTACCATAGATCGATTGAATCAAAGCCAAAGGCGAGGTTACGGGCATGTACGCCCTCCTTTCAATTCTACCATAGATCGATTGAATCCCTAGGCAAGAAGGTGCGAAATCGTCTTCTTTCAATCTTTCGCCTTCAAACTCTTCCTTTCAGAACTGATTCCATGCGTCCACGTGCAGTCTTGTTGTGACTATATTAATCCTCTAAAGAACAGTTGACACCTCAGCTTTCTCAACTCCCACCACTTTCTTCTCCAGCCAATTCGCGTTTGAGATCGTGTAAACAATCACCGAATCCCTTTGTTCATCAATGACATCTCTCAATTTCAGTGAAACCTCCTCCAAGACGCCGACCGTCAGTTCGCCTTCGAAGACCGAGTTTTGAACCCAGTTCAAGTACTGCCTGAGCATGGCTCTGACTCTGTCAATCCTCTCCACCGCCACATCGTAGGTGATTATGACATACATTCAGCTCACTTCTGCCTGAACCCCTTATACTCTGCTTCGCCCAAAAGGTGTCTCACCAACTTGTAACATTCGAGCCTAATGAGTCTCTGATAGGATACATGCCTTCCCAGCTTGACGTGCTTAATCGTCGTCTTCAACTTGTCATCATACTCTCGCAGGAATACGCGCCGACCATGATCGTTCAAGTAGCAGGAATTGAGCTCTTCGTGAAAGTGTTCAGGCTTAATTAGACGGTTATTAACGAGGTTGAAGATTACGCGGTCCGCTATAATCGGTTTGAATACCTCACTTAGATCTAAGGACAATGAGTATCTTCGTTCCCCAGGTTCGTGCAGGAAACTCACTGTGGGGTTCAGTTGGGTATGGTAAATCTCGGTAAGAACTGTAGTATATAGGAGCGAATTTCCGAAGGAGAGCAAGCAGTTGATCATGTTATCTGGCGGGTTTCTTACCCTCGTTTCAAGTTCGAATCCCTTCCGAAGGATTGTGCTGAAACTTGAGTAGTATTTGTCGCGAATGCGCCCCTCGGCTCCCATCAACTCAGCTATTGTGCATGCTCCTGCGATGCGACCGCGCTCATCTTGAATGCCGAGTATGCGATCTTCAATATCTTTTCCTCTTCGCTGATAGTACTGGAGATTGGAGAGTATGTTATCGCAGGCCGCTTCAATGAACTCCTTTGCCAGCCGTAACCTATTTCGTTCATCAAGATAATGCTGAACCTGTTTCACGATAAGAAAGCCTGAGAGCAACCGTTCTCTCGGATAGTAGGTGCCTGAGTAGTAGCCGTAATAGTTGAAGATGTGCATTGGTATGCCGTGTTGGGACAGGAAGACTAGGAGTTTACTGTTCACATCAACCTCCCCGAGAACGTAGAGTGCTTGAACGTCGTTAACGGGAATGGCTTTCTTCTCGCCATCGCTGCTTTCGATGTAGACCGTGTTCTGCTCTCGCTTGATCCGGCCGCCTCTGACTATGTAATAGTCCCTCAAGGAGACCTTGACACCAGCAAATTGATGGCCCCGAGAGGTATTCAAGATATGCTTGCGACCGCCGCCCTCCGCACATTATCTGAGTAAAGCATTCTGAGCCCTGTTGCCTTCAATACTCACGTCAAAGGGGACAGCCATCCTGCCAGCTCCTTTCCGGTCCCCAAATGCAACTGAGCATCCGATAAGCGTCATTGGTCGGAGCTTGCTATTCTTCTTGCTTGTCTAATGGCTTCTAGGTAAATTACCTCTTGAAGCCTGAAACCTTTTCTAGCCAATTGCTGCAGCAGATCCAGAAATTCATCAAGGTTAATAATTTTGTCCTCGAGCGCTCTCAATAGAACGAATATTGTTCCTCTCGCTCTTAGACCGAAGAGTTTGGCGGCCGTTCTTGCGAGAGTCTCATCGATCAAGACTTCCTCTATGCGCATCCTCTTGGCGAGGGAGATGACAGCTATCTCTCCAGTCTCCAGTTCGATGGGGCTCTCAAGTAAGTCAGTCTTGAGAACCCGCAGCCAACCTTCATTGATTGCTTTCTCGATGACAAAGGCATCCTCGTGCTTCAGCTTCTTCCCTTTGTCTACAACCTCTTTTCTGACCTGTTCGGGGATGATGACCTCGGCGAAAGTTCTCTTTAGAAGCTCCAGTTTTCCTATCTTCGCGAGATAGATGAGGGGCGTCGCGTTGCTGACTACTCTATCCAAATCGAAGACCTTTCAGGTCTTCCTTTAAGTCTTCGAGGCTGAAGGGAACGTGGATGGCTCGCTGTTTGACCTCATCGATCATTTCCCAGAGCGACAAACCGCATTTCTTGGCAGCCTGCCAGAGGGTTACCTTACCCTCTTCATATTCTTCGAGACTCCTCTCGATTAACCAGTTCCTAACAGCCTTTGATAGGAATCTCCTAATCACTGTGGAGCGATCCATGCCTTCGACTATCGCAATCTCATCTATGGTCTCGGCTAGGTAGTCCTCAACCCTAGTTGTAAGAGTGGTAGGCATGGCGTTTCGTATTCATTTTATTCATTTTAATATTTAACTTCGACGTTCTGTTGCTCTCGCTTGAGCCGACTCCCTCTGACTATGTAACAGTCCCTCAATCAGACCGCCCCATCAGTCCATAGCCGATGAGCTCACTCTCACCTTCAATCTCTGAGTCATGTAATCATGTCGGCACATTTGAGTTGGATACTATGTCCTAGGTTGTCTGCACAGATCCGTCACCTAAGTACCGCTTTGCACTCTCAACAAGACTTATGTGTAGTCTAATGTAACTTTTGTAATACGCGAATCGTTGCGGATTCGCATGTCCTGATTAAGCTCACAAAATCTTCGCTCAAGGATTATCTCGCCGCCAATCTTGAGCTGCACATACCTTCAGAGGTGAAAAGGGAAACCGTGGATGAAGGGAAGACGAGGGGCTATGCGGATGCACTAACGATCGATGAGAATATTGGTCGCGGCAAGTTGCGGGTTATTGAGACAACAAGAGCAGAAAACACTGAGATGCTGATCAAAACGTTAAACCTCCTTGGCGGAGAAGCAGACACGGTCAGGCTTTTCAAGCAGGGAAGTTACGGAGCCATCGCCAGTGATGACAGTAGATTCATAGACCTCATAGAGAGCCTTGAAATTCCATACATGACGCCGAGCACACTTCTCATTTATCTATGGAAGATCAGAGCCATTTCCAAGCAGGAAGCTCGTCAATGTCTCGACAAGATTAAGGCGCTCATCAGTTCAGATGAATACTTAGCGTCCATTGATGAGCTTGTGAAGGAGTAACGGCTATGTCATCTGTGAAGACCGTCCGTTTGCCGAAGAATATAGCGAAAGCCATACTACATAGGGTCAGGACTGAAAAGGTCGATGAATCCACAGCAATCAGGCAGCTGCTTGCACTGGGGATTGAGGAGTATGCGGTTAAGCTGTACCGTGAGGGCAGAGTCACCCTTGGTGAAGCATCCGTCCTCGCCAACGTAACTTTGAGAGAGATGATCGACGCGTTACTTGCACATGGAGTCAAGGGCAATGTACGCTTGGATCAACAGAGGAAGGCAATAGATTTCGTAACCAAGCGAGTAACGTAGTTGATTATCAGGTACCTCTAGCTCAGATAGGCTCTAAGAAGGACGATGGTGACTGGGTACACCCAAACTGGCATGACTGGGCTCGCACAGTAAGCGCAGCGTGATCATCCAAGCTAGATGCTTACTTTGAACTCTGCCTCTGCTTAAATCCAGCATAGCTCACTGTAGCTGCATCTGCGGCAGTACGGTATCTTCACGGCCGGCGGTGCATTTGGATTCGTGAGGATCGTACGGATCTCTTCAAGAACTGATTCAAGTCTCTTGGTATCTGCCTCTGTGAGTTCAACGTTCATGGTTCTTCTCAGGAGTGGGTAGTGGAGAAACCCCTTGCCGTCTACACATGCATATCGTTTCAGATAGTACAAGTAGTAGAGAAGTTGGAATAGATGAGCATCCTGAGCCTTACGTGACCGCTTAACTTCATGAATCTCACAACCTGACCCAACAAAATCAATCTTAATCCTACCTACCTGAACCTCCTTCCGCCTACGCGCATAACCCCTCTCATGCAAAAGCTTCCCCAACAGAACCAAGTCAGAGGTCTCTTCCATCTCAAGGCCATGAGAAAACAACCACAACTTTCGCTTGCAAATGAAGTAGTAGTTCACCTGCGTACCCGTGTAGTTCAGTGCCTCCGAGACGCTGCGAGATTCAACAAGACCAGACATAACTACAAACACAACCCAAGTTCGAGCGTCGGCGTATTTCTCTGTTGAAGTCACACAAAAATGAACCGACGGTTTCTTCGCATGGCATTCCTCGGACAGTTAGGAGTGGGCTAGGAGCCATGGACATGTTGCCTGCAAGCCCGTCCTTAGAGCTGTTCAAGTTCTTTGATGAACTGGTCACGTGGTATGCCAGCTTCAGCTATGATAGCGTTCAGTAGTCCCGGTTTGATTTCCTTATGCAGCGGTATTGCGAGGTAAATGGTCTTCTCGCCAACTCTCTTCCACGCCCCCATGTGAGAGCCGCGTCCTTTTCTAAGGTTGAATCCATGCCGGTGCAATATCTTCAACACGTCTTGACCAGAAACCTTTCTGGGGAGTTTAGCCAAGTGTCAGGCGACGACCAGCTCACGAACTTCGGCCTGGGCTATCGGTAGCGTTTCACCTTTCTCCCGCATCATGTCTAGGACGGTGAGAATGGCGTCCCTGATGTTGGCCTCGGCCTCCTCCCGCGTTTCACCTTGGCTCATGGCCCCCGGCAACTCTAAGCAACGAACCACGTAGCCGCCTTCTGAATCCTTCTGGAGGGCAATGTGAACCTTCATTTTCGCGTCAGTAACGGTACACATTACGGTGTTAATTTACGTAGCGCACAGATGCACCCGTAAGGCAGTCATTCACTTCTCTTTCTGATTCGCATGGTTGATTCGTCTTCTCCGGCCTACCTTGAACTAGTGACTCGCAGTGTCGGCTACTTACCAACCGGCCTAGTTCTCCTCAGACTTTGAAAGCCCTCAGGCATCTCTAGCTTACCTTCGCTCAGCTCAAGCAAAGCTCGTTGTAGCTAAGCCTTTGATAGTATGGTATTTTCACGGGCGCCGCTCGTTTTCCAATAAAAAAAAGTCGCCGACTTCTCAGAATAGATTCCCCAAAAGAACCAGATCAGAAGGCTCCTCCATATCAAGGCCGTGAGAAAACAACCACAACTTACGCTTGCAAACCAAAAAAAGCAATTCACCTGAGTACCAGTGAAGTTGATCGCGTCATGCATTGAATGTATTGCTAGAACTGTCTGAGTGCCGGTTGCATGATGAGTGCTCAAAGGATGTTGTCCGCCGATGAATTGATCTGAAGACCGTAGTTCTGGTCATATGGTGAATTGATGTAGCGATCGCGGCCTTTTTTCTCGAACAGGTTTAGTGTCCTCTTGGTAACTGGTACGTCTACTAGTAGGCGTCTCTTTTCCATCAGTAGGTCCCTCTTCTCTCGAAGCGCTCGCTTGCCTGCGTCGCAGTCTGCCTCTATCCTTTTGTTTAATGCCTCGATCTTGGTGTTGAGCGTCTCTACTTGCTTTTCATGGCCCGCTGGGAATGCGGGAAGAGTAATGACGCCACTTCTTGTTCGGAGTAGCTTCAGAACTTCAGTATCTGATAAATCGGCGGAATATAAGTAACTGAGCACATTCCAGACTTCTTCGTACCTTCTTTCGTCTTCAGGGCTTTTGAATTCGTACCAGACTTGGTCATAGAACTGATTCGCCATTGTCAGGTAATCTGATTCGGAGCGAATCTCAGACTCCCATTTCTTTACCATAGGGAGGCCATTCTCTAAGAGTGGACCTTTCTCATATGGGAAATGATTCTCGGGCCTGTACACAAAGACGTTTACCTTAGTAGTTGGCCCACCCTCCCTGTTTACTCTGCCTACACGCTGCACAAGGTCGGCTGGGTAACAAGCCTCGGTAAACATTGTGTCGTAGCTGATGTCAAGAGAAACTTCGACAATCTGGGTTGCCACTAGTATTTTTGGGTGTTTCTCACGATGCTCTGGATCCAAGCGTGCCTCTCTAACCTCTCTGTCTGCGTAGGTGTACCGAGCATGTAGTAACATGAGGTCTGTTTCATTCAGTTCATGTCTAGCAGTGACCAGCTGTTTGAAAAGCTCCCGATAAACATCCTGGGCGCGTTTTACGGTGTTCAGAACGATTAAGACCGTCCCAGGCCTAAGACATTGCCTCAGGATAGTATCAATATGATTCATCATCGGTTCTTCGATGTACTTGTATTGAGTCCTTCGGAGACTCTCATATTCACCCTGTGTGTGATGTGGAGGTATAAGCGACAGCGGGCCGAGGAACGATAGTTCTCGTTGGAAGATTTTCGGAAAGGTCGCACTCATAATGCAAAACTTCGCCCCGAGACTTTGGCTCAAACGCCTCACCATTCCTTTGATTAACGCGAATGTTTCTCCGTCATATGCATGAATCTCGTCTAGGATTATCGTGGAGCCTTGGAGCGGCAGGGACTTCAAGGTGTAGCGCTTGTAGTTTAAGAGGCTTAAGATTATCTGATCTGGAGTCGTTACGTTAACTGGAAAGAAGAAATACTTGTGAAGGGTGAAGAGGTCATCGACGTTTTCGTCTGGATGTAGTTGATCCAGAAAGAGGTCTGCAGAACTGTGATAGAGCCCCGTCTGCGAGGGAAAGTTCTTCTCAAGTCGCTTGAACATAGCATTTATGGTCACGGTCGTGGGGAGAACATAGAAAACTTTGGCGGAGGCCGAAGTATTTGCCCTCGCCCAAAAGAGCGCGGTCTCGGTCTTGTGTCTTCCAGTCGGTCGCAGAACGAAGATGTTACCCATAGTCTTCTCTGCTATCTTCTGCGTCAGGTCTGCGTCAATGCGCGTTCCTCTTGCCGAGCAAAAGGTCTGTGGAAACGTCAACCGTTCGGCCACTTTTTGGTTTCCACTCGCTAGCCAATCACTGTGCTCAAGCGTCCCTTGCATCAGGACATACTCCCACCTCCACTTTTCAGGGTCTTTGCTCTCGACCACGGCTCCTATGCCATTCTCTTTAGCTTGGACGTAGGAGGTTTTCGGCGATGGAAAACACTCCCAGTCAAGTTCAGTCTTGAAACTGAGATTAGAATCCTTTGCTAGTAGCCGATCCAAGTTATTCAGAATATCTGTAGTTTCATCCCTGTCCTCCCGGGCGATATCGAGTGTCGGATTCATGTTAAGGTATAAGTCGTTGTGGAGTGGGGTATGATGTGAAGCGACGGCTAGCATGGTTAAAGCCAAGTATGGTTCGGGAAGTTGCCCTGAGAGAAGTCCCTGTATGATTGGCAAACCTATCAGGGCGTGCGATTTCGGAGGATGCTTCTTTTTGCGGACCCCGTTCTGACATTCTAGCCGGAAGAAGTTCTGGATGCTTTTGTCGACCTTGCCGATGTCGTGGAGTGCCGCCGCAAGAAGAATTGATTGATGTAACTGAACTGATAAGTCAGAACGCATGCCCGTGAGGATGCGTCGGGCATTACTTAGAACCTCGCTGAGGTGATCGATCAGGTACACCGGTGGTCTATTTTCTTCCAACGATTTTGCTAGAAGACGCAGAAGCCCGCACCATCCTCCAACTTGTAGACCTCTTTCTCCTGATTGAATTCTACTTCACAGTTGAAGAACATCAAAAGATCGATGTAGCGTTCAGGCTTTCTACCTTCGGGGCTTAGTGTGAACGAATGGATTGTGTGAGATTTTTGCGGGGGCATATGGAATCCAGAAATTGGCCCCTTCAATCTTACGTTGAACCTATCTTGATGAGTGATCGGAGCCACACATCCCACAGTTTTCGACGTGCCACGCTTCAATCTTGAAACGGCCTCGTCAACCCTGGTCACATATGCTAGAAAGTCACTAATGCCGAGATACAATGGATAGCGGGGCGCCCGCAAACTCTCGGCGATTCTCAAAAGCATAACACGGTCCTCTGAGACTACACAGACCTCGTACCTTGGCTCAACTAATATCGAGCGCAATACAGGTGTTCGTATGGGCCATTCCTTCTCATCTTCTAGTTCTGGCAATTTCAAGTTGTGTGCTGTGGTCACTTCGTTGGCGAATCCTTTGATCTCAATGATCCTAACTCCAACTAGCACCTTCTTCCCGAGTTCAATGGTGTTCGTTTCGCTAAAGCCGAGAGCGGCACCAATCATTCCTAGAATCGTCGGCCTTGGTGGTCCGAGCAGGGTTTGAAAGAATGCTTGGGTGAATATGTCTCTAAAGTGAGCGAATTGCCCTGAAACCTCGAATCTTACGCCATGATCAGGGGAAAATTCTGAAGTCATTCGAGAGCACTGTGTCCAGAAGCTCGGCTAGGGGCATAACCTGCAGTTTTGGAAAGGCCTTGGTCAAGCCGTTGACTTTGTCTATGTTCTTGAGGAATGACGGAGAGTATCCCAAGTAGCTTTCCTTGATCTTTGAACCGTGCAATTGCAAGGCGTTAACCAATGAATCCGTGTTCAGGTTGTAGTGCCTGTCGATTGTCAGCTTATCGGCGACTGCCAGACTCTTGTCATCTCTCAGAACCATGATGAGCACCTCTGGTCCCATGCCTGAGAGAAAATTCGTTTGTTTGACCCTGGACCAGAAATGAAAGATCGCGTCCAAGAAGGCTTTGACCCTCTTCTCTTTATCTTCGGGCAGAATATTGAATTCATCACCTTCCTTGGGATCAGTTCTCAAACCTACTCTGTCCAGTTCTACGGCCCAATTACTTCGGAAGACGCTGGTAACAACTTCAACGTCGTACAGGCTGTGCTGCTCGCCTACTGGGTCATATCTCACCCCTCTGTTGAGGTCTCCGTCATAATGAAAGAGCGAAATCATTCCATTTGTTTTGACTGGCGCTGCTCTCTTGACCTTTCGGGAAGTATCCATGTACCCAAACAGATCGTCTTCAATGAACTCCTTCGGGTCACATTGCGTTGTTATCTGACGCTCCACAGCCTCCGGCGACTCCTTTTCACCTCCCTTCTTCTTCGTTTCCGCAGCCTTCGTCTTTCGTGTGATTTTTGGTGAGACCCTAGACTGTGACCATCCGGTTTCGTACAAGTATTGCTTAATTGCGTATTTTGCTGATGCCCCAGAAATGAAGACACGATGTGAGCCATCGATATCCGTGGTCTTCTTGAGCTCAGTGAGCGTGCCTACGGTTCTTGAAGCATTCGGATTTGCCTTCTCCAGCTTTGCCAGGAAGGCTAATTCCATGAACTTAGCTCGCACTAGCTGTCTCCTCCGTTTCTTCTTCTCTCCTACTTTGAAATAGCGCGTTCGTCATCCCGATCATGAAGAAAGTTCGAAGCTTGAAGAACACGTCCTCATGCTCTTTGAAGACTCTATCGTCAAATGCGCTCCCGGCCCTCAACTGCAGAACGTTGACGATATCTAGGAACTCCCCCAAATCATCTCGTTCTCTGCGCAACTCGTAAATCGCAGCCTTTACAGCCTTTGGCTGTTCGCCGCGCTCTAGGAGGGATGAGACCAACGACCGTCCCTGTCGTGACACGGCGTCGTAGTACTGTGCATCTGAATCTGACAAAGCCGCCATAAACTCCTTCAGAAAACCATGCAAGTAGGCAATAGGTCTATCAACACTGAGCCTATAAAACAGTATATCCTCAAGAACTGCCCAGTTGATTTTCCGATAGAGCAGCAGCTCCTGGAAGAACTTATCGCGGTTAATAAACGCATTCGGCGTGAGGTTTGCCATGGGAGTTTCCTCTCTCATGCTTCGGAAGAACGGAAAAAAGCGACTCCTCTCGGAGTTTTCATTAAACTTTTCCAAGGCAATAAGCAATGGGGATGTTGTTATTGCCGTCTCGACATGCTCGTAGAGCCTTTTTGATCTCCCCTGGGAGAAGCTTATAAGGACAACGCCGACTTCGCGTTGACGGGTCAACTCGGCCTCGGCCATTTTACTGGCTACATAATTTAACATCTGCATGAGAAACTCGTGAGGAAAATACACTATGTCAAGTCTAATTCTTGGCTTCCAGTTGTAATAATACTCTGGGACGACAGTGCCGGTGAGGTAGGTACGCCTAAACTGCGCGAGTGATGAAGCGTCATCTGAGAAGAACAGGATCATGTTGAGGTGCACGGTATTACGGTTGACCCGCTGTCCGCTGAACAATGCGGCCCCGTACGCTCGGAGGCTCTTCATCAGACATGCTTTGCACGCGTTGAGGGACTCAACGCTGCCATTCGGGTAAAGGTTTGGAAACTTATTCTTGTCGATAATGAACGGAAACATCCAACCCTTTAGCTTGCCTGCACCTGTTGCTCCACAGATAGAACAGAGTCTCCTGTTACTGGGCTCGAAATTTCTGACATAGCGGGTCACTTTCTTTGAAAGATCTGCCTTGCTCTTTGCGTTCAGCATGGAGAATATTTTCTGCGAAAAACAAGTGAGGGAGCCATCCCTCTGGCAGATGGGGCTCAGAATGTCCTCCATCTTAGTGCTGGGGGAAATCATGCCTTGAGCTTCGCCGTTCTGTATCCAAAATTCCAGCATCTAGCGGCGCTCCATGAAGTTCATGAATCCGAATCCTAGGCTGTTCATTTCTCCAAAGCCTGCGTCTAGTCCGAACTGCAGCAGGTTCCGCGTCTGGCCGTTTAAGTGTTGGAGGTAGAATTCCCACAACGTTCCGACAACTGTACTCTCGCTCCCCTTCATCCGGAGCGGTACGGCTACTTGTTTCTTGAATCGAAGTGTCTCAAAAATCGGGCAGGGGGCAGGCCTTTCGCCAGTGTATTCGCTGTATTTCTTTGTGATGTTCTCTTCGACCTGTTTCAGGAAGGCTGTGGGCGTATATTCCTTGCGCCAGTAGGCGTAGTCGTAATTCTTCTTCGGTTCGATTCCATATTCTTCGTAGCGGTATCTCGGGATCCTAACTATAATGGGTGTGCCTGAAGTCAAAGTGAATTCACGGAAGTCGTCCTCGGGTAGCGCAAGATCGAATAGTCTGACACCTTTGACTGCGAAGGTCATGCTGCCTATTCGGACTTCTCTTCCACTCAGCTGATGTAATTTCTCTGATAACGTCTCTATGAAGTGATTGTCTGGGGATGCGATGATAAGGCTGCGTTCTGAGCCCTTCTTGACTATTGGGCTGGGGGGAATCAGATTTGAGAAAGAGAAGAACCTGCAACCGTCCTGGTCGTGTAATCCCGAATACTCGGTTCCTCTGGTTAGGTTGTAGATGAGGCCTTGGAGATTGTGATGGTAGCCGAGGTCGTAGGGAAACGAGGAGGATGCCACTAGCCTGACTAGAACTCGCAACCCGTGTCTTACTTTAGAGATGTCTATGGCGTTTGGTTTTAACACTTTTCCTTTCCTTGAGCGGGTTTTCAGAATTTTTGACGGAACAAAACTCGACAGGTGCAAAATCAAGCAAGAGCTTGGGCGGGTGAATCGCGGGTTCGCGAATCCCCTTCTTGGCGCAGTCGAAGCTCAAGGTATGGATCACGGATCATGGTTCACATTTAGCGGCAGATAATCGAAATCGGCGATAGTTCAGCGCATGCACGTTGAGGAAC
>Ga0315282_10014695_pt1 | contig 11625 bp, 11 predicted proteins | sample YL17G07_20_MG_FD_203693 | JGI IMG/M metagenome (GOLD analysis project Ga0315282, IMG submission 203693) | Sediment microbial communities from Yellowstone Lake, YNP, Wyoming, USA - YL17G07_20 | ecosystem: Environmental > Aquatic > Freshwater > Lake > Sediment | place: USA: Wyoming | collected...
CTGCACGAAAGCGCGCAAGTTGCCCGGCGTGCGGTGCTCGGCCTTGTGAATCGAAAACAGTTCGTTGTTGTGCCGGATGACCATGCCGGGTCGGAGATCGTTGGCATTCATGGGGTGACCTTCAAGGATTTCAGAGTGGGGCTTGGAACCAGGGATGAAAATTGTGGAGTCCGGTCCAGCTCGAGCCCAAATTCTTATCTTAGCCGTATCCCTCTGATCCGTCAACGCTTGAATCCAGGCCAACAGCGCCCCACGCACTTCTCCGGCGACCGCGGCACGGCGGCACCAGAGAGCCGCACACTCCATCTTGACTTCCGACCCGACCGGCCTTAGGCTTTGGGGCATTCAGGGTTAGTCGAACGCCAGGTGTGCAGCAAAGGGCTTCCGCCCTTGAGGAGCAAGGCATGGGTCTCCTTAAAATCGCACATGTCCCGCCCACCGCGGTGGAAACGAGCGCCACCGTGCTCGAAGCCGTCCAGGTGATGGCCGAGGAAGGCGTGGGCGCTGTCGCCGTGGTCGAGAACGGCCAACTGCGCGGCATCTTCACCGAACGTGACGTCATGCTGCGCGTGGTGCTGCGCGAGCGCCAGCCGCGCGAAACCCGCGTGAACGACGTGATGACCACGCCGGCGGAAACCACCTCCCGCGACACGACTGCCGAAGAAGCCCTCAGTTTCATGCTCGAGCGACACATCCGCCACCTTCCCATCGTGGATGGCGACGGCAAGCTGCTGGGCATGCTTTCCATCCGCAACCTGCTCGAGCACATGGTCGAAGACCTCCAGCACGAAATCCACTCCCTCGACCAGTACCTCTTGAACGACGGCCCGGGGGGATAGTCCCTCATCGCTAGTTTGTCGTCCCTTGTCGGTTGCATTGCGCACCCTTCGCCACAGGCAGGAGAGTGCACCCCTCAGTCCGTGCACCGGTGGACCAGGGTGATTACTTGTGGCTGCGGAGGATGTGCGCGGCGACCCAACAGGCGGACGCCTAGATGGTGAGCGCATGGTTGCCCCCGCCGCGCCCGCACCGACGGCGGCCGCGTCAACCCTATGCCCCGGTCAGAATTCCTGGAACACTTCGAGCTGCACTGTCAGCGGAAAAGGAGAGGGTGTTTCGGCGGCGGGCGCTTCGGGTGTCCCAGCCGCCGCTACGCGGTCGAGCGTCCACTGCTCCCGGCTGAGCCCGCTTGCAGCGATCAGTCGTTCGATTTGCCTTTCGATGCTCACTCGGTCGGCTTCCGCAACGCTCGGCAGGAACGGGACGGCCGCTCGCAATCGCAGTCCCGGATGAGCGAGGACGCGCTGCGCAAGCCCCGCGACCACCTTGCGCTGCTCGGACCCAAAGGCGCGGCGGGCATTTTCCACGTTCAGATTTCCCTTGAAGTCTGGACCTGTGAACTCGACCCGGCCACTCAACTCGACTGGCATGGAAAACTTCTGAGAAAGCTGCGCCGCGAGCAGGCTGCCGGTCTGGCCCTCCAGCGGCTCCGGAGACGCCAAGACCAAGCCCAGCCTCAGCGGCCCGGTGCCGCCCAGCTCGGCGCGGAGCGGGAGAGCTCGCTGCAAGCGAGTGCCGGCCAACACTTCGTCGAGCTGCGCCTGGATGTGGGAGATCAGTCGTTCCTCCGTCGCCTTGAGGTCGAAGGGCGGCTCCTTCTGGACCGGCTCAACCATCCGGCCGGAGATGAAATCCCGCAAGCGCGCGGCCTGTTGCGGGCTCAGGCCACCTTGCGTCACCAGAAGCTGGTCGACTTCCAGCCGGGCCGCGGACCCGAATTGCCGGCGCAGTTCCTCCTGGACAGCCGCGATGGCCTTGTCCTCGAAGTACTCTGTGGTGCGGATCGTTGCGCGGACATTCAACGTCCCATCGCGCCGCGAAAAGCCCACGTCCGTCACCGAGGAGTGTACGGTCACGAAAGCTCGGTTCAGCACGCTTTCGATTGCCGAGCGGGTCCGAATCTGGCCCACGGCGTTGCGCAGCGTTTGCACGAGAGGCACGGCCAGAACAGCGAGGACCGCGGCGCTGATGGCCATCCGCTTGCGCAGCTTGAGGTGGCCCTCCTCCGTGGCTTCGCGAGGCCGGAAGCCCATCAGGCGAAACACCAATGCGGCGCTCAAAATGATGGAAACTAGGTTGGTGATGAACAGCAGGAAGCCGCCCCAGGCCATCGTCCAATGGTGGGTACTCAACGCATATCCCACCACGGCCAGAGGAGGAATCACGGCCACGGCAATGGCCACGCCCGGCAGGATGGTGTAACTGGTGGTTCCGGCCCGCAGGGCCAGCGTGCCGGCGAGGCCGGAGAGAAAAGCGATGAAAAGATCGAGAAGATTCGGATTCGTGCGCGCCAGGATTTCCGGCGTGACCTCCTGGAGCGGAACCAGCCAGGCGACGATGGCGGTAATCGCAATCACCGCGCCGATACTCAGGCCGAGCACAATGGCCGTCTTGCGGCCCAGCCTCGAGTCGCCCAGGAGGAGCGCCAGCGCCGCGGAAAGGATGGGATCCATCAGCGGCGAAATCAACATCGCGCCGATGATCACCGCCACGCTGTTTTGCAGCAGCCCGAACAGCGCTAGCAGCCCCGAGAGGAGGAGCATCGTCAGATACTCGGGATCGATCAGGCTGGATTCCAGGATGCGGTGATAGAGCTTGTCCCGGTCGGGAGCTGAAAGGTGGAATTCCTCGTGGTGGTAAATCGAATCCGTGGACTCGAGCGATTGCCGCTTGACCTCTTCCATCGCAGCCCTCTCATTCTCCATCCCCAGCAGGGGGTGGAACCCTCTTTCAGAGACTGTGCCACCGGCCCGCACGGAGCAACGGGCGGGCTATTCCCGCTCTCCCGCCGCGGAAGCCGCGCCGTGCAACACCGGGGGGACGGGCGCGCCAGTCGCTGGCTCCCCCGGTTACTCCCCTCCTTCCTTCCGCACCGCGGCGGCCTGGGGCCCGAGAGCGCGCATGATCGTCTCGAGTGTGATCACCCCCTCAACGCGGCGGTCTCCCGTGCGGCTTATCACAGGGAGAAGGCCCGGACCTTGGGCGAGGCGCTCCAGAGCCAGCTCAAGAGGTTGGTCGGGATGCAAATGCGCCCAGCCGTCCAGGAGCAAGGAGGTGACCGGGGCCGAGGCCTTATCAGATTGCACGGCGGCTTCGAGCGTGTCACGGGTAATCAATCCCCGCAACGCCTGCTCGCTACCCACCAAGAAGCACTTTGCCGGCCTTGGCGCGGCAAGACTCCATGCGTCTTCCACCGAACTTTCAGGAGGGACAAAGGTCAGGTCCCGCGTCATGATGTCACGCGCGAGCCAAGTCCGGCCTGCGGCGCGGCCCCCGGTGGCGGGCAAGTGCACGTTATCCTGCTCGAGAAGCGCGTGGTAAATCGGCTTGGGCTGATAGCGCGCTGAGATCAGGAAGCTGAGCATGTTGGCGATCATGAGTGGCACGAGGATCTGATAATCCTGGGTGAGCTCGAAGATCATAAACACCGAAGTTATCGGGGTGCGAATGATGCCCGCAAACAGTGTCCCCATGCCCACCAGGGCGTAGGCACCGGGATCGCCCGTCAGCAGGGGCGCCCAGCGGTGAACCAGCACGCCGACGACGCCACCCACCATCGCCCCCAGGTAGAGACTAGGCGCGAAGATGCCGCCAGCGTTGCCCGAAGCGTACGAAATGATCGTCGCCACCAGCTTGACTATGCACAAAAGGAACAGCATCTTCAGCGGCATGCCGCTATTCAGCGCCTGGTCCACGTATTCGTAGCCCACGCCCATGACCTGCGGGAAGAAGATGAGGAGCACGCCGATGATGAGTCCGCCCAAGGCGGGCTGGAAGATGACGGTCGATGGCCGCAGGCGCTGGAAGAACCTGCGCGCGCGGAGCAGACCCTTGCAGAACGCAAGCGAAATGGCCCCCCCACAATGCCGAGAGCCGCGTACGCAAGGAGTTCAACCGGATGCACGAGATGGTAAGCAGGCACATGGAAGAGCGGCTCGTTGCCGAGCAGCGAACGCTCCACGATGACCGCTGTGACGGACGCCACCACGGTCGATCCAATCAGCGCCGCATTCATGTCGCCGATGATCTCCTCCAGCGCGAACAGCACGGCTGCCACCGGAGTATTGAACGCGGCGGACAGGGCCGCGGCGGCGCCCACCGGCACCAGGCTCCGAACGCGAGCCGGCGACAGGCGGAACCATCTGCCCATCACCGAGGCGATGCCGGCACCGATCTGCACCGAGGGCCCTTCGCGTCCCATGGAGTGTCCGCATCCGATGCAAAGGACCCCGGTCAGGAACTTGCCAAAGGGCACACGGGACGCGATCACTCCCTGTTGAAGGTGGAAGGCCGCCTCCGTCTGCGGAACTCCGCTCCCACGCGCCTCCGAGAAGAATTTCGCCAGCAGGATGCCCGTCACCAAGCTGACCAGCGTGGGCACCAGAACCATTCGCAGAGACGAGGGATCGAGTCCGAACAGAAGATTCCGAACGGCCTCGATCGCCAGTGTAAAGAGCACGACAACAAGCGCGCAGAGAACACCAAGAATGATGGTCAGCGCGAAGAATACCTGGTTCTCACGCAGGCGCAGGTGCTGGAGGATGGCAAGCGCGGTGGCCTTCGTCACTGCGCACCCCCCTGCTTGCGCGCAATCAGCAGCAACGCCAGGTCCGCGCCCGTCGGGGGACCGCACACGGACGCCGTGAGTTCCTCGATCTCAAAGGCCAGACCCAGCGTGCTCATCAGGAGGTCGGAATTGCGCCGCAGGACGCTTTCGCGCACCTTCGGACGGAACTGGCTCGCCCGGGCATAAGCCTTTTGAAGCTCCGTCACCGGCTCAGCGGCTTCAAGTGCTTCACCGCGTGTGCGGCTGCACTCTTCAAGGCGCGCCAGGGCCTGCGCGAAGTCGCGCACCCCACGTCGGGCGCGCTCCTCGGAGCCCAGACGCGGCTGGAAGGGGTCCATGACAAGCACGAGGCGGGCCGTTTCCAAGCGCTCGGCAGCGTGCGCGTCCTGAGGGTTCAAGCGCACCGCCGACTCGAGATAGGAGCGCGCCTGTTGGTAGTTCTCCATCTGGAAGGCCGCCTCGCCCGCCCCCGCCCCGCCCCCGCCAGTGCAGTCACCTGCTGTCGGTCGAGACGCAGCGCCTGCCGGAAGGCGTCCAGCGCGCGGCTATAATCTTCGGCTTTCAGGAAGAGGTCGCCCACCCGTGCGTACAGCCGGGGGTCTTTGGGCAGGTCGGCGGCGAGCTGGATGAGTGCGGCCTGGGCCTCGGATTTTGCTCCGCAGCTCAGAAGAAACTCGCAGAGCTCCAAGCGAACGCGGCGGCGTTGTCCAGCAGGATCCTCTTCCCAAACCCCGAAGATGGCGTTGTGAAAATAACGAGTTGCCTCCGCAATATTCCTGTCGCCTACGGCCAAGCGGGCAAGTTCCAGGTTTACAGTGCCGTCAGCCGGTCTTCGATCCCAAAGAGTTCGAAAATAGGCCCGGGCTTCTTCCATCTGATTCGCCGCGAGCAGGGCTTGAGCCAGCCGCAACCGGTAAAGCCAGTTATCACGGGAATGGACTAAGGCGTTACGAAAATCCGCAATCGCTTTCGAAGCTCGGCCCGCTTTAAGGTCAACGTCACCTCGGCGATACCATTCCTCGGCCTGCCTTCGCTGGTTCGAGTGATAGACCTTGGTGGCAAACCCCGTCAGGGTGAACATCAGAACCAGCATCAGGAGGCTGACAAGAAGGAGGGTTTCTCGGGTCAGAGGACTCCGCCCATTGGAAGGCGGGCAAACCGGGCACCGTTCATTTCCCGGCGGAATCGCCGCCCCACATCTTTCACAAACCCGGTCTTCCTCCATTGACCCTAAGCCTCGCAGGGGCGAGCGGCCCGACGGCGGGATTCAACCGATCTCAATGCCGCCCTGAACCGCAGCCAGTCGAGAACCGCTATAGCCCAAACCAGAAGCATACCGCAACTCGGCTCAGTTAAGACGTTCAACCTGCCATCTGGCTCCCCATGTGAAACAGGGCGGCAGCTGAGAGATCGGGAAATCCGGTTGCTGGTGGAGTCCTCTACTGTGCGGAATGGCGTAGAGACTGAGCATTCTTGTACGCTTTTTCCGGGACAGCAAGTGCGAGAGCCGGGCCTGAAACGTCAGAGGAAGCTAAGCCGACGCAGGTTCATCCAGATCGCAGTCTCCGCTGCGGCCGCTGCTCCAGCCATATCGTGCAGCAAAGCGACGAGCGCGTGGCGCTTCCTCACGGTCGAGGAGGCAAAGACGCTAGAGGCGGTGTGTGCACAAATCATCCCTGCTGACCAGGACCCGGGCGCGGACGAGGAAAGCACCCTCGAGGACTGGCCCATCTCCTATCAAGAGTTCGTACACTTCTTCGGCAGGGAGGCGCGAGGGGACGCCGGATCTCCGCGGACGTGTGCCAGTTTGGATCTTCGCAGCACTCGTACTGGTTGTTCTCATAACCCTGAACTATTGAATTTTGCGGGTTATTGTGACGACAGGGGCGTCAGGGCGCGGCTTCAGCCGTGCCGACCTCGCGGATCGAAGGACCTCCCCGCGGCCTTTTCGCCGCCCGTCGGCCGACGGGCGGCGAAAAGGCCGTGGTTAAGAAGTTTGGGCAGGCATGTTCCGGCATGACTAAAGTCATGCCCTGACGCCGAGACCCTTCACGACATTGTGCAATTATCGATAGATATTCTATTCGCCCGATTGATTACTCGTGCGAACGGAGGAAGAAGTGAGGTGGAACCGGGCAGAAAATGTTATGGCAACAGCGGGGGAAGGATGATTCAATCTTCCCGCGGAAAATCCGCAACCGAGGGAAATTGTCATGCAGATCGTTCACATCCACGTGCGAGTCAAACCCGAATTCGTCGAAGCCTTCAAACAGGCGACGATCGAAAACGCCCGGCACAGTGTTCAAGAGCCCGGCATCGCGCGGTTCGATGTCATCCAGCAGGCCGACGACCCCACTCGCTTCATTCTGGTCGAGGTCTATCGAACGCCGGACGCGCCCGCACAGCACAAAGAAACGGTGCACTACAAAGCCTGGCGGAACAAGGCCGAGGGAATGATCGCCGAGCCGCGTACGAGAGCGATTTACTCCAACATCTTCCCTCCTGACGAAGGCGGGTGAGCGGCCATGCGCTTCGAGTTCGCAACCGCGACACGCATTGTTTTCGGCCCAGGAGCGGGGGGCGAAGTCGCGCCCGCCGCCAAGGCGCTGGGCCGGCGCGCCCTGGTCGTGACGGGCCGCTCGCGCGAGCGCTCCGCCGGAATTGTGGTCGAGCTGGAAGCGGCCGGAGTCTCTTGTGCCTATTTCTCTGTCCCAGAAGAGCCCACGATCGAACTCGTGTGCGAAGGCCAGCGGCTCGCGCGCGCGGAGCAGTGCGAGCTCGTCGTCGGCTTCGGCGGCGGCAGCGCTCTCGACGCCGCCAAGGCCATCGCCGCGCTCCTCACCAACCGCCGCGATGTGATGGACTATCTCGAAGTCATCGGCGCGGGTCAGACGCTCAACGCTCCGGGCGCGCCTTTTATTGCCATTCCTACGACCGCGGGCACGGGGACGGAGGTCACGCGCAACGCCGTGCTGGGCTCGCCCGAGCACCGCGTCAAAGCCAGCCTGAGGAGCCCGCTGATGTTGGCCCGCCTGGCGGTGGTCGATCCAGAATTGACGTATGACCTGCCGCCCGCTATCACCGCGCGGACGGGGCTGGACGCGCTCACGCAATTGATTGAGCCCTACGTGTGCAATCGCGCCAACCCGCTCACGGACGGATACTGCCGGGAGGGCATGGCGCGCGTGGCGCGCTCGCTGCGCCGCGCGTACCACGAGGGCCGCAACATCGAAGCCCGAACCGATATGTCGCTCGCCAGTTTACTGGGCGGGCTGGCGCTTGCGAACGCTGGCCTGGGAGTGGTGCACGGATTCGCCGCGCCCGTCGGGGGAATGTTCCCCGCTCCGCACGGCGCGGTGTGTGCGGCGTTGCTGCCCCACGGAATGGCGGTCAATGTCCGCGCGTTGCGGACTCGGGCCGCCGGCAGCGAAAAGCTGCGCCGTTATGAGACCGTGGCTCGCATCCTGACGGGCAAGCCGGACGCCACTGTGGAAGATGGCGTGGAATGGGTGAGCGAGCTATGCAGAGAACTCGCGATTCCGCCGCTCCGCGCTTACGGCATCCAGCCAGACGACATCCCGACTCTCGCCGAGAAGGCTTCGCAGACGAGCAGCATGAAGGCAAATCCCATCGTCCTAACCGCGGATGAGTTACGGGAAGTTTTGACCCGCGCGCTCTGACATGGGGGATTATCCGCTCAGCGCTTTGAGGAAGTCTTAACACGATGCTGAAAAACCTCTGTAACTGTCATCCTGAGGAGCCCCAGGCGACGAAGGATCTCGGTATTTGGTTGATTCTGCAAATGCCGGGATTCTTCGCTTCGCTCAGAATGACACTGCCCAAGGGTTCTTCATCAACCTGTTAAGGCCGATCAGGAATATTTGCTCGAGCGTAGGATAAGGGAGGAATTGACAATGCGGCTGCTTCCGACAATTGGACGCACATTGCGGTGCGCCAATGAATGCCCTTGCCTGCGGCAGGTCACTTGTACGAGACGCCCTACGATCCATTCCGGAGGGAACAAATGAGGCCGACTCTTAAACTGCTGCACGACGAACTAATCGAGAGAATCATCGCAGAAGCCCGAGAGGTGCTCTGCAAGCTGGGCGTCGAAATCCATAACGAGTCTGTGCTCGGCAGGCTGGCCGACCATGGCGCCGTGGTGGACAAAAACACCTGGATCGCCCGCCTCACGGAAGACATCCTCAACAAAGCGCTCGGCACGGTCCCCCGCTCCTTCAAACTCTATGACGTCCTGGGGAACGAAACGCACGATTTCCAGGGTGACAACGTCTACTTCACCCCCGGCTCGGCCGCGATCAACATCCTGGACAGCCAGACCGGCGAGATGCGCCGGCCCACGACGGCGGACTACATTCGCTACGTCAAGGTGACGAGCGGCCTCCGGCACATCGCTTCGCAAAGCACCGCCCTGATCCCCGCCGATGTTCACGAGAGAATCTCGGACAGCTATCGGCTCTATCTGAGCCTCCTCTACGGCGAGAAGCCCGTGGTCACCGGGGCCTTTACCGTCGAGGCGTTCGAGATCATGAAGGACCTGCAATTGGCCGTCCGCGGCACTGAGCAGGAGCTCCGAGCCAAACCGCTCACCATCTTCTCCTGCTGCCCCACCGCGCCCATCAAGTGGAGCGACGTGACCAGCCAGAATCTGGTTGATTGTGCCCGCTGGTCGATTCCGGTGGAGCTGGTGTCCATGCCGCTTTCCGGATTCATGGCGCCGGTCACTCTGGTGGGGAGCCTGGTCCAGCAAACGGCCGAGAATCTCAGTGGAGTGGTGATCAGCCAGCTGGTGAACCCCGGACACCCGATCTTGTACGGCGGCTCGCCGGCCGTCTTCGACGTCCGGTTCGAGACCACTCCCATGGGCGCCGTGGAGACAATGATGCTCGACTGCGCGTCGAGCGAGATCGGGAAGCGCCTGGGCATGCCCACGCAGGGTTACATTGCCCTAAGCGACGCGAAGCAGTTGGACGCGCAGGCAGGCCTCGAGACAGGCATCGGGGCAGCTCTGGCGGGGCTCTCGGGAATCAACAGCATCTCGGGTCCGGGGATGCTGGATTTTGAAAGTTGCCAGAGCCTGGAGAAGCTCGTCGTCGATAACGAAATCTGCGGCATGACCTACCGCCTGTTGCGCGGGATCGAGCCGCGGGAAGACTTCCCGGCGATCCCCATCTTCGAGGAATTGCGGCGCGAGAAGCATTTGCTGATCGCCGACCACACCCGGCGCCACCTGCGCGAGGAGATCACCTTCCCGGGCGCGGTCATCGACCGCGCTAACCGCTCCCGCTGGCTCAAGGGAGGCAAACTGACGATGCGGGAACGCGCCGGGCAGGAGGTTTCGCGGCTCATCGCGAACTACACTCCCTCGCGGTTGCCCGAGGAATCGAAATTGGAGCTAACCCGCCTGATGGAGCGCGAGGCCCTGCGTCACGGGATGGAAGCCCTGCCGAAGAGAGGCGATTGAGGCTGCATATCCAGCCGCTCCCAATAGAGCTTCCGGCGGTCTTATAGAGGGCCATCAGCGTGTGCCGCCGGTGAGGATGTAGGACGGCGTGGCAGCCCCGGAGAGTGCGTTCGGGTTGCAGGATGGCTGACGATGCTTCCGCCGAGCAGGTCAGGGTGAGCGAGCGGAACGCAATGCGCCGCTGGTCGGGCAGGAGGCCAGGAAGCATGCGCGGGCGGCAGCTCATGGACGCGCGGCATTAGGCGAGAGTGGTCGAAGAGGATGCTGCTAACGATTGCCCCAGGCGATGACAGCCGAGGCCATGGTTAGAAGGGCCAAACCCAGTCCAAGGTTCCGCAGAGGTCGCGCGCCGACCATGCGCCACTCGCCCATGACCAAGCCGGAGAGGTTCGCCGCCAGGATGACGAAGATGGAAAACAGCCCCCAGCCGATCGCCGCACCCGAAGGACCCAGGTAAGTCGTTGCCACCCCGTAGAGAGCGATGGAGCCCATCCACATCAGGCCCATCACGACGGCGCCCAACCAGTCGTAGCTCCGCGCCCCAAAAGCCGACCAGGTCTTGTTGCGGCTCAAGAGATACACGCAGTAAGCGAGATTCACTAGCAGGCCGCCCAACAAGGCGATGCCCCACACGGCATAGGTGGCGTTCGCGGGACTGGCGCCCAGTTCGACGGCGCGCTCCAGAACAGGTTTGCCGAAGGCCAGCGCGTAGTTCAACATCGGGGTCAGGACGCCGGCGATGATCGTAATGGCGAGGGCCGCACCATAGCCCGAACCACCTAGGGTTTTTCCGGGAAGGCTGGAAGCTGCCTGCACAGCCTCGCGCTCCCTGCCCGCCCTCGCGCAGAGGTAGATCCCGCCGCCCATGATCACCATCCCGGTCAGCACCGAAATGCCCTTCGCCGAAAGAAAGACTTCCGGATCGAGACTCAGCAGGGGAACCAAAGTCCCCAGGCTTGCGGAAAGGCCGATGACGATGGCAAAGGTGAGAGCCATGCCCACCCGCGCCACGGAAATCCCCAACAGCACCTGGGAGATCCCCCACCCGGTGCCAAAAACCAGTGGAGTGAGGATCTGCGCCGCCGACAACGCGCCATAGGTGTCAGCCAGACGGGGGATGGTGAACCAGGCGAGTGCCCAAGGGGAAATCAACAACGCAACCAGTGAGTATACGGCCCACGAATTTTCCCAGGACCACTTCTTAGCTCGCTTGAGAGGCACGGCGAAGTTCCCATTGATGAAGGCGGCCGTGACCGCCAAGGCGATTCCAACCCAAAGATTCACTAGGCACCTCTGAACGACGGCTAACCTTGCCTTTCTGGAACCGAATGCAAGGCGAGATAGTTTTCTACAGAGTCAGCAGTTTGATATTCCTGAAGTGAGCTCTCCCCTCGTTCACGAACAGACCGCAGTCGCCGCTGTGACGGTTGTAGAGCCGCGCACTCACGGCCCCCTTGCCGTCCGCATACACCTCACAGACGCCTCCGTCCAGGAAAACCTTCAGTTCGACGGG
>Ga0315282_10014696_pt1 | contig 11625 bp, 9 predicted proteins | sample YL17G07_20_MG_FD_203693 | JGI IMG/M metagenome (GOLD analysis project Ga0315282, IMG submission 203693) | Sediment microbial communities from Yellowstone Lake, YNP, Wyoming, USA - YL17G07_20 | ecosystem: Environmental > Aquatic > Freshwater > Lake > Sediment | place: USA: Wyoming | collected...
AGATCTCGGCAAACTCTGGGCGCAGCATCGGCTCGCCGCCCGAGATGCCCCAGTGACGGGTGCCCAGCCGGCGCGCCTGGGTCACAATGTCCTTGATCTCCTCAAGCGTGAGCTCCTGTTCCCGCTCGGGCGCGTTCGGTGGGATGCGCAGCCAGCAGTGGCGGCAGTTGTTGTTGCAGCGGTAGGTAAGGTCCAGGTTCCCTTCCAGCGGGATGCGAGGGAGTCTGCTCACCTGTTCTTGCGTCACGTAATCCGGCACAACGAACCATCCATGACAGCCAACGATTGTATCATTGCCTGCTATCTGTCATTCTAGCACAGACAACGTTCCAATTTCGTTTCAGTTCCATGCAAAGCGCGTCGCCTCAAGTCGACCACTCCGCCAGCACCTGGCGCACGGTGCGCTCCAGGTCCCGAATGCTGAGCGGCTTGTCCAGATGGCCGGCGGCCCCGACCCGCAGCACAGGTTCCCAATTGGGCACCGAACCGCTCATCAGAATGACCGGCACATCCGGAAAATCCACCCTCATCCGGCGGCATACTTCCAGGCCATCCATGCCGGGCATTTGCAGGTCCAGGAGGGCCAGAGAATACCTCTCCTCGGCCAGCATGGACAGCGCCTGAAACCCGTCGCCAGCTTCGTGCAGGTTGCAGAAGCCACACTTGAGCAACATATGGCGCAGCAGCGTTCGGATCAGACCATCGTCGTCTACGATCAGGATTCTGGTGTCCGCGTCCAAGTGTTTCTCCTGCAAATGACGGCTGGCGATCATCGGCTGACGATTTGCGGTCGGTGATCTCAGGGGAGCCGGGTGAGCGCATCCATCGAAACCGGGTACGGGATTTGTTCCCGCTGCAGAATCCACCCGGCTGCCTCTAACACATCTTTGAAGACGGGTATCCGCTGCAGGCCCATTCCGGCCAACAGGCCGGCCTGGGCCCGACCCCGCCCGGTCAATACCAGCAGCGGCTCTGCTCCGACCGCCAGCGCAGCCTGCACGTCGCTGATCGCATCCCCCACCAGGTACGAGCGGCGCGCATCAATGTTCAAGCGGCGCGCGGCATCCACCAATAGTCCTGGCCGCGGCTTGCGGCAGCCACACGCTTCGTCCGGCCGGTGCGGGCAATAGCAGACCGCGTCGATCCGCCCGCCGGCGGCTTGCGCCCATTCGACCAGCTGGCGGTGAATGCCCTCGACCGTCTCCCGGCTGGCGAGCCCGCGGTTGACGATCGATTGGTTGCTGATCACCACCACCCGCAGGCCAGTGCGGCCCAACAGGCTGAGTGCCGGCAGCGCGCCGGGCAACAGGACAAACTCGGCGAGGCTCTTGACATGATCGGGCCGGTTGGCGTTGAGCACACCGTCCCGATCCAGGAACACGGCCCTATGCATGGGCCACCGGTTGCGGCGCCGGCATCCGCAGCGCTTCGCCAGCGGATGGCCTGGCCACTGCCTGGCCCCCGGCCGGCCAGGTCTGGCGCAGCCCGGTGCAGATCAGGTGCTCGACCATCAGGTGCACGTCTTCCACCTGCTCCATGCAGTCGCTGGGCACCACGACACACACGTCCACCAGCTCCTTGAGCTGGCCGCCGTCGAAGCCGGTGAAGCCGATGGTCGTCGCCTGCATCGAGCGGGCCACCTGCACCCCGCGCAGCACGTTGGGCGAGTTGCCACTGCCGCTGATGCCGATCACGACGTCGGCCGGGCGAGCCAGGCTGGCGATCTGTTCGGCAAAGACGTGCTCATACCCCACGTCGTTGGCATAGGCCGAGAGCAGGGCCAGGTTGTCGGTCAGCGCCACCACCCTGAACCGGGGTGCGCCGGGCCGGGCCGTGCCCTTGCCCAGGTCACAGGCGAAGTGCGAGGCGGTGGCCGCGCTGCCGCCGTTGCCCATGATCAACACCTGCCGGCCGTTCAGGCGAGCCAGCTGCAGGATGGACATCGCCGCCCGAATCTCGTCCAGCGGCAGGCGCTCCAGGACGTAGCGCAAGTCAACGACGTATTCAGAAACACAATCCATGAGGTCCTCCAAAGAGAATAGCAGTCAACGGTTAGCGATCAGCGATCAGTCACGCCCGGCGCTCGAAGCGCCGGGCTGGGCGAACGAAGCCCTGCGGGCTCCGCCGGGCTGGGCCGCTGCGTGGTTCCGCCCAGACTCAGCCCACGGGCTTCGCCCACTCAGCCCGGAGGTTCGACCTCCGGGCGGCGCCGGCCCACGGCGCCCGGCTCGCCGGCTGCGACGGGTGTGTCGGGTGTGTCGCGGCCGTCGCCGCGGCGCAGCGAAGCAGCCGTGCGGGCACGTGCGAACGGCCGGATGGACGGTTCGCTCCAGACGAGACGGGTGCGATACTCCCCCAGGTGGCGCATGATCGACTGGTACAGGATTTGCAGGTCCAGCCAGATGGTCCACTTGCGGATGTACACCATGTTTTGGTACATCTCTGCGTCCAGCGAGGCGTTCATCCTGCCGTGCGTGGCCCACGGTCCGGTGATGCCCGGCTTGACGCTGAGCAGGCCGGGCAGCCACCCGGCATAGTGCGCCTCCATGCCCACCGGGAGCGGTCGGGGACCGACCAGGCTCAGCCGGCCGGCCAGCACATTGAACAGCTGCGGCAGCTTGTCGGCGCGGCTGCGATACAGCCAGCGCTCCAGGCCCGCGCCCGCGCCGGCCCGGCTGCGGAATTTCAGGAGGTTGCAGGGGGCATGGCCCTGGCCCAACACCGGTATACGCTGCAACACCTGGCCGGACCCGCTCAAGCGCAGGGCCAGCGCCAGCACCCCCATGGCGGGTCCGAGCAGAACGAGGAGCGCGCCGGCGACCGTGTAGTCCAGGCCCGCCTTGAGTGCGGCATCCAGGCCGGTGAGACGCGCCCGGTGGAAGGTCATCAGGGGGACCGAGGTGCGGTGGCTGATCTCGACACCGGTCGTCAACAGCTCGTAGAAACTGGGCAGCAGCTTCACGTCGTACCCATTGCGCGGTCCGCCGGCATTGCTGATGATGTATTGAAAGCTTTCCCAGGTGAGAGCATCGCCCAACGCGATCACCTGGCTGACCCGCAAATCGTGGGCAATGCGCTCCACCGCGCAGGGCGAGCCCAACACGCTCAGCCCATTCCCCACCGGCGTGCCGATCGGCAGGTAGTCGTCCAGGAAACCGACCACCTGCAGGCCCGAGGTGCCGTCCGTCTCCAACTGGGCGGCCAGGCTCTCGGCCTGATCGCTCACCCCGGCGATGACTGCGCGTTCCACGTACACCCCGCGCCGGCGCAGGCGGTAGACCAGCCGCCGAAACAGGAAGCGCGCCAGCCCCATCAGCGCGATGCTGACCACCCAGACCAGGATCACCCAACCGCGGGCCAGCGTGTAGCTGAGGTGCAGCATGAAGCTGACGATGATCAGCAGGGCGATGCCCATCGTGTTCGCCTTGACCACCGCCGCGTATTCCTCCACGCCGCCCAGCAGGCGGGCCGGATCATACAGGCCGGATAGAAGACACAGGCCCAACCACAGCGGCAGCGTCAGGCCACCGGCCAGCCAGTAGGCCCCACCCATGTGTGTCGGCAGTTCTGCCTGCCACAGGCTGCCCTGCATGCGCAGCCAATAGGCCAGATACAGCGCCCCGACCATACACAGGCTGTCCAGGACGACCAAGGAGGCAATCATGAGCCATTCTTGTTTGTGTCTGGGCACGGCTATCCCTCTCTGATCTTGAGTCCGGTGTTGACCAGGATCTGAGCACCCATGTTCTCGAAGCGAAAGTCCATCCGGCGCAGTCCCTTCCCCTCCAGCGCCTGGGTGACGCGCGCCTGGTCGGCCTCCTCGCAGGCCAACATCAGAAAGCCGCCCCCGCCGGCGCCGGCGATCTTGCCGCCCAGCGCGCCGTTCTGGAGCGCCAGCGCATAACACTCGTCGATCAGCGGCGTGGTCACCCCCGCGGCAAACCGCTTCTTGTGCTGCCAGTTCTGGTCCAACAAACTGCCGAAGCGACGGATGTCGCCCTGTTCCAGGCAGCGGACGACCTCAAGCGCCATGGCTTTAACGGCATGCAGCGCCTCGATGACCTCGGGCTGGTCCTGTTGGCTGGCACGGCGCTGCTCCCGCAGGATGACGGCCGAGTCGTGGGCCGCCCCGGTGTAGAACAGCAGCAGGCTGTTCTCCAAAAGCGCCAGCACCGGGTCCGACAGGCGCAGTGGATAGACCCCGACCCCGGCGTTGCCGAACTCAAACCGGTTCAGCCCCCCGAACGCAGCGGCGTATTGGTCCTGCTTTCCGATGGGCATGCCGAGCTTCTCAATCTCCACGTAGCAGGCGAGCTCGGCCAGCGCGGCGCGGCTGAGTGAGCCGCCGCACAGGGCGGCCACCCCTTTGCTGACCGCCACCGCCACCGTGCTGGACGAGCCCAGCCCGGTGCCGGGCGGCACCTCGGAGGCCAGGAACATGCTGATGCCGCTCCGCACCTCGAATAGGTCCAGGATGGCGCGCGGCAGCGCCAGGTCGCCCTCCCATAGCTCCGGCTCCCCCGGCCGGGTGCGGTAGAAGGTGCGGTAGTCGGAGGACGTGATCTGGATATTCTCCCGGCGGTCGGCGTTGATGAAGACGTAGAAATACTTGTCGATGGTGGTGCTGACCACCGTGCCGCCGTAGCGACCGAAATACGCCTCCAGATCCGTGCCGCCGCCGGCCAGGCTGATGCGCACCGGTGCTCGAGTGATAATCACTTCAACTCCCAAAAATCAAATGGCAAATGGCAAAGAGTGGTTCGCCGGCGACACACTGTCAACGGATTTCGAGAACGGATTGAGCGGATTAGTCCGCCCGATGACCACTGAGCGGTAGATTCCGCCAGATCCGCAGCCCGAATCCGTTCAATTCGTTCCCAAAATCTGTTGACAGCTCGTCACCGGCAAAGCAATCTCCTTCCAGGGGTAATTCTGTGCTGAGCAATCGGGGGTATGACCCTAACAACATCTGCAGCAAACCTGACCTATACCTGCTAGTCCCGGCCATTCGAGCTGGGCGAGCCGGTAGGCTTCGGGCGAGCCGATGTCCGCCAGGTAGGTGCCCGGCGGCACCGGCCAGCCGTACAGCGGCACCCCGTCAGCCAGGAGGCGCGGGAACAGGTCGTGGCCGAAGTCATAGAAGACGCCGGGCGGAATCGCCTCCAGGATGGCCGGCTCGACCACCAGGATGCCGGCGTTGGCCAGGTCGGTGAACACCTCTTCGGGCCGGGGCTTCTCGACAAAACGGAGCACCCGGCCGCCATCCGGCTCGTCCAACTCCACCAGCCCCACCTGGGTGGGATTGAGCACGTGATAGAGCGCCATGGTCAGGCCGGGCCGGCCGCCGTCCGCTGCCAGCTGGCGGCTATGAAAGGCGCACAGGGCAGCCAGGTCGAGGTCGGTGAGCACATCGCCGTAGACCACCAGGAAAGGCCCGTCTGCCAGGAAGGAGTGCAGCTTCTTGGCCGCGCCGGCCGTGCCCAGGATGGGATCTTCGTACGAATACGTTATGTCAAGGCAGAAGCGGCTGCCGTCGCCGAAGTATTGGGCAATGGCTTCGGGCCGGTAGTGCAAGTTGATCGCCAGCTGGGTGATGCCGTGGCGGCGCAGCCAAGCGACGATGTGTTCCAGCAGCGGCCGGCCGGCGACGGGCAGCATCGGTTTGGGCCGCTCCAGCGTCAGCGGGCGCAGCCGGGTGCCCTCCCCGGCGGCGAGGATCAGCGCCTTCAACTCTGCCGCTTCCCCTTGCGTTTCCTGCGCTGGCGGCTGCCGTCGCGCGAGTAATAATAGTAGTAGTAATGGGTGCCGCTGGTGCGCACCGGCACACGGTTGACCACCGCGCCCAGGATGTTGCCGCCCACCTTGCGCAGGGTGTCGCAGGCGCGCTCCGCCACGTCGCGCCGGGTGCGCCCGGCATCGGTGACCAACACCACCCCGTCTACCTGCGAGGCCAGCACGTTGGCGTCGGTGACCACCAGCGCCGGCGGGCTGTCCAGCACGACGACGTCGGACTCGCCCTTAAGGTGCTCCAGCAGCGCCTGCATCTTGCGCGAGCCCAACAGCTCCGTGGGGTTGGGCGGGATGGGGCCGCTGGTCAGTACGTGCAGGTTCTCCAGCTCGGTCGGCTGCACGTGACCGTTGAGCGAGGCCTCGGGCTGCAGCAGGGCGTTGGACAGGCCGTGTTGGTTGGGCAGCCGAAAGATCTTGTGCAGCGACGGCCGGCGCAGGTCCGAATCGACCAGCACCGTGCGCAGCCCCGCCTGGGCCAGCACCACCGCCAGGTTGGCCGCGGTGACGCTCTTGCCCTCGACCGGGCTGGCGCTGGTCACCAACAGCGTTCGGGCCGGCTTGTCCAGCGTGGAATACTGAAGGTTGGTGCGCATCACCCGATACACTTCTGAGATCGGCGAACGCGGGTGCTCGGCAGTGATCAGCTTCCCCTCATACCCCCTGCCCGCCATGCGGATCAGAGAGCCCAGCGGCACCAGTTTCAAGGCCGATTCGACGTCGTCGGATGTCTTGATCGTATCGTCCAGGTATTCCAGGAGCAGAGCGGCCCCCACCGCCAGGATCAGGCCCACTGCCGCCGCCAGCATCATGTTGTTGGTGGTGCGGGGGCTGATCGGGGAGTTAGAGGCCAACGCTGGCTCCATCAGGGTCAGGTAGTTGGGCGAGTTGTCGCCCAGGGTGTTGAGCAGCTGGGCGTAGTTGGCCTGCCAGTTGGTGATTTGATTCTGCATCACATCGATCTGGCCCTGGAGGTCCTGGATCTGGCGGGCGCTGAAGGCCTCACCCAGTGACTTGTTCAGGTCGGCAATCTTCGCCTGGGCTGCCTCGATCTTGGCGCGCAGGTCCGTCACTTGCTGTTCGACAAATTGGCGGTGCTGCTGCTGGTCGCTGTCAGTGGAACCGGTGGGGCTGTGCAGGATCAGCTGGCGAGCCACCTCGTTGGCAAGCGCCGCCGCGCGTTCGGGGTCGGTGTCCATCACCGAGATGCGCAGCAGCTGGGTGCCCGGCACCACGCTGGCGTTGACCTGACCCTGCAAGCTCTGCCAGTCGCCCTGCAGCCCCAACGCATCCACCGTGCCCTGCAGAATGGGCTGGTAGCCGGCGATCAGCGCATAGGTCTGCGCCAGTTGCTCAGCGGTGTACACGTCTGCCCCGCTGGCGTTGGGGTTCTGGATGGTCTGCAGGCCCACTCCCAGGGTCGCGCTGCTCTCAAAAATGCGCGGCATCGAGCGGGTGGCCAGGTAGCTCGAGCCGGCCGCAATGCCGGTGCTGAGCACAATCAGCCAGAGCCATTTCCAGAGCAACCTGAGATAGTGACGAAGCTCCATCGGATACTCCTATCGGCCGGGGGCGGGCTTGATCCACACCGGGTCGGTGTCGTTGTAGGCATTGTTGCTGATGTTGCGCGCGTTCTGGCTGGCGTACCCCATGCCCAGGAAATCCATCACCCAGATCTGATCGTGACCGCTGCGATTGGACATGAAGACAATCTGCCGGCAATCGGGCGAGAAGCTGGGGTGTTTGTTCCACTCCCAGTTGGTTTCGGTCAGCCGGGTGGTGCGCAGCGGAACGCCGGGCTCGGAGGCGCTCGCAAGGTCTACGACGAAGATCTCGTCGTTGCCGGTCTGCTGCGAGGTATAGACGACGTAGCGTGGATCGACCTCGCAATAGGCCGGATCATAGTCCGCGCCGGCCTCGCCTCCGGCGATGTACATGTCGGCTCCGTCCGACAGCCGGAGCACGTCAATCTGGGTGTCCTTCCCTTCCTTGCCGCCGTGGGTCTGGTTAGCAAACACCTGGAACTGGCCGGTCGGGTCGAGCGTGTCGCGCGCCTCGGCTGCTCGATGGGCTTCAGGCCCGGACAGCTTCTGCACATTGCTGCCGTCAGGGTCCATCACGTAATACGCTTCCTTGCTGTCCTCGCGGTCGGAGACGAAGGCGATCTTCCCGATCAGTTCGGGCGGGACGAACCCCGGGTCAGCCGTGGGGGTGGCGGTCGGCACCGGGGTGATGGTCGGATTGGTGGCGGCGTCGGCCATGATGAGCGGGGTGGGTGTGGCCGTCCACAGGTTGGCCGGCGTGGGCGTGGGCGTGCCGGTCAGCGCGATGGCGGTGGCCTGCAGCGCCTGCGCGGTGGCGGTGTCAGGGTTGCCGGGCGGCGGCGTGGCGGTCACTACCACGGGCGTCACCCAGTTGGGCGGGAGCGACGTGGGGAAACCGCGAGAGGCCAGTTCGGCCTGGGCGGTCTGCAGGCGGGCCAAAGCCGTCGCCATGTTTCCCGGCGTGGGCATGCTGGTGACGATCAGATAGGTGGGCGTCGGCGTGGCGGTGAACAGGTTGGGCGGCGTGGGCGTGGGCGTGCCGGTCAGCGCGTCCACGTAGGCCAGCGCCTGGATGGCATTCGCGGTGGCCCGGTTTTCCGGCAGCGGCGTGTTGACGACCACGACCGGGGTCACCCAGTTGGGCGGCATGGGCGTGGGCGTCCCCTCGAGCGCGGCCCGCTCCGAGTCCATGGCGGCGCGAGCGACGGCCGTCTCGGCATTGAGGGGCGTGGGCACGCTGGTGACGATGACGTAGGTAGGCGTCGGCGTGGCGGTGACCACGTTCTCAGAGGTGGGCGTGGGCGTGCCGGTGGTGAGCGCCTCGGCGGTCGCCTCAGCGGCCAGGTATTGGGCAGTGGCGGTGTTGTCGGGCGGCGGCGTGGCGGTGATCACCAGCCACTCGGCCGGCGTGGCGGTGACCAGATTGGGTGGCGTGGGCGTGGGCGTGCCGGTGGTGGTCGCCTCGACAGTGGCGCGGGCGACCGCGGCCGCAGCGGTCAGCACGTTTTCGGGCGTGGGCGTGACGGTGATCACCACGTATTCCCGGGGCGGCGGCGTGGCGGGCGGCGCCCCAATGCTGAGAATGAGCGCCGGCTTCAACCCGGCACTGGTCGGCCCGAAGCCGGTATCCCAGCTGAACAGGTTGTTGGCCCCGGTCAGCGGTCCGTCCACCCGCAGCGAGAGCTTGCCCTCCTGGAGCACCCGCTCCTCCAACAGGCCGATCTGCTCCCGGTTGAACTCGAAGCGGTTGAGCTTGCGACCGTCGAGGTCGGTGCCGGCCAGCGCCGGCGCCAGGCTCTGCAGCACCGGGGCGTTGTGAAGATCCTGGTAGGTCACCGCCGACCACTGGTAATCCAGGGTATCGGTCAGGATGCGAACCTCCCAGGCGCCGCCCTGCCCCAACCGCTCGCGGCTCAGCCCGGCCAGCTGGAGCGTAACGGTGTAGATGGGCGCGCCGCGCGGGATGGCCGCCAGGTCGAACTGGAGCGCGCCGTGGTAGACCGCGCCGTTGTAGACGCCGCTGTAGAGGTTCGAATCGCCGAAGTGGTTGCCCCGCTCCTCGCTGCTGACCACCCAGCCGGCCGCGCCGGCCGCTGGCGACAGCGCCAGGTTGCTGCCGCCTGCCAGCGGCGCGGGCGTGGCGGCCACCCGGGCGAAGGCCAGCAGCGTGGGCGTGGCGGCCGGGGTGGGCGACGCAGTGGCGGCATCCGCCGCCGGCAGGGGAGTATCCGGGGCCATCGTCGAGGGAGCCGGCGTGGGCTTGGCGCCCACCGGCAGCGCCGGCTGGAGCGAGAGCGGGATATTGAAGGCGAACGCCCCGTAGGCGATCAGGCCGATCACCAGCATCGCCCCGACCACCGTCCAGAGCAGCACGCGCCAGACTGAGAGCGCCTCGGCTGGCTCCTCGCCGCCCGCCGGGCTGGCCTGGACCGCCGGGACCGACGCAATCTCTCTGGCGACCGACGTAACCGGCTTCGAGGCAGGCGGCTCGACCCAGCGCCGGCAGGCGCGGCAGCGGCCGCTCAGGCAGAAGTCCTCCTGGTCGTCCAGGTCAATCGGCCTCCCCTTGCCGCGCGCAAAGCAGCGCTGAGCCTCGTCGGCAAACAGCAGCGGGGTCTGCCGGTCACCCTCTAATCCCAAATGAGGACAGATGATAACCTGTTCAGTAGGCACCTTCCCCCCCAATCACCGCAGGCAGGGTGCGCAGCAGAATCCGCACATCCAGCCAGATCGAGCGGTTGCGAATGTACTCCATGTCCAGCTGCACCCGCCGTTCGTATGACACGTCGGCGCGGCCCGACACCTGCCACAGGCCGGTGAGGCCGGGGCGCACTGTCAGGAGCGCCGCGCCCCACTGGCCGTATTTCTCCAGCTCGGACGGGGCGATCATGCGCGGCCCCACCAGGCTCATCTGGCCCAACAGGACGTTGATCAGCTGCGGCAGCTCGTCGAGGCTGAGCTTGCGCAGGATGCGCCCGACGCGGGTGACACGCGGGTCGTCCCTGAGCTTGTGGTTGGCGCGCAGCTCGGCCAACAGGTCCGGGCGGGCCGCCAGCCGCCGGTCGCCATCGACGACCATCGTGCGGAACTTGAAGGCGTCGAACGGCCGCCCGCCCACGCCCAACACCCGGCGCCGGTAGAGCGCCGGCCCGGGCGAATCGAGCCGCACCGCCAGCGCGATGAGCGCCAGCAGCGGCGAGAGCAGCAGCAGCCCCGGCACGGTCAGCGCGTAGTCCAGCGCGGCTTTGAGACAGGCGTCTAAACCAGGTACATTAATGTGTTTCAGGGTGAGTAATGACATTCCGGTCGGCCTCTCGAGGGATCACGAATGGCACAGATGGACGAATGGCACGAATGATTCACATTTGACATCTGTCATTTCATACTTGACATTCGTGCCATTCGTTCATTCGTGTTATTCGTGATCTATTTGTCTCGATTGCTTCCTGGTAGACGGATTCCAGCTGCTGTGCCACCGCGCCCCAGTTGTGATGCTGCTCCACATAGCACCGGCCGGCCGCCCCCAGCCGGCCCGCCAGGTGCGGATCGTCCAGCAGGCGCAGCACCGCCGCCGCAAACGCCCGGGCGTCGGCTGCCACCAGCAGCTCCTGCCCGTCGCGCACCTGGAGCGCGGCGCAGGCCTGGGGGGTGGTCACCACCGGCGCGCCGCAGGCCATGGCCTCTAACACCTTGTTCTGGATGCCAGCTCCATACACCACCGGCGCCACCACCACGCTCGCCCGGCGCAGGTGGGGACGCACGTCAGGGACAGTGCCGGTCACCTCCACCCTTCCGGGGAACTCCGCTGCCAGCCGCCTGATTTGACGCGGCGGGTTGGCACCCACGATGATCAGCCAGGCCTGCGGCCGCTTTTCCCAGACGAGCGGCATGATGCGGCGCACCAGGTGCAGCGCCGCGGTGACGTTGGCGTGGTAACTCATCTTGCCCAGGTAGACCAGGGTGTCCGGCCAGCGATCGAGGCCGGGTGTGAAATAATCCAGGTCGACCCCGTTGGGCAGCACCGTCACCGGCGCGTGCTCGCTCCCGGCCGCCAGCTCCTCCAGCGCCAGCCGGTCGGCCTGCGAAGTGACCAGCACCCGGTCGAACTGGCCCACCAGCCACCCCTCGTAGCGCCGGGTGCGTCCCAGGTCGAGGCGGGCCATCAGCCGCCCGGTGAGACTGCGGCTATTTCGCGCCGCCTGCTCGAACAGATGGCTGATGCAGTCCACACTGTCCCAAACCACCGGCGCGCCCCCCAGGTTCAGCCCGTAATATGCCCCGCGCAGGTGCTCGA
>Ga0315282_10014697_pt1 | contig 11624 bp, 13 predicted proteins | sample YL17G07_20_MG_FD_203693 | JGI IMG/M metagenome (GOLD analysis project Ga0315282, IMG submission 203693) | Sediment microbial communities from Yellowstone Lake, YNP, Wyoming, USA - YL17G07_20 | ecosystem: Environmental > Aquatic > Freshwater > Lake > Sediment | place: USA: Wyoming | collected...
GGTCTAAAATGAGTGATCGAAGAAATCGACTGGGTCTTCCTTTGGCGCCTGTCAGGATCCAATCTTTATGAGGTAATTTCTTTATCTGAACCTCAGGCGGCAATTCAACAGGCTCCATCATCTGTCCCAGCATCCCATCTCCAAGGATCACGACAGGAGTCCTGTATTTATCCGCGAGATCGAATGCTTTATAGGTTAAATTAGCAAGCTCTTGGCATGAGTTGGGAGCCAGAACAATGGTACGGTAATCCCCATGTCCTCCTCCTCTGGTGGCCTGAAAATAATCAGATTGGGAAGGAGCGATATTACCCAGACCTGGACCTCCCCGGCTCATATCGACAATGACCGCCGGTAACTCCAAAGCGGATAGGAAAGAAATGCCCTCTTGCTTTAGGCTAATTCCAGGCCCCGATGAGGAGGTCATCGCTCTTCCTCCAGCCATGCTGGCGCCAATGACCATATGGATTGAAGCGATCTCGCTTTCTGCTTGGATGAAGACCCCTCCATCCAGTTTGGAGAGCCTGTCAGACATGTATTCAGGAATCTCATTTTGGGGTGTGATAGGGTATCCAAAATAAAAACGGCACCCCGCCCGGACGGCTGATTCTGCGACGACATGATTCCCGCGCATTAATACTTTAGGCACGATACACCTCAATAGCAATTTCCGGACAAATAATGGCGCAAAGACCACATCCCATGCACTTTCTGCCCTCTCTTTTTAAATGTTTTTCAATAAAAACGGCGGGGTAGTATCCCTTTTGATTCATTCGATCAGAAGATTCGATCAATCGATGGGGGCAGACAGAAATACATAATTTACAGTCTTTACATAATTCCAAATCGATTTCGATCATTCCTGTTGCCAAAATTATCCTCCAAAAGCGCTGCCAGAATGTAATATCTTGACCAAATAAATAATATATTATAAAGTTTAATATCTTTAAAATCAATGCCTTTAAAGGTTATGATGAATCCCTCGTTAAAACGACTGGATAAAGAACCAAAACGCCTGATTATGATTGGAGGAAAAGGAGGCGTGGGAAAGACCACCTGTGCCGCTGCCATTGCCCTCCATTTCTCGCTTCAGGGAAAAAAGACATTGATCATTTCAAGTGATCCCACCCCTTCCCTTTCCGATATTTTTGAGATGGAGATTGGAGATCAAGAGAAACCCATTAAAAATACGAAGGACTTATATGGAATTGAGATCAGTTCTGATGTTGTCTTGAAAAAATGGAAGGACAGATTTGGCCCGGAAATCTATGAAGTCTTATCATCTTTTACCTCGCTCGATTATGATTTTGTTGACTATATTGGAGGGGCGCCCGGAATTGAAGAAGAATACATGCTCAATTACATTTTGGAGTTAGTCGAAGGTGGGCAATATGATTTAGTGGTCTGGGATACAGCTCCAGCCGGCCACACCCTGAGGCTCTTACATCTGCCACAACTGTTTCTTAAACACCTTGAAGCCGCAACAAAATTTTATATGAATCTATATAGTTATTTTGAAAAGTTAAAGGAAAATGTTAAGTTAAGAAAAGGCAAGCGATCTCTATTAGAAATTATTAGCGGATGGGAGGATTTGGCAGAAAAGGTGGTCAATTTTATTCGAGATCCTCAAAAATCTGACTTCATCATTGTGACCATTCCCGAAGCTCTTGGTGTGAGACAGACCGAGAGGATCATTAAAGATTTTGATGAATATGAACTCAGGGTAAACCATTTGATCGTCAATTATATCATCCAACAAGCAGACTGCGAATTTCATAAAATTAGAAAGGAAATGCAACAGCACTACATTCAGATATTGAAGAACCAATATTCTCACAGGATTGGATTGATAGAACTCCCTCTCATGCCCCAGGAGATTAAAGGTGTGGAGAGGATTAATAAGATATCAGAGATCCTCTTTAAGGAGGTATAAAAATGAACGTTCTTTCCAATAGAGCTAAAAGTCTCAAACCTTCCCCTACCCTTGCTATCAATGCCAAAGCCAAATCAATGCAGGCCCAGGGTATCCATGTCATCAGTTTTGGCGCGGGCGAGCCTGATTTTGACACTCCAGAAAACATCAAGCAGGCTGCAAAGAAAGCCATTGATGAGGGTTTCACCAAATATACCCCTGTGGGAGGCATTGACGAATTAAAAGACGCAATTATTAAAAAATTCCAGAGGGATAGTCACTTAACCTATAAACGGTCTGAAATTATCGTTTCTTGCGGAGGCAAACATTCCTTCTACAACCTGGCCCAGGCTATTTTCGATCAAGGAGATGAAGTCATCATTCCAGCTCCCTACTGGGTCTCCTATCCTCCTATGGTTGCCCTGGCAAACGCATCGCCAGTTATTGTTGAAACAACAGAAAAGAATGAGTTTAAGATCACACCAGAGGAATTGAAAAAGGCTATTACCCCGAAAACGAAAGCTTTCATTCTTAATAGCCCATCAAATCCTACTGGAAGCGCCTACTCCAAAAAAGAATTAGAGAAGATTGCAGAGGTTGCGATTTCAAAAAACTTTTTTGTCATCTCGGATGAGATCTATGAAAAGATTGTCTATGATGGTTTTGAATTCACCAGCATTGCCTCTCTAAGTGAAGAAATAAAGAAAAGAACGATTATTGTTCATGGGGTTGCTAAGACCTACGCCATGACTGGTTGGAGAATCGGTTATACCGCAGGCGCTGATGAGATTATTTCAGCCATGAACAATATCCAGAGCCAAAGCACCTCTAACCCCACCTCCATTGCCCAGAAGGCTTCTGTAGAAGCGCTCATTGGTTCACAGAGCGAAGTCGAAAAAATGGTTTCTGCCTTTGGCCAGAGGCGGAATTATATCGTGGATCGTTTAAATAAGATTCCAGGAGTATCTTGTTATAAGCCGGCAGGGGCTTTCTATGTCTTTCCAAATTTCTCTTCTTATTACGGAAAGTCATTTCAGGGGAAGAAGATTGAAAATTCCACGCACTTGGCTGACTTTTTCTTAGATGTGGCGAGAGTGGCTGTTGTCCCAGGAGTTGAATTCGGCGCCGATCCCTTTGAGAGGCTTTCCTATGCGACCGCTATGGAGGATATCAAGGAAGGATTGAACCGAATCGAAGAAGCCTTGAAGAAATTAGGTTGAAATAGAAATTTGTTGTCGGGAGGTGGTTGTTAAACGGTAGCCGCTCCGGCAAATACCGGAGCGAAAATGCCGCAACCTAAAGGTTGCGGCTACAAAGGTTGTTGATACGTTAATTTGGAATCAATCTGCCTGTAACTCGTTGACCAGTTTAACGCTGTGCTCCATGCTTTTTGTTTCATGGGTGGTATTCTTTACGCTATGCGCCATGCGCTATGCGTGTAGTAATTGGGTAGGGCCAACCTTTCAAAGATCATGCGCTACAAAATCGGTCAGATCTTTTTCTCTCAGAACCCCCCTTTTCCATGTTTTAAGAGAAGGAATGATATGCGGCAGGAGTCGCAAAGAATAATAAGGTGGAAGTAGAGGAAGACCGATCAGATCTCCAAAGATGACCAGCATAAAGAGGTTATCCAGGCGGCCTCTTTCCTTCTTCATTACCAGAACCACCTCATGGAACATCAGTCCATACATGATCTCCCCGACCACTTTGGGAGAGCCTTTCAGTCTCGCCGCGAGAGAGGATAATAATTTTCTGATCAAATAGATTCCCTCCTTCTTTTAATTAAAGAGATTAATTTGTATCTACAGCGAACGACTTAATAAAGCGGTCATTGCCTGCCTGCGGTAGGCAGGCGAGGAGTGCATTGTTTTTTAATGTAAATCTGAAAACCGGTCCCAATTTCTTTACACATTTGATTCCTTTTTCCTACCCGTTTAGATCGATTTTGTCGAATCCAGGCCGAATAAATGATCTCGCACTGGAGAATGTTTTCTCCACGGCTTGCCTCAAACCGTCAAGAAAGGCGATGACATCGATGACTCCCTTAGCCCCGTCGGTGATATAGTGGCGAATCACTGCCCAAGCGGCGATCGAACGGTCCATGGCAATGAGTGCAATCTTGGCTGAGCCATCCGAATCACTTGCGAATTCATCGCATCTCTCTTCTTCCTCCTCGATCCTTCCCCGGACGGCTCGCATGACCTTAGCACAGATAAAGTATTGATACCACCGGATCACCTCGAAGACTTCCTCGAGACTTACTCCCTCTCTTGCGGCGGCTGCAGTTTCAAACAAGAGCGTTTCTCTCCCTCTGAACCAATCTTCCACCAATTCACTGTACCTCTTAGCGGCGCGGCAAAGCAGATGGTTCTCCGCAGCCACATCCTTCGTCTTTATATTTTCTATATCATCCATTGAAACCAAAGTCTCGAGTTCTATCCCCCATTTTTTCGCACTCTCCCTCAGCAGCTCCAGAGTTTCCGCTAGGATTCCCGACAATTTATTCCAGAATGCCTCATTCCTAATATCCTGCGCTTCAGGATCCGAGAATTCCTCCTCCGAAATGGAGAAATTCAAGCAGTGGGAGGTCTGCGGACAATGTTCACACCATCGATCACAGTAGTTATAAATGCCCGGGATGAATCGCTTCTCCGCAGCAAGTCTTTCAAGCCGATCCCGATTCACAATCCTTCCTCCCAAACCACTTCCTCAGATCTGTGCTTTTTCCCATTAAGGTTCATTAGCATTGTCAACTGTATAGGCCTATCATTCCATACATGGGACTGGATGATCCCGATTGTCAATTATTTACCAATTGTCAAGAATAAAATTTTGAGCCCATATCTTTTTGAAATGTGATATTGGAAGACCTAACCCTGAATTTCTTTCCTGGTTGTCAATCATTATCTAAAGTATCAACCCTGAAGCTAATTCCTATTCTTTTCTCTTTCTCATCTTCATCTCTTGGTCTATCGTCTTCATCACTTCCAAAAACTCTTCCTTACTAAATATCCCTTTCTCTACAAGCAATCCCTCATCATCATTTATTTCCATCTCTTTTGGGAAAACAAAGATGTCTTTTTTATCTTTCACCAAATGACCAAAAGCCAACCTTGCCCATTTTAATCCAGATTCCCATTGGGTTTGTCCCCTCATATCATTCCTTCTCTCAACCAACATACCCATTAACTCACCTTTCCTATGTTCGAAATCCTTGCAGAAAACTACATAGACTACCATTAGCTAATCCCTCCTTCAATCGAGGTTTGTCTCCCCACGAGTGTTAAACCATGTCTGGTGTCTGGGGTCACCCATTCCTTTTTTAAATAGGCCCTGATCAGGCTGACACTTTTAAAGAAAATTTGAATCACTCCCATAATGAGACTAACCTAATATATCAAAACCGCAATGGGAATGCAATTCAATAAGCACCCTTGAAGTAGTCACTCAGGATAGAGCGGTGGTCGAAGGCGATCTCATCTGGCAGGTTTGATTCATTGAATATTCCAATTTCTAATGCATCATCTTTAGCTTGAGGTATTCCCTTCCCTTTTGCGATATAAGCCCTTGAAATGCTATGATGTCTTGGATCTCTTTTAAAGCTTGGAAAGGGGATGGCCAAATCCCTTTCCCCTCCTTTGCATAATAAATATGATGTGTTCCCATCTAAAGGATTTTAAAAAAGGCGAGAATGGCTACTGGGGAGTCGAAGGGTTGACAAAGAAATCTGATTTTGATATATGGATTCAGCCAGATTAATGCAACCTTTTAAGGCTTCTGACGAAACTAAACCTTTTGAGTGGGGGGAAAGGGAAGCCATAGGTCTTTAAAGTTGATGCGGTCAAAATAGCGAAGGTGGAATCTTAGGTGGTTTGCTTTCTTTTTTCATCCCTTCATTTTAAACCCATGATCTTCAGTGAAATTTCATCAATATTAAAGGATAAAAATGCAAGAGATTGCATTGAGACACAAAAATCCCCCAGACAGATCCTTGGGCCATTGTGCTTGCGTTCTCAAATCAAATCAACGATCCATTAAAAGAGGCTCTCAGAAACTCCCATACTAAAGCGCCGAAGGGATTCTTGTATCCCTTTGGAGCTTTTCTTAAATCTGTCCTTTTCCAAATCCAAAAGTATCTGAGCCAGAACACAATCGGGCGATGGGCATGAAAAAGAAAGTAATGGTTGTATATTTATTCATTTGTTTTTTTCTCTTCATGAGAATAACCACCCACTCCTTTGGGCAAAGTGCCGAGGTTTTGCCCAAAGGAGTGGCAAGCGTGATTGTTGATTGGCGACACTATTTTCGCATCGATAAGAAATTTGATAAGGACGGCAACGTGATAGATCTTGCCGGGGATTTTAACGCCGATCTTAATAGCGCTGTGTTCCCCGGTTTAGGTTTGTTGGAAAATATCTTTGGGCTTCCCCCTGGTTCTGCGAATATCGGTAGAGGGGTTGTTTCTTTTGGATATCAATATGATTATCTTATCCCCCTCCTTCAATATGGACTTACAGATCGGTTAACAGTAGGCATAAGGATTCCTTATTGTTGGAACGAGAATAAAGTCAAGGCTTCTCTCGACACTTCCAAGGCCACTGTGGGCAAGAATGCCGCACTCAATACTCTCGCCCCACTCTTCATCCCGGGAACCGTTCCCCTCACCACCCATGATGTGCAAAGACTCTTGGGTCCCGGTCTGGACATCAATGGCGATGGTAAAATAGATGTCCGAGGGTTTGGATATAAACCTGTCAAAACATGGTCGGATAAAGGCATTGGAGACTTAGAGGTTGGGGGAAGGTATCAGTATTTAAAAACAGAAAATTGGCGTTTAGCCTTTACCGGAGGCGTAAGATTCCCTACCGGGCAAGTGGGCGACCCCGAAAGCTTAGTCGATATTGCATTTGGCGATGGCGCCTATGCCCTTCTCTTCGCTCTGAATAATGACTATATCGGTATCAAGAATTTGGTGCTTAACACCACGGTCAGATATAGTCTCGTGCTTCCTAATAGAGAGAGATTAAGGATTCCACCTGCTGTCCATGAGCCTATTACCGAAAATATAGAGAAAGTAAATAGAAACCTTGGAGACGTAATCGAATTTGAGGCATCGGGGATATACGAATTCTTAGAGGGATTCAGCTTCTCATTGCTTTACCATTTCACTTTTAAATTCAAAGACCGCGTTTCAGGAAAGAGACAGTTTAATTACCAATCTCTTGAGCTCGAAACCGATATAACAGAACATATTGGCATAGTCAGTTTATGCTATTCGGCAATTCCGCTATTCAAGGCTAAAATTTTTCCGATACCCATGACCGCAGCTATTTCGTACAGGAATAAATTTGCCGGGACTAATGCAACAAAATCACGATATATCTCTTTAACATTAGCTGCCTATTTTTAGGGAAAAAGCGCTTTTATGGGTGAATTTTTAATCAGAAAGTCATCACGAAATATTATTCATCGGGCAGAACTTAAATTCAGATTGCAGTAAGAAAGTGTTTGGAAATAGTCGAAAATAAGAAGAGAATTTTGAAATATTTTGTCCTTTGAATCCTCTAATAAGCTCGTCTGAAATAGTCCTTTAGGATGGAGCGGTGGTCGAAAGCGATCTCATCGGGCAGGTTTGATTCATCGAAGATCTCAATCTCCAATGCATCATCTTTAGCTTGAGGTGTTCCCTTCCCTTTTGCGATATAAACCGTTGAAATACTGTGATGTCTTGGATCTCTTTTTGGATCTGAATAGGTGTGAAATTGTTTGATTAATTTCACATCTAAATTGGTTTCTTCTTTTGCTTCTCTAACTGCCGCCTCTTCCAAAGATTCTCCGTAATCTACAAATCCTCCTGGGATGGCCCAACCATAGGGTGGGTTTTTACGCTTGATCAGAATTATTCCCTTTGATTCAATTTCAATGATGATATCCACTGTGGGGACAGGGTTTTGGTAAACCTCAATCTCATTTTTGCATTTTGGGCATTGAATGGTTTTCCTTGCCAACTTTTTTCTCTTGTTCAAGGATTATTGTAACCCTATGCGCCATTCACTATGCGCTCTGCGGAATTTTTAGGAGGTATTTCCTCAAGAAATCAAGAGCGATAATAGAGGCTCTTTCTCGAACCATCCAGAGTTCACCGCCCAGTGAGTATTCCTGGTTTTCTATTCCAGCAGAAGTCCAAAGGGAATAAAAGGTTTCTATTCGATACTCCCCGTCTCCTTGTCTCTCCAGAATTCTCCCAAAGATAGCAAGTCCAAGGTCTGTTTTAAATTCATCTCGAGCTTTTTGGGCCAATGAATCCGTGAACCTTTTAAAATCTCCTCTTAGAGAATCAATTTCCTTTAGGGACAAATTGAGAAACTGCCTCTGGGAAGTTTCAGACGGAAGAACTGCCCCTTGGACAAAAGATCGACTGCCCGTACTCGCCATTTTTTGGGAGATGATCCCCCCTGTAAAGGTCTCAACAACAGATAATGTTAGGTTTAATCTCTCCAATTCCCTGGCAATATTCCCATGTAGTGTTTCATTATCCACGCCATAGATCAAGATTCCAAGGCGGTTTCTGATCTCTTTTTCCATTTTTTGGATCAGGTTTGAAGCTTCCTCTGGGTTATCGGCTTTGGCTGTAATTCTTATCCTAATGTCTCCCATTGAAGCGAGCGTACCTACTGAAGGATTCCGGCTTTCCTTCATCAGATCTTTGATCTGGAGGCCAATAGCGCTCTCTCCAAGGCCACAGGCACGCAAAACCTTATACTGAATGACCTGATGCTTAAGGTCGAAGCGCTTTCTAATATAAGGGATGACCGTGTTACCCATTAGATATTCCATCTCCAAAGGGACACCGGGAATGGAGAGGATCGCCCCATTAGAGGTTTCTACAATAAATCCAGGAGCTGTCCCTTTGGGGTTTTCAATGGGAATGGCCCCTTCTGGAATATAGGCTTGTTTTCGATTGCTCTCAGCCATTCGAAAACCTCGTTTTTTGAAGAGGGTTTCGATCTGGTCCATCAGATGAGGTTGAAAGGTGAGAGGACGTTGGGAAACTTCCGCAACGGCTTCTCGGGTGAGATCGTCTTCTGTGGGACCAATGCCACCGGTGGTGATAACGATGTGGGATCGGTTGATCGCCTCTCTGATCACCTCTCTCATTCGTTGGAGATCATCTCCAACCGTTGTGGTCTGAACAAGTTCGATCCCATTTTCTGCAAGCCGTTTGGCAATATAAGAGGAGTTTGTATCGACGATTTGACCCAAGAGGAGTTCTGACCCAATGGCAATGATTTCAGCCTTCATTATTCTTTATCATCAAGAAAGCGCCCCTGGCGTGACTCGAACACGCGGCACACGGATTAGGAATCCGTTGCTCTATCCACCTGAGCTACAGGGGCAACTCCTGTAACCTTACAATCTCTTTAGCTTTTCGTCAATACTGAAATTCAGAGCAAGAAATTACCGGACCACCTGATATGTCTGTAGTAAGGCTTTAAGCCAGCCTCCTTTTCATTCGTACTTCTCATAGCAAACTATTTGATCCAGACTCTTTCTCGATTTTGGGGAGGGTGGTTGATTGGGATACCCCAGAGGAGTCATGGCCACAACCCTAATATGTTCTGGAACTTTCAGAATCTTCTTCGTCTCACCTTCTTTAAAAGCCCCGATCCAACACGTTCCCAAACCCAATTCATAAGCCTGTAGGATCATGTACGCACAGGCAATGGATACATCGACCGTATGCATGGGTTGTCCACAGGCCAACATTGCCTTTGGTTCCATCCCGCAAGCGACAATGACCACAGGCGCTTCGCCAATAAAAGACTGTCCGAAAGCAGCCTTTGCCAATTTATTCCTTGTTTCCTTGTTCTTGACAACGATAAATTTCCAGTCCTGGCGGTTGCTCGCAGAAGGGGAAAGCCTTCCTGCTTCCAGTACCTTTTTTAATTTATCCTCTTCGACACCCGTTGCTTTGTAAGCTCTGACGCTGCTTCTTTGGCTAATGGCAGTAAAAACATCCATTATTGGTTCCTCCTTGTCAAACGAAGTCATCTCTCTTTTTAAGAGAACAATGCCCTGCTATTCGAATTATTGGATCTTATTAATTCAACTTAGTCAACAACGTCCCGCCCGCCTCCGCCAAATAAAAAGGCCAACCCCGAAGGGTCGGCCCCTAATTTCTTCTTGAATAAAAGTATTGGTTATTTAAACTCCGAAAGATTCAAGTTAGGAATAGAGAAAATTCCCGCTTGCATAGGTTTGCTGGAAGCAATCCTGCCGCTCGGTATCGAAATCTCAGAGCGGATATGGCGTCGTCTTATGTTTCTAAATACTTCCTCTATTGAAGTCTTAGGTTCGCATACTGAAGTAAGAATAGCTTTTACTATTTGAGATTGTAATTTATCAATTTCAGGCCTTACTACTTGGCATGTTTGTTCAAAAATTCTATTACCATACAATAATCGAATAAGTCTATCGCAGGCGGGGCTAATTTGTTCCCTCTCGTTTTCCCATCTGGAAACCGTCACCTTAGTTACACCAAGTATTTGAGCAAGGTCTTTTGCTCTAATTTCCATCTCTTTACGCAGGAAAACTACCTCATTCCCCATAAGAAGCGATTTTTTGTTTATTAAGTCTTTCCCTATCATTCTATGAATTTCTTTAATTCCTGAAATTATGGGATTTATTTGCTTACATTTGGGACATTTATAAGCAGAAATACCCTTTAGAACCACGTTCTTAAGACCAGATTCCGTGTATCTATAATTAGTTTTTATTTTTTTCATTTCTACTTTACAATCGTAACACAGCATTTCTCTTACCTCGCTAATATAAGGTTATTAACGTTATCATTTCATCTCGCTCTGCTATGGCAATTTTTATCGTCAATTCTATTCCTTCAAGGTCTTTTCCAGTGATGAAATAGTTATATTCTCCAAATTCTTCATTCCATTCTGGGCGTTTTGATATTCTCGCCATATCGAAAGCATTAAGAACATCACTTATGATAATTCTTCTTTTGTCCATCCTCTGTTTGAAATGTTGAGTCCATGTCAAGCAGCCAGTACCAGTAGTTGTGCAACACCTCTTCAAAATATCCAATACAACAACATCTGAAAGTGGCGGAAATTTTTTCTTTTCAAATACATCCTTCCCTTTCCGATGAGTTAACATTTTGTTAACTTTCTTTTATAATGATGGGTTTTAAAACCTTTGTCAATAAAAATCGACTGTTGTGAATTTTGATGTGACTGCACCGTGAAAATCAGTGTTTTTCTGTGATGTGATGTGGCGTTTCAAAATAACCGCTTTCATAATAATTTTAAATAATTAATAAGGTTTTCAAGTAGATAGAAAAACCACTAAAATAGAATTAGGAATTTATTGCTCTATCCACCTGAGCTACAGGGGCGACGGCTGTAAGTATACAATCTCTTTGGTTTTTGGTCAATACCGAAATTTAGGGATTGAAATTCTGCCATAAGAAAGTTGTGAGAAAAACGGCAGTGGGGTTGGCATGTTTTAGGAGAGGTGGAAGGGGGAAGGAGAAGACCGGAGGAGGGAGAGCCTTGGAATTTAAGGAATACAAATCCCTTTAGCTTTCACAGGGCGAAAGCTTCCTGTGCTATTCGATCTCTCTCTGGAGCTGGTTGATCTTAAGTCGGTACAGCTCCTTGGGAGTCATATCCATTAGGTAAAACAACTCTTCTACATC
>Ga0315282_10014698_pt1 | contig 11624 bp, 10 predicted proteins | sample YL17G07_20_MG_FD_203693 | JGI IMG/M metagenome (GOLD analysis project Ga0315282, IMG submission 203693) | Sediment microbial communities from Yellowstone Lake, YNP, Wyoming, USA - YL17G07_20 | ecosystem: Environmental > Aquatic > Freshwater > Lake > Sediment | place: USA: Wyoming | collected...
AGAATACGACTGCTTTGGTTCTGATTTCCATTGTCGCTTTCACCCTCAAGCACCTGTTCGGTGCTCTTGAAAGCGGACATAAATACTGTCACTATTTTAGGACAGAAACTCTGGCACTCTACACATAATGTCCCGCAGGCTTCGGACACGCCCGGCTTTGATATCTTTTTCACTTACCCTGATGTCTTCAATCTCCTGAAGTGAGAGCGGTTCATCATCGTACGCTGCCTCAGCCAACCGGTCTATGAGCTCATCATACGTCTCCCGTGGATGAAGTTTCAGGTCATCCAGTTTCCCTTTGGTCTCCGGTCGGAGCTGGACGGAAGTCATCGCCATAATAAATTATAGTCCGCTATAGGCAATCATAGTTTGCGGGGACTTCCCCGGTTTCCTCTGCGAGAACGGGATAGCAATACAATTTTTCCTGTTTCAATGTGGCATGAAACTCCCGCAAATGGAGAAGGAAATTTTCATTGGGTTCTGCACCCGAAACCCGGCATCCTTACAATCTCACTTCATATTCGGAATCATTGACCGTCACACAAAAAAGGAGTGCGTTCATTATCCCCCACTCCGGTTCAACCGGAACGTAAACGGTTGGGAAAACACCAGACCCGATGGATTTGTTGTTGCATTCCGCACACCGTCTTTTTCGTAAAATTGTACTGTAACACTCCGGTCTTCCAGATCAAAGAGAGAAGTCCAGACCGTCCTCATGGGAAGTGGTGGGGAACCGCCCTCCATCGCGAGCGCAGTATTCGCGTACACGAGCGCCATGGAAGAAGAGGCGTCGGCAGGAGAAAATTTTCCTACGTGGCTTGTTACATAATTATCCAGCCTCCGGTAGCGGTTGAAACTATCATACTCATCCGTTGCCGGGACCGGGGGAAATGCACTGGTGTACGGGTATTTGTAGAGTGCATGGTTGGTCAGGATCTGGGGTTTACCTGCGTTGTCGGTAAAATGCCATTTGAGATCGCTCGCTGACAGTTCTGCGACAAATGATCTGCCGCTCCGGTCAGCCACGAGCACGTGCAGCGGCACAGCAAGCATCGAGACGTTGTTGTTGAGAATACTACTTTTTGCCTCATCGACATCAGAAGCAGTGTCAAGCACCGCCCGCATCACCTGCATAGAGGACAAGCCGGATACCAGTGAAATATCCTGAACCGTGATCGGTGCAGCATCATTATCCACGAGCATGCTGACCGTCACACCCTTCTCGTTCATCCCGTCCATCGGTCCGTTCAGGAGATCAAATGAACCGATGACAATGGACGGGTACCCGTGGTCAGGATACAGTTCGAGTACATAATTTTTCGAACACATCTTATCGCCCGTGGGAGCAGGACCGGTGCCGAAAATTTCTGACGCGGTGGCGGTGAAATAATCCATGTTCCGGGAATAGATCGCATGATCGTTGGTCGTTGAGTTGCCGGGGAAAAATATAATGGAACACCCTGCCGGTTCAAACCCGTACCCCAGACCGCTCGTGTCATACGTTTCGTTACCGGGTTTGATGCCGTAGGATACTGCAACACCCTGCATCCGTTCCCAGAGTATCGGGTAATGGGTCCGGATATATTCGTTTCGCGCCGGGCCGTTTACCGGAGGGGTATAGCGACTGAGCACGGCGCCAAAATTGTTCTGCCCGATATTGCCAAGGGCTTTTCCTATCTCCGCGTTGGTGCCACGCAGCACGATATGCCGCACTTCCATATACTCCCCGAGCCCTTTTGGCAGGATGACTTCGTTTGTGACAACCACGGGATTCCGGGGGGATTGTGCCTGCAGGAAGATGCCAAGTCCCAAAACTGAAATTATTACAATCAGGACAACACCGATGACCATAGCTCGCATGCTCATGAGAGAGCATGTGCTTATACAAAAAAAGAGTTTCTAAAAATGTAATGATGGATTTGTGTCAGGCTACCGTTACGGAGCCGGACCTTTCTTCCGGCTCTCGTTCCCAATCACCTTCTTCTTCCGGAGCAACCGGTTATACGTCACCGCGAACCTGTGCGCCTCGTCCCGGATCTCCTGGATGTACCGGAGAGCAATCCCTTTTTTGTCGAGCCGTAATGGAAGCACCTCTCCCACGACATAAACCTCCTCCTCCCGCTTTGCAATTGCGATGACCGGCAGATCGACTCCCAGCGATGCGAGTGCCTCACGGGCGGCGGTCAGTTGTCCCTTGCCGCCATCGATGATAACGAGATCGGGAAATGCTGCCTGCTCATCGATCAACCTGCGGTACCTGCGCTTCACCACTTCCGCGATCGCGGCAAAGTCGTCAATTCCTTCGAGGGTTTTTATCCGGAACCTGCGGTAATTCGACTTGTCCGGCTTCCCGCAACAGAACTGCACCATCGACCCGACCATCGAAGTTCCCGAAAGATGCGAGATATCGAAACACTCGATCACGTGCGGAGAAGGTACAAGGCTGAGTGCAGCGCCCAGCTCCGTCCCTTTGAGCGTATCGCGGAAGAATGCAATCTCAAGGTTTTTTTTCGCAAGATCGAGGAGGTTCTTCTTCTCTCCCCGCTGGGGCACAATCACCTCCACACGCTTTCCTTTTTTTACCGACAGAAACTCCGCAAGTGCCGGGTCCGTCTCGTTCCCGAGGATCAGTTCAGCCGGGGGTTCATGATCGGAATAGTACTGCACAAGAAACTCGGAAAAAAAGTCTTCACCGGCATCGAACGTGAACTCCTGCTTGTTCGCAAGCGCTCCCCGCTCGATCGAGAACACAACAAGATAGACCTTCCCCTCAGTCACCAGGTACGCGATCACGTCCTCATCATAATTCCGGTGGCGCTCGACGTTCTGCCGTTCGGCAAGATGCGCAATCGCATTGATCTCTTCTCTGAGGTGGAGCGCACGCTCGTAATCCTGTGCCGCCGAACACGTGGTCATCTCATCCCGGAGCGATGCAACCAGTTCGCTGCATTTGCCTTTCAGGAGCAATGCCGCTTTTTTCACGTTCCTGCCGTAATCCTCCGGGCTCACGGTGCCGGTACAGGGTGCGCTGCAGGACTGCATGTGGCGCCGGAGGCAGGGACGTTTCGGGATCTTCTTACACGTCCGGAGGTGAAAGATTTTCTTTGCCACTTTTAGCACGTAGTCGCGTTCAGCCGCAGAGACAAATGGCCCGAAGAACATCCCGTCACCGGTTGCCCGCCGGGCAATCAGGAGCCGGGGAAACTCCTCATTTGTCAGCTCGATATACGCGTACCGTTTTGCATCCTTTAAGTCGATATTGTATTTCGGCTGGTGCTTTTTGATCAGCGTGTTCTCTAAAAGGAACGCTTCAGTCTCGGTATCCGTGACGACAACTTCGATCGATGCAATGCGGGCGACGAGGCTCCGGGTCTTTGGGTCGTGATCTTTTTTAGCGAAATAACTCGCCACCCGTTTTTTCAGGTTCTTTGCCTTCCCGACATAGATAATGGTACCAGCAGCATCGGAAAAAAAGTAGCAGCCGGAATTTTCCGGAAGGGTGGCAGGATCGATCATGGATGATCACATATCATAGTCCCGGAACATAAGGAATAGGGATGAGGTAAGGTCGTTCACGCGGATGGGATTGATAATTCCGGGAATGCTCCCATCAACCTGATAACCGCAGGCACTTTCCAGAAGATGCCGAGAGGAATTGTCCCGGGAAAACCGGTGGCCGGAGCAAGAATCAACCTGTTGTCCCTGAGAGATTCCTGCAATGGATCCAGCAACAGAATCCTGCCGGCCCGACCCTGGTTGCAGGCTTTATTTTGAGAGATCCCTGAAATTGACCAACAGGAAAGTCCGGGCACAATCCCGGACATCCAGATATTTATGATACAGCAGAGCAATGTATCTCTGAGCACAACGGGGCTTCCTGTACGCTATCATACTACATGTCAGCCCCGGTCTTCATGGAGCGATTATTTAATTCACCCATGAAGCAGTGCAGGTGGACCTTGGCAAAATGGACATACGAAAGAAGACTGCCATCATCATTGGTTTGACGCTCGTAGGACTGATCCTCGTCCTCCTGTTGCTGTCCGAGATTATCGTCATCGGGGAGTTTAACAGCATCGAGACGAAAAGTGTAGAAAATAATATGTACCGGGTGATGACTGCCATCAGCTATGACCTGTTGCAGATGGACACGATGGCCAATGAATGGGCAAGCACCCCGTCAGTACAAACGTACTTTGCCGATCCTTCCCGTTCTGGAGCCGCATCCCTGCTTGACGATAACAACTTTGAACGACTCCAGTACAACGTCATTATCTTCTTTGATGCCAACGGCACGGTGATAAGCGGAAAGATGTATGATCTCAATACCCACCGGGAAATCCCCCTGCCGGAGAGCCTCATCGCTTACATCCGACCGGAGAACCGGTTCTTCGAACGCTCCGATGCGCTCCGGTTGAACGGTGTCGTGAAACTCGCCGACGGTCCGATGTTTGTCTCGATGCGCAGCGTCCGGTGGAACGGAGACGGCGGAAAAACCCTTGGGAGCATTCTCACGGGCAGGTACTTTGACCAGCAGGTACTGAACCAGATTTCCGTCTTAACAAACACATCTCTCGGGAAATATGAATACGCGGACCCGAATCTTCCCCAGGATGTCATCAACACGATGCCACAGATCCCACAAGGGGAACCGTTTTTTATCCGCGCCGTAGGGGAGGACAGATTCGAGGTCAACGCACCCATGTACACCCGCCCGGTGAATGAGACTGCTGTCGCCACGTATACACGGATCAACGATATCTTCGAATCTCCCACAGTCATCGTGCGGATGACCGTCCCCCGCGATATCTACACCGAGGGAAGGCACACCACAACCTCCTTTGTTATCCTGCTCTTCTTTGCATGCCTCTCGTTCGGTATAGCAATTCTCCTCCTTCTCGAAACTACCGTACTTTCCCGGATCAGTAAGATGAGCAGGGAGGTGAGTAATGTTGGTTCAGCAGAAAGTGCTTCCACCCGGGTCAGCAGCGGGGGATCGGATGAGATCGGGCGCCTTGCAACCTCCATTAACTGGATGTTAAACGAACTTGAGGCAACCCATGCAAAGTTAAAAAACCGTCTTATCCAGACAGAAGACCGGTACCGGATCATCTTTAACAGCAATAATGACATCGTGTTCGTCTTCAGTCTTCCTGACTCCGGCGCACCTGCATCGATGATAGAAGTAAATGACGCCGGCTGTGCACGGCTCGGGTACACCCGGGAGGAGTTCCTCGCCCTTCATCCGGAAAGCATCGTCGCACATGAAGGAGATGCAGTTATCTCGCGCCTCACAAATGAATGCACAAAGACCGATCATGTTAACCTGGAAACAACTTTTATCACAAAAACCGGTCAGAATATCCCTGTGGAAGTATACGCACACATCGTCCACCAGCTGGGGGGCCCTGCAATTCTCGCAATCTGTCACGACATTACGGAACGTCTCCACAATGAAAAGTTAAAGAACGAGGCATTCCAGCAGATCGAAGACAACATGGAGAAATTTGCCATATTAAACGACCAGATACGAAACCCCCTCCAGGCGATCCTGTTTTGTTCAGCAATTCCTGATCAAAAGGCTGAAGAAGAGATCGTAAAGCAGGTGAAGATCATCAACGAGATCATCGATAAACTCGACCAGGGTTATCTTGAATCGGAAAAGATCCGGAACTTTTTACGGAAATATTATGACGTCAGAAAAAAATAGTGCCCGGTACGTCGTATTACAGCGGGAGCAGAAACGGGATGAGCGTGTCCAGGATTATGTTCATCACGATACGGGCAATGATGGTGGCAGAGATCCATTCACCCAGTAGAGCACCCCAAACGTGAGACCGTCAATATTATTCCCCCACGGACAATACTGATTTTCGCAGGGGTGATCGCTCCGTTGCAACGAGACCATTTTTCCGGTGCATAGGCCCAAACGGGAGGGCAGCCGGGATTCGGCAGTTCTTTAAAAAAAATTATTTTTTCGCGAGCATCGGCTGCAAAAACTGTCCGGTATAACTTGTCGCAACTGCGGCAACTTTTTCCGGAGTGCCGGTTGCGATGATCTCACCACCGGCATCCCCGCCATCCGGTCCGATGTCAATAAGGTAATCTGCTGACTTGATCACGTCAAGGTTGTGCTCAATGACAACAACCGTGTTCCCTTTTTCGACAAGATCGTCCAGCACCTTGATCAGTTTCTTCGTGTCATCGAAGTGGAGCCCGGTGGTCGGTTCGTCAAGAAGGTAAAGTGTCTTCCCCGTCGCCCGCTTTGCGAGTTCCCGCGTCAGCTTGATCCGCTGTGCCTCGCCACCTGAGAGCGTCGTTGAGCTCTGCCCGAGCTTGATATAATCGAGCCCGACACGGGAGAGCGTCTCAAGTTTCGCACGAATTGAGGGAATGTTCTCGAAAAGCGTGAGTGCTTCTTCCACGCTCATGTCCAGCACATCGGCGATTGACTTGCCCTTGTACTTCACTTCGAGCGTCTCGCGGTTGTACCGCTTCCCCTTGCACTCCTCGCACTCGATATACACATCGGGTAAAAAGTTCATCTCGATCCGGATCAGCCCATCACCATCACACGCCTCACACCGCCCGCCCCGCAGGTTGAACGAGAACCTGCCCGGTTTGTAGCCCCGCATCTTCGCATCCTTTGTCTCCGCAAAGACTGTCCGGATCTCGTCAAAGACTTTTGTGTACGTGGCAGGGTTCGAACGCGGGGTTTTCCCAATCGGGCTCTGGTCGATCACGATCACTTTGTCTATCTCAGAATCGAACGTGATCCCGGCGTGCACACCCGCCAGTTCACGGGACCCGTAGAGTTTCTGCATCATTCCCTTGTAGAGCGTTTCGTAGACAAGCGTGGACTTCCCGCTGCCTGAGACCCCGGTTATAACCGTGAATAGACCGATCGGGATCTTCGCATCGATATTTTTCAGGTTGTTCTCGCGACACCCTTTCACCGTGATGAACCGGTCGCTCTTCCGCCTTTTTTCGGGAATCCCGATCTGCTTTATTCCGGCAAGGTACTGCCCGGTCAGGGACTTTTTGCACCGCTCGATCTGCGCGGGTGTTCCTTCAGCCACCAGATCGCCGCCGTGGAGCCCGGCGCCCGGTCCCATGTCGATCACATGGTCGGCGCTCCGGATCATATCCTCGTCATGCTCGACTACGATCAGCGTGTTCCCTAGATCGCGGAGCGTACGTAAGGTCTCGATCAGTTTCCGGTTGTCCCGCTGGTGCAGTCCGATCGACGGTTCGTCCAGCACGTACAGGACGCCCATAAGGTTCGAGCCAATCTGGGTGGCAAGCCGGATCCGCTGCGCTTCACCGCCCGAGAGCGTCCCGGCATTCCGGGAGAGCGTGAGGTACCCGAGCCCGACCTTTTCGAGAAACTCCAGCCGGCTCCGGATCTCTTTTATGATCTGCCGGGCGATCTCGGTCTCTTTATCAGTGAGTTTCAGTCCGGCAAAGAACCGGACACACCCGCTGACGGAAAGATCGGTCACATCGATGATCGATTTCCCGTTAATCCGGACCGCGAGCACCTTGTCCTTGAGCCGTTTCCCCTTGCACTTCGGGCAGGCAAAGACCCGCATGTAACTTTCGAGTTCGCGCTTCCGCCACTCGGACTGCGTCTGGGCATAGAGCCGGGCAGTCTGCGGGAGCAGCCCTTCCCACTCACCGTTATGTGACCACTGGGCTTCGCCATTCTTCATGCTCATCGAGAAATGCATCCGCTCCGTTGAACCGAACATCAGCGCGTTGTACTGCCGTTCCGTGAGATCCCTGATTGGCGTGAGCACGTCAAACCCGAAGTGTTTTGCCACCGTCGCAAGGTACTGCCCCCGGAAACCGTCCATCGGGTTCCGGTACGGCGCCACCGCACCGTCGGCGATGCACCGGCTTCTGTCCGGAATGATGAGGTCAGCATCAAACTCCATTTTTACGCCGAGCCCGTGACAGTCCCCGCAGGCGCCGAACGGGCTGTTGAACGAGAACATTCTGGGCTGAAGTTCTTCAAACGCGAGTCCGCAGACCGGGCACGCCATGAGCGAGGAGTAGGTCGATTCTTTTTCCTGTTCATCTACAACGAGAATGAGCCCTTCGGATTTTTTCAATCCGTTCTCCACCGCTTCGGTGAGGCGCGACAGGTCGGATGATTCGAGCCGGTCGATGACGATCTCGATATCGTGTTTTTTGTACCGGTCGAGCGTGATCGCTTCATCAGTGCGGATGATCTCTTTGTTCACGCGGACGCGGGTGTAACCCTCCTTGTTCAGGTCACGGAGGAGCTGCTGGTACGTGCCCTTTTTCTGCCGGACAACCGGTGAGAGGATTGTGACCATGCCGGGGTGCTCCGCGGTAATCTGGTCGGCAATCCGGTCCGGGGTCTGGGCAGCAATGGGGATATTGTGCTCGGGACAGTAAGGGATGCCGATGCGGGCGAAGAGGAGCCGGAGGTAATCGTAAATCTCGGTTGTCGTCCCGACCGTCGATCGGGGATTTTTTGAAGTCGTTTTCTGCTCGATCGATATCGCGGGCGAGAGCCCTTCGATGCTATCGACATCGGGTTTGTGCATGAGCCCTAAAAACTGGCGGGCGTACGTGGAGAGCGATTCGACATAGCGCCGCTGCCCCTCGGCATATAGCGTATCAAACGCAAGCGTAGACTTTCCGGAGCCGGAGACACCCGTAATCACGACAAGTTTGTCGCGGGGGATCTCGACATTGATATTTTTAAGGTTGTGCTGGCGGGCACCTTTGATAATAATGTTTTTCATGCTGGTGTGCTGTACAGATCAGCGCCGGCATTTATAGAGATTCATTTTGGGGCATGAACGTGGAAAAAAAATTTGATGAACGATGCCGGTTACGGGAATTGCGACGCAGAACCTCGAACATTTATAGGTTCACATGCAATGATCCAATAAAGAAGATGTCTTTATGCCTGTTGTTTTACTGAATATGAGAAAAGGATTTTCAACCGCCCAGAAACGCAAAATCGCAAAAGAATTCACTAACACACTTGTCTCCACGCTCGGCATCGAGCCGGACCTTGTCACGATCCTGATCGATGAACATGAACTGGAAAATATCGCACATGCCGGTAAACTCCGGTGCGACTGATCGGGATCTGGTTGCGTACAGGTTAGCTACTCCTTTAGCAGCGGTAAGATCCGAAAACTTTTTTACACTTTTTCAAAAGGCAGGATACCGTCGGTTCTCAGCCAATATGTGAATGCGGGTTCCCGCTTAAAAAACTGGCATAAAGCCGCCAGACTTCGCATATGAGCAATGAAAAATTTGTATTTTTACACCAATTCCGGTAGCAGAATAAATTTTACGCAGATTTCAAAATGTTCATGAAAAAATGTGAGGGCTCCCCGCCTCAGGGCCCCTCCGGGGCACGGCGGGGCAAGGAGGGTTACAGTGTATCTGTCATTGATCCGCCGCGGGGGCGTTCCTTCGGGGGCGGCGGCACACATCGCAATTTCAAAAGATAGCACCCATTACCCATCAATAAAATTTTAGTTTGTGGAAACTACCGTCGATAGGATTCAAATTTTTCATGACAAAATCCCAAAAAGATTCAGGAACTTCTGCCCTGCCGCCGCTCTTCATATGAGATCTCGGCGCTTTTGCCTTTTGAAAGTTTTTTCGGATCGGGTTGGGAATTCTTCCAGCGCTCTTCAAACGATATTTCACTGCTTCGTTTGGGTTCAGGTGGCGTGTCTTGGGACGTGTCATCGGGAGACCTGTCCCCGTCCTGGATAAAATCGATGCTGAAATCATCGGGACCGCGGGAACGGGTACGGGAACTTGCAACCGGACCCGCACCGGCACGAACATCGGAACGCACAGGAGCACGTCCGGCTGTCCGTTCCTCCGATGCGGGCGTGTGCCGGGTACCGGTGTACGCGTACTTGCTGCGCCCCGCAGATCCCGGAGACTCGCCGCGAATCTGTGCCACCTGTTCCTGCACATCCGCGTCCCGTTCCGTCGGGCTCATTTCCGTGAACATCAAAAACTGCAGGAATGCCTCGGGCTCACTAAACAGTGATGCACGAATCCCTTCAAACCCCAGTGTCCGGTCCACGTCCCCATACCATCCGCCGCTCCGCTCGATGATCGCATCATCGCCGGGTGTGAATGCAAAGACCCGCTCGATCTCCCCGTTGCGCCCGTACGCGGTTTCAGAAATGCCCTGTTGTTCAAACGTGAAAGTCTTCCCCACGGCCCCGAAGTCCCCGCCTTCCCGCATGACAATCTGCCTGCCGCCATTTTCGTACCGGAATTTCCTGGGCGAATGCCCGAACGAGAACGTTTCCTCAATCATCCCGTACGGGTCGAATAAGAACCTCCGGAGTATCTTGTCCTCACGCCGGATATCACATTCCGTCATCATGTTTGAAGACGGATCAAAGAGATACAACCGTTTGAGGATCCGTTTGCCGTCCAGCACCCGTATCCCGTTACGGGTATACTGGTAGTACCGGGTAACCCGTCCTCCCTTTGCTCCTGCATATTCGGTTATGACTGCATCTGTCATGTCACGTATTCCCCTGTATGCACTGGTTTTCTAACGTTATTTTTTTTCTGTCGAGAAATACTTTGTTCCTGCCTGTTCCTGCCATAAAACAAAAAGAACGGGCAGATTTTTGGATTTTTTATTATGAAAATGCCTCGCGGCATTTTCATGACGTATGCTTGTGTCATCTTCGCCTTATCGGCGGTTCCTATGAAAATGGCTGGCGCCGTTTTCATGCTGTAGTTTGGTGCCATCTTCGGCTCATTAGCGGCTCCTATGAAAATGCCATGCGGCATTTTCATGACGTATGCTTATAGGGACGTCGGCTCATTGGCAATTAATGGGACGATGCAGAACAGTTCAGTGCCACGCGGCTTGCGAATATATGGACAAAAGAAGGGATGAGTAACTTTCATTGATTTGGAGCGACAATGCTGATCCTGACATGGCAGACGAATCTGAGGCAATAAGTGTGAGTCCGGAACCGATGGTCCCCGCGTCAGTTGAAGAACCGGTTCATATACGGAAAGACACCGGCAAAACATTGTACCTTGCCAAGTGGCTGACACGGTTCTGGGCATGGCTCATCGATCTCATCCTTATCATCCTGTTTTTAAATATTGTTGTCGGTGCGTTTCATGATCTCCATGTGAATATCTATCCGCTCTGGGACTATGGGCACTGGGATATCTTTGCCATCAGTTTCCAGACCATTTTCTTCTTCCTGTACTGGACAATATTCGAGAGTTACAAAGGGCAGTCTGTCGGTAAGATGGTCATGAATATCCGGGTAGTGAACCGTGACGGTACAAAGATTCACTGGGGCACAGCCGCTGTTGAAAGTCTTGGCAAGGCATTCCTGCCGTTCCTGTGCCTTGACTGTTTGATCGGGTGGTTTGGTATGCCGGGATCAAAACTCCGGGTCTTTAACCGGATTTCCAATACCATTGTAATCAAGACCGATTACAAAGAACCTGAAGGGATTTTGTATATCAGGGAAAAAGAATAGCAAGTGAATTCCGCGGGAATTCTTTTTGCTTTTCTTATCTCTCTGCCTGAATTTTTCTCTTATGATTTTACTTCGCCGGGGCTGTAATAT
>Ga0315282_10014699_pt1 | contig 11624 bp, 9 predicted proteins | sample YL17G07_20_MG_FD_203693 | JGI IMG/M metagenome (GOLD analysis project Ga0315282, IMG submission 203693) | Sediment microbial communities from Yellowstone Lake, YNP, Wyoming, USA - YL17G07_20 | ecosystem: Environmental > Aquatic > Freshwater > Lake > Sediment | place: USA: Wyoming | collected...
AAACATCTCCAATCGGAAGATATAGGGAACTTTTTCTTCTGGATAAGAACCGTTTCCAGCCATCATCCCACCCCAAGAGCGTTAGAAATATATTCCATCTCATCCTGACGCGTCATCACCTGCTCGTCCAATTTGGCTTTAAGTAAATCGGATAATGTGGTTTTAATGGAAGGGCCTGGTTTGATTCCCATCCGAATTAAATCCATTCCCTTCAATAGTGGTTTCGTATCTTTTAATTGAGTGAAATAGAGAGAGATATACCGGCGGGTTGCCATCTGGGTCGTCTTGGCCATCATAAAGAGTTTTGTCTCAGTAGGAAGAGGATCGAGGACGGCATAGATCTCCGACCGTTTCGGCTGGATGTCCGCCTTGATCCATGAGAAGATCTGAAGGAGCGCTTGATCTGCCTGACGCTTCCCATCTACTACCTGCTTGTGAACCTTGCTGTTCATCGCCAATCGTTGGCATACCTCTACAATCTCTCTCTCCCTCAAAAAATCGACGAGGCCGTAGAAGTAGATCAGCCAGCGTTCATATCGCTCCTCCAGGAAGAGAAGATCAAACCAGGAGACGACGTGATTCATCCGTCCGAAAAGGTCTTCCATCCCCTCATCCAACTTGAGGTGAGGGTGGAGAAAACGTAGGAGATCGAAATCTTTCATCCGCCTTAAGGCCGGGAGAGGATTATCTTCTTGAAGAATGAGGATGAGCTCAGACAGGACTCGCCCTCCTGTGAGGCGTTCCATGAAACCCATCTTCACCGCATTTTTCATCAGGTTCTGGGTATGTTTCCCAATTTGGAACCCCAACCTTTGTTCGAAACGGATCGCCCGAAAGACCCGCGTGGGATCCTCGACGAAGGAAAGATTGTGGAGAACCCGAATGGCCTTTTCCTTGATATCTTTCACCCCTCCAAAAAAATCGGTCAGTTCTCCAAACCCCTTGGGATTGAGGTGGATTGCCAGCGTATTGATGGTAAAATCCCTGCGGTAGAGATCCATTTTGATCGAACCTTTTTCAACGGTAGGCAAGGCAGCTGGCGAATCATAGACCTCCAGGCGAGCCGTCGCCACATCAATTTTCGAGTCATCCGGAAAGAGAATGATGGCCGTTCCAAATTTTTTGTGAGTTCGAATTCGGCACGGAAACTTTTTCTCGAATTCCTCGGCAAACCGGATTCCATCCCCCTCCACCACAATATCCACGTCGAAGTTTTCGACTCTCATCAGGAGATCCCTGACAAATCCTCCTACGGCATAGACGGAATATCCTAACTCGTCCCCGACCCGACCGAATTCGATCAACAGGTTCTGTATCCGTTCAGGAAACCGCTCTTTCATTAATTGAGAGATCATTTTTTTCCGGCCGTAGAGGGGTTGCGTTTCGAAACCAGAAACCCCCTTGACCGATTTCATCATCTCCTCTTGCAGGACTCGCATGACATCCCCAACAGAGATAGTTCCCACCAATCGATCCTTTTCGATCACAGGGAGCAGGCTCTGGTTCTGCCCGATGATCAATTCCTGAACTCGAGAGAAGGCCGTATCAGGAGAGATGACGGAGAACTCCGTGGTCATGAATTCCTTAACAGGAGACGCTTTCAGTCCATGGTGGACTGCCTTCTCCACCACCTGCTTGGAAATCAAACCGACCACCTTATCATCATGAATGACAGGGAGGATATTCAGGTTATATCGGGTGAGTATCTCCCCAGCTTCTCCCAGGGTCCTCCCCGATTCAATGGTCTTGACTGGATAGAGCATGACATCTTTAGCGGCCTTTTTAGGTCTGATCATCTCCCTCAACGTTTTCACCAAGCGATCATGGGCCTCAATCAGACTCGTTCCTTTCATCGTCGCCGAGGCGGCGGTGGGATGTCCCCCACCCCCGAATTCGGTCGCGATTTCCGCGACATTCACCTCTTCGATACGGCTCCTCCCGATCAGGTAGACACGGTCTTCTATGGACACCAAGACGAACAGGACATCCAGGTTTTCCATGTCTTTCAATTTATGGACGAGGACAGCGATATCCCCAATATATCGGTCTGATGAAGCCTGAGCGATCACTACGTCGATCCCGTGAACGTGATAGCGGGTAGCGGATTGAATGAGATCGTTCAGCAAGAAGACCTGCTCAGCGGTCAGTTCCTTTGTGATTACATTCGAAAGGATATTGAGATTAGCGCCCTTCCGAACCAAGTACCCTGCCGCCTGAAAGTCTTCTTCTTTGGTGGAAGGGAAGGTAAGGTTCCCGGTATCCTCATAAATGCCGAGGAGCATCACTGTCGCTTCATCCGGTGTAACCTCCATTCCTCTTTCGCAAAGAATATTTAGTAAGAGGGTGGCGGTTGCCCCCACTTCGGAAACAACTTCCAAGGTCCCATGGAGGTCATCAGAAGATGGTGGATGGTGGTCATAAATATGAACTTCCAAGCCGGGTCTCAGCACAATTTCCGAAAATTTTCCAATACGGCTGATCTGGCGAGTGTCCACCAAGATCAATCGTTTCACCTCTTGGAGATCAATATTCTTCATCCGTTCCACTTCCAAAACGTAAAGGGTGGAATGAATAAAGAAATCCCGGAGACTCCTCTCCTGAGACCCCGGAAAGACCAAGACCGCGTCAGGATAGATCTTTTTTGCAGCCAGCATGGAGGCTAAGGAATCGAAGTCCGCATTGATATGGGTGGTGATGACTTCCATAAATCTATCCAGTTTAGAATGATCAGTTATGAATTATGAGTTAAGAGGATCTTCTTCTTAACTCTTAACTCTAAACCCTTAACTCTAAATTCTTAACTCTAAATTCTTAACTCTCAATTTTCAGCCTCTCGGATGATAACGCTGGTGAATCTTCTTCAATCTTTCCCCTGTCACATGGGTGTAGATCTGAGTGGTGGAGATATCCACGTGGCCGAGCATGACCTGGACAGAACGAAGGTCAGCCCCCCTCTCCAAAAGATGACTTGCGAACGAGTGCCGGAGAAGATGAGGGCTTATTCTTTTTCGAATGCCAGCCCGTCGACCGTACTCTTTAAGAATCCTCCAGAATCGTTGGCGACTCATCCCTTTGCCGGATCGGTTGACGAAAAGGAAATTACTCTCTTTCCCTTTGGTCAACCTTCCCCTGGCGGTCTTCAAATAAAGCGCCACCCATTTCATCGCTTCGCTTCCGAGAGGGACAATCCTTTCCTTTGAACCCTTCCCGTAGAGGAGGACATATCCCCCTTCCAGGTTGACTTGATTCATCGGAAGCCGAGTCAGCTCGGAGACCCTCATTCCCGTGGCATAAAGCATTTCGAGCATCGCCCTATCCCTAATCCCCAAAGGGGTCTGGATATTAGGTTGTTCTAATAGTTCCTCCACCTCCTTCAGCGTCAGAATCTCAGGTAAGGTTTTTGCTACTTTCGGAGATGCTAACTCCTCAACAGGATTAATCTTCAGAATTCCCTCTTGAATCAAAAATTGAAAGAAAGTCCGGATGGCAGCCAGATTCCTCAAAATGGTCTTGGTCGAAAGCCCCCGCTTCTTTAAAACCAAAAGAAAAGCCCTGACGTCGAATTTGCCAACACTTAAGATGTCCTGAATCCCTTTCGCTTTCAGGTGATCTAAGAATCGATTCAAATCACGACCGTAAGCCTCGATCGTATTCTTAGCAAGACCCTTTTCAACAATGAGAAAGTGGAGAAATTGGTCCAGCATCTGATCCATCGTATTTCCTCAGGACAACGGGGATAAACCAAATAAAAAGCAGAGGAAGGGCTGCCTCTGCTTTCATAATGACCCCAAATCGTCTTGGTCCCTCCTCAGATGCCCGTGTGGCCAAATCCTCCCCCTTGCCTCTTGGTTGGCGGAAGATTATCGACCTCCTCCAGAGTCGCTCGAAAAACCTGCGAAATGACCATCTGGGCGATTCTCTCTCCATCACGGATGGTAAAGGGTTCCTTTCCAAAATTGATGACGAGAACACCGATCTCTCCCCGATAGTCGGCGTCGATCGTCCCCGGTCCGTTGACAATGCCAATTCCCTTCTGAATGGCCAGCCCACTTCGAGGCCTGATCTGGCCTTCAAACCCTGAAGGGATCGCCACAGAAACCCCAGTAGGGATGAGCCTTCTCTCCCCGGGTTCCAGTATCACTTCCTTATCCAGGGAGGCGAAGAGATCCATTCCGGATGATCCTTCGGTCATATATTGGGGCATCGGCACAGGGTGGTCTTTCCTTAAACGTTTGATACAAACTTTTACTTGCTCCATCGATCCAATTTCAGCAGGCTCTTTTCTAAGCCGTTTCCATCCATCGGTCCCAGAACGGTCAGGCAGAAGAAGCGTTCATCGAAAATATCGTCGGCCAGACTGCGAACCATTTCTTCATTCACCTCATCAATGCCTTTGAGAATTTTCTCTACAGGGAGGTAGGACTCAAAATAGATTTCGTTCTTTGCCAGCCGAGTCATCAGATTGTCTGAACTCTCGAGGCTGAGTAGAAGATTTCCCTTCAATTGTTCCTTTGCGGTCTCCAATTCCCCATCCTTAAAAGGTTCCTTTTTGAGTCGGGTGAACTCCTTGAGAATGAGTTCGATCACCTCCTGAAAAGAGCCTTCGTTTGTTCCGGCATAAACGACCACCAGTCCGCTATCCATATAGGTGGGAAGATAGGAGTAAACAGAGTAAGCCAAACCGCGATTCTCCCGGATTTCTTGAAAAAGCCGTGAACTCATCCCTCCCCCCAAAATGGTGTTCAGAACGTAAGAGGCGAACCGAAGGGAATGATTATATTGAAGCCCTTTTGTCCCGAGGCAGAAGTGGACCTGCTCCAATTCTCGTCTCCGGATATTGGTTGTGGAGATCGAATTAGGTCTCACCCTTTCCCGCACCTTGTCCGACTTTGAAATCTGACCAAAGGCCTTCCCAATCCAGTCAACCACCTCCTGATGTCGCAAGTTTCCAGCAGCACAAATGACAATGCGGTTGGGCTGATAGGTCTCTTTAAAAAATTGATCGATCTGGTCTCGGCTGAACGATTGGACAAGGTCAGTGGTCCCAAAAATTGGGAAACCCAGCGGGTGGTCTCCCCAACAAACCCGGTTAAAGAGGTCGTGGATGTAATCGTCAGGAGTATCCTCCACCATCTTAATCTCTTGGAGGATGACCATCCTCTCTTTTTCCACATCTTTTGGACCCATGAGTGAATGGAGGAAAATATCGGACAGAAGATCGATGGCTAAAGGCAAATTCTTATCGATCACCTTAGCGTAAAAACAGGTATATTCCCTTCCTGTAAATGCGTTCAGGGTTCCGCCCACGGAGTCAATCTCCTTAGCGATGTCGAAGGCACTCCTCCGCTCGGTTCCCTTGAAGAGGAGGTGCTCGATGAAATGAGAGATCCCATTTTCGTTGGGTTGTTCATCCCTGGACCCAGTGATCACCCATACCCCGATCGAAACAGATTTGAGAAAGGGAATTTCCTCGGTGATCACTTTGATCCCGTTCTCAAGAACAGTCTTCTGATATCCCGATCCACTGGTGGCCCATGAATGATTTAAGGAATCAAGAGATTTATTAGTGACCGTGTCCATTTTCTCGTTCTTCTTTCGTTTGGCCTCACCATTTTGAGAAGTCAAATCGGAGAATGTTATTCAATGGGCATCTTAAAAAAACGATCATTGAACCTTGCCTTCTGTCGGTTGCTTCATCTCCCTCAAGGCTGCCTTGCGACTCAACCGGATACGGCCCTGTGGATCGATATCAATCACCTTTACCATCACTTCATCCCCTTCCTTCAGGATGTCCGAGACTTCGTTCACACGGCTTTCTGCCAGTTGCGAGATATGAATCAAGCCGTCCGTTCCCGGGAAGAGCTCGACAATTGCGCCGAAACCTAAAATCCGTCTTACCTTCCCCGTATAAAGCCCCCCTACCTCCACTTCCTGTGTGAGCCTTTTGATCATATAGATGGCTTTCTCAATTGCTTCATAATTCGGGGAGGCCAACTTCACCAATCCAGAATCTTCCACATCCACCTTCACTCCCGTCTGATCGACAATGCTCCGAATATTCTTTCCCCCCGGTCCAATGATATCCCGAATTCTTTCCTGTTTAACCTGGAGAGTAACGATCCTCGGTGCATGGCGGGACAGGTCTTTTCGTGGTTCTGAAATCGTCTCTTTCATCCTATCCAAAATGTGGAGCCTACCCTCCCGTGCCTGATCGAGGACACGCTCCATGACCTCTTTGGATAAACCTCCAATCTTGATATCCATTTGGATGGCTGTCACCCCTTCAGCCGTTCCGGCCACTTTGAAATCCATATCCCCAAAATGGTCTTCATCGCCAAGGATATCCGATAAGACCGCCACTTCATCGCCTTCCAAGATTAAACCCATTGCGATTCCAGCCACCGGGGCCTTGATCGGCACAGCCGCATCCATCAGGGAAAGGGTTGCTCCGCATACAGTTGCCATGGAGGAAGACCCATTCGATTCGAGCACCTCTGAGACGATTCGAATGGTATAGGGGAACTTTTCGTTGGAGGGAAGGATGGGTAGAATCGCCCTTTCAGCCAATGCTCCATGGCCGATCTCCCTTCGGCTGGGGGGCCGCAGCGGGGAAACTTCTCCTGTACAGAAAGGAGGAAAGTTATAATGGAGCATAAAAGACTTATAGGTCTCACCCGTCAGGGAGTTGATCTTCTGCTCATCTTCAGAGGTGCCGAAAGTGACCACGGCCAAAACTTGGGTCTCACCACGGGTGAAGAGCGCAGAGCCATGGGTTCTGGGAAGGATACCCACTTCACAGGAGATCGGCCGAATCTCTGAAAGACCCCTTCCGTCGATCCTCTGCCTTTGTTCTAAGATCAACCTTCTTATCAGTTTACGGTTGATCTCCTCGAGGGCGGTCTTTACCATCTTCTGAGAGGTTTCATCCTCAGCTCCGAACTCCTGGAGTGTCAACTGGAGAATCTGCTCAAGCTGCTCCCTCCGTTTGACTTTCTCCGTGGTCCGGAAGGCTTCCCTCAACTTCTCTTCGGCGATGGTTTTTACCTTTCCGTAAACAGCGTCCTCAGGTTTTTGGAGATCAAATTCCTTTGGCGTCACTCCGGACATCGATCTCAGTTGTTTCTGAAGGTCAATCACTGGCTTGAGGGATTGATGGCCAAATAGAATTGCTTCCAAAATCTCCCTTTCCTTCACCTCTTTGGCGCTGCCCTCTACCATGATGATCGCTTTCTCGCTTCCCGCTACGAAGAGTTCGATGTCACTCATTTCCAATTCGGCGAGGGTGGGGTTGAGAACATACTCCCCGTCAATGCGGCCCACTTTGGCTCCTGCAATCGGCCCATCGAATGGGAGATCGGAGAGAGAAAGGGCAGCAGAGGCTCCGATCATCCCTAAGATCGACGGATCGTTATCCTGATCGGCTGAAAGAACGGTCGCAATAATCTGGATCTCGTCCCGAAACCCCTTCGGGAAAAGGGGCCTGAGGGGGCGATCGATAAATCGGGAGATCAGGGTTTCGCGGTCGCTCGGCCTCCCTTCCCTCTTAAAAAAGCCCCCCGGAATTCTCCCCGCTGCATAAGTCATTTCGAGATAATTAACGGTGAGGGGTATGAAATCGAGTCCCTCTCTCCTCTTTTCTGCCGTCACCGCAGTGACCAATACAACGGTGTCCCCATACTGGACCAGTACGGAGCCACTCGCCTGTCTTGCCACTTTTCCTGTCTCAATGGAAAATGGCCTTCCGCCAAAATCGACTTTTAAATTGTGAACCATATGATTCTCTTCACTCCTTTTCATTCAGACCATGTTGTTTGGAACGGTTGTGCAATCGCCCTACCTTCGGAGGCCCAGCTTATCGATGATCATTCGATATCCATCCACTTTGTTTTCTTTAAGGTAGTTGAGGAGTCTCCTCCTCTGTCCCACCAACTTCAGCAGACCCCTTCGGGAGTGGTGATCCCGCTTGTGAACCTTAAAATGTTCTGTTAGATACCGGATCCGCTCACTGAGAAGAGCGATCTGGACCTCCGGAGAACCCGTATCATGCTCGTGAGTTCTAAACTGCCCGATGATCTCCTTTTTTCTCTCCTGAACAATTGACATGGAATCCCTCCTGAAAGCTAAACGTGACCTTCATTTTGTAATGGTTTTTGGGGGTGAAATATTCTGAGTGGACGAAGAGCCAAGATCTCTGGGCTTGCCCACCGGATATCCACACCCTTGACCTCTGATCTCAAGATAGCGACCAGACCCTCTTTCGGGGAGCACATCCTCAGCCATTGTCCTTTTTCAAAGTCGGGGAGCGCCTGCGATGAGAGATCACGAACCGCCATCCCTTGCCCAAAACGAATCCTCTTTATTAGCTGTTCGTCCCCAATCACCTGTGGCAAGCTCGACACGGCTTCCTTCAATGGAATCAACCGAGGCAAAAGATTCTCGGCGCCGGAGAGTTCATTTAATCTTCCCCACGAGATCGCCTGGTCGAGAGTGAAAGGACCACTGCGAACTCGTCTTAGACGAAGGAGGTGAGCACCACATCCTATCTTCCTTCCAATATCCCTTCCCAAACTGCGGATATAAGTCCCTTTTGAACAAGAAATCCGAAAGTGAATCTCGGGAAGGTCCACTTTCTCAATTTGGATGCTGAAAATTTCAACCTCCCTTTCTTTGCGCTCGACTTCTATTCCCTTTCTGGCCAACCGATAAAGTGGTTTCCCCTGCACTTTAATTGCTGAAAACATGGGGGGAATTTGGTGGGTCTTTCCTAAAAAAGTCCCAAACGCATCATGGATCACTCCGGGAGTTAGCTCTTCCCATGGCTTTCTAAAGACGACCTTTCCGGTCAAGTCATCCGTTGTGGTCTCTTCCCCCAACTTCATGACGACCTCATAATCCTTGGGTTCCACCTCCAAAAAAGGAACCAATTTTGTTCCCTCATTGATGACGATTGGCAAAACTCCTGTCGCAAAAGGATCGAGCGTTCCGATATGGCCCACCTTCCTCACACAAAATCGACGCTTCACCTCCCTCACCACCCCAAGGGAAGTTATCCCCTCTGGTTTATCCACGATGAGGAGACCATCAGTCGCCATCCTTATGCTTCTCCCTTTCTTGTTCCAAGTGATGGATCACCTCCCCAATATGAATCGCATATTCAATGGAGGGATCGAACTGAAACATAATCTCAGGCGTATATCGAAGTCCCATCCGTCGCCCCAGCTCCTTCCGGACATATCCCTCCGCACTGTTCAAACCCTCCGTCGACCTTTCCCTCTCTGCGAGAGTTCCCACCACACTGAAATAGACTTTGGCCGCCCGACAATCTTCAGAAACGACAACCCTCGTGATGGTGACAAAACCAATTCGGGGGTCCTTGAGCGTCCTGAGCAGCATCTCGGAGATCTCCTTTTGAATCAAATCTGCCACTTTTTCTGAACGCTTTCCTTTCGTCATCTTCTACCAGCCCATCCGCTTTGCCGCTCCCCCTCTTATCTTCCGGGAGATATCTATTCGTTCGGCCTCATACTTAACAAATCCCGATATACCATTTCTTACTAACTCAAGTGGGGCTTATGCAGTGAGGATCTCGATTTCCGAGTGCACCATTTCGACAAGGTGCATCTTCTCGATGAAGTCGATCACTTTATCCAAGCCGGAATTGATGAATCTGCGATCATTACTCACCATACAGATACCGATCTGCGCCCTTTGCCAAAGATCATTATCCCCGACTTCTGAGATGGCCACATTGAAACGGCTTCTCACCCGATCAATCAGTTTCCGGAGGACATGGCGCTTTCCCTTGAGAGAGTGATTCTCTGGAATCCGAAGGTCGAGTTGGCAAATCCCGATGACCATTTCCTTTATCTTTTGTAGCAACCCTTCCTTAACGGAAGGGTTGATTCCCCGATAGCTGAAGAGCTCAAAGGGCTCTCAAGCCATTCCTGACTGGCAACCCGATTGGGCTCAAGCCAACCGAGACTGAACCTCTTCCATCTCATAAGATTCGATGATATCCCCTAGTTTAAGGTCATTGAAATTCTCGATTCCGATACCACACTCAAGGCCTTGAGAGCAATCTTTCATATCATCCTTAAATCGTCTGAGTGAAGAGATTCGGCCATCATAGATGACAATATTGTCTCTCAGAAGCCTGGCATGAGACCCCCGCACGACCTTTCCGTCTAAAACCAAACTGCCCGCCACCGTACCCACTTTACGGATGTTAAAAACTTGTATCACCTGAGCCCTTCCCAAGACATGCTCCTTATACGTCGGTTCCAATAGTCCTTCCAAGGCTTTCTTGATGTCGTCAATCGCATCGTAGATGACAGAATAGGTCCTTACATCCACGTGTTCCTGCTCTGCGAGAACCTGGGATTTCTGGCCCGGTCTCACATTGAAACCGATGATAATGGCATTTGAAGCCGAGGCCAAGTTCACATCGGTCTCTGTAATCCCCCCGACGGCATCATGGAGGATATTGACCTTTACAGCATCCGTGGAGAGCTTTCTCAATGCCTCCTTCACCGCCTCAATGGATCCCTGAACGTCTGCCTTGATGATGACATTGAGCTCTTTTACTTCCCCTTTTTTGATTCGATCATAGAGCTCCTCCAAGGATACCTTGCTCAGTTTCGAAAGTTCTTTTTCCCGAATTTTTTCTTGCCGGTAAAGGCTAATCTGCTTCGCCATCCTCTCTTCGGAAACGACGATGAAGGGTTCTCCTGCCTCCGGGACATCATTGAACCCCACCACCTCCACAGGGGTGGAGGGTCGGGCTTCCTCTATCTTCTGTCCCTTATCGTTTAACATTGCTCTCACCCTGCCGTAGTGGGACCCTGCGATGAAGACATCCCCTGCTTTCAAAGTCCCCTCTTGGACCAGTAGGGTCGCTACCGGGCCCCTTCCCTTGTCCAGCTTGGCTTCGATAATGACCCCTCGAGAAGGTTTATCCGGATTCGCCCTCAATTCAAGGACCTCTGCCTGAAGAAGGATCAGCTCCAGTAACTCTTTGATTCCTGTCTTCTGTTTCGCTGATACCTCGGCGAAGAGGGTATTGCCTCCCCATTTCTCAGGAACCAGGGCATAATCCGCCAGATCTTTCTTCACCTTTTCTAGATTCGCATTCGGTTTATCGATCTTATTGATCGCTACCACAATTGGAACCTTGGCTGCTCGAGCGTGATCGATTGCTTCCTTGGTCTGCGGCATCACCCCATCATCCGCTGCCACCACCAATACCACTATGTCCGTTACTTGGGCTCCTCTTGCCCTCATAGCGGTAAATGCCTCATGACCGGGGGTATCAATAAATACAACATGACCGTTCTCCAATTGGACATCATAAGCCCCGATATGCTGGGTGATCCCTCCTGCTTCCCCTCCCATCACGTTGGTCTTGCGGATGGAATCCAAGAGCATCGTCTTCCCATGATCCACATGGCCCATGATGGTGACGACGGGGGGCCTCGGCTGCAACTCCTCGGGAAGGTCCTCTTTTCTTTCCAACAGGTCCTGACGTTCTAAGGAAACTTTCTCCACTTCGTAGCCAAATTCACTGGCCACTAAGGAAGCGACGTCGGCATCGATGACCTGGTTGATATTGACGAGCACACCCATCT
>Ga0315282_10014700_pt1 | contig 11624 bp, 15 predicted proteins | sample YL17G07_20_MG_FD_203693 | JGI IMG/M metagenome (GOLD analysis project Ga0315282, IMG submission 203693) | Sediment microbial communities from Yellowstone Lake, YNP, Wyoming, USA - YL17G07_20 | ecosystem: Environmental > Aquatic > Freshwater > Lake > Sediment | place: USA: Wyoming | collected...
CGTCAGAATAATCCCTTTATACGGTATGCCGTTGGCCATAACCACATCGAAGGCGCTTATCCGGTCGGTCGCAACTATCAGCAGCTTATCGCCCAAATCGTATATGTCGCGGACCTTACCCCTCATCGGCTCACAACCTGCTATATTTGTTTGCAAAACCATCTCCATAACAACTCCTTCCTTTGTGTTGTTACCACATTCTCCTTCAACTTTCGATTTCCTTCCTCTGTCAAGTCCTGCCAGCAGGTTGATTTTAGCCGAAATTCTGTCGATTGCACGCATTTTCCCCTTTTTGCAAGCCCTCTGGATTTCCCAAAATCCCACAAACTAAAAATTTTTTTATTTTTTTCAAATTTTTGCTGGATTTATTTTGAGCATATGCTCATAATAGACGTATAATACAATATAGATTAAACAAAAACAAGAATATCTAATTGCTTATGAGAACTTATTTTGATTGTATCCCGTGTTTTGTCCGTCAGGCGCTTGATGCAGCAAGGCTTGCAACCGACGATGAGCGGATTCACGAGCAGGTCGTGCGCCAGGTTCTTAAGCTGACGGCTGAGCTGGATATGAGCCAGAGTCCACCGGTAATTGGACAGCAGATACACCGGTTAATCCGAAACTTGATGGGCCAAGATGATCCGTATCGTAAGATTAAGAGACGGTTCAACAATCTGGCTTTGAAATTATATCCAGAGTTGCGAAAGCAGATTGTAAGCTCTAACAATCGGCTTGAAACAGCTATCCGCTTAGCCATAGCCGGCAATATCATCGATTTTGGCGTCAATGGTTCAGTGAATGAATCAGATCTTAACAAAGCTATAAGTGAGTCTCTGACAGCAGACTTTGACAGCATGCAGCTGCAGTCATTCCAGGATGCTATAGAACAAGCAGAAGAAATTCTTTATCTTGCTGATAATGCCGGTGAGATTGTTTTTGACCGTTTGTTGATTGAGCAGATTCCCGTAGAAAAAGTTACTGTGGTTGTCAAAGGTTTCCCTGTCATAAATGACGCGACGATGGAAGATGCCGTGGTTACTGGCTTGCCTCGAATTGTAGAAGTCATTGATAACGGCTCAGATGGGCCGGGAACAATTCTAGAAAGTTGCTCCCCTGCTTTTCGCAGTCGTTTTTCTACGGCGGATTTGGCTATAGCCAAGGGACAAGGCAACTACGAAACTCTAAGCGATGTGGACAAGAATATATTCTTCCTACTGAAAGCTAAATGCCCTGTTATTGCTAGTGACTTGGGCTGCGAAATCGGCAGTATGATTTTAACAAAAAAATAAAGTTGTAACTTATAATGAATAAAAATTAAAAGAAAGGAGAATTATTATGCCACGTGGAGATGGTACAGGTCCTGCAGGTATGGGACCAATGACAGGAAGGGCCGCTGGGTATTGTGCCGGCTATCAGGTGCCCGGCTTTATGAATCCAGTCGGCGGACGAGGTTACTGGGGCCGGGGAAGAGGCGGCGGTCGGGGCAGAGGTTTTGGACGCGGTTTCGGCTGGGCAAGAGCCGGTTACGGCTGGCCTGCCTGGGGCGGTGTTGTGAACCCTTACGCTTATAGCGGCGCACCGTTTGCTCCAGCAATAACGGCCGAGCAGGAGCTTGAAGGCCTGAAACAACAGGCCGAGTATTTCCAAGACACCCTCGATGAAATTAAAAAACGCATGGAAGAACTCGAGAGCCAAAAAAGCAACAAAAAATAAAAATAGACAGTCGCAGATTTGTGGCTTTCTAATACGGTCCAGGGTTTTCGTGGAGATGCTGTGTGCCTACGATTACCGAAGAGGATAAACTGCAAAGAAGGTTTTGATTGCCGGAGACATCATCAATGGAAGTTTTAGTTAAGTACGAGAGCGGATTCCGGTTTTCAGCCGTCTGCAGAGGATATACCGTTACAACCGGACATGGTGAGGATGGCAATGACAAGCGGGACGGAATGTGGCCGGCTCAGCTTTTTGTGGCTTCGATTGGAATGCGTATCGGTGGTTATGTCGCCAAGTTCTGCAAGGAGCAGGCTATTCCTTACGACGATATGACGATTGAGTTGAGCCGCCGGACCCAACCTGAACCTTCGCGCACCACAAGAATCGATGTCAGAATTAACCTCGATGCAAAACTGTCCCAGGAGCAGAAACAGGGTATTCTGCAGGCTGCTGACCGTTGCCATATAACCGAGAGTATCAGAGAAGGAATGCAAATTGTTTGTTCTTTAGCTGACGCTAAGGTAGATAACGCACAAGAATAATCTAATAGAGAGACTAAACGATGCCCATATTCGAATATAAATGTAAAAAGTGCGGGCATATAACCGAATTTCTGGAAAAACACAGCGACCCTCGCAAACACGTCTGCGAAAAGTGTAAAAGTTCGGATTTGCAAAAACTATTATCAACTTTTGCCGCAGGGCGCAGCAGTTCGACATCGCAGAGTAATGGTTCCTGCCCTACTGGCACCTGTCCTCTGTCTTAGAAAGGATAAATTATGAAAATTGCAGTTACCTCAACTGGAAAAACATTGGATTCACGAGTTGACCCGCGGTTCGGGAGAGCAACTTGTTTTATCGTTGTTGATACCGAGACAATGGAATTCAGTGTGATTGAAAATGAAAGTGTTGCTGCTGCCGGCGGGGCCGGAGTTAGTTCGGCCAAAGCCGTAATTGATGCCGGTGTCGAAGCTATTTTGACAGGCAATTGTGGCCCCAATGCTGAACGCACCTTAAGCACAGCCGGTATAAAATTGTATGTCGGCGTAACAGGAACGGTCGCAGAAGCAATTGAGCTTTTCAAAAGTGGCAAGTTAGCCAAAGCCTCAGGCCCGAACGTGGAACCGCATTCTGGAATGGACAAATAATATGCCGGACGATTTCATTATTGCTATCGCCAGCGGCAAGGGCGGCACAGGAAAGACAACAATTGCTACCAATCTTGCTCATTACGTTGCTCGCCTCGGACATAAGGTTCAATACCTTGATTGCGATGTTGAGGAGCCGAACGGCCACATTTTTTTAAAACCGAAAATAGATGTCAGCAGGGCTGTTACTATAGACGTACCGCAGGTCGATTTAGAAAAATGTATCGGCTGTGGTAAATGCGGTGAGATTTGTCAGTATAGTGCAATCATCTGCATAAAAGAAAATGTGTTGACCTTTGAGCAGCTTTGCCATTCCTGCGGCGGATGTATACGGGTTTGTCCAGCCGATGCAATTAAACCAAAGCCGCTTCGTATCGGAGATATTGAGTTTGGAAAAGCCGGCGATATCGACTTTATTCACGGCAAATTGCGCATCGGCCATGTGAGAACACCATCCCTGATAAAAGAAGTGAAAAAGCACATAAAACAAGATCGCTTAGCGATAATTGATGTCCCGCCGGGCACTTCCTGTCCGGTGGTTGAGGCGGTAAAAGGTGCAGATTTTGTCCTTCTTGTCACCGAGCCGACGCCATTCGGCTTAAACGACCTGAAACTGGCGGTTGATTTAGTCAGGAAAATGAATTTGTCCCTTGCTGTTGTCATCAATCGCTATGGTCTCGGCAACGACGATGTGGAGAAATACTGCAGGACTGAAAACATAGATGTCATTATGAAGCTGCCGGACGACCGACGCATCGCCGAGGCGTACTCAACCGGCCAGATGATTGTGGATGTATTAAGTGAATACAGAGAGGAATTTTCAGAATTATACGAATATATAAAGAGTGTAAAGGCAGGAATTGATGATAAAAGACGACTACGGGTTCGGGGAAAGAATAACTCGTGACCTGCAGGCTCGCCGTGCAGCACGCAAAATCCTCGGCGTCGAAGAAGGCGCGACCAAAGAAGCACTGAAAAAAGCATACAGGCGGGCATCGTTGAAGTATCACCCGGACCATAATCCGAATGACAACGATGCAGATAAAAAGTTTATGCTCGTCAACTGCGCATACGAACTTTTGGCGGAAGATAAGCCTTGTGAAACACTGTTAGAGGAAATCAAATCCTGGCCCGGAGTCCCGGAAGATGATAAATATAAACTTGATAATCCCTGGGGACACTTCTTGTGGTGGCGCGAAAAGTTTTTTGGCTGAATGTTGGATTTGCCGGTATGGACAAGTATTTACAATCCTGTAAAACGAAATTTTGGAAAAATGTTTTCAAAGCCGAGTTAGACTATATTCTGCGGGAATTAAACGGGGCTGAAGATGTTTTAAGTGTTGGCTGTGGCCCCGCAATTATAGAGGCAGGTTTGGCTGAACACGGTTTTAATGTCACCGGCCTGGATATTTCCAAAGAAGCGTTAGGACAAGCGCCGGATAGCATAAGAACCGTAGCAGCCCCAGCAGAAAATATGCCCTTTAAGGATTGTTCTTTTGATGCAGTTATTTATATTGCTTCTTTGCAGTTTATTAAAAACTACAAAGAAGCTGTTAAGCAAACCGCCCGTGTCCTTAAAGCAGGCGGCAAACTTCTTGCTATGTTGCTTAATCCGCAATCACAGTTTTTCAAAGAAAAAATCAATAATCCGGCCTCTTACGTGAATAAGATTAAGCACACAGACTTGAGAGAGATTGAAAGGGCAATCGCAGAGTATTTTTCTGTTCAAACCGAATTCTTTTTAGGAATCAAAGGACAGCAGCTCCTTAAAAGCCGGCAGCCTGATTTAGCCAGCTTATACGTTATAAAGGGAAAAAAGAAACAGCAAATATAGGGAAAGAGGAATTTGAAAGAGATAGTTATAATTAGTGGTAAGGGCGGCACAGGCAAGACGAGCATTGTCGCCGCATTTGCTGCGCTTGCGAAAAATGCTGTGCTGGCTGACTGCGATGTCGATGCCGCGGATTTGCATTTGATTCTACAGCCCGATGTAAAACAAACCCACGACTTCAGCGGCGGCAGGCGTGCCTCTGTTATTACGGAAAAATGTATCGGCTGTAGCAGATGTGAGGAAGTCTGCAATTTTGGAGCAGCCATGTTCAACGGCCCAGCCAATGATGTGGCTGAAAGAACTTCCATGATTGATTCCATCGCGTGCGAAGGATGTAAAGTATGCGTGGAATTCTGTCCGGTTGATGCAATAGAATTCAAGGATGCCGTTAACGGCCAATGGTTTATATCAGATACCAGATTTGGCCCTATGGTGCACGCAAAACTTGGAATCGCTGAAGAAAACAGCGGAAAGCTCGTCAGCTTGATTCGCAAAGAGGCAAAAAAAATCGCAACCGACCAGAATAAGGACCTGATAATCGCCGATGGTTCTCCTGGTATTGGCTGCCCCGTCATCGCATCCATCACTGGAGCAGACTTGGTATTAGCTGTTACTGAGCCGACTATCTCCGCACAGCATGACCTTGACAGGGTAATCGAATTAACTGAGCATTTTGGAATCCCAACAGCAATTTGTATCAACAAATATGATATCAATCCCAAAATCGCAGAAGCAATCGAAAAAAGAGCCAGCGAAAAAGACCTAAGAGTGGCTGGCAAAATTGCCTACGATGTAGCAGTAACAAAAGCCCAGATTGCTGCAAAAACCATTGTTGAATACTCAAGTAATGGCTTAAAAGACCAAATAGTGTCCTTGTGGGATTCGGTATTGAATATGTTAGATACGAGGAAAACTGAATAATGAACAATATAGCGCACAAATTTCTTGTCCTAAGCGGCAAAGGCGGCGTCGGCAAAAGCACTATTGCCGTCAACCTCGCTGTCTGGCTCTCGATGCAGGGTAAAAATGTTGGCCTGCTGGATATAGATATTCACGGCCCAAGCATACCTAAACTACTAAATCTCAACAGCAAAGGTCTTCAAGCCGAAGGCGATAAGATTAAACCTGTTTTTTACAGTGACACGCTCAAAATAATAAGTGTCGGATTCTTGCTGCAGGATGACAGTAACGCCGTTATCTGGCGAGGGCCTATGAAACATAACGTCATAAAGCAGTTTGTAACAGACGTCTCCTGGGGCAATCTTGACTATCTTGTAGTCGATTGCCCCCCCGGCACCGGAGACGAGCCGTTATCAATAGTCCAACTTTTAGGCAATGCCGACGGTGCCGTTATTGTCACCACGCCCCAGCAGCTCTCCGTAATTGACGTTAAAAAATGCATAACCTTCTGCAAACAGTTGAATCTGCCGGTTTTGGGGGTTATAGAAAATATGAGCGGTTTTGTCTGTCCGCACTGTAATCACAGAATTGATATATTCAAGGAAGGTGGCGGCAAACAAATGGCTAAAGATTTTAACGTCCCGTTTTTAGGCAGTATCCCGATAGATTCTGCTCTGGTTTCCGCGTGCGACTCAGGCAAACCGTTTATCAACTTCAATAGCCAAAGTCCTGCCGCCCAAATTCTCAACGCCGCCTTTGAGTCTTTGCTACAGCCAAATAAAAAAACTCAAATTGATAAGGAGCTAAAAGTAAAATGAAAATCGCAATACCATTAACAAAAGGAAAATTGTCGCAGCACTTCGGCCATTGTGAACAGTTCGCCATTATTGACGTTGACGTCGACAGCAAAACTATCAAGAATCAGGAATTAGTGCTCCCGCCGGCCCATGAGCCGGGAGTTCTGCCCGCTTGGCTTGCAGGTTTGAATGTTGAATTAGTTATTACCGGCGGAATGGGCCAAAGAGCACAGCAATTATTCGCAGAAAACCGTATTGACGTTGTAGTTGGCGCACCTGATAATGAACCGCAGGAATTGATATCTCAATACCTGGCCGGTCAGTTGCAATCCGGACAAAATCTCTGCGACCATTGAGAAATACTTAATATGCCAAGACCAATACATTGCCGACGCGTTGGCTGTCTGCCGCAGGCCAACTACTATAAACCCAGGGGGATACCTCTGGCACTACTGCAGCAGACCACATTAACAGTCGATGAGCTTGAAGCAATCCGGTTAGCCGACCTCGAAGGGCTGTATCAGGAGCAGGCCGCCGAGAAAATGAACGTTTCCCGGCAGACCTTTGGCAGAATTCTCGAATCTGCACATAAAAAAATTGCTGATGCCTTGGTCAATGGAAAAGCGTTGTTAATCAAAGGTGGCTCAATCGAACTCGCCGTCCCTCCAGAGATGATTCCCCCGCCCCCACATCGTTTTCGCCATGGCCAACAACGACGAGGACATCAAGGAGGAAGACGTTAAGCCAGCAGAATTGTTATACCTGCTCTATTCTCGAATCAACGTACTCAAATATTTTTCCCCTCACCTTGCCAATATCTTCAGTCGCCGGCAGAAAATCAAATATTTTTTCCAGAAACCCGCATCGTTTTATCCGTTTCAGCGTTGCTGTAAAATTCACGTCATAGACCCATCCAAGCTGGCAAAGCCTCATATCATTTAGCGTTCGCAGCTTACTGTAATCTATCCGCCGACCACACAGAATCCCTTCAACCACCTCAGCAGAATATACCGGCTCATCTGGAAATTCCAACTCCAGCGTAAACTTCTCCGGATTATCTCTGTATTGTCTGCAGTATTCCATCACCACATAAAATATATCCAGCTTATCAGCGTCCCGTATCAATTTCGAAAACAGCAAACATTCCCCTTCCAAATCAGCCGGCAGCTCTATTAGCCCGTGATATTCAATCGCTTTTTCAATCAATTCCCTGCTCTTTCTGTCTACCTGCTCAAGTACCTTCTCCCGGCGAAGAACCCCCACTCCCAAAAGACAATGATTCACGCTTCTGAAATCGCTATATGTCCGGTGTTTGACAAACTGCTCGAACCGCCCGACATCGTGAAGAATCGCTATCGCATCAGCTATCCGCTTTTGATTGCCTGTCAGATCCAGCTCTTGTGCCAAATACAACATCTCTTTACAGACCCGCCGGCTGTGCTCTTCTTTCAGTTTCAAATTGGCGTTTATAAACTCATCATTGCCGTAAAAGCCGGCCACGTAACCATCAAACCAGACCCTGAATTTATTCAACTGCTCCTGCTCCATAGCTCCATAGCTTCCAGACAAAAACAGAATCGTTCGCCGCTAATTTATAGCAACTTTTAAGAAAAAATCATATTGCATATTCAAAAATACCTCTCTTTAAGTATAATGGTGCCAAACAAAAGAACGGCAAAACAAGCTGAATCCATAAAAAATAACCAAAGGAGCAAAACAAAATGCCCAACGTTAAAGACATCCTCGTCAAAAAGCCTTCGGCAGCCGAAGCAGCAACCTGCAAGGCCTGGCCTATCTGGAAGTGCGACCCGAGCACTTTCAATTGGGAATATACAGAAAAAGAAACCTGTCTTGTGCTTAAAGGCAAAGTAACGATAACAGACGGCACAAATTCGGTAAGTTTCGGGCCGGGGGACCTTGTCGTTTTCCCCGATGGCCTGGAGTGCACGTGGCACATAACTGAAGCAGTGACAAAACATTACAACTTCGGATGAGCAGCAGGCTGGTTCAAAATTTGGGGGGCGAGGGTTGGCTGGATTGTTAAAATAGGTAAGATGGGGAGGCAAGTTAGTCGTTAGTCGCTGGTCATTAGTCGCTAGCAAAATGAGATAAGATAGTGAAGATGGGTAAATTGGGTAAGGGGGAATGCAAGAGAATATTTTCGTAAAATGACCTGAAAGGGGTCAACGGCGCGGGTTTATGAGCAAACGTTTGAAAACGTTCGAAAACGTTTGAAAACTGTATAGAAACGTTTGAAAATTGATATGAAACGTTTGAAAATAGTATAGAAACGTTCGAAAATTGATATGAAACGTTTGAAAACTATATAGAAACGTTCGAAAATATTCGACAATTTCGGAAGAAAATTCAATCACTGATTACGCAGATGACACAGATTTAATTGGCCACGAAAAAGCACAAAAAACACAAAGAAAAATTAACCACAGATTTCACAGATTTCACTGATTTATTTGGTCACAAAAAGGCACAAAAAATACAAGGGGAAATTGGCCGGTGGGTCCCCGACAGAAAAGCAAGTAAGCAACAGTCGAGGATCTCCGCTGCGCTACGAAAAAACTGGGCGCAGGTTGCCCAAGTTAACACCCGGCTTCGTTGTGCAACTACGCCGAGGCAAGCAGATTTTTTGGACGCAGATTAACGCAGATTTATTTTACCGCGGAGAACCCTTCGACTGCGCTCAGGGCAGGCTCCGAGAGCGCGGAGATAAAGAAAGTGAAATTCGAACTGAGAAATCCGAGGAAAATCTGAAAATCCCGTAGCGGCGTAAGCCGTCCCCTCGACTTCGCTCGGGACAGGCTTGACGATTTTTACGATTGACAAAAAAGTGAAGAAATGATATAATGTGGTTTTACATATAATTAATGATTTGGATTCAATCAGGAGGATTTCTGCAAAATGACTGCCTTTGGCAGAGGGGTTACGTATGGCAAAGAGCAAAGGACAGATTGAAGCCGAGATTAGTGAGGCTTTGATTAAGTTTGAAAAAGAGTATATGGGGCGAGGTCCTGAAGAGACCAAGACCTATATTATTGACGATATGGTATTAGTTCGGCTACGACATGTCCTGACTCCTGCAGAACGTCAGCTTGCCAAGACAGGTGACGGCACTGCAGGACGAACGTTGATTAAACAGGTAAGGACAGAACTGCTCGAAAAAGCCCGGCCACTTCTGGAGGCTATGGTGACAGGGATAACCGGAAAGAAAGTGAAAAGTCTTCATACGGATATTAGTACCATAACCGGGAACCGGATTATCATCTTTACCCTTGAGGATTCATTTGTTGTGTGATGAGATAATACAGGTTGAGTGTCGTTGGCAAAAAGTTTTCTTAAAAATCTTATTTATTTACTTTAGGGCGTTGATAAAATAAAGAAAATTTAGAAGTGTGATGGGCAGAATGACAGGGGGTAGCATTGTGCTACCTGCTGGAGAATAAGCCGGCAGAATGAAGAATTGTTGCCGGTTTTTTTGCCCGGAATGCTGTGGGGTATGTTGTCCGCGGTACAACGGTGGATGGCGGGACAAGATACAAGCCAGGAAGCCCCTTATGGGGGTGAACTGGCTTTTTTATTAGCCAAGGATGGTGGGTACTGCTGCCGGCTTTTATGGGATTAAACTATGGACCGAATTATTAGAGACTTTATGCAAAGAGGTGGAGTTACATGTGGGGTCGGTTCAACTGCAGCCGAGGTTGCAAGAATAATGCTCGGTTATTTGCTTCGGCTATTCCGGCGGTTCTGGTTCTTAAGATTTTGGGCCATAACAAGGTTTTATAGGAGGGCATAAAAATGGGTCGGATAGTCTTTGCGGCAATTATTATCGGGGGATTGGTGTTATCGTCTGTTTCCTTTGGCTATTCCGGGGGTTCAGGGACGGCGGAGGAGCCATATCAAATTGCGAGTAAAGCGGATTTGCTGGCACTGGCCGGTACTGTTGCGGATTACAATAAGTGCTTTATCCTGACGGCGAATATCAATTTGGAAGGGCAGGTATTCACAACGGCAATCATTGCCGCAGATACCTGTTCAGACGATTATTTTCAGGGAACTTCTTTTACGGGGGAATTTGACGGCAACGGCCATAAAATCACGAATTTTACTATAAACGGTGGAAGCAATGACTGTCTCGGTTTATTTGGCGGTATTAACGGCGGCTCGGTGAAAAATCTCGGCCTTGAGAACTGTTCGGTCAGTGGTGATAGCTATGTAGGCAGTCTGGTGGGATACAATAACGGTGGTGGTATCAGTAATTGCTATTCGACGGGAAGTGTCAGCGGTTCTTTTGCTGTCGGCGGTCTGGCGGGAGAAAATGACGACGGCGGTATCAGCAATTGCTATTCGACAGGCACCGTCATCGGCGGAAATAATTCATCCGCCCTCGGCGGTCTGGTGGGATACAATTACTGCGGCAGTATCAATAATTGTTATTCGACAGGGATGTACGGGGGTGATGTGAAAACAAATTGGCCCGTAATAACGAGAATTGCTGGTTTTCAGACCGACGAGACCTGGGCTGTTTCTGGAACAGATGTAACTGCTACAAGAGATACTACACCTGAAAATGTCAAGCATGGAAACTGTTCGTTAAAAGTTTATGTCCCAAAGGGGGTTACTGGAACTACATATTGCACGTTACCCATACCGATTACAGTTAGAAGCGGTATTGGTTTTTGGGTAAAGGCAGATATCGCTTCGGCAGTTTCAAATTTAACTGTGGAGTGTTATCAAGCATCTGGTGCATGCCATAGATTGGGACTTGTTATTAGTACCAAACTGACACTGCAAGATAATGTTTGGAATTTTGTCTGGTTGCCGAAAGCAGGTTATCCTCAAGGGGGCAATCCTTGGGTTCCAATCAGTACGCCTACTAATTGGGGAACTACCGCAAATCCAACCTATACAATAACGAAAATCCGTTTTGTTTTCATTGCGGGAAGTAATGTTAATATATGGTTTGGAGACCTTGTAGCACAAGAGGCTTCAAAGGCAGCTATTATTCTCGGCTTTGATGGACCTTATGCTTCTGTCTATACAGAAGCGTTTCCCGTAATGAAAGCGAGGGGATGGAAAGGAGTAATCTGGGATGTTACTGGTGGCGTAACCAATGGTATGACTACTGCACAGATTCAAGAGTTATACGATGCCGGTTGGGATATATGTTCACACGGATATAGTGGTGCAACTTTCACCAATGCCACCGAAGCCTCAGTTG
>Ga0315282_10014702_pt1 | contig 11622 bp, 10 predicted proteins | sample YL17G07_20_MG_FD_203693 | JGI IMG/M metagenome (GOLD analysis project Ga0315282, IMG submission 203693) | Sediment microbial communities from Yellowstone Lake, YNP, Wyoming, USA - YL17G07_20 | ecosystem: Environmental > Aquatic > Freshwater > Lake > Sediment | place: USA: Wyoming | collected...
AGTTCTAATGCCATTCCTAGACAATCCTTATCACCTTATACTTCAGCTCTTCATTGCCAGTTAGGCAAGAAACATTATTTAAATATCTTCTAGCCGCAGTCACTGCTGCTTTCATTTCATTAACGCTTGGTCGCCGCCATGGGTTACCAGCTACCGGAAGATAAGCATCTACGCGGTACGGGATGTTCTTATCTATCTGAGCAATGAACCTGGCGATATTCTCAACCTCGTTATGCTCGATATATTCAGGGATACAAATACTCTCGGCTCTCAGCTTAACCCCAGATTTGTATATAGAAAGGAAGTTATCTAAAGCTTCTTGATTAGACTTGCCTGTATAGTCACGGTGGAGGCTGTCGGTGTAAGCTTTGATACTGAAAACTACCTCATCAAAATCAACCATGGGTAATAGTTTGAAGCCATTGGTGAGCAGGATATTATAGCTACCAAATTCTATATGCAGCTCTTTGGCTAATTCTGGCAACTCTGGGTCGATAGTTGGCTCCTGCCCCATCAAAATAACCTGCTGCATCTCTAGACTGCGTAAAACCTCTTGAACTTGGTTAATTGCGAGGAAAGTTTTTGGCGCTGGCTCAGCCACCTTATTTGGCTGAAAGATGGCTTCCTTTGTTTCTTCAAGATGGCAATCGTAGATTTCCTTGTGGCATAGGCAGGCACGACAGCTTAGATTACAGCCCCAGAAATGAAGGCAGGCAATCTTTGGTTGAGGTGAATAGGTAATATGGTAAATATTCATTCGATTTCTTCGAAGAGCTCTGGATGAATGAATCGTGCCATTTGCTCCAGGGCATCGACTATCCGAGGGCCAGGACGGTGTATCAGGTCACCATCGATTTTATATATCCTGCCGTTCAATATAGCCTGGGTGTTTTTCAACCTGGGTTCAGTCCGCACATATTGCCAGGGCAGGTCTTCTCCAGTCCCCATGCCAACAGAGGCGACAATTACCTGCGGGTCTCTATAGATGACTGTCTCGAGGTTGATAGTCTTGTCACCGGAGATATCAAAGGCGATGTTTTGTCCACCGGCGTTGCCGATTACGTTATCAGTCAAAGTTCCTGTGCCGGCGGTCATCAGGGGGTCATGCCAGGTGACATAAAAGACTCTCGGCTTTTGGTTTGGAGATAAGGTTTGAGTTTTATCAGCTACCGCTTCAATCCTCATCCTCAACTTATTAATCAGCTTTGAAGCTTCCCTACTTTGCCCGGTGATTTTGCCCACCAACGTTATGCTGTCCAAAACTTCATTTAGAGAACTTGGTGTTAGAGCGACAACTGTTAAGCCAAGTTTTTCCATGGCGGGGATAACGGTTTTACCATGGATCTGGGTTGCTAGCACCAAGTCTGGCTCAAGTGAAACCACCTTTTCTATGTCGACAGTACTGAAACCACCCACTTTAGGTTTAGTCTTAGCCGCCTGAGGATAGTTGCAGTACTCGGTGACTCCAACCACTTTGTCGTCTAGGCCAAGAGCGAACAGAATCTCGGTATTGCTCGGTGCCAAAGAGACGATTCTTTGGGGTATTTTGTCAATTGTTACGCTTCTGCCAAGGCCGTCAACTATATTGCCTGGTGGAGATTGCGGAGCACAACTGAGGCAAAGAAGAAGTACTAATGTTGCCAGAATAGAAAAATATTTTCGGATATGTTGACTCATTGTTATCTCCTTCAAATCGATAGCAAAATAAAATCCCCCTGCTCCGTAAGCAGGGGGATTAATTCAAAATAACAAATCCCACCCCCTTACTCCGCGGAGGCAGCCATACTTGGTAGGGTCGATGTTCTGACTGTTACAGCAGGCGGGACTGCGCCGGAATTCCACCGGCTTGCATGCCAATTAAGCCCTCGGTCGTCCTCGGGCACCCTATCACAGTTATTCAGTTGGTTTACAGAATAGCTCGAAATCGGTCCAAAGTCAATAGCCATCGTTATGTTAGTCTTGCATTGCCTGCAAAGGCGGGTTTATAATCTAGTTCAAGGTTGGTAAATGGGCCAGCGCAGGTTTCGCAAAGAGGTTATTGCCGGTATAATAGTAGCTTTATTCTTCGGAGTTGCCCTGTACCTCCGAGTTGCTCTGCCCTTCGATAAGATTTTTGTTGGTGACTGGATAAAGTTCACTGGTACAGATGCCTACTTTTTTATGCGTATCGTGGACAACCTTGCCCATAATTTTCCTCACCTCAATTCGTTTGACCCCTATTTCCTTTATCCTACTGGTGGGGACCTTGGTGTCCGTCCTTTTTTTGTGTACCTTCTTGCTGGCATTATCTGGCTTATCAGTCTGGGCTCGCCGACACAGCACATTATTGATGTGGTAGGGGTCTATTTTCCCGCCGTATTAGGTGCTTTGACTGTAATCCCGGTCTATTTCATCGGTAGAGCGCTATTCAATCGATGGGCTGGTGTAATAGCTGCTGGTTTAGTTGGCATTTTCCCCGGCGAATTCCTCGGTAGGTCAATACTGGGCTTCACTGACTACCATGTTGCCGAAGTGCTATTCACCACAATTACTATGCTGTTCCTTATTTTGGCAGTAAAAGGCGCTAAACAAGGAGGATTGACGTTCAATCTTGTGAAAGCCCGAGATTGGGAAGCTATCGCCAAACCACTTATTTATAGCCTGCTTGCCGGCATTTTCCTGGGAATTTATATTCTTACCTGGCAAGGCGCTCTGCTGTTTGTCTTTATCATCTTTACCTACCTCGTAATCCAGTTTGTGATTGACCATCTGAGGAGTAGGTCTACCGGCTATCTCTGTTTCATCAGCACCATAACCTTTGGCATTGCCCTGCTGATATCCCAGCCCATATTTCTGGACAGAATGTCTTTGGTTTCTTTGCTTGTTGCAATTATTATCCCAATAGCTTTGGCGATACTTTCATATTTTATGGCCAGTCGTAGCGTGAAGCCGTTCATTTATTTGACGGCCATTCTCGGGCTTGGGCTGGCTAGTCTGGTAATTTTCTATATTATAGATCCATTTCTCCTCCGCACCATGGTAGGAAGTTTAGGCATTTTTACCTGGACTATTGGAACAACTGTCCTTGAGATGCAGCCCTTACTATTTCCTGGGAGCAATTTCTCGTGGTCAGTCGCCTGGGGTAATTTTAATACCAGCTTCTTCCTCAGTTTTATCGCCCTGGGCATACTTGTCTATTCTGTCATCAAGCGAGGCGAAACTGACAAAACGTTGTTTGCTATCTGGAGCCTAGTGATACTGGCAGCTACCTTGTCTATGCGCCGCTTTGCCTATTACTTTGTAGTCAATGTGGCTTTGCTTACTGGCTACTTGTCATGGTTGATCCTCGAGTTCAGTGGCTTTAGGAGACCGGTGACTGTGCCCTCAGAAGCACCCAAGGAAATGAAGAAGAAGGTCAAACAGAAAAAGAAGCAACGTGATGAGTATCGTCCTGCTGCTAATCGGGTAAATATGGTGCTGGGCGTAATTGTTGTCTTCGTTCTTGTCTTTTACCCGAACATTGGCCCTTTGCCTGGTGGAGAGAAGCCTGTAATAGATGTTGCCAGTAATCCTCAGTTTGCCCCCAGCGATGCTTGGTATGAATCTCTTTCTTGGATGAGAGATAATACTCCGGACCCGTTTGGCAATCCTCATTTCTATTATGAGCTTTACCAGCCGCCACCGCCAGGTGAAAGATATAATTATCCTCAGACTGCTTATGGTGTTACTGCCTGGTGGGACTATGGCTACTGGATAACCCGCATCGGCCGACACATACCGACCTCTAATCCTGGAACTGGTCATTATGGTGAAGCCTACCTTTTTGCCGCTCAAGATGAAGCCTCTGCCAACAAAGTACTAGAAGATAATTGGGGTTCAAAATACATCATTGTTGACAATGCCATAGCCATGCCATTTGGCAAATTTCATGCGGTGGCAACCCTCAGTGGCAGCAGCCCGGAGGAGTTCTATGATGTCTACTATCAGCCGCAGGACAGCCAGCTTAAGCCGGTAATGCTGTTTTATTCTGAATACTACCGCTCCATGCTTGTCAGGCTATATACTTTCGATGGTAAGCGAGTTGTTCCCCGTAGCACAATGGTGATTTCCTATGAGGAAAGGTTAAGCAGAGAAGGTCAACATTACAAGGAAATCACTAGCGTGAAATCGTTTCCAGGCTACGAGGAGGCTGAGGCTTATGTTGCAGGTCAGAAATCGGGTAATTACAGAATAGTTGGCTCTGACCCGTTTGCTAGTCCTGTACCCCTACAAGCCCTAGAGCATTATAAACTCATTTATAGTTCTAAGGTCTCCAAGATGATGCCAAGCGGTGGTCTGATTCCCGAAGTAAAGATTTTTGAATATGTCAAATGACCAAAAAGCGCCGTAAACCACTTGCGCTCAACTACCAGCTAGTTGCTTTCTGATGGCAAGCATTTATATACACTGGTAGCTCTTCATTATCTTACGTTTTTGAGGCATAGCGCATTGCCTGTTTGCTCTTGTTTGGTTCTGCATGATATAATCTCTCTTTGGCAAAATAAGGTCGGAGATTTGTGTGCAGGCGACACTAGTTACTTACACTCCAAACCCTGAGCTTACTATTGTGGCTGCTGCCTGGTCTTCAGCCTCTCAATCAACCATCGAAGAGCTTTGGAATAAACTGAGTTCCCAGAAGATAAGTAATTTGCTTGAGCAGCTCCTGGATTTTGGTCATCTATCTCCATTTGAGCACATCCTTGCTCTACAGATAATCTCTCAGCGGGCTGATTTCCCATGAACTGAAACCTAAGGCAAGAGCAAAATAGCACGAGTAGATTGGGGGTGAGAATTATTGGTAATATGAGTTAAATCTGAATTTCAAGCTGAGTTAAATTGAACAGCCTTCAGTAATAAGGAGGAAAAAACGACATGACAGCAAAGATTATCAGTGGCACTGAGGTAGCTGCCCAAATCCGCGAAGAACTAAAGGAGAGAGTAAAGAAATTAAAGGCGAAAGGAATAACTCCGGCGCTTGCTGTAGTGCTAGTCGGAGAAGACCCAGCCTCTGTCTCCTATGTTACCGCTAAGGCTAAGGGCTCTGAGGAAATCGGCATGCATGAGGAGACCATCCGATTGCCAGCCGATACGCCAGAGGAAAAGGTCCTGCAGACAGTCGACAAATTGAATAAAGACCCTAAGTTCCATGGCATTCTGGTTCAGCTGCCCTTGCCCAAGCACATCAGCACTGACAAGGTAATTAGCTACATCTCTGCAGAAAAAGACGTGGATGGCTTTCATCCAGTCAACGTGGGTAAAGCGCTCAGAGGTGAGCCTTGCCCCCTGCCTTGTACTCCACACGGAGTGCAACAGCTATTGATTAGGAGTGGTAATACCCCCGATGGCAAACACGTTGTCATTTGTGGGCGAAGCAATCTCGTCGGGAAGCCGCTGGCAGCCATCCTGATGCAGAAGAAGAAGGGGGCTAATGCCACCGTCACCATCTGCCACACCGGCACCAAGGATATAGGCCATTATGCCAGACAGGCTGATATTGTCGTGGCAGCCATGGGCAGCCCAAAAGCCATCACTGCGGACATGGTCAGGGATGGTGCCGTGGTCATAGATGTCGGCGTTAACCGCGTTGAAGACAAGACTAAAGAGAAAGGCTTCCGTCTCGTGGGTGATGTTGATTTCGAAGCCATTAAAGAAAAGGCAGCGGCAATAACCCCTGTGCCTGGTGGCGTCGGCCCGATGACAGTGACCATGTTGCTAATGAATACCGTAGAGGCAGCGGAGAGAAAGGCGGGGATAACCTCATGCGGGAAGGAGGTGATAAGCAAAGTCAGGAAACGAAGCTATCCTATCTAAGAGACTCCTCTAAACGATCAAATACAAAAAAACCAAAGGAGGTCAAAATAAACAATGCCAGTAAGAATAAAAACCCCGGTTCCCAGCGATATCGAAATCGCACAAGAAGCTGAACTTTATCCCATCGCTCAGGTAGCTAAAAAGGCCGGAATCTTGGATGAAGAACTTGAGCCCTACGGTAAGTATATAGCTAAGATCAACTACACCAAAGTGCTGGAGAGGCTGAAGAACAAGCCCTATGGCAAGATAATCACCGTAACTGCCATGACCCCGACCCCATTGGGTGAGGGCAAGACAGTGACGGCCTTTGGGCTTGGTCAAGCTATGGCCCAGAAAAGACTCAGCATCATCAATAGCTTCCGTGAGTCGTCAAAAGGTCCCACTTTTGGAATAAAGGGCGGAGCATGTGGAGGAGGTTACTCTCAGGCACTTCCTATGGAGAACATAAATCTCATGTTCACGGGAGATATTCCCGCGGTCGAAGCCGCTCATAATCTCTGCGCTGCGGCAATAGATGCTAGCATCTTGCATGGAAAAGAGGTTGGCGACAAACGCAGGAATCCTCTAAATATTGACCCTTTGAATATTACGTGGACTTATTGTGTGGATCTAAATGCCCGAGCCTTAAGAGATGTTATGGTTGGACTCGGTGGCGTAGAGAACGGTTATCCAAGGTTGGCACACTACGACATTACGGTGGCTACAGAGACAGCCGCTATACATGACTTGGCCATAGGCCTTGCTGACTTAAGGGAAAGGCTTAGAAGGGTAGTCGTTGCCTATACTTATGATGATAAGCCGGTTACCGCCGAAGACCTTGGAGTCGCTGGAGCGATGACAGCTCTCCTCGTCGATGCCATAAAGCCCAATCTGGTTCAGTCCACAGAAGGTCATCCTATGATTTGTCACGGCTTCCCATTCGCTAATGTAGCCCATGGCAATAACTCCACAATGGCGGACTTGGTTGCTTTAAAGCTTGCCGATTATATGGTCACTGAGAATGGATTCGGCGTTGAATGCGGCTACATTAAGTTCTGCGAGGTCGTCTGCCGTGAGGCGCGGTGGGCGGGATATGATCTCTGGCCTGATTGCTGCGTTATAGTCGCTACAGTTCGAGCCCTAAAGCAACATGGCGGTGCTTACCATCTTCGCCCTGGGATGGCATATTCTAAGGTCAAGGAAGCTGCGGAGACGGAAAACCTGCCCGCGATAGAAAAGGGCTGCGAGAATTTGGCTCGAAATATAGAGATCGCAAGGATGACTGGCGTCCCCGTTGTGGTGGCTATTAATAGGTTCACTTCCGACACCGATAAAGAGGTAGAGCTGGTGCGGAAGAAGGCTTTAGAGGCTGGAGCTGTGGGTGCAGCACCCTGTGAAAATTGGGCTAAAGGTGGAAAGGGGGCAATTGAGCTGGCTGATGAGGTTCTTAAAGCCCTCAAGACTCCCAAAAAGCCAAAGCCGCTCTATGAGGATGAAATTCCCTTAAGGGAAAAGATAGAGCTTTTCGCCACTAAGATTTTCGGCGCCGATGGGACTGAATACACACCTGAGGCACAAAGGAAGCTCAGACTGTTTGAAGACATCGACTTTCGAGCCGATGGCAAGCGACTCACGGTTAATATGGCAAAGACCCATCTCTCGCTTGCCCATGACATGAACATGCTCGGTGTGCCCCGAAACTACAAGCTGCCGATTCGTGACATCAGAGCGTCGGTAGGCGCAGGCTTCTATTATCCTCTCTGCGGCACTTTCCAGACCATGCCTGGCCTCCCCACGAAGCCGGCTTTCTTACCTGTGGATGTTGACCTGGAGACGGGAAAGATAAAGGGGTTGTTCTAGGCAGCACCAGGAATTGCATTAAGGCTGGGTGGTGCTTTGCACCGCCCAGCCTTTTCAGTTAAAATCAGTTTCGGGGTTAAATTGGCTCGCAACGAATTGCTTCGAGAATTCGAACCTATTTTTTATCCTAAATCCATTGCTGTTGTCGGTGTCTCACAAAGTATGCTGAAAGCTGGCTCTTTCTGGTTCAAAACAATTGTAGATGCTGGCTTCGATGGTAATGTCTATCCGGTCAACCTTCGCGGCGGTGAGTTCCTGGGACTAAAAGTCTATCCCAGCCTTAGAGAAATTCCGGGGACTGTAGATTACGTTATTGTCTCTATTCCCAGGGAAGCTGTACCTAATCTGCTGGATGACTGTGCTAATAAAGTAAAAGCTGTCCATTTCTTCACTGCTGGCTTCAGCGAAACAGGAGATGCCATAGGTTACGAACTTGAAGATGAGCTAGTAAGGAAGGCGCGTGAGGGTGGCTTCCGCATCATTGGGCCTAATTGCATTGGCACTTATTCTCCTGAGAGTAAAATCCCTTATGGGCCTGGTGGGAAAATAGGCAAAGTCGGTTCAGTAGGCTTTATCTCCCAAAGCGGCGGCATCGGTGAAAAATTTGTTGAGCTGGGAGTTGCCAGAGGCATCAATTATGGCAAAGGAATCAGCTTTGGCAATGGCATTGACCTTGACAGCACTGATTTCATAGAGTATATGGCCGTTGACCCAAAAATATCTGTTATCGGCGCTTATCTTGAAGGGACAAGAAACGGTCGCCGACTATTCACAGCAATGAAGGAGGTAGCTAAAGTCAAGCCTTTAATTGTGTGGAAAGCTGGCAGGACTGAGGTCGGTGCTGCAGCCGCTATGTCTCACACTGGCTCTTTAGCTAGTTCGGCAACCATCTGGTCAGCTGCTCTCAGACAATCCGGCGTCATTGAAGTTGGTGGTATGGAGGAGCTAACCGATGCCTTGCTGATTTTTCAGCAACTTGAACGATGGGAAGGCACCGGCAATGGGATAGCCGTAGTCGGTGGATTGGCAGATGGTGGTGGTGGCATTTCCGTCTCAGCTAGCGATGCTTGTGCTGAACTCGGACTTCATATTCCCTCTCTAGCTACAGAGACGAGGCAAAGGTTGACCAGTCTCTTAGGTCAGGTAGGAAGTATACTGCGCAATCCAGTAGATGTTAGCCAAAGCGGCAGCAATCCTTCTATCCTACGAGACGCTATCGGGATTATCCTTGATGACCCTTCCATCGAGCTCATCATAATACAGGAAGATGCTGGGATACTTTTAAAATACCTGCCTTGGGAAATGGTTCAAGCCATCAATACTGTTTTTGTTGACTTTAGGACCAAGCAAGATAAGCCAGTCGTTGTCGTTTCACCGCCTGGGGCTGCTGAACCACAACGCCTCGAAATTGAACAAGCGTTGACTCAAGCTTTGATACCGGTCTTTCCCACTATGGAACGGGCGGCCAAAGCTATCATGAACCTGAGTCGATATTCTCGGTTCCAGGCAAGTGTAAAGAGCTAGTAACATGGAAGGAATCGGCAAGATTCTGCTTATAGTCGGCGGCATCATAGTAATCTTAGGGCTGATATTGATTTTCAGCCAGCATATCCCATTTTTGGGCAAGCTACCCGGCGATATATTTGTAAAGAGAGATGGTTTTTCCTTCTATTTCCCTATCGTCACCTTCCTTATCTTGAGTCTCTTGATAACTACAATAGTCAATGTCATCTTATACTTCCTGCACAGATAAATGAACCCCTTTTGATGAAGACCAGCGATTTTGACTACCACTTGCCTACTGAGCTCATCGCTCAAACACCTGTCGAGCCGCGAGACCAATCTCGCCTTATGATTCTCAGTCGGTCTGACGGCTCTATAGGTCACCACTACTTTTATGAGATAGTCAGCTGTCTTCATAGCGGGGATACTATAGTCCTTAACAATAGCCGTGTTATCCCGGCTAGAGTTTTAGGACAAAAAAGCGATAGCGACACAAAGGTGGAAATTCTGCTGTTGCGCCGTGTGGATAACAGCCTTTGGGAAATCCTTATCCGGCCTGGCAGGAAAGTTGGCGTTGGCACAAAAATCAGGATAACAAATGAATCTGCTGACACCGTTCAAGAAATCGTAGTTGAAGTAATTGAACGGGGTGAAGGTGGCACCAGAATTATTCGCCTTCCAGAGGAGAGCCTGCTCGAGAAATTCGGTCAGGTTCCTTTACCTCCTTATATCCATACCCCACTAGCTGAACCAGAACGTTATCAAACAGTGTACGCCGAAATAAATGGAAGCGTGGCAGCACCAACTGCTGGACTCCACTTTACCCCGAAGTTACTCAATGAGTTACAGAAGAAAGGCGTTCGGCTTGCTTTTATTACCCTACATATTGGACTTGACACCTTCCGCCCGGTTAGAGTTGATAACCCTAGCCAGCACACGATTCACAAAGAATATGGGGAATTAAGCTCAGAAGTCGCTGCTGTGCTTAATCAAACCAAAAAGCAAGGTAAAAAAATAGTAGCTGTGGGCACCAGCACAGTGAGGCTTCTTGAGGCAGCAGTTCAGACTGGCACTATTCAGCCTTTTGCTGGATGGGTTGAATTATTCATCCTGCCCGGGTATCGATTTCGCGCAACAGATGCTATGGTCACCAACTTCCACTTACCCAGGTCAACGCTACTGATGCTAGTCTCGGCCTTTGCTGGTAGAGATTTCATCCTGCGGGCTTACGATGAAGCTAAGAGCCTTGGCTACCACTTCTACAGCTTCGGCGACGCCATGTTGATTTTGTGAATCAGGCTGAGTGAGGGTTTAAGATTGGAGCAGGTACACCTGTGAATTGAATTTGTTATAACAAAACTTCAGCGAGGTATCCTCCCTAAATCTAAGTCCCACTCTTAAACCATAAACTGTATCCTTTGTCATTCAAGTAAGAAGGTTGTATTTTACTCCTTCTTCACTTGGGTTATTTGCTGAGATTACCATCTTTACTGGATGGGCTATTCGTTGTACCCGTTTCGGCTTTAGCGGCTAGTAGTTTTACTTTCCGTTTATTAAGCCAGAAAAATAAGGCAGGCACTGCGATTCCAATGAATATGGATACGGTCAAAACAATAGCCAGCGGCACGGGGAATTTAGATTCGATGAATCTATCTTCGAATATCATTCTGGTGCCAGTGAAAACGATAACGGCGGCACCCAGAAAGACCAGCCACCTAAATCTGTCAATAAGTAGGGATATTGCTCCACCGGTAGTCATAAGCAAGGGCATACTCAAGAGCAACCCGAAGATGAGCAGGACAATGTTACCATGGGCAGTACCAGCTACGGCAATGACATTATCCAGACTCATCATAAAATCAGCGGTCAAGATTAATATAATGGCTTGACGAAAGTTCTTGGCTTGTTTTGCTTTCTGCTCCTCCTCTTTCTCAGCCTCACTCACGTCCAACCGCAAAAGCTTCCATGCTACCCAAAAAAGCACACAGCCACCAATGGCGGATAACAATGGTATCTGCATCAGTAAAGTAGCAGTTGTGGTCAAGAGTATGCGTAATAGTATGGCCAATCCGCCTCCAAACACGATAGCCCACTTTCTCTTCTCTCGCGCCAGAGAAGCCGCTGCCATACCAATAACAATGGCATTATCACCGCTCAAAGCTAAGTCAATAAGGGTAATGGAAAGAAAACGGAGCACAACGTCCCAAGTCCAACTGAGCTCTAGCGCGCCTGACATTTCGTCTCCTTCATACTAATATGTCCTGGACAGCTCTCGTGTAGCAGTCTGCCATCTCCCAATCCAGCAGTTAATAAATCATTTCCTGATAGCAATGAGCGACGAGGCTCCAATAATGGTCATCACCGCTCCATAGCCAAATCCAGCCAATGGGGATACGGATGTCCAGAGAAGACCAACAACGGCACTTGACGCGAAATCTCCTATACCATTAA
>Ga0315282_10014703_pt1 | contig 11622 bp, 8 predicted proteins | sample YL17G07_20_MG_FD_203693 | JGI IMG/M metagenome (GOLD analysis project Ga0315282, IMG submission 203693) | Sediment microbial communities from Yellowstone Lake, YNP, Wyoming, USA - YL17G07_20 | ecosystem: Environmental > Aquatic > Freshwater > Lake > Sediment | place: USA: Wyoming | collected...
ATCAAAAGTTAATGAGAAGAATTCGAGAGTGTTAAAACTCGAGCCCGACCCCGGACCCCTTTCTTCGAAAGGGCATCATGAGAACTTAATCAGGAATGTAGGATCAGGTCTTCAGCCTTAGCGGAATTTGGGAGAAAAGGTGACCGCTAAGAAAATAAACTTTATCTCCAATTTTGACTTACAACTTGTTCTTGACAACACAAAATATTGTGGTAGCTTTTCACATAAGTAGAGAAGTTCCTGGAGGCCCAGGATCAAAAGAAACAAAAATAGTATCTCTTTATTTTTTTATTTAAGGAGAATTGGATAAGGGGTCCTAAGCACATTGAGATTTTTTTGGAGATTAACAAGGTTCTTGGAAAGTCTACGGATTGGATTCATAACACGGAAGGCAAAGTTAGCGGCCATTTTCTGAGGGAGTCTGTGCCGAGAAGAAGCCCCAGTCTATTTCGAGCTGGATTTCTGCTGGCAGCCTTATTTCCTCGAAGCTGCTCCTGTTGTTGCATATGGGATAGTTGCCGAACTTTTTGAGGAAGTCGTTTATGAAATAATTTTCCAGGTCTTCTATTGAGTTTTTCCAGAAGGGCTTGACGAGTTCGAAGTTAACGTGCGTGAAGGATAACTGGTATTTCTGGGCATAGTTGTAAACTCCAGGGTTTCCTGCACCCGAGATGTGGTCCTTGAGCCTTCTGCCTATGCTGTATTGTTTTGAATCGCTTTTGCCGATGTAGATAAGCCTTGACTCCCTAAATGGGTACGGGATGGCGAGGTTTTCCAGGTATATGAGGTACAGGCCAACGTAGCCTTTTAATGGGTTGATGGCTGGGTCGGTTAGCTTGTAGGCCCGGGAAAACGTAACTCTTTTGATTTCCATAAATAGTAATTATAACAAATCAGATTTTAAAAGTTTCCCTTCAAGTCCGGAAGGTTATAAAGCCGAATACATACACCACGACCGGCCTGAGGTAAAAAGAATTGACTGACGAAATTATAAAATCGAGTGAAGAGATAGTCAAAGAGTTCTTTGAGGAAGTCTTTAAGGATGAAAGCCTCGACAAGGCCACGAGGGAGGCACTTTTCGAGCTATTCCAGGCGGGGAATCTCAGCAAAGTGGCCATAGAGAAGAAGCTTGAGTCTATCAGGGAGGCAGCTGTAAAAGAAGATGATAACCCTAAGAAAGATTAAGCTTGAAGGGTTCAGGGGAGCCAGACTACCTGTCGAAATGGACTTTACCAATCGTCATGCCTCAATAGCAATTTACGGAGACAATGGCGGAGGCAAAAGTACAATTACAGATGCTCTTGAATGGTTCTATTTCAACAAGATAGATCACCTTTGGCGGGAGGACTGCAAGGAAGAATGCCTGAGGAATACTCACTTTCCTGATGACCAAGATGCTATTTTATCAATTGATTTCAGTGATTCACGCCTTAATTCGAATAAGACACTGAATGCCAAATTCCGTGGCAAATACACCAATAACACGCAGGAGTTCAAGGATTACCTTGAGCAATCCCAAAAGGAACGGCTATTCCTCAGGTATGGGGATATACTAAGGTTCGTGGTGCGGCCCAAGGGGGAAAAACGCACTGAGATACTCGCCATAATTGGATACCAGCATGTTAGCGATGTTAGAAGCACACTTGTATCGGCCTGTAATTCTCTTGAGAGGAATTCAAGATTTAGGAGCGTAAGGGACCAGATAGAAAAGAACAATGCTTATTTGATGGAGAAAATCGGCCAAACGATAGCAAGCGAGGGAGATCTTTATCTCATTGCTAACACCCAGATTAACCCATTAAACCTTGGAATTATGCTAACTGATGAAGCTTCGCTTAATGCATGCATGGAAACCATCCAAGTAAAGACAGATAAGATAAAACTTGAAAAAAGCCAAAAGCTCTCTGATTTGCAGCGAGCACTTGAAAACTTGAAAAAGGAAGTTGGAAAGACAGAAAACTATGATGGTTTTCTCACGGCATATGCTGAACTATTAAAAGACAAGGAGAAAATCAAAAGGATCGGCCTTAGGCAGCTTCTTGAGCAAGGGAAGGATGTTATACAGGACAAGATAGTTGGCGAAAACATCTGCCCGTTATGCCTCAGCAGCATTGATTCCTTAGCTGTTCTCAAAGAAATCGCTGAAAGGTTACAGGAGCTTGAGGGAGTCAATAAGGAAATGGAGGAAGCGAACTCAAAGAAAAGCCTGGCGCTGTTAAACCTTAGGAACATCAAAAAGGCACTCGATGAGGTAACACGTGGCAAGATAGAAGACGATGCTGACTTTAAGGCGGTGAACAATGCAGTTTCAAAAACCCAGAATTCTCTCGAACAAGCCATTAAAGACGTGGAAGGGAAATTTGAGCGGCTTGAAATCATCGAGAAGGACGATGACCTGTTTGAGAAGCAGTTTAGCAACCTGAAGACCGAGATTGTTGGCTTACTTCCAAAGATAAAAGCGAAGATAACTGCTCTAGCAGAGACAGAGGGCCAAAGACTTCAATTCCAGGTATTTGACCTCATAGGCAATGCAAATCGAATATTCAAAGACAATAAAACATTGTCGAAAGAACTTGATATCTTTGAAACGCAGTTAAATACAATCACTAAAATTAGGGACTCCTTCATCCAGCTTCAAGGAGAGATCCTGCAAGAAGCACTTAATGCGATTTCTGTTGACGTTGATAAGTTTTACAGCCAGATGAACGCAGATGAGGGAATAGAGAAGATTCGGCTTGACCTTATTGGTGAGGAGGGTGTTGAGTTCAAGTATACTTTCCATGGGAAGGATTCTTATCCTCCTCTCAAATACCTTAGTGAGTCCCATCTTCATTGCTTGGGTATCTGCCTTTTCTTGGCATCGGTAAAGCTTTTCAACAAGGTAAACAAGTTTTTTGTCTTGGATGATGTCATTACAAGCTTTGACAGTGACCACAGGGTTCCCTTCTTAAGACTGTTGCAAGACCATTTCAAGGACTATCAGGTATTGCTCTTCACACATGAAAAGTTCTGGTATGAGCTTATCAATGGGGAGATGAAGCCTTTAGGCTGGTTATTTAACGACGTGACCTGGTCCATAGAGGATGGTATTCAATTTAGGGAGAGTATTGTGGGCATAAGAGAAAGGATTGAACGCAAGGTAAAGGTAGGTGACTTCGATGTTGGTAACGACCTGAGGAAACTCCTGGAGCACATACTCAAGCAAATTTCTTTGAGCCTTGAGGTCAAGATGAAGTACTTGCCAGACGGTCTTAATGAGCGCAGGATGATAGGGGAAATGCTCAGTGAGCTTCGCGGTAAGTTAAACAGGGAAAAGAGTAACGTTAATGATGCTCCTATCCTGGACAGGATTGCCACTTCATCGCTAATTACAACTAAAAGTTCTCATGATTCCCCATCCTTCCAATCTAAGGGTGATATCCAGCAAGTTATGAAGGACATAGATGAATTCGAGGGCCTTTTTTTCTGCCCGAATTGCAGGAAATATGTCTCTACTGAATTCGGGGATAAAGCGGGCAAGAAGGTGAAGTGCAGATGTGGAAAGAAAGAAGTTCATTGGCAGTTTGCCTGAATAATATTTTTGGCTGTTGCTTTTGTACTGTGAACAGTAAGAATCGGTGATAAATATGGTTGCACAGCCGGCCCTCAACAATCAACGAGGCTTTATTAAAACGAAATGTGAGAATAGGGTTGCATGTTCGATTGTGTTATTTTCTGTCAGCAATTATCTTATTATGAGTAGATAGTGCAGATGCGACACTGAAACAATCGAACAAGAAAGGAGAGGCGATATGGCACTGAACTTAGTGAATTTGGATGATAAGACGAGGCCGTTAATGATCAAGGAGATCGATCGTGACATCACACCGGGAAAGCTGTATATTAGTCCAAGATTGAATAGCTCCGGCGTTACCCAATATCCTATACTATTGAAAGAGGCAGCGGAGAAGCACAACGATTCTTGGCTCGCTCAGGAGATTCGAGCCAGAAGTTTGATGAAGACCGAAGAAGCGCGAGGAACCCCCTCCGGCAAAACAACGACAGCAAAGGTCCCTGTTACGGCACCGGATACCCTTGCAGAAGGTGAGTTCAACAGATTCTATTGCCGGGGTGTCTGCCTCAGGGCCGTGTCCGAAGGCAAAACTCAGGTTCGCGTCTATCGGGCAAAGCACGTTGATAACCCAAGACCAGAGTCTGAAGCCAAGATAGGGGTTTTGGTTAATGCACAGAAACTGCTGAACGACCTCAGGACAAATCCTGGGGTAGAGCCGGCGCTCGGTATTCCTCCCGGCCCTAACTCTGGTCTGAGTGTTCAGCTTCCTTGAGAAATTGCAACCAACAGAAAGAATAGGAATTGAGATTGTTTCTTCAATTGTCAAGGGCCCTTTATAAAGTAATCAAAACTCCAAAGCACTGATCAGGGAAAATTCAATAATTATGCCGACATTGGACTGGATTGGGAAAAAAGCAGTTATTAACCATCATAACGAAGTGCCGTTTCATCTCCTGAAGGATGCGGTGGATTTGTCAGTGGGCGAGGTAGGGAGTGGTAATCTCCTTGTGGAGGGCGACAACCTCGTTGCGCTGAAAGCCTTACTTCCATATTACGCCGGGCAGGTGAAATGTATTTACATCGATCCACCTTACAATACTGGCAATGAAGGTTGGATTTACAACGACAATGTGAACAGCCCGGAAATCCGGAAGTGGCTTGGCAAAGCGGTCGGCGGAGAAATAGAAGACCTATCCCGCCACGACAAATGGCTCTGCATGATGTATCCTCGTTTGTGTCTCCTCCGTGAACTCTTGAGCAATGAAGGTGCAATTATCGTAAGCATAGACAGTAACGAAATATCATTTCTTCGACTACTTATGGATGAAATCTTTAGTCCTTCATGTTTTGTGGCAGAATTAATTTGGAAAAGCCGTCAACATCTTGATAGCCGTTCAAAAAATGGTATCTCATTAGATCATGAATATTTGTTAGTTTATGAAAAAAGGAAAGGAAATGTTTCATTTCGAGGAAAAGAACGTGACACAACCAAATACAAAAATCCTGACAATGATCCTCGGGGTCCTTGGATGAGCCGAAGCATTTTGGGCCTAGCAACAGCGGCTCAGCGCCCCAATCTTCATTACGAGCTAATTGACCCTCGAACTGGTCACGTCTATCCGTGCTCCTCTGCTACAGGTTGGCGTTATTCCAAGGAAACGATGAACGAATTAATAAGCGAGGGGAGGATACTATTCCCCAAAAAGCCATCAGGCAGACCGAGGGAAAAAGTCTTTGAAGGCAACCTTCAAAAATCGCATACAGGATTTCCCAGTATCATTGACGGAATTTTCACTGATGAAGGTACATATGCAATGCGAGAGATTCTAGGCTCTCAAATATTTTCATTCCCCAAACCACCAAGGCTCGTTGAAACATTGGTTGAGCAGGTTGCAACCGAAAAGGATTCCATTGTCCTCGACTCTTTCGCAGGTTCCGGTACGACCGGTCACGCTGTCCTGCAGTTGAACAAACAAGACGGTGGCAACAGGCGTTTTATTCTCGTAGAAATGGATTCAAACATATGCCGCAATGTGACCGCAGAACGTTTGCGGCGGGTCTGCCAAGGCTATGAAAGGCCGGATGGGATAAAGGTTGAAGGTCTAGGTGGAGGTGTTCGATTTTGCAGGCTGGGGACGGCTTGTTTTGATGAGTACGGGAGAATTAATGCTGAAGTGTCTTTTTCTGACTTAGCCCGCCACATATTTTTTACAGAAACAGGTGAACCAATTCCGAAACAGGCGAAAGATAGTAATCCCTTAATCGGCATTTACAAAGGCACTGCGGTTTATCTGCTTTACAACGGAATATTAAAAGATAAGCAACCCAATGGCGGTAACGTGTTGACACAGGCAGCTCTCAACATATTGCCAAAGCACGACGGACCCAAAGTAATTTACGGGACGGCATGTCGGTTCAGTCCTGCACGGCTTAAGCGGGAAAACATCGTTTTCAAGCAGATTCCTTACGAAATTAGGGTACGTTGATGCTGCAACTAAAAAACTATCAGGAAAAAGCGATTGAGACTCTGCGGCGATACCTAAGGGCTTGCGCTAACCTTCAGGATGCCTCAATGGCTTTCTACAAGGTGACTGAAGAGCTTTGGGAGCAAGGGCTTCCTTATCGTGCTATCAAAGAACCATCCGAATTAGCCGACATTCCTTATGTTTGTTTGCGATTGCCGACCGGAGGTGGAAAAACGTTGTTGGGGTGTCACTCGATAGCGGTGGCTAACAAAGAATACCTGAAGCGGGAAAATTCGCTTGTGCTCTGGCTGGTGCCGTCTAATGCTATTAAAGACCAGACGCTGAATGCACTGCGGGACCGCGAGCACGCCTACCGTCAGGCGCTGGATAGTACACTGGGCCAGGTGACAGTCATTGATTTGAGTGAGGCGCTTTACCTACAACAGGGCGCCTTGATGGGCTCGACGGTAATCATTGTAGCAACGCTGCAGGCTTTCCGTGTGGAGGACAAAGACGGCAGAAAAGTCTATGAGAGCGCTGGTGCTCTGCAACATCATTTTCAAAATCTTCCTGGAGAAATCCTCGATAAACTTGATCGCGATGAAAACGGTCTTGTACCGTACTCGTTGGCAAATGTCATGCGGATTCGCCGCCCGTTAGTTATCGTGGACGAGGCTCACAATGCGCGGACTGAACTTTCTTTCGACACTCTGGCGCGATTCCGGCCGTCGGCCATTATCGAATTCACTGCCACACCGGACAGTAGTAGAAACCCGAGCAACGTTTTACACAGTGTTTCGGCGGCGGAATTGAAGGCGGAAAGCATGATTAAACTTCCGATCCGTCTCGAGACTCATACTAATTGGCAGGCACTCTTGAGTGATGCGATTGCACAAAGAGTTGATCTTGAAGAAAAGGCAGGAATTGATAGACGAAAGACCGATGATTACATCCGGCCGATTATGCTGATCCAGGCACAACCGCGTCGCCATGGGCGCGAGACCCTAACGGTGGAGGTTATTGAAAAAGCTTTGATTGAGGATCACCACATCCCTGAGAATCAGATCGCAAGAGCGACGGGTGAAGACAGAGAGCTTGAGGGTGTAGATTTGTGGGATGAAAAGTGCGAAATCCGCTATGTGATAACCGTTCAGGCACTGCGTGAGGGATGGGATTGTCCATTCGCTTATGTACTCTGCTCCGTGGCTGAACAGCGTTCTATCGGTGCGGTAGAGCAAATCCTTGGACGAGTCTTGCGTTTACCGTATTGTAAGCCTAAACAAACTGAAGATCTCAACCGTGCTTATGCATTCGTGGCTTCACCAAATTTCGCGGAAGCGGCACAAAATCTTGTTGATGCGCTCGTTGAGATCGGTTTTAACAAACAGGAAGCAAAGGATTTCATTAAACCCATTAAAGTAGAGCAAGGAATCCTTGGGTTTGGCCTTTTTTCCCGCACTCCGCCTCCGAAAACAATTATCTTGCCTGAAGTTCCCAACCCAGAACTCCTTTCTCCGGAGCTTAGAGAGAAGATTGAAATTGACAAAGAGAACAAAAGCATCACTTTGAAAGGCGTCCTCTATCCTGAAGAGGAAACCGAAGTGACGAATCTTTTGGTAGCTCGGGATGTCAAAGATATCTGGATAACTGAAGTTAGGCGATACAATACTGAAGTGGCAGAGGTATTTAGAAGTCCCTCCGAACGTGGGTTGCCCTTTCAGATTCCTGTCTTGTGTATTAAACGGGTGGAGCAGCTGGAATTTTTTGAAGAAGATCACCTCCTTGAAAAAGGATGGGATTTAAAAGGATTTGACACTGAGTTGACACCCCAGGAATTCAGTGCCTTGAGTGCTGAAGGTGGGCAATTTGGCGAAATTGATGTAGGGGTGGAAGGTAAAATAAAAAGCAAATTTATCCCTGATTTGAACCGCCAGTTGCAACTTATTGAAGCCGTAGAAAACTGGACAGATGCCCAACTGATTCACTGGCTGGACCGAAATTTATTTTTCATAGAGCTCTCATCACAGGAGAAGGAAATCTTCCTCGCCGAAATGATAAGCGACTTGTTGGATTACCGAGGTATGAATTTGGGCCAACTTGTGCGGAAGAAATTTGAATTACGAAAGATTGCTGAACAGAAAATCAAGGCCTATCGGCATGAAGCACGAAACAAAATATATCAGGAATTGCTTTTCGGTGAAAATGCAGATCAGGTTGTTGTTTGGCCGGAGAAATGTTTCATCTTTCATCCTGCCCAATATCCCATGAGATTCCCCTGCTCAGCTTCAGACTCTTTTACCAAACATTATTATCCTAAAGTAGGTGAACTTGAGAGCGAAGGAGAAGAATTCCTATGTGCTCAGTTCATTGATCAGATGGAGGAGATCGAATTTTGGGTCCGTAACCTCGAACGACAGGAAAGGTTCTCATTCTGGCTTCAGACTCCCACCGACAAATTTTATCCTGACTTTGTCAGCAAACTGAAAGATGGGCGTTATCTGGTAGTTGAATATAAAGGCGCTGATCGATGGAGCAACGATGATTCCAAAGAAAAGCGTCGTCTGGGTGAACTGTGGGCACTCAAGAGTGATGGGCGATGTCTGTTTGTTATGCCGAAAGGAAAAGATTGGGAAGCCATAAAGGCAGTAGTAAGATCCTAATCCTTGAATTAAAAAATAAAATGACGGAAGCTTTTCATTTTTTATCTCGATTAGCCCGCTGAGGATAACGAATACAAAGAATAGCGTTTGCCCTATTAGTAGAAAAATAAACAGTTGGGGGGAGGATCCTATATCAGACATTAAATTTTGTGGGAGGATGAATGATTAAACTTAGCGCATCTGATTTCTATGACCTTTTTCGACCAACAAAGTGTCCTAGTCGCGTCTATTTAAGATATAAAGGAGAACCGGAAGCTCCTCCCGGTCCGTACGATGAAGTTACTCGAAAGTTGGGCCAGAGGCACGAAGAAGCACATCTGCAGAAGTTTGCTAAATTCGTAGATATCAGCACTGGTGCGATTGAGAACCGCGAGATCCGAACTAGGGAAGAGGTCGAGAAGAAATCCCCCGTGTTGTATCACCCATTGCTTCGGACCAAGCACCGTTTAGGTTCAAAGGAAGTCGAAATTATTGGTGAACCAGATTTCATGATATTTGATGAAAACGGATACGTCATCCGGGATTCGAAAATTTCCAGAAACATTACGGAGAAGGATCACCCGGAAATCCTACGACAATTGGAAATTTACGGTTGGCTATATCACCAGATGTTCAGAATTCCTCCTGTTCGATTAGAAGTCCACAGTGGCAAAGATGAAATTGTGCCAATTACCTACGATAACGGAGCCATTGCTTTGGGTGTTCTTCATGAGCTGTTGAAGATAAAAGAATTAGCCGCTGAAGCATATAACCCTGTTGGATGGACTAAGTGTGGGGGATGTATATTCAACTATCGCTGTTGGACTGCAGCAGAAAGGGAACTTGATGTTGCCTTATTGCCAGGTGTAGATCAAGGGCTTGCAATTGCTCTCCATCAAGAGGGCACAAAAAATGTTCATGATCTTCTTGCGGTATTTAACGAAAGAAGTCTTGCGGAGTTTAAAAGGCCCTGGGGAGATAAGACCCAGCGTGTGGGGAAAAAAGCTGAATCTGTAATGCGATTAGCTCATTGTTTCGCGAATGGCAAGGAAATTCTTTTGCAGCCACCAGATATTCCCGGCTTTCCTAACTATGTTATGTTTGACCTGGAAGGTATGCCTCCGCACCTGGATGAATTGGACAAGATTTACCTCTGGGGCCTTCAGGTTTATGGGGAAGAAAAAGGGCGATATACTCCTGCAGTCGCGGGATTTGGAGAAAAAGGCGACGAGGAGGGCTGGAATATCTTTTTGAAAAACGCCGAAGTTATCCTCAAACACTATCCGGATATACGTTTTATTCATTGGCACCATTATGAACGTGTCCGGATTGATATGTATGTAGAAAGATATGGTGATCCTAAAGGTGTTGCCGCACACGTCAGAAAGAATTTACTCGACCTGTTGCCAATATGTCAGAACAGCATAGCTTTGCCTCTGCCAAGTTATAGCCTCAAGGTTGTGGAGAAGTACGCGGGATTTCAAAGAACTCAAGATGAATATGGAGGCGATTGGGCCATGGCTAAATATATCGAGGCGACTGAGTTGGAAGACGCTGAGGCAAGAGACGAGGTGATGGATGAGATTCTAAAGTACAATGAAGAAGATCTGGCAGCAACCTGGCATGTCCTTCAGTGGCTCAAATCAAAAAGAAAGTAGAGCAGGTCTCTAATGCTTTGGCATTTTAAGAATATATTCAGTTCTCTTGGCAGAATTTGGTGGAAAAGGTGAACGCTAAGAAAATAGACTCAGCCCAATTACAAATTTGAATTTTGTCCTGTGTCAAGGGCTGACCACAGAACCATTTGCTAAAAAAATTCGATACGATGCTGATAAGATAGCGGATAACTTTACTTGTCGAGTTCAACCCCCAGTCGTGATTCGAACGACTGAATTGATCTGTCCCACTTGCGGGAGGAGTGGTTTATTAAAATAGTCAAGGAGGCGGAATTGAACCGCATGAAATAGACGTAATTGGGGGTAGAAAACTATTAAAAATTAGAGAAGAGTTCATATTTTGAGATTTGAGTAATATTTGGACATAACCAGCCAATCGAGCAGACAGCCAAATAAAGGAGAATAGTTTCCTTTCACATAAGAACAAAGTAAGGCAGAATTATGAGTATTTGGATTTTTGGAAAAAGTAAAATTTCCAGTAGAGATGTGAGCAAGGCAGAGTGGCCGTCTCTTCTTTTGGAACTTACACAAAGCCTGCGGTATGTAAGGGAAAATTGGATTGAGGGATGTATGAAAATTCTTCCTGAACGTCCTTCTGGTCTAAAACCTGATAATTTTGACTGCATTGTTAGAAACTTCCAGTTGTGGGCAGTGTCAAGTGTGTTTGAACGAAAAAAGTATATCCCCCTCCCTAAAGGTAGAGAATTTTTGGGATATCTTTTCGCTCAAGTAGGGGCTACTTTACTCGTTCAAGCATACAATGACGCTTGCAGACAACCGGAACGATGGTTTCCCGAACCTTTTGCAAGTTTTGTTGAGGACATAATTCAACTATCTCCTAAATATAAGGATGCTGAGATAATGATGGCATTGGCCTTGTTTGTGCCGAGGTTGGTTGAAGCCACTGATCTTGCAGTGGCTATTTGTTTTAAGGATGAACAACAAATTGAACAAAGTAAGAGGAAGTTGAATCAGCTTGCAAAGGAAAGATAATGAACAAGTAAATATTCTAAGAGGTGACAGTGGGGTTATCAATGTAGAGAAATTGTTGGGGACGGGTTCACATTATTAAGACCTAGGAAATATTTAATGACAAAGAAACAGGCTGTTGAAAAACTCTCCTGATGAAATAGTTGTGTTAAATGGTGCCTGGTCTTGAAAATTGACAGAAGATTTTATTGAAGTGCGGAGCGGATGTAGGGTCGGGCGTCAATGTTAGCGAAATTTGGTGGAAAAGGTGAGTGTTAAGAAGATAGACTTAACCCCCACTAGTAAAAGTCGGAGATAAA
>Ga0315282_10014705_pt1 | contig 11618 bp, 5 predicted proteins | sample YL17G07_20_MG_FD_203693 | JGI IMG/M metagenome (GOLD analysis project Ga0315282, IMG submission 203693) | Sediment microbial communities from Yellowstone Lake, YNP, Wyoming, USA - YL17G07_20 | ecosystem: Environmental > Aquatic > Freshwater > Lake > Sediment | place: USA: Wyoming | collected...
GACCCCGATGGTGCCCGACTTCATGTAATTGAGCACCCGGTCGTGGAATTGGGGAATAATGGCGTCGCCTTTGAGACCAATTGCGGTAACCACGGCCGGTTCGAGAGCGACCGACCCGGCGGCCGGAGTCGTGGGGGCAAACGTCGCAATCGGCGGTTGCACAAAGTGCGTGTTAAGGAAGCGCGAGTTGTCGGGATTGTGCTTGATGTCGAACGCCAGCTGCTGATCCACGGCCGCCAATTCGGCCATCGTTCCGCTCTTGGCCACCAGTGTCGAGCGATTAACCAGTCGCGCCTTGCCCTTGCTGGCCAGGAAGTCCACGTAGGCCGAGGTGGCGACGGCGTGGAGGTTGACCCAGCGGAAGTGCCCGATGAACGAGGGTCCGCCGGCCACGACGCCCTCGAACAGGTCGGCTCCCGGGCCGTTTTTCCAGGCCACGAAGTCCAGTCCCAGCTTCAGGTCATTCTTGACGTTGACCTCATAGATGGCCACGTCCAGTTTGATCTGGCTGGGCGGGATGTCGCACATCTGGCAGCCGTAGGGGAACAGGCCCTTGACCACCGCCGGCTCACCGGTGAACTGGATGGCGTTCCCGGTGTCGTCCACCACAAACGTTTCCATGGGGCTGCGGAAGAACTGGAGGAGGTTGAGCAGCGGACCGGCGTCGCGGAATTTGGGCCGATAGTAGGCGCGGACTCGCCCGTCGGCGTTTTCCTCAACCCATTTTTCGTCCAGCGCGCGAAGCGACTGAACCACAAAGGGCAGCTGAAACTTCGGGCAGACCACCTGGAGGAAGTTCTCCTTGGTCTCGAAGTCTTGCAGCACGTCCGCGAAGCCGCCCTCCTTGCCGCACACGTTGCGGAACACCTCCCGCATTTCGCGCGGATTGACGTTCTTCAGTGGAACCAGCGCCGTTACAAAGTCATTCAGCAGACGCTTCTGGTTGACGCGCAGAACTTTGACGTCGCCCGACTGGGGCGTGATGTTGATCTGGTCGTCCTGGTTGATGTAGTCGTCAATCCGGCTGTTGGTCTGGTCGGTGATCGCCGACCGCGAGAACTGGGGTTGGCTGAGGTTGGTCCGGACGTCAACGGGGCTGGGCGAGCCCAGACCGGGAGGTCCGTCCACGCCGTAGTCGCGCGTGATCTCCCGAACGTAAATACCCAGCTGCGGATCGAACTGGAACGCCCGGTCCTGCTGGCGGGGTGCTCGGCGGGCCGCCGGTTGGCTGAAGGCGAGGTTCGCGACCACCAGCAGCGCCACCGCGGTGAGGGATACGATTGTTCTTTTCATGTTCGTTTCTCCTTTTCTGCGCTCTGGTTTTATTCGCCGCGATCAAATCCCCGCTGGTCGAACCCATAGGGTGTCGCCGACATGGGGATCGGTGTCTGGCCGGTGGCCTTGGCCATGGCGGCCTCGTCGGCGGGCTGGACGGGACTCTTGAAGTCCTTGACCGTGGGTTTGACGACGCAGACCACCATCGTCTTTTCGGCCGACATGATTTCGCCGCCAAAGACATACCCCAGCACCGGTATAGAGCCCAGGATCGGGACCTTGCGCGTGGTCTTGACCTTGCGATCGCGCATCAGCCCGCCGATGACCAGCTCCTCGCCGCTGGGGACGTTGGCGTGGCTGACAAACTGCCGCGAGCTGAGAACCGGCTCCCCGTTCGAGTCATAGCCGACCAGCGTGACCACCTGGGCCAGGATGTCCAAATCCACCAGCTCCAGGCTGATGACCGGCTTCAGATCGAGAAAAACGCCGGTGCGCACCGGTTCAATGGCCAGCTGCGGTGGCGAGGTCTGCAAAACGCCCAGCGTCCGGGCCGCCGCTGCAATCGCGCCGTTGGCCAGCGGGACCACGAGCTCAGGCGCTGCGCGCGGGGTCGTATCGCCGGTCACCTTGCGGTCGAGCACGTTGTTCTGGGTCACGCGATAGAACAGCACACTCTCGCCCGTGGACACCTGGGCGGTTTTGTTGTTCATTGCCGCCACTCGGGTCGCCGTCAGGACTTGGGCCTTGCCGCGCTCGACCAGAAAGTCAAAGTAGGCCGACGGGTAGTCCAGGAAGAAACCCTGGCCCTTCGACGACGCGCCGTGGTGGCCGCCCGGGAAGCCGGGGGTCTCATGGATGCCCAGCCACTGATACCGCACGCCGGCGCCCGCCAACGCGCGTCCCGGCCCGTTCTTCCAGGCGTGGAAGTCAAATCCGAACGTCCCGTCGTTGTTGAGCTTCACGTCGTAGATCGTCACCTCGATCAGGGCCTGGGGCGAGGGGACGTCGGCCGCGCCCAACGCCTCATTGGCGGCGTCGCAGCCACTCGGTGCACCGACCAACAAGACCGAGTTTGTCTCGGCATCGGGGAAAAGAATATCCTGGCTGCCCGCGTAATAGCCTCCCAGCAAGGCGAGCACGGGCGCAGTTCGGTTCTTCGCCCGGTACAACAACCACTTCGTACCGGGCAGGCTGGTGATCTTGGGCCGGTCGAGCTTGGCGATCAAATCGTCGAAGTAGGGGATTTGGTATTCCGGACACGAGACCAGGAGTTTCCCCTTGTTTCCGTCGGGATGAACGAACGTGTAAATCATCCCCTGTTCGGCATCGGCGAGCAACTCGGGGAAGTTGATGATCTCATACGGATTGCAGTTCCTGATATCATACACTTTGCAGACGTACTGGTTGATCTGGGACTTGTTGCTCGTGCGCAACACCTTCACGACGTTGGTCTGCATTTCGTCGGGTGGCGGCGTGGTCAGCTCCGATCCCGGCGGTGGGATCAGCTGTGTCCTCTGACTGGACCGCGGCTTCGCCGGCCGCGACGTGCCCGGTTGGGCCGCCATCGCCGACGATACCGCGATCGCCAGAGCCGCGAGTAATGCCAAGTGCTTTGGAACCATCGTACTCTCTCCTTCCTATCGGATAGTGGCCATGAAAGCCGAACCCACTGTGACCCTGCCGGCCCTCCCTCCGGGCAGTGTCCCCCTCTGTGTCCCGCTCCCTGTGCCTCTTCGGCAGCCGGGCAACCAACCACCTCCTTCCTGTCGTGGACCGTTCGATGGAATGCCGGCGGCCTCGCCGGTGGCAACAAGAGGTGAGAGGCCAGAAGTCAGAGGCCGGAAGAGACCATAGAGCATCTTCGATTTTCTCGCCTCTAACCTCTCGCCTCTCACCTCTGTTTCGAGGCCGTCGGCGTTCCATCGTTCGGCCGTTTGAGGCGCATTAACGCAACTCGATCCAAACTGTTCAAACGAAACGGCAGGCAGTGAGAAAACGAAACGTCATCGTTCCGGCGATGGTGCAAACTGAGTCCTCTGGTTCACAAGTTCAATGGCGTATTGTCTTTGACAGAGGGAGTTGCGAAAAGCGATGTTCCGGGTTGGCTGGCGTGCGGATCGCTCACTGCAAAGCGGCATCGGTTTGATTCCTGCACGATTCACAGGCTGACAGCCTGCGCCCCTGCGCTTTTCGCAACTCCCTCCTTTGACACGATAACAGGATGGACGGGACTCGTGTTTCCTATTTCATCGTTCATCCTTCGCTTCTCACTTCTCATTTGCCTCGTGCTCGATGTCCTCGAGCTTGCCCGCGAAATACGCGTCGTAGGCGCCCATGTCGAAAAAGCCGTGGCCGCTGAGCTCGAACACGATTGTCTCGGCCTTTTTCTCGCGCTTGCAACGGAGCGCCTCGTCGCGCGCCACCAGGACGGCGTGGCCCGATTCGGGCGCCGGAACAATCCCCTCGGTTCGCGCAAATTCCACCGACGCCGCAAAAACGTCGTTCTGATAACAGGCCACCGGCTCGACGATCTTGTCGGCCACCAGCCGGCTGATGATCGGCGCCATGCCGTGATAGCGCAGCCCGCCCGCGTGGATGCCCGGCGGAATGAAATCGTGCCCCAGCGTGTACATCTTGAGCAGCGGCGTCATGCCCACCGTGTCGCCAAAGTCGTAGTCGAATTTCCCGCGCGTCATGCTGGGGCAAGCCTTTGGCTCGGCGCCCATGAAACGAATGGGTTTTCCTTCGAGCCGATCGGTCAGAAACGGCAGGATCAGTCCGCCGAAGTTGCTCCCGCCGCCGCAACAACCGATGAGGATGTCTGGCTCCGTTCCGGCCCGGGCGAGCTGCTTTTTGGTCTCGAGGCCGACGATCGTCTGGTGGAGCAGCACGTGGTTCAGCACGCTTCCCAGCGAGTAGTTGCAGTCCTTGTTGCCGGCGGCGTCCTCGACCGCTTCGCTGATGGCGATCCCCAGGCTGCCCAGACACTCGGGGTCCTTGGCCAGGATCGAGCGGCCTGCGTTGGTTTTGTCGGTCGGGCTGGGGTAAACCTCCGCTCCCCACACATGCATGAGCGAACGCCGGTAAGGCTTCTGCTCATAGCTGACCTTGACCATATAGATGGTGCACTGAAGGCCGAACTTGCAGCAGCCAAACGCCAGAGCACTGCCCCACTGCCCCGCACCGGTTTCGGTGGCGATCCGTTTGACGCCCGCCTTCTTGTTGTAGTAGGCCTGCGCGACGGCGGTGTTGGGCTTGTGGCTTCCGGCGGGCGAGGTGCCTTCGTATTTGTAAAAAATACGCGCGGGCGTTTCGATCGCCGCTTCCCACCGCGTGGCGCGAATCAACGGCGTGGGGCGCCAGATCGCGAGAATGTCCAGCACCGGGTCGGGGATCTGAATCCAGCGCTGACCGCTCATCTCCTGCTCGATCAGCGACATGGGGAAGATGGGCGTGAGCGCGTCGGGCCCCACCGGCTGGCGCGTGGCCGGGTTGAGCGGCGGATCGAGCGGCGTGGGAAGATCGGGCACGACGTTGTACCAGGAGGTCGGCATCTCGGCCGCGGGCAGAAGAATGGTGTCGGACGTTTTGGCCATGGCGATCATCCTTTCTCGACAGGATTATATACAATGCGCTGGGCCTTTCGACCAGCCAGCGTCTCTGGGAAAGCCTTCACAATCCCCTTTTGTTGCGTCAACTCATTAGGAAACGTCACACGACACTACACCACGTGGACGGAATGCAAATTGCGCAGCGAGGGACAAGTTGTCAAAAGGAAATTTGCGAAAAATTGCCATAAGAGACCAACCGCGGAGCGACTTGACATTGTCACTGCAAACAGCGTAAGCCGACTCGTGGCCAATCCGGATTCATGATCGAGTCGCTGATCGGGTTCGGCGGGGAGGTTGCTTCAATGGAAGAAAGCCGGCGGCTACAATTCCCGGTGAGAAATGCGTTTTAGAGTACCGGCGAGGCCGCCGGCGTTCCATCAAATCTTTCGGTTCTGCGTCGGCTCGGTCCCCTGCGGTTACAGACCGTTTGAAAGGCATTGGTACCAATCCCCACGCCGAATGGCCTGCGATTATTTTGCCCCGGTCTTGCCTTCGCCCCGCTTTTTCTTCCCGCCGGCTTTCTTCCCGCCGCCGGCCTTTTTCGGGGGCGCGGGACGCTCGCCGGGCGGTTTCAGCAGCGGGTCGTCCACCTTTTTCTGCCACTTAAGGAGTTCCTCGCGAAGCCGCGCCAGCTCGCTCGCGTATTTCGGATCAGCCGAAAGATCGTTCAGCTCCCAGGAATCGCTGACGATGTCGAACAACTGGGTCTTGCGCGTTCCTTTTCCATCCGTGCCGACATAATACTCGATCAACTTGTAGCGGTCGTCGCGCACCATCCGCTGATAGTCGCGATAGAGGCCGAACACATTGTCCCAGGTTTTCGCCGCTTCGCCCTTGATCAACGGCACCAGACTCTTGCTTTCGACCGCATCAGGCATTCGCGTGCCGGTCAGATCGCAGAGCGTCGGATAGAGATCGAACTGATAACATAGCGCATCGCACGTTCTTGCTTTCGGAATGCCCGGACCGCAAATGACCATCGGCACACGCGCGCTGTGCTCGTACACGCTTTGCTTGCCGAACAAGCCGTGCTGGCCGAGCGCAAGCCCATTGTCACCCGTGAAGATCACAATCGTGTTTTCGGCGTAAGGGCTTTCCCTGAGCGCCGCCAGCACCCGCCCCATCTGTTCATCGAGGTGCGTGATCATCGCGTAGTAGTCGGAGATGTGTTGGCGCACGACCTCCGGCGTCCGTGGCCACGGTGCCAGGGCCTCGTCGCGCAGCTTGAGGTCGCCGTTGTCGAACGGATGCTCGGGCATGAAGTTCTTGGGCAGCGAAATCTTGTCCGGCGGGTACCTGTCCTTGTACTTTTGCGGCGCCATCCGCGGATCGTGTGGCGCCGTGTAGGCCACGTACAGAAGGAAGGGCTTGTCCTCCTTGTATTCGCGGAGAAACGCGATCGCCGTGTCGCTGAAGAGCTCGCTCGAAAACTTCTCGCCAGTGCGAATGTTCTCTTTCGGATACTTGCCGGTCGGGTCGAACGGCTGGACCGGCACCTTGAGGTGGTTGGACATTCCGCCGAAGAAAATGTTATCGCCGGCCGAAAACGCCTTGCCATAAGCGGGCGGGCCGTTGTGCCACTTCCCCGTGCCGAACGTCGTATAACCCGCCTTTCGCAACACAGCGGGAAACAGCGTGTGGTCCACGACCGGCTCGGCGCGATACATGGTTCGGCCGGTCATCAGCATGGCCCGGCTGGCCACGCAGATCGCCCCCTGCGTGCCGCCCATGATGAAAGTGTGAGTAAAAGCCACGCCGTTTTGGACGAGCGAATCCATCGTGGGCGTTATGATCTCGTCGCAGCCCAGCGCGTGAATCGTGTTGAAGCGCTGATCGTCGGAATAAAGGAACAAGATGTTGGGCCGCTTGCCCGCCGTCCGCGCCGAGGGATTTGCCGCCCCTCCGGCGAATCCCGGCATCGCCGCCACGGCCGCTCCAGCCGCCGCGCGACGCAAGAACTCACGCCGACTCAGACCGCTCATATTCTCTTCTCCTGCATTCAATTTTTCCTTACGTGTGGAGTGCGTGCAGCTTGCTGCCGCTTTGTTGGGGATAGAAGCGCTGGGATTGCCAAAATCCATTATGGAAAAGCGGCAGCAAGCTGCGCGCACTCCACACAAATGGAAGCAAGAACTTTACGCTTTCGCCCCGGCGAACGCGCGATAACGGCCGTAAGCATCCTGCATGCGCTGATAGGCTTCGGGCGTGCCGTCGTATTCGACGAACGAGCGCACAATCTCGACGATCTCGTCATCCTCGGGCGGCTTGAGACCAAAATCCTTCTCAACGTCCAGGATGGCGGCGGTCAGGCCATACTGCATGGCCAAATGAACATAGGCGCGCAGCACGCCGATCTTGCGGCCGCTGGGAAAATCGCGCGTCAGATTGCTGATCCCCAAAATCGTCCCGACGCCCCGCATTTCCTCGTTCCGCATGATCCGGCGCAGCGCCTCGAAACTACAGTGGCTATAGCCGGGACGGTCAAAGCATGAGAACTCGACCGCCAGCGGCATGACGGTCGTGTCGAAGAAGATCTGCGAGGGGGCGAAGCCGCGCCGGGTCGCTTCGCGGAAAAACCGCAACGCGCTTTCGAGCATCTGCTCGGGCGTCACATACTGGCCCAGCGCCTTGGTCGAAAGCGACGACTCCATCAACATGTAGACGACGTTGATTTTGCCCGCTTCGAGAATGCTCCAGAACCGCTCGAGGTTTTCGGCATTGGCCGAGTTCACCAGCGGCGGCCGCGCGCCGGGCGGGCTGAGGCGATAGTATTCCTCGATCCCCGCGCGCAGGACCGCCGGGTCGGAACTGTCCGCACAGGGCGGCACCCCTTCGCCACGCTCGACGATCAGCCGCACGGCGCCGCGCATCAGGCGGCCAGCGAGTTGCGTATCGCCGCCGCCCGCATCGTCCACGTTGCAGTCGAGATAGTCGGCGCCCTTGAGAATCTGCGACTCGACCGCGGCGCGGAGGAACCGGACTCCCGGATTGTCGGGCGCAAAATCGGCTCCTGCCGCCTTGATCAGATCGAACGCCTTTTTCACCTTCGGGATCGTCGTGTGAATCTGTTCGCCGACCACAACGAGCGGATTGCGCAAGTGGTGATCCATCGTGAGGAAAAAGTTCCGGAACGACGAGGTGTGAAGAAGGTCCGGATTCTTGGGCGGATTGACCAGCCGCCGAAGCGCCTCGAGGTCGCCGCCGAAAAAGCGCGCCGCATCATAGACGTGCCGCGAGGCGCACAGCTTGTTGGTGTCCACGCCGCATCGCCCGTCGGCCGTCGAATCGGCGCACGGCACGTTGGTCAGCCCCTTGGTGCACTCGCCCATCAGGCAAACGAAGAAATTCTCGGGCAGGAAACAGTCGCCGCACGCCTGGCACTTCGCCATCACGTGCTTCATCACCGTTTCCATGAGATAGAACGCACCATAAGGAAAACCCAGGCCTTCGCGCATCCCCGGGATTTGTTCGAGCATCCCGCGCATGGCCTTGTAGCCGAGCGTCGTGGGCTCGAAGAGAAAGTTGTGGGTGCGATTCAACATGCGGCGGCGCAGCTGTGTCGCGGGCCGGCGCAAGGGCGTGGGCTTTCCCTCTTTGCCGTAAAGATAGAACAGCTCGCCGGTTTCGGGCGGAAAGGCGAGGTTGTCATACTTCTCGCGCCACTTGGGACCGATGGCCCGCGCCCGCTCAACGATGTCGGTGGCGAGCGCGAGATCTTCCACATTGCCCAGGTCCACGGCCGCCGCGCCCAGATCGCGCCACATCGCGACCAGCTGCGCGCACCGCTCGATCCACTGGCCGCGCGATTCGCCGGCCACCCGCGTGTACAGGGCCTCGCTGACGAAGCAGCCGGGCAGCTTTTCGTGCCGCATCCGGCGCGCCGCCGGCTCGGTCAGAAAGAAAACGTTTCCGACGACGGGCGCGTCCAGCTTGCGCTCGCGAAGGAAGCGGAAGAAGTCCTCCACTTTTCGCGGATCATAGATGAGATTGCTGATGAGAAATCCCGCCCCGCCACAGCGAACCTTCTTTTCGACCTTGAGCATCTGCTGGACGCACGTGCCTTCCTCATACTTGGCCAGGCCCACCGCCGCGCCGGTGAAAAACGAAGGAGCGGGCGAGTCGGCGCCCGCAGCCAGCCGCGCGTCGGCGTTCATCTTGCGAATCCGCCGCAACAGGTTGAGCGAGTCGAGTTCGAAAACCGACTTGCCGATCAGCGGCTTGTCGCCGGTGACGACGAAACAGTCCTCGATCCCGTGCGAGGCGAGGCCGCGAAGATAGGTCTCGATCTCGGCGCGATTCATTCCCTTGGCGCTGACGTGGGGGACGAACGAGAGGCCGCGCATCCCGCCGCTCGTTAGCACGTGGGCGTAGACGTCGGAGGGCGAGCCGGTCACGGTGCCGCTGGGGTTGTGGGTTACCGTGAGCGCGGCGATTTCGGCGTCGGACCACTTCGGTCGCTTGGCGTCATAGTCGGCGAGGAACTTGAGCAAGCGCTGAGGTTTTTGTCCCGCCGGACAGGTGAATTCCACCACGACCGTCAGCCGGTTGGGATCGAGAAGACTCTGGCGAAATCGGTTCGCAGACATTGCCTTTCCATTCGTCAAATACTTGCCGGCCCCGTGGCGCCTCCCACGCCGCTTATGAGGCCAGAAAATCTTTAGCAGGGTTCCACCAGACCGGTCAAGCCCAACGAGACAGGAGAAAGGCCAAACCTGCCTCGCAGGCTGACAGCCTGCGCCATTTTGACAGCCTTCGCTACTGGTTGATCCTCAACAATTGCTCGTCGGACAGGTCGGCGCATTCGCGGGCGAGCGCGTCAACGGTGTCCGGTTTCACCTTTTCGATCTTCGCGAGGAATGTGTCGCGCGGCGTGAACACGAGCGTCTTGCCGTCGGCGATCCGGCGGATCGTCACACCAACGGCCGAGCGGTCGGCCACCTCGGCCAGGCGAATGTCCAGCCGCCCGATCGTATTGCCGGTTCCGATCACCAGGCCGTCGGCGATGCAGCTGAATGGCGTCCGCAGCGGCGTGTGGCAGGTGATGTCGAGCGTGTGGTCGCCCCACCGTGCGCCGAACAGCCGGAGCGCCGCCTGGCCGATGCGATAGCCGAGGACATTCCACGGCCCCACGTGGCCATGATAGTCGCGCAGGGCTTGCCACCAGTCGTCGGGGGGACGACCAGGGTTCTCCGCCATAGTTACGTTCCTCTTTTCGCGGTGTCGTTGCCTTTCGAAGTGGGATTGACGCTTCTCCAAAGGATCACCGCCGCCAGGAGCAGCGAGATCCCCGCGGCAAGCTCGATCAGCTTGACGACCTTGAGCGTGGCGACAATCCCGCTGATCGGAATCAGGACGATGCCGGTCAGGAAAGCGCCCGCGCAGGCGCCCAGATGGTCGAGACTTTCGAGCGTCCCGCCGGCGCGACCCAGCTCGTGGCCGCAGACAACGGCCAGCCTTCCGACAAGCGGAAAGGGGAGGCCGGTCAACACTCCCGCGAGAATCATCGCCAGGTAAAAGAAGGCGGGATAGCCGAGCAGTCTTGTCTCGATCCACCCCTGCGTTCCTCCCGCCGACACGGATTCGAGCGCGAAGAAAAAAACACCGTACGCGATTGCGGAGCCGCCAATCCAGGCCGACAGCACCGCTTTTTCATCTCGCCCAATGCGATTCCCCGCGAGGCTCCCCACCGTCAGCCCGGCCATGAACAAAGCCACCAGCAGGCCCACGTCGCGATACAGAGAGCCGTGAAGATTCTGGTAGAGCAGAAGCAGAACGATCGAAGAGACCATGCCCGCCGCGCCGGTCAGGAGCAGCACTACGGCAGCGTGCCGGTAGGCCGCCCGGTCGGACGTCATCGGCCACCACGGCCACGTGACGAACCGAAGCAGAATCCAGAAGGCGCAACCGAACACGACCCAGCGCCAGTTGTAGCGCTCGATCGCCGAAAAGAAGCGTTGGGTGTGACTTCCCGAAAAGCGGCTCCACAGGCGAAGATAATAGAGGTAGGTCACGGGTTCGAGATCGGTGTTGAGCCGCACCGTGCCCAGCGCGCGCCGAAACGTTTGGTTGACCAGGCGCAACTGGTCGCTCTCATAGGCGGTATGAAAGTAGAGCGGCGAAAAGTCCGGGTCTTGGACGCCGCGTTGTTCGTAGCGCGCGATGAGGTGAGCGACGTCCGAGGTCAGAAGGTCGTCTTTCGCCGTCGCAAAAAAGAAGGCCTGCGTTCCCGGCGTCGCGAGCACGTGGCCGAACGACTCGACCAGCGCCTCGTAGATCGAGCCGACGTAGTCGAGCAGTTCGCGGTCGAAATAGTTGACGCCCGAGCTGATCGAGGTGACGAACACCCCTGTCGAACCAAGCAGTCGCCGCGCCTGAAGAAAGAAGTCCCAGGTGTAAAAGCGGTTGAGGGCGGCGGTCGAAGGATCGGGCGTGTTGCAGAGAATGGCGTCATAGAGCGGGCCGGAGGCGCGACCGCTCTCGGCCAGACGCCGCGCCACGAAATGCCGCGCGTCCTCGTGAAAAATATGAACGCGCGGGTCGCTCAATGCGCGCCGGTCGCGTTCCTCGAGATAGGGCCGTACCAGCGCCAGCACCTGCGGGTCGGTCTCGACATAGTCAATCTCGAGACCCGGGTAGAGAAGGAGGATGGTGAGCGCCCCACTTTCGCCGCCCCCGATGACCAGCACCCGCCGCGCCCGCTCGCACTGCGACATCATCAGATGAACGCGCTGA
>Ga0315282_10014706_pt1 | contig 11618 bp, 11 predicted proteins | sample YL17G07_20_MG_FD_203693 | JGI IMG/M metagenome (GOLD analysis project Ga0315282, IMG submission 203693) | Sediment microbial communities from Yellowstone Lake, YNP, Wyoming, USA - YL17G07_20 | ecosystem: Environmental > Aquatic > Freshwater > Lake > Sediment | place: USA: Wyoming | collected...
TCACTGCGCATCTTAAAGGCAGGAATTTGTTTTGCTTTAAGCATGCGATAAATAGTTTGTTTATTGACTTTTAAATACTCGGCTGTTTCTTGCAAGGTCATAATATCACTTACCATAATACCTAATCTCCTATATACCATTGGTTATCTATAGATAATTATAGTATATTATAGTATATTTGTCAAGTATTTTAATAGATTTTTAGAAAATATTTTTATGCCTGCTGTTTTGGTTTGATAAACCAGGAATGTTGATATTTTATAGGAATTTTCTCCGCTGGATATTGCTACGGCTGATTAAACCTTTCCCCTGCACCTAAAATCAATTGGGGAAGTTCGGGAGACACCTTACCGTGCCTCCGTGCCTCTTCGGCAGTCTCCTCCTCGGCGACTCAATTCCCCACCCTCCAGACCTGTCCCGATGAACATCGGGAGGCGGACAGGCCCTCCAGAGGCGGGCAGGCAATTCCGCTCCGGCTTCATTATTCTGCCTTTCCCGGCCGTCTCAGTTATGGAATAATTGCCTTAACCCGCGCCAGTATTTTCTCCACAAAACCAAGGTATTCCCGACATTCTTTTTCCGTTACTTCTATACCGCCCTCATATAAATCCAGGTTTCTTTTTGACCGCATCGTATTGCCGATATCATTAATCGTTTCGTCCGATAAGAGTTCGGCTGATTTTTCTATGATTTTAATATGATGCCCGGGGACGCTTTTAACCTTTACCTGATGATAACTTAATAAGGCAATACCGGATTTAATGAGAGCCGTATAGGTATAAGTAAATTTTACTTCCGGTATCTTATCTTTTTGAGCAATCGCCAGGTCTTTAAATGCATTCTTGAGAATATTATCAACCTGTTCCTTCGTAAAACGGAATTTACTGAAATATTTATCTTCAAAATTGGTCATATTAACTTTATCTTGGCCCTTTTAATAATCCCTGAGATAAAAGGGTCTTTGTTTCGGGTTCTTCTTTTGAAATCAACCGGGGACATATTAACGGTGTTTATTTCCCGGTCAATTTCCTTTTGTATCCGGTTTAATTGGCGCTGGAGTTGGGTAATATTATGATTCCCGACGACCAGAAGGTCAATATCGCTATGCACCGCCATTTGGTCGCGGGCATAAGAACCGTAAAGGTAAGCCGTTTTAACGCCGTCGGTCATCTCCAATATCTTCCTGATTTTTTCTTCCACCCCGAATGTTTTGAGGAATATCTTCCTTAACTCCCGGTATAAAGAATACTCTTTATTGAGGGTATATAGTTTCAGGTTGCCTCTGGATTGGCTTTTTAAGATGCCTTCTTTTTCCAATTCTTTCGCCTTTTTGACCAGATTTCTTTTATCCAGGTTAAGTTTGCGGACGAGTTCATTGACATATAAATTTTCTGATGGGTTCAGGAAGAAATAATTAAGGACTTTCTTGGTTATTTCCGAACGCAGGGGAATCATAAATATCTCTTTTTACACCGATGAGTGTAATATCTTACACCCTGAAAGTCAATACTTTGGGGAAGTTCGGGGGACACCCCTCTTCACCCCGATAGACATCGGGGCAAGGAGGCGGGCAAGCCTTACTCAATTCCCCACCCTCCAGACCTGTCCCGATGAACATCGGGACTCCGCTTTGCTTCGCAGGCATAAGTTCTTATATTAAACCTTTCCCCGGCCGTCTCGGTTATGGAATAATTGCCTTAACCCGTGCCAGTATTTTCTCCCCGATTCAGGGGACACCAGACCGAATTGTCCCGGATTTTGCTACCCCTGGATAGGTATAGTAAAATGAAAACCTATGGCAATGTGGTTATGATGCTGAGGACCTTGTCGTTATTCTTGGTGGATAACACCAGGACGGCCATATCGCTCCAGGCTGTGGCGTAGCAATAATTAATCTCAATTCCCGCCTCGCCTATCTTTCTGGCTATCGGCGCCAGCGTTCCCGGTTTATTGCCGATATTTATCAGTAAAACATCCTTTTCGTTTATCTCGTATCCTATTTTTTTTAATCCGGCACCGGCTTTGGCGTTATCAGAAGTGAGCATCCGGAAATATCCCTTGTCTTTTTCTCCCCAGGCGGATAAAGTAATGAAGTTTACCCCGGCGGCGGATACGGCGCCGGTCACTTTTCCCAAAGCGCCTACTTCATTAGGCGTGATTATTAATAGTTCTTTTCTTTTTGTTGCATGTAGCATTGTCCTGCACCTCCTTCCATATATTCTTATGTAATTCCAACCCCGTTTCGTTGCACGACGGGGCTTCTTTCACCGTTTCCGGGTCACCCCAGGAGCCGATTACTTTTTGGGGATAAGCGACATTACCAACCGCGGGCCCTCCCGGGTCAGAGGGGATTCTACCACTCCAACATCCTCTAAATTTTTAATAATATCCTTCATTAACTGGTAACCGATATCCCGGTGGGCCTGTTCTCTACCCCGGAACCGCATCATCACCGTTACCTTATCGCCCCGGGTCAGAAATTCGCGGGCGTGTTTTAGTTTGGTTTCTAAATCGTGCTTTCCGGTGAGCGGCCTTAACCGGATTTCTTTCAGGTGGGCAAAATGCTGTTTGTGTTTGGCCTGTTGTTCCTTCTTGTGTTCCTGATACTTGTATTTTCCGTAATCCATTATCTTGCAGACCGGCGGGGCGGCGGAAGGCGAGATTTCCACCAGGTCAAACCCGCGTTCATAGGCGGTCTTAAGGGCTTCCGGGGTGGGCAGGACTCCAAGGTTGTTGCCGGTTTCATCAATCACCCGGACGGTTCTTATCCGGATACGCTCGTTAATTCTTAGGTTTTGAATACTCTTTTACCTCCTTTCATTTATCCTGTTTTTTATCTGTTTAATAATATCGTCTATTGAACTGGTGCCGAGGTCGCCTTTGGTTCTTTCCCGCACGGCAACGGTTTTAGCGACCGCTTCTTTTTCGCCCACCACCAGGATGAACTGGACTTTCTGGCCGGCGGCTTCGCGAATCCGCTGACTGAGCCGCTCGTTTCTCAAATCTGTCTTAACCCGGATACCTTCTGCCTCCATCATTTTTCTAACCATTTCTGCATACTCGTGCTGGGCTTCTACCACGGGCAAGACAAGTGCCTGAACCGGCGCCAGCCAGAGGGGAAAAGCACCACCATAGTGTTCAATCAGTATTGCGAAGAACCGTTCCAGCGAACCCATCAATGCCCGGTGCAGCATAATCGGCCGTTCCTGCCGGCCTTCCGGTGTCGTATAAACAATATCAAACCGTTCAGGCAGGTTGAAATCTACCTGGACGGTAAAGCACTGGTGGGGGCGGCCGAGCGAGTCCTTAATATCAATGTCCGCCTTGGGACCGTAGAAAACCGCTTCACCTTCGGCTGTTTCATAAGGCAGTCCGGTCTTTTCTATCGCTGATTTCAGCGCTGCGGTTGCCTTATCCCAGTTTTCTATCGTGCCGACATATTTCTCCTTCGGACGGGTGCTTAGCCGCAGTTTAAAATCGCTGAACCCGAATGAGCGGAAGATATGAAGTCCCAAGTTTATCACCCCGATAATTTCTTCCTGTAGTTGGTCCGGCCGGCAAAAGAGATGGGCATCATCCTGGGTAAACCCCCTCACCCGGAAAAGACCTTGAAGCACCCCGCTGCGTTCGTATCTATAAACCGTGCCTAACTCGGCCCAGCGGATAGGCAGGTCGCGGTAACTGCGCACCCGGGTTTTATATACCAGAATATGACCCGGACAGTTCATCGGTCTTAGAATATATTCCTGGCCTTCTATGTCAATCGGCGAATACATATTTTCGCGGTAGAAGTCCCAGTGACCGGAGGTTTTCCACAAGCCGACCCGGGCAATATGGGGCGCATAGATAAACCCATATCCGTTCTTAAGATGTTCTTCCCTCCAAAAGTCTTCTATGATTTTACGGATGATAGCACCCCTGGGATGCCAGAAGACCAAACCCGGTCCGGCCTCTTCGTGCTGAATGCTGAAGAGGTCCAGGTCTTTACCCAGACGACGGTGGTCACGTTGTTTCACTTCCTCCAGGTGGGCCAGATAGGCATCCAATTCCGCCTGGCGGGCGAAGGCGGTGCCGTAGATACGTTGAAGCATCTTGTTCTTTTCGTTCCCGCGCCAGTAGGCACCGGTGGCGGAGAGTAATTTATAAGTCTTGATAAAACCTGTATCCGGGATATGCGGTCCGCGGCAGAGGTCAATAAAATCACCGTGTTTATACAGACTCACGGTCGGGTCGGTTATTTCCTGAAGCAATTCCACCTTATATGATTCACCCCGCTCGGTCATTAACTTAATCGCCTCCTGGCGTTTTAACTCCATCCTTTCAAACGGCTTTTTCTCATTAATAATCCGGGTCATTTCTTTTTCTATCCTGATGAGGTCCTCCGGTGCAAAAGGTTTCTCCACATCAAAATCATAATAGAACCCGTTTTCAATGGCCGGGCCGATGGCTAATTTTACAGAAGGGAAAAGTCTCTTAACTGCATCGGCCATTATATGGGAAGTGCTGTGGCGCAGGATTTCCAGGCCTTCGGGCATCTGGTCGGTAATCGGTTCTGTTGATGTGTCTTTGGGGGAAGGTGTCAGGTCGCCAGCCACTCCGTTAATCCGGAGGGCGATAATTTTACCAGATGGTTGATTGCCTTTACTCACTGGGTCTGCTTCATCCCTTATTATTTGCTTCCTTGTTACCAACTGATAATAAAAACGGTTTCTATTAAGTCAAGATTTATTACTGCTGGTCCGGGCAATTATTTACAGGTCAATTGTTAACGGCATTACCAGATAGGCATAATCACGCCCGGCCTTAAAAACTGCCGGCGAGGTTTTGTCTTTTAGTTCCAGAACCAGAGACTCCTCATCCAGACCCCGCAGGAAATCCAGGAAGAAATCGGGGTTGAAAACGATTTCAAACGGTGCCTGATTGTATTTAATATCCATTTCCACCTGGGCCTCGCCGACTTCCTGTGTCCGTGATAGAACCGTCAGTTTATTATCCTTAAAAATAAGTTTAATCGCCTTGAACTTGTCTGTGGTAACCACGGCGGCACGTCTGACGGCGCTATGCAATTCGGCGGTTTTGAATTCTATCTTTTTGTCACAATCCGCCGGGATAACCTTTTCATAATCCGGATAAGCCCCTTCTATAAGCCGGCAGAAGATTTCTATCTCCGGATGGTCCTCTTTCGCCGGTTTGATATTGGCCTTAATCTGGGATTCCTCTACATTCAGGCTTAACCGCACCTCATCATTTTCTATCAGCCGTGATAAAAGATGCATCCCTTTGGGCGGAATGATTACCCGGTCTTTAATAGCCGGCTGGTCTGATTTTCTTTTTATATAAGCCAGCCGTTTGCCGTCACTACCGACCATCCGGATTTCTTTTTCTTTCACCTCAATAAGCACACCGGTCAGGGCATAACGGGTAATTTCCGGAGATGTGGCAAAGACGGTCTTCTGAATCATCTCCCTCAGCCCTTTGGGATTAAGCGAGAATGCCTTCTTGGTATCAAAGACCGGGAAATCCGGGTAGTCTACCGGGTTTGCACCCACTATTTTATAACGGCTGTTACCCACCACAATCTGGGCGCTGTTATTATCCGATTCTATTTTAATCTTGGCTTCGCTGGTCTCTCTTAAAATAGCCCCCAGCCGCACCGTCGGCAGAACGACTACTCCTGTTTCTTTTACCTCGGCCTTAACCTCGTGTTTTATCCCGACCTCTAAGTCCGTCCCGATTAGTTCGATACTATTTTTGCCGCTGGCGTTAATTTTTGTATTCTGGAGAATAGGCATCGTGCTCCGGGAAGGAATCGCAAACCCGATGAGTGAAAAGGCACTTGACATCTCTGCGCGGTCACAAACTAACTTCATAAACACCTCCTTAATAGAATTATCTAATTAATCTTTATCATATATTACTTATGATACCTGCCTGAATTGTAGATAAATCATTCCGGTTTTGCCTGAACGTCTTGATAATCTTAGAGGTTCTGATTTTATACTTAATGTGAAAACTTCCACAAAATCCTTTGGATAACATGTGAAAAGTCGACCTCCATTACTGACAAATTAACTGGATGGCAAATCAGGCGAAGTTTTCCACAAATAATTAACTATTTACAAACAGATTTTAAACGGTTAGTCAGAACTTCTACAGTTGCCTTAAATTGAGGGTCTTTATGTAACCGCTGCTTAATTTTCTCCACGGCATACATTACGGTCGTGTGGTCTTTCCCTCCGAAAGAGGTGCCGATTTCTTCTAAAGTCATAGAGGTAATCGTCCGCGCCAGATAAATACCTATCTGGCGGGGAATAGAAACCGCCTTTGAGCGTTTTTTGGACTGCAGGATAAAAGGATTAATATTAAAATATTCACTGATTACCTTCTGGATATCGGCAATGGTTATGGGTGAAACCCTGAACTTAATCAAGTCTTTTAACGTCTCTTTGGCCAAATCGACCGTAACGGGTTTCTCGGTAAGTTCAGCATATCCGGCGACTTTAACAAGGGCGCCTTCCAGGTCCCGGATATTTGTGTCAATATTAGAAGCGATAAAGAAAATTACTTCTTCCGGGAAGTTGATACCCATATGTTCCAGTTTATGTTTCAGGATAGCGATGCGGGTTTCCAGGATAGGCGTGGTTAACGACGCTACCATCCCCCACCTGAAACGGGAAACCAGCCGTTCTTCCAGCGAGGGAATTTCGTTCGGCGGTGCATCACTTGACAAGATAATCTGTTTCTGGGCATTATGCAGGGCATTAAAGGTATGGAAGAACTCTTCCTGGCTGCCGGTCTTTGTCCCCACGCCCAGGAAATGAATATCATCAATAATTAAAACATCAACCGAGCGGTATTTGTTTCTGAATGCCTCATAGCCGGCGGATTTTACCGCACCGATATAATTATTAACGAAACTTTCACAGGACAGATAAAAGATATTTAACTGGGGATATTTTTCCAGAATAAGATGACAGATGGCCTGTAGCAGATGGGTCTTGCCGAGGCCGACTGCCCCGTAAATAAAAAGGGGTTGATAGGCCTTGCCCGGTTTCTCGGCCACCGCCAACGCCGCCGCATGCGCCAGCCGGTTACACTCACCCACAATAAAACGGTCAAAGGTGTAATTAGGATTCAAAGGAGAATTCCCTTTTATAGATTCCCCCGCCTTGGCGGGGTCACTACAAGAGACGACGGTTTTTCCCGCGCTCGTTTGTGTTATTTCAGATACCGGATTAACCGTTTCGGTTTTAGCGCTGACCGGTTGCCCTTCCGGAGAAAACAACTTTCCCTGGCCGTTGGATTGGTATTTGAAATGCACGGCCGAGATATTGCCCAAGACCTTTAATAAAGATTCCTCTACCTGCTTCTGATAATTTTTTTGGTACCAGTCCTGATAATACTGGTAGGAAAGCGGGACTTCAATTACCCCCGGCGCGGTCTCGTAAAAATCAATCGTCTTAAACCAGCAACCATATTCCTCGGGTGATACCCGTTCCTTGATTGCTTCTAAAACCTGTGCTTTAGCGGTTTCTTCCAGTTTCTTCATAACCAATCCTAACCTGTCTCGGTTTAGGACAGTTTTATTCTATCAGATATTTTGGAACCGTCAAGAAAATCTTGACAGGGGCAAGTAAAAGTATATATTATGAGATTTTTCGGCAGGAGGTATTGGAATGCCCCCCAAAGAGGTAATGGCCAAGATTAAGTTACAGATACCGGGTGGTCAGGCCACGCCGGCCCCGCCGGTCGGCCCGGCCCTCGGGCAACACGGGGTTAATATCGGCGAATTTATCAGGCGGTTTAACGAGCAGACCAAAAGCGCTCAGGGGATGATTATCCCGGCTATTGTTACGGTTTATAAAGACCGCAGTTTTGAGTTTATCCTGAAGTCGCCCCCGGCCTCAGTCCTCTTAAAACGGGCCGCCGGTATTGCCCAGGGCTCGGCGGAACCGCATAAAGTCAAGGTCGGTAAGGTTACCACAGACCAGGTGCGCGATATCGCCAAGCAGAAAATCAAGGACTTAAACACCAGCGACCTGGGAAAGGCGGTTAAGATTATTGAAGGCACGGCCCGGAATATGGGTATAGAAATTATATGAAAGAACATAGTAAACGGTATACACAGGCAAAAGGAAAGGTAAAAAGCGGCCAACTTTATGAAATAGAAGAGGCCTTAAAACTTCTTAAAGAAATGCCGCCGGCGAAATTTGACCAGACCGTGGATATTACGGTCCGGTTGGGTATTGACCCCAAGAAGACCGACCAGACGGTGCGGGGCGCGGTCAGCCTGCCCAAGGGTATCGGCAAGACGCGCAAGGTTATCGTTTTTGCCGCGGGCGAAGAAGCCCAGGTCGCCCGCAACGCCGGTGCGGACGAGGTCGGCGCAGACGAACTGATTAAGAAAATCAGCGAGGGCTGGACCGATTTTGATGTCGCTATTGCACCTCCTTATATGATGAAAACCGTGAGTAAACTCGGTAAGACCTTGGGTCCCATCGGCAAGATGCCCTCACCTAAAAACGGTACGGTTACCGAAAACATCGCCAATGCGGTCAAGGAATTCAAGGCCGGCAAGGTGGAGTATCGGGCCGATGCGGGTGGCGTGCTCCACGCACCGGTGGGTAAACTTTCTTTTACCGTGCCTGACCTCAAGCAGAATATAGAGGCCTTTCTGGATTATCTGCAGAGCAACCGTCCGTCCTCGGCCAAAGGTAATTTTATCAGAAAGGCCAGTATTTCCGCTACAATGAGTCCGGGTTTTATGCTAAAACTAATTAAATTAGACAAGGCTGTCTCCTGAGGTGTCCTATGCCCAGTAAAGTAAAGAAACAAATTGCGCAGGAATATGAGCGGCAATATACCGCGGTAAAAAACAGTATTTTTCTTGACTATCGCGGTCTTTCCGCCAAACTCGCCACGGAATTTCGTCAGGCCCTTGCGGCCGAAGGGATTAAAATAAAAGTTCTCAGGAACAATCCTGCGCGGGTGGCCCTGAAAAACCTGGGCTGGCCGGAGGCAGACAGGCTGATTGATGGCCCGACCGCCGTTATCTTTGGCCTGCCCGGTTCAAAAGGCGACAATCCCGTTACCCTTTCCAAACAGGTTATTAACTGGCGGGCTAAGGTAATCACACAATCCGCGGGCAAAAAATTACTGGAAATCAAAGGCGGTCGGCTGGACGGTCAGTTAGTATCCCCACCAGGGGTAGTGGAATTCTCACGGCTACCGACCAGGGAGGTATTACTTGCCCAATTAGCCGGTGTCTTTAACGCTCCCCTTACCCGCTTGGCTTATGTCTGTCAGGCCCTCATCCAAAAAACCGCTCTCCTTTTTGACACCCTCGCCCAGACCAAAAAGGAATAAATCTGGGGACATCTTAATTTATTCCCTGATAGACATTGGGATATGCTGTCCCCCGAATTTGACTGAATGAATTATTGCCCCGCATCCATCCCCGAAGGATAGGTGCGAAGATGTCTCTCCTATCACCGCTTCTTTGCCACTTGAATCTCCAGGGCAAGCCATTTTTTCATTTCTTCTGGTTTAGTCGGGTCAGGGATTTCTACCACGATAAAATCAATATACACCAACTTAAAAACCTTACCTGACGCATTGACAAAGGCAAGGTTACCTCAATGCCATTAAGTTACGCCCAAGATGTCACCCTGAACTTGTTTCAGGATTCTGAAACGAGCCCGCTTGTTGCAGGCAGGTTCAGAATGACAAAAAGCGAGGAAAACCTACTCTGTTTCCTTAACTTAATGGCATTGGGGTAACCCTTTTTATTTGTCTTCTAACAGAGTGAGGCTGTCAAATATGTTAGAAATGATGTTCTTGTGTTCGTCCCAGTCGGATTCGGCCGTCCAGATGTTGAAGTAATAGTTTTTTCCGCTTCTGACGAAGAAGCCGGCGGCGTAGTGCGTGTCCGTGTCTTCAGAGGCTCCGCTGTAATCGTAGCGGATGCCGCCGCAGGGCATCGCCTGGCTTTTGCCGATTTTCTTGAAGTCCGTCAATTTATTCTTGGCGTTGTCCAGGAATGAATCCGCATATTTTTTGTTGTCCACTCCGGCCTTGTTGCTGACACCGAGGACGCCCCAGAGGTCATCCCCTTTGTTAAATTCCACAATAGTGCCTTTAAACCCCAGGAGGAAGTCCTCCTCCACCAGGTCCCAGCCCTTGGGTATGGTAAACTGGAAATGATGTTTCTGGCTGGTATAGGTCCGGCCCGGTTCCTGAACAGGCTTTTGGTCCTGCTTAAAACTGATGCTGTTAAACAGGTCATTAATTTCCTTCTCGTACTTTTCCCAGTTGGACTCGGCGGTATAGACGCCGAGCGCATAGAACTTACCGTTATTTATAATAAAGACATTTGCCCAGCGGATTTTGGTGTCATCCTCTTTTTCTCCGCGGCAGTCGCGGCGGATGCCGCCCCAGGACATATTACTGGCGTCAAGGACTTCAAAGTTCTTACAGGTTGTTTTTATCCCTTCCATAAAACTGTCTATACGGGTTTCAATGGTTTCTTTGCCTGCATCAAAGAAACCGCAGAGTCCGCCGATTTCATCTCCTTTATGGAATTCCAGGAAAAGTGTTCCACCTGATTCTAAGGGGGGATTTATCTCTTTTACCGTCCATCCTTCAGGGAGGGTGAGTTTGAAGTTGTGTTCCTTGTTGGTATAAGCCTTGCCCTTTCTCTGGCCAAAGCCCTGATTCTGCCCCTGCTCAAACCCGAGACTGTCAAATACCTTAGAAACGGTATCTTTGTATTCGTCCCAGTCGGATTCAGCGGTCCAGATGCTGAAGTAATAGTTTTTTTCGTTCGTTACAAAAAAGCCGATGGCGTAGTGAATGGCCGTACCCTCAGAGGTTCCGCAGCAATCGTGGCGGATACCGCCGCCGGCCATTTTGCTTTCGCCGAGTTTCTTGAAATCCTCGCTTGATTTTTCCATACCTTTCAGGAATGTCTCGGCATATTCCTTGACATCAATTACGTTTTGGGCTCCACTGATGCCGAGGACCCCCCAGAGTTTGTCCTTTTTATTGAATTCCACGATACTACCGTTAACCCCCAGAGCGAAATCCTTATCCCGCAATGCCCACGCCTTGGGCACGGTAAACCGGAGATGGTGTTCCTGGCTCGTATAAGTCCGGCCTTCATCATCTTCGGCCCGGGATATGATGCCCAGACTGAAACTCAAGACTAACAGGCACACTATCCATTTTAATAAAGCGGGTTTCATATATTTTCTCCTTTACCCCGATTATTCATAAATCTCTGTCCTGACGGACAGAGTGTTAGATTAAGGTGAATCGGGATTGCCCCTCCGTAAGCCTCTCGTCCCGATTTTATCGGGACTGCGAGGCTAACGGTTCATTATTCACCCCGAAGGCTTTCGGGATGAATAATCCGGGTTTATAAGAAATAGTATAAGATGGGGTATTATTAGTCAACAAAATAGTTGATTTTTGAGGATACGCTAACCCTGTGCCGAGGAGATAACGGGTTTATTTACTTCTATGATTAGCAAGATTATTCCCTTGACTATCTTGAGGAGAAGATATATAATTCCGGTAAATTAAGATGATGCTTTGTCCCAAGGATGTTCGGTACGAGG
>Ga0315282_10014708_pt1 | contig 11617 bp, 9 predicted proteins | sample YL17G07_20_MG_FD_203693 | JGI IMG/M metagenome (GOLD analysis project Ga0315282, IMG submission 203693) | Sediment microbial communities from Yellowstone Lake, YNP, Wyoming, USA - YL17G07_20 | ecosystem: Environmental > Aquatic > Freshwater > Lake > Sediment | place: USA: Wyoming | collected...
TACATTTTGATTGCATATTTTTGTTCTCCTTTCGTTTAGAGTTTATTTTTTCTAAGCTATTGATTCTAATACGAAAGGAGAACTTCTTTTATATGCTAAGAGAGGGCAACTGCATTTTTCGGGTCAAACGCCCTCCTCACTATCCCGCCCCATGCGGTATTTGACTACAACTCACCGTGTTCTAAGAAGCTATAATATTCTTTGTGGTTAAAGATGATGTGATCGAGGAGTCTGATGCCGAGGATTTCACCGGCAGCCTTGAGCTGTTTTGTAATTTCAATATCTTCTTTGCTCGGAGTTAAGCCTCCCGAGGGATGATTATGGGCTATGATGATTGCCGAAGCACGGTCGGTTATGGGGTCAGCAAAGACTTCTCTGGGATGAACTTGGGTTTTATTTACTAACCCAACAGATACCACACGGCTTGTGATGACCTCATTCGCCCCGTTTATAGGTATGCAGATAAAATGCTCTTGTTTCCGATCAGAATAATGGCGGATCAATGGCAAAACATCAACAGGGAAGGGAATACGCAGCCCTTCAGGCCGGATGCGACGCCTTGAGAATTCCATCGCAGCCGCAATAAGGGAAGCTTTGGCCAACCCGACCCCTTCTATTTCTTGAAGCTCTTCAAGCCTTAGGTTTCCCTTACTGTTGTCCAAGACCTTTAAAATTCTGTCTGCAACTGTCATAACATCATGGCCTTTTGTCCCGCTACCCAAAAGGATGGCGAGTAATTCAAGGTCAGAGAGCCCCTCAGCACCCTTTTGCATGAGTTTTTCACGTGGTCGATCAAGTTTTGGAATATCGGATATCTTTTTCATTCTGTGTATATCAATTTGTTAATAAAAAATATCGTAAAGGCAAATAGAGAATTCCTTCGCTAAATCGGCATTCGCGACTGCGTGTTATAACTACACCGAAGTCAAGCTTATATTTCTTCATGAAATGCCTTAAGCCGGTTGCTTTGTCATCTGACTTTCTATGTTTTACTTCAATAGGAAGATAACGGTCACCTCCATAGGTAATCACAAAGTCAACTTCGTATTTCTTGTCACGGTAATAAGCTATCTCAATTGCCTCAGCCCATTTGCAGACTTCGTGAGCAACAAGGTTTTCCGCATACAGTCCCATCATGACTGGGTCTGAAGTAAAATCATCCCAGGTTTTTAAAACAGCATTCCTGAGGGCTAAATCTACTGGATAGCATTTTATGTTTCCCTGACGGACCCTGAGCGGTTGATGACTAAATTTTTGAATTCGGATTATAAGATCAGTCATAATCAGCCGTGGCAGATTGTCTTCAACGACACGACGTTCGACGCCAATTTCTTTCGCTAAGGTCGACATATTAATTTCCATACCGGGATGGGCAAGAAGATACACAAAGAACCTGAGCACGTTTTCCGGCTTCCGATATTGGGTCAGGGCCATGAGGTCTTCATAAAGCACTTTTCTCACTTGTTGTTCCATCAGGTATTCTATCTTACGTACGGGATTGGCCAATGACCAAACTTCGGGAAAACCGCCCTCGCGGCAATAAGAGACTATAGCCGTGCGAATATCGGCCTCGAAGGGAGCAAGTTCAGTTTCGATTTGTTTCACCGAGCTGACTATCTCCCCCCAGTTACCCTCCATCAATAATCGGCGCAACCCGGAATGTTCTCTGACAATCGATGAAAAATCGGGTCGATAGCGAAATTGATAGAAGCAAAACTCGCGAAAACTAAAAGGAAGGAGATGGCGATCTTTGATCCGGCCCAGAAGACTTTCTTGGCTTTGCCTGAAAATGGCTGACGAAGCTGAACCCGAGATAACGAACCGGATGGGGAACTTAAGATCATAATATCGTTTGAGATAGAGCTCCCATTTGGGCAATCTCTGAATTTCGTCGAGAAAGAAATACCTCGTATTTTGCTCTTTAGGAGCGACCTTCATTTGTTCTATTAACCTGTCGAAGATGACTCGCTGTAACTCTTCGGAACCGAAAACTTCTGGATCGTCAAATGAAAAGTAAAGGATATGTCCAGGGGGAATGTCTCGCTCGGCCAACAGGTGACATATCACCTGTCTCAACGCGGTTGTTTTGCCGACACGACGTGGACCTGTTATAGATATAATCTGAGACAGTTCCTTTATATCGGTGAGCATGTCCTGGACAATCGGACGCCGATAGTCGGGCAGGTCGTCACGCCAATGACCTTGAGGCTCGGCCCACCATGGATTATAAAGTCTTAGCAGATTCTTAAGGTTTCTATCGGGCATATCTAACCATTTGATTTAATAGTATATTTAGCTTGTCGGAAAATTTTGCACATCATAACGCTCATATTCTGCAATTGGCCATTATTCCTTGATAATTCAATATATTACAAAGACCTGATAGCTTTTTTACCACGTGTCTGCTTACCTGTTACTATAGCCTTTCCCTTCGCAGCCCTGATTCGATTCAATAGAACTGAAGCCGGTTCGTCATTCGGGTCCTGCGGCACAAGCTCACCCCGGAAGGCCTTTGCAAGAATGGACTGTGCGAGCCTGTCCACAAATGCCTTTGCCTTTTTATAGCGTGCCTCAACCTCATCTGCCTTCTTGAAAAACGCTTCCACACGCCGGACGATTTCTTGTTGTTCGGGGAATGATGGAACAGAAATCTTGTATTGTGCAAATGATTTACCCGTAAGATGCTTTATTGTCGTGCCAGTAAAATAATCGTCAAGATGTCCCGAATCTGCATCATTTTTCATGTTAAATGATATCCACTGTGACGAGACATTCTCCTTCGGGCGAATACGGTGAATTGCTTTTTGAAAAATTAGGTCCGTCTTCCCGAGGTTCCAAACAGCACACCTGCCTGGCTCCCCTCCTTCACATACCAATAAATCTCCATTTTTAATAGACAACTCATCCTTTTCTTTCGTTATGGCACGCATGAGGGACAGGTTATCAAGTTCAAAGGAGAACCAACGCACATTAATATTACGTATGTAATGATTTGGCTTGCCTATGTTTTTCGCTTTATCCAACATTTTACCAAGCCGCATATCGGCGATTTCTCCAATTTTAGCTTTTAACCATTCTTCCAAAGAGACTTTATTCTTCTCTCTCCAATCCGCTGTCAGCCGTCCCGAACAGGCTGCGGCGAGAACGGATTGACGAAAGCGTTTTAGGATAAGAGGAATTTTCTCAAGCCGCTCCTTGCAGTCATCCACTTTGTGTAAAAGTTTTTCGAGCTTTTCTACTATGCGGCGTTGTTCAGTAAGAGGTGCTAAAGGCACTTGAAGTGTCCAAAAATAATCTGGATTTATATGCTGTAACCCTGTTCCTCTAGATGTTTGCTCAATATAAGGCTTAGAAAATTTTATAAATGATTCTAAGTAAGCGGTTTCAACCAAAAAAGGAGTCAATGCGGCAATGGTAGAACCGATAGCACCTTTTAGTCCAGTCGCTGTTTTACCGATACTACCATCCCATACAACCAGAATATCTTTTTCAGAGGCGATAGGCATTGATATGTCATTGGTAAATGACCTTATCGGCTTTCCTTCCATTTCATCAATAAGAATGTAAGGGATACAACCATCCTTTTCTTCTGATAAAAGGATTTTGGGTTTTTTACCTTTGCGAGCTGTTACAACTTCTGATAAATGCGCTGCTGCCCACCCTTTCGGCAAATCACTCATTGCCATTTCCCCCATTTGTCTCAGTCATCAGCAACATTTCCCTTAAATCATCCACCACTGCTTCCAGTTCAGTAATCGCCTCGCTTGCCAGATCCTGCGGCTCCGGGAGGCCGTTAGCATCTTCAATTGATTCATCTTTCAGCCACGTTATATCAAGCTTATACTCCCAATCTTTTATTTCACTGATATGGAATTTCCTGAACCTACCCTGTTCTCTGGTATCCGTTCTCTTGCTCTGACCATTGGGATCTTTTCCATAACATTTTTCAAACTCCTCAAAATGCTGTGGAGCAAGAGGTCTGTCTTTCTTTGTTATCCCGGGCACATTCGAGCGTGCATCAAAGATCCAGATATGCTCGGTCGGTAAGCCTTTCTGGAAGAATATGACATTTGCCTTGACACCCGGGCTGTAGGGAGTGAAGGTGCCGCGCGGGAGCCGCAGGATGGTGTGAACATTGCAGTCCTGCATGAGGATTTCAAAGACCTCGCCTGCCTTGTCTTCGAAAAGGCAGTTATCCGGCAGGACAATTGCAGCACGGCCTCCTAGTTTAAGGATACTAAGCACATGCTGGACAAAGTTGAGCTGTTTGTTGCTGGTGGCGATGGTGAAATCCTCGCGCACAGGCGCCTGGTTGGCCCCTTTCGTGCCGAACGGAGGATTTGTTAAAACACAATTATATTGCTCTTTCCTGAGAGGCTCATAAATTGCATCTCCAAGATAAATCTTCGGTTCGAGTCCATGGAGAAAAAGGTTCATCAAAGAGAGCCTGCGGGGACGCGGAACGAGTTCCTGTCCATAGTAAGTTGCGGTTTTAATCCGCCTGATGTCTTTGCGGTCGAGCGCCCCTTTTGTGATCTCCATGAGCCATTCATACGCCATCATGAGGAACCCGCCGGTTCCACAGGCAGGATCACAGATGGTAAAATTATGGCTCACCCGTGGGTCCGGTTTCATGAGCCGTACAATGGATTTAATCAGAACCCTCGGGGTAAAGTACTGTCCTGCACCCTTCTTCCCTTCACTCGCTGCTTTTTCGAGGAGACCTTCAAATGCAGCGCCCTTCACATCCACATCCATTGCAGACCACTCTTCCTCATCGATCATGGTGATCAGCCGTTTGAGATTCACCGGATTGTTAAAGCGGGGCATGGCCTGTGTGAAGATATCTCCTAAAAGACCTGGCTCTCTCCGCAGCTTTCTCAAAACGTCATTGTAATGGTCAAGGAGTTTCGGCCCGCTCTCTTTCTTCAGACTTTCCCATGAGCAGTCTATCTGCTGTTTACGTCCTTTCTCATCCTCCCATGTTATTCTTGAAAGATCGATATTGCGTTCATCAGCCATCTTGAGAAAGAGCAGATATGTAAGCTGTTCAATATAATCGCCGTAATCAATACCGTCATGCCGGAGCGTATGGCAAAAACCCCAGAGTTTGTTCACTATATCAGACAAAGCTATTTCCTCTTAAGCTGCGATTGCATAATTTATTTCCTCAATCAGGGATTCAAGATTGTCCCTGAATATTTCTCTTGCCTTCATCTGGCCACCTTGTCTTTCGAAGATAGGTACATATTCGAAGTCTTCCATCTCTATTGTGAGATTCTTGATAAGATGTTCACGGATAAGCCCCATCCAGTTGAGCTGGTCTTCATCAAATGATTTCCCCTCCTTTACCTTTTCCAAAGCCCTGTCAACTCTCTCCTCTGCCGACAGAATCGGTTCCTGTTCTTTTGCAGCATGTTTCACCATCGAAATGATATCTGCCAAAGACTTATTATGCACCAGTTTATGTGCCTTCTGAAGTTCTTTTTCAGGAAAGTGATTCCGTGCCAGTTTCTCGCGGAGTTCGTTGAGCGCAGTTGTTTTCCACTCTTTCGGTCTTTCCAGAAGGATTCGGATCGCCTCGATATGCTCCGGATTCTCTTTCACAAAGCGTGTGAAGGTATCGAGATAATCTTCAGGTTTCATATATTCTTTTCCAGCATGGATCATGACTTCGGATTCGACATGATCATCGACTCCGTATCCGACCAGGAATGTTCTCTTTGCCCTCAGATAATTTTCGAGCAAGTCCTGAAAATCTTTATTGCGAAGGATGTTCATTGTCTGCATAAAATCGTTTTTAAGTCTTTCGGACAGCTCAGCGGCGAACTTCCCGATGTCTCCCTCAGGGATATAGCGGGAAAATTTCTCCCGTGCTTCTCCGCTCATGGTTCTGTCAATTCGCCGCAGGCGTTTTATCAGAACTTTCGTATAATAATCTCTGTCGACATTCTGGTAGATATTTTCAATGACCTGTTGGAGTAATATGGGCTCTTTTTGAGGAAGCTCCACTTTAAAATCTGTTGTATTCTTGAAGTATTCGATCAATGTCCCATCAAAGCAATCAAAGATAATAAATTTCCCCTTGTTAATTTCAGGACAAAGGCGCGTTCCTCTTCCCAACATCTGAACCCAGAGGATACGGGACTTTACCGGTCTCAGAAATACAATAAATTCGAGACTGGGTATATCCACACCGGTTGTGAGCATATCTACCGTGACAGCAATCTTCGGCTTTGGCCTGTTTCTGAATTCCTTGATTTTTTGCAACGGCCGGTCTACGCTCGGGCTTCCGGTAATCTTCTGCACAAAATCGTCGCCCTGCTGGAATTCTTCACGGCAGATATTCACAAGTTGGTCAGCATGAGAAGTGTGGGGTAAATCATTGACAGCAAAAAAGAGTATTCTCGGGAAATGGCCAGTTTCCTCTTCATGTTTATAAGCATATTTGGCTATCTCCTTTATTATCTTCCGATTGCTTTCAGGTGCGGTAATCTGTCTTTCGATATCCTCTGAAGAAAACTCCCGTTCATCCTCAAGTTCATCATAGATTTCCTGCCCTGTTGTGGTATCAACAACGCCTACAGGGTCTCCTTTCTTTAAGAAGACACCTTTCATGCGCACGTTTGATTTAATTTTTACCGCATCATAATCAACAAGATAGCCATCTTGAATCGCCCGGTCTGTGGTATAGCGATATATCACTTCGCGGAAAAGAGCAAGTGAATGGGGTGCGGGTGTAGCGGTGAGTCCTATTTTAATCGCATCAAAATACTCTATTACGTCCCGCCAGATGGCGGTTTCCTTCGAAGTGTAGCCTCGATGACATTCATCGGCAATAATGACATCAAATGCATGTATCGGGATATCGAGCTTTTGGGCGTCTTCTTCATAATCCGGATCGCTGGCTTTCTGCTCAAATGCCTTCTCCCATCCGAACAGGTTTACCGTCATCCTCTGTATGGTTGATACATAGACAAATGTATGGCTTTCCTGTGGAGAGGTGAGATATGATTCAGGCAGCACCTTGGGATCAAAAGGTTTTTCATCATCCAAATCTTCCCGTCGGAATCTCTGGCTATAGACTTCATATTCCTTATCAAACTTATTGCCCGCAGGGGTATTAAATGATGCGAATTCACGAACAGCCTGCGCTGCAAGGGCTCTACGGTCGACCAGAAACAGAATTCTTCGGGCTGTTTTGGATTCAAGGAGTCGGTAAATTTGGGCTACTGTTGTGAATGTCTTTCCTGTGCCTGTTGCCATGGCAAGTAGCATCGCCCTTTTACCCTTGCGAATAGCTGTCTCTGTTGCAGTTATGGCATCTTTCTGGTAATACCGTAAGCCTTCGATTGTTATGGGGTTGTCTTCAAGCCGTACATATGCACCATATTTATCAGAGTGAAAAAATTCATGAAGGGCATCTGCAGTATGAAAACTTGATATGGTGCGCGATAAATTCTTTTCGGTGCGCACATCAATAAACCAGATAATCTCACCATTGGTTGCGTAAAGAAATGGAACCCTATAGCCGTTCCAGTTGCCCATACCACTAAAAACTCCTCTTGAATATCTTTTTGCCTGCTCCAAAACATTCTGGGGGTTGACCGCTACCTTCTTTGCCTCGATTATTCCCAAAAGCTTTCCTTTGACAAAAAGGGCATAATCAGCGGGGCCGTTTGCTGTTGGATACTCTTCCACAGCATGATGGGTAAGAGAAGAAATATTAAGATTCTCTTTATATTTGACAATAGTCCATGCAGGGTTCAATGACTTAAGTTTTTTATTGATCCGGTCTCGCCTCGTTTGCCACTCAAGTTCTTCAGTCATTCATCTCTCTCTTGCGATAGAACTCTATACGAGACAAGCCATTTGCATCCACGGAGATTGAAATATCCTGCGCAGAAATCAGCATGATCGGAGACGTTGAGAGTGTCACGAAGAGCGGGAAGAAGCTGAAGATCTATATTGTCAAATATGCGTGGCATAAGAACCTATACTGCTGCTGGCGGGTTTCGAAGTTTCAAGTCTGCTGTGGGAATACACCAACATAAGTGCCTCCGTGATTTGGATATTACAAAATTCTATCAGGTTCTGTCTATATTTCCCAGTCGAATTTCTTCTGGATAGTGGTCAGGCACAAGCGGTTGCAGGGCACAAGAAATATTGAAAGATTCCCAGAAGATTTTATGTTTCATTTGGCAAAGGAGGAGTTTGAAAACTTGGAATTCCATTTTGGAAAGAATTTATGGTGCCGAAGGCGGGATTTGAACCCGCATGGGTTTCCCCACACGCCCCTCAAACGTGCGTGTCTACCAGGTTCCACCACTTCGGCTACGTTAATATTACTATAAATTTCTGAGGGTTTTCAAACCAGAGGCATAGAACCTCATCCGTGATGTCACCCTGAACTTGTCGGAGCGACTCTTCGCGAAGACTCGCATCGAGTTTCAGGGTCTCAAAATAACCATTGCTAAAAGATGCTGAACCACGTTCAGCATAACAAAAATTAAGCCTTCTTGTATTAGTTAAGCATAGGAAGTCTATCAGGAAATGAGATTAGTATTAACCTTGATTTTTATCCCTTTCTTAAGACCCTCGACATAAGCCCTTGCTGCCTTTTCCCTCTTTTCATTAAGCATTGCCTCACTCAGCATCCTCATTGACTTTTCGTCACCGGACAGCTTTTGCAGGTCAGAACTCATATCTGGAACATCAACAGACAGCTCTATCAAATGCCTCATTTTATTCAGCGTGAGTTCCTGGCGTTTTGAATTCTCATACTCCTCCACGGTAATCCTGTTCAGCCTCAGTCTGTTCAAATATGTTTCCTTGTTAAACACCCCGTCTCGCATAAAAGCTGGTTCGTGTGTTATTGCTTCGTGAAGCTCCTCGTCGCTCACTTTAATCCCCGCTTCTTTTGCAGCGATAAGAAGTACTTTCTCCTGAATCATGGAGTCAAGGACCTTTTCTTTCAGGTTCAGCTTCTTCTCCATCTCTTCGTCAAACTTATCCCTGTATATCTCTCTGTAAAAGCGGTAAACATTATCATAATTCTTCCAATAGTCCTCAACTGTTATCTTGTATTTCCCAACCTCTGCTAAAGCCCCGCGTCCTCCTGTTTTATCTACGGTTCCTATGCCCCAGAATAGAAAAGAGAGTATAACGATGAAGAAAAGGATATAGAAATACTTTGCATGTTTTCGCATCATTTTGAGCATCTACTTAATACCTCCCTCTAAAATAATCATCCAAGACATCTCTGTGGTCAAAGGCTATTTGTTTGGGTAGTGCTTCTTTTTCAAAGATGCCAACCTCTTTTGCATCGTCTCCAGCAATTGCATTGCCTTGAGCCTTTGCTATATAGACTGTAGTGATCGTGTGATGTCTGGGGTCTCTCTTTGGATCAGAATACGTGTGTAACTGTCTGATGAGTTCAATATCGAGCCCTGTTTCTTCTTTTGCCTCTCGTACAGCAGCAGTCTCAAGGTCCTCGCCATAGTCTACAAAACCTCCAGGAAGAGCCCATCCTTCGGGTGGATTCTTTCTTTTTATAAGAATGATGCCCCCCTGAAACTCTATGATAATATCTACTGTGGGAATTGGATTTCTGCGGTTACTGCTGCTGGCTTTCAAGTTTTACCTCTATATTCCTCTCAGGCACTATTGTTGATACAGCATGTTTGTAAATAAGGGACTGGGTATTTTCCTCCAAAAGGATCACAAAACTGTCAAAGCTTTTTATCACGCCCTTTAATCTCACCCCATTTGTAAGAAAGACAAGCACAGGTATTTTATCCTTCCTGAGTTGATTCAGGTAGTTGTCTTGAAGGTTCGGGTTCTTCGCAATATTGCTCATGGGCTTCTCCTCTAATTTTTCTTTTTACCATAAAGTATTTTACCTAATATTGCAACCCTTCACAAAATCACCAATAATCAAAACTCAAACACCAAATAAATTCCAAGAATCAATGAATAACTACCTCAATTTTCAAATCCCCTCTCACCCCCCTTTTCTAAAGGGGGGGCATAGGGGGATTACTTAATTTTTATAAAATCCATTGTTGAGCCGAAGGCTCATCAGGGTTTGAGCAGTCTTATTTTCTCTTACTATTGATTTGTCTAATTCAGAAGCTCATTAAGTACCTGCTTTGTCCTCATAAAAATCTCATTGGAGTCATCAATACCTGTTATATCAATCCAGTGGATGCCTTCTTCTTTCTTGAACCAGGTAAACTGTCTCTTGGCATATCTCTTCGACCTCTTTTTAATAAGCCTGATGGTCTCTTCCAAGGTGATCTCTCCTTCAAGATAAAGGGCAATTTCTTTATAGCCAATGGCCTGCATAGAAGAAAAGGATGAAACGGTGACTCGGTGATTTGGTGATTCGGTGATTCTCTTTTTCTCCGTTTCTACGTTCCCCCGTTTCTCCTTTTCTTTTATTAAATTTACTACCATCTTAACTTCCCCAACAAGCCCTTCTCTTATCATGTTATCCACCCTTTGTTCTATCATCCGGTACAGCTCTTTTCTGTCTCTACACAGACCTATCTTGATAAAGTCATAGGGGAGGGGCTTCGTCATCTTTTTTTGTAACTCTGACATGCTCGAATCACTCTTTAAACAGACCTCTAATGCCCTTATAATCCTCCGCGTATCGTTAGGAGTTACTCTCTTTGCAGTCTCCAGGTCAATGTCTTTCAAAAAATTGTACAGGGAACCTTTTTCTTCCTTTTCCAGAGTTAAAAGGCCATCCCTTAGTGACCAGTCTGCAGAAGGGCCACTGAAGATGCCCCTTGTCATTGCCTTAATATAAAGACCTGTGCCACCAACGACTATTGGGACTTTCCCCTTTCTGTGGAGTTTCTCTATAATAGGTACTACTGCCTCGATGTATCTCCCTGTACTGTATGTCTCCCAAGGGTTAACGATATCAATCATGTAGTGTTTTACCATAGTCCTTTCTTCGAAGGTTGGCTTTGCAGTACCGATATCCATATGTCTGTAAATCTGCATTGAATCTGCACTGATTATCTCTGTATTGAGGATCTTTGCAAGAAGGACTGAGACGCTTGACTTTCCAACCCCTGTTGGGCCGAGGAGGATTATTACTGTATTTGTCATCCCTTCTGTTTTTTCGCTTTCTTCAAGACACAAGTCATCTTATGAAGCATTTTTGAAAAAGGTTTTCATATTCATTATAACCTTTCCATTTTAAGCTTAGAATCTTGCCCGATCATTTTATTCATACCATTAAAAAGATTACCCTATCACATAATACCCATGGTCTAGTATTTACTTTCCTCCCCTTCCCCTTAATCCCCCCTCCACCAAGGGAGGGGAAACATAGTTAACCCAAATTATGAAAGGGTGTAGCCGCAACCTTTAGGTTGTGTGTATTTAAACAACTATCAATTCACCTATCAAGCAATTGTAAAATTTGTTAAGAACCCTACGCCAAGAGCAAAGAGTTCTTGCTTGTTCATTAAAACGCAGGCTAAACAGGCTGTCCGACAATTATATCCAAATCCTCTGCAAATGACTTTACACAAAGGTTACGTTTAACATGTTTTCTGTGCATGCCGATTTTCAAGAAAGGATTGCTTTGTCGTTCCCA
>Ga0315282_10014709_pt1 | contig 11617 bp, 10 predicted proteins | sample YL17G07_20_MG_FD_203693 | JGI IMG/M metagenome (GOLD analysis project Ga0315282, IMG submission 203693) | Sediment microbial communities from Yellowstone Lake, YNP, Wyoming, USA - YL17G07_20 | ecosystem: Environmental > Aquatic > Freshwater > Lake > Sediment | place: USA: Wyoming | collected...
TTCGACCTCGCCGTGGTCTGGGCAGGTTTTGGTTATCCATATCTTGCCCCCGCGTTCGAAGACAGTTGCTGGAAGGATCTTGTTGCATTCTGGGCAGATGCTTCGAGTTTCCCTGATCAGCTTAGCCTCAGTTCTTTCTATCTGAATAGTTTCCAGTTTTACCACCGTACTAGGTGAGTTAGCCGGCGGGGTGGCTATCTCGCATATTAATGGTTTCCAAACCAAAACTAAGGTGAAAAGTGTGGTATCCCTGTATTTCTAGGGCAAAATCAAGCGTTCAAAGGAGATCCAGCCTCTTCAAGAGCCAATGAATCCCGCTCCTACGAAGGTCGAACTGGTCAGAAGCCGCTCTTTCCAAAGCAAAGTCACTCTGTCCGCGTGATACAAACTATTATTGAACTGAAGAGTTGCCTGCCGATAAGGCGATGGAATTTGAGCCAGCAGGCCAAAACTCCGAGTGAATCTTCGACGACGATTGCCAAAATCATGATGCCAATGGACGCCAACGTTTCGGGCAACGTTTTCGGCGGAACGATAGTCAGGCTGATTGACGAGATCGCTTCGATAGTGGCCTTCAGGCACGCCCGCAGTAACGTAGTTACGGCATCCATAGACAGAATGGATTTCTTGGCTCCTGTCTACATTGGGGATCTTCTTCGCCTGATCGCCTCCATCAACTACGTCCACAGAACTTCTATGGAGATCGGTGTTCGCGTCGAGGCTGAGAACCCATTGACCGGTCAGATCAGGCATACAGGCACATGCTATCTGACTTGTGTCGCCCTGGACAGGAATGGGCGACCTACTGCTGTTCCTCCTTTAATCGTTGGGACGGAGGAAGAGAAACGTCGCTGGGCTGAGGCAGAAGTCAGACGGCAACGCAGGCTGCAGCTTATAGGAAAACGGAACGCATAGACTCATCGCGGTCGATCTTCGGAAAGCTTCAAGAATACAAACCACGGCAAGCTAGCTCTCCTGAGCGGAACAAGAATGATCGGGGTCGTCATCACATTCGACGATGCAGAGAACAAGGCTTGGGTGACAGTGCCCGAGACCGACCTGGATCGCTTCATTGGTCATGAAGCCAGTTTTCAATTTAGCAAGACAAAGGACTTCAAAGGGAAGGTCATTGGCGTCGAGACTGACTTCCTGGTGGCCAAGTTCGAGGAGACGCCTATGGGTCTCGGACAGGGAAGCCAAGTCTCAGTGGTTGAATGAATGCCGCGCTTCACAGAGCGCAACGTGATGACCTGTCCGCTGGAAGACATTAGCAGCTTTTGCTCGACGATACGGCCACGTTCAGCCCTCCGTTTTAGCGGTGCTTATTACACAGAATGCGTTCGCTGTAGATGCGACGCTGCAGTGTCCGGATTCGCGTGAATGCCCGGAGGTTGAGCCTCTGATCAGAAATCTCGACAAAGATTGGCGCGAACGGGTTGTCAAGAACAACCTTGACCTGATCATACTCAGGCTCTTGCGCTCCAAACCCAGATGGGGGTACGAGGTTAACATTGCCATACGGGACAAGTACAGGGTCTACCTTAGTGCTGGCACCCTCTACCCACTACTGCACTCCCTTGAAGAGGACGGCCACATTCAGGGTGAGTGGGAATCTGAGAAAGGACGAGGAAGGAGGATATACAAAATTACAGAAAGCGGCATCGCCTTCCTAGAAGCTGGAGAACGCGCAACTCTTGAACTGGCTCGACTCATTCAAAGCGAGGCTTCACAACCCAAGGACTGATCCTCTTCAGCTAGCCCAGCAATTCGAAACCAATATCAATGACGCGAAAGCTCCCAAGCGGGAATTGAATTGCGGAAGCAAGACGCGATCTCGAAGACTGTCAGATTGTTCAGAAAGAATCCTACTGCACGCGTTATACTGCTGATCATCATTCTTTTCGCAGCGACATACGGGAGCGTTGAGGTCTTACGACTGGTTCTGCGAGCCGAGTCTCCCCTGATGGTAGTTTCCTCCGGGAGCATGATTCCAACGTTGAACGTTGGCGATATTATCATTGTGCGAGGGGTGGACCCACGAACAGTCACTGTAGGAACGATCATAATCTTCCACAGCCCATACGAATATGATATGCCGATAGTACATCGGGTTATTGCAGTTGACAATCAAGGTAACGCGATATTCTTCGAGACTAAGGGCGATAACAATTCTGGACCTGATGGATGGAGAGTTCCAGCCCAAAACCTCATGGGCGTCTACGTGGCAAGGATTCCCTATGTTGGTCTTCTGAGTCTCGAGCTCCGCGGCCCTTTGGGAATTACGCTGATCATCTTACTGATCGCCTTGATTATCGCAATCGAGTACAATGAATCGAAGTCGAGTTCGAAGAGAACTTCCAGTCAACTGCCTTAACTCTAGTCGCCGGTCGTAACAAGTTCTCCAACAATAGCTGTGTGTGTTCGCAGAACGCCGTCTAACGTCTGTATCTTTGTTCTTACTGTACCAGTCAGATTGTTAATGTCGGACGCTTCAAGGTAGGCGATAATGTCATAGATCCCTGTTACCGGGTGAGCAGTTCTCACACCCTCTATCCTCGCCACTTCTTCGGTGATGTTTCTCGACTTGCCTGGTGCGATTTTCATGAGAATGTAGGCACCGATCTTGCGTCCCTCCGCCATGCTCGATCGCCAAATCCTTGTTGGCGATGCTCCTTATTTCAACTTCCGAAACGGAACCAGCGGACCTATCGGCGAACGGAGTTCCCGTTCTTGATTTTGCCTCAGCCAGTGGTGGTTGGGCTAGCAGATGCCTTCTCGTATGAAATGAGAACTTTCTCTTCGAGGGTTTCTTGGAGCTTGTTAACGGCCCTGTGAACTTCGGTCTCCTTCTTCGCTCCTGTGCAGACGAGTTTGCCGCTGGCGAAGAGCAGTATGACAACCTTCGGATCATCCATTCTGTAAATCAGACCCGGGAATTGCTCAGGCTCGTACATGGTGCGTTTGAGCGAGTAGGTTGATTTCTCAAGGTCTATGTAACCGCCCAGACCAGCCGAGGCGACGATATTTTGAATCTGAATCTCGGGCTTGCCGAGAATCACGATTCCGTTCCGTTTGAGCTCATCAACAACTTTCATCACGGCCTTGCGTGCCTGCCGCTCCGACTTGGCGCCGGTGCAAACCATTTTTCCCGAGCTGAAGATCAAAGTAGCGGTCTTGGGTTTCTTGAGTCGGTATACTAGGCCTGGAAACTGTTCGGGACGATACTCGACCCCCGGAAAGACGCGCACAATGGAGTTCAGATCTATGTTCTGATGGAGTGTTGCTGATGCGACAACGTTCTCAACGTTGATGAAAGCTTTCTTCCCGGGCAGGTCTGCCACCTTATATAAGGGGAGTTTAATCACCCGTAACGTCAATCGGTATATAAGGCCTTTTTAAGGCAGCCGAGACGACGGCCACTCAACTGGCACAGAAGACGAACTCTGCGAAAAGCGCCTCACAGGGTTGTGCTTGGAGCGTGGGAGGCGGCTAATCTCTCTTCTTTATTGAAGCAACGCCGACCAAAGTAATGATCAATGAGGCAGCCAGCGGGAAGATGAGGGTTGAATACTCGGGCATCGACGTAACCCAGTTCACGTTGACCACGGCAACCCCGAAATTCCCTACATTGTCAAACGCCGAGACAACGACGGTATAGGTGCCCGGTTGCGAGTAGGCATGATATTGGACCTCGCTCACTTGATCCCGGCAGCAATATGGAACGTCCATCATCGCGCCGTCTCCGAACTGCCAGACTAACCTAGTTATCCAGAGACCCGGTGAAGTCTTCGCCACAACGCCGAAGGAGTATGCCTGAGGAGATGAACTTGTGATCTGAATGGAGTCAAACATGACCTGCAGACTGCCTCCAGTAGTGACAGGATAGTTGGTTGTTGTGGTCATGGTGAAAGAAACGCTAGTTGTCGCTTGGAGGACACCGGTTGACGCGTAGGCTCCTAGGCTCATCGAACCTAGAACAGCAGCAAGTAAGATGGCGCTGGTGATTAAAGACGGGGGCTTCAAGGTTCTCTGTTAGAAGTCCCTCAAGGGTGCTAAGATAAACCTACCCGGAAAACGGCACAATTCCATGTCATTTTGCGCCTGATGTTAACGTTAGCCTTTACAGCGCGTTGCACAATCCCTTGTGTACTGCAAATATGCAACCTTTGACCGACTGCAACTCCTGTTCGGGCATTTGAATGGAATTTGAGCTAAAATGAGACATGTGGACGGACGCTCGCAGGCGATGATAGTGGCGCTGACTTATTGCGGCCTGGCGTCCAGTCTGCTCTTTGCTTTCGCAGGATATTCAAGATTCTCAGGCTTACAATATCACATAGGATATGATATCCGTCCGCTGGGCTTCTTTATCCTCTCTTCATCAGTCGATCCACTTGTGTGGCTCTCAAGCACTGCAACGACCGCGGCAAGCGGCCTCGTAATTGCTTTCAGACAGATTGGCAGAGAACGATTGGTATACATCCTCTTTGTTCTATCAGAGGCCATACAACTCACGCTTTTCCTGTCCGGCCAACAGTTCGCTGCATTCCAACTATCACTCGCTACGGGAGTCGTGCTAGTGTGTCTCGCTGTCGTACTTCCCAAGCGGCTCAGATCAGTGACTCAGTCTGAGGGTGCTTTGTTGACATGTGCCGGTTTCCTGGCGCTTGCTGTCCTCGTGGAATCACTAGCTTTGTTCTCGAGAGTACTTAGTACACTTCAGGAATCCTTTCTAGAAATCCCTTCTTCCTTCTTGCAGGCTGTGACCGTCCAAACTCAGCTTTCTGATTCTCTATTCGTCACTTCACCTGCTCTAATGTTGATAATGCTCTTCAGTTGGGTCCCGTTGTTGCCTTTTCTATTGCGAAGAAAATGCACTGGGTTCGAACCTTCAACGTCCTCTAGACGAGAACGAATTGGCACGGAAATGATTTCTTCCTTCGCGCTACTCGGAATCGCTATAGTTGTCGGCGTGTTTGTGACAATATCACCATACTTGACACGTGGAGGGTTCCTAGGGATCGATACTCCCTACTACTACGGGAGGCTTGCGTCGATGAAAACGTTCGGGGATGTTGCCTACATATTTGGACTCGACTCGCACCCTTTGTATTTGGTGCTTCTTTATTTCATTCGGATGACTACGGGCTGGGATAATATTCAGGTCATAATCGCAGGTCCTGGCCTCTTGGCTGCGCTGTTCGCCCTCGCGAATTATCTTTTGGCGAAAGAGGTTACAGCGAGCCACCTAGCGTCTGGCATTGCAGCTCTTTTTGCCGCCAGTTGGCTGCACACGACGGTTGGCCTCTTCGCGGGGATCTATGCGAACTGGCTCGCAATGACCTTCGTTGTGTTTTTCCTCTTTTGCTTTGTCACGACGCTTAGAGATGGTGGAAAGCTATCGGTGATTGGGACAATAGCGTTTGCCTACATGACCGCGCTGAGCCATATCTGGACATGGGCCGTGCTAATTGCAAGTCTTTGGATGGGATCGCTGCTTCTTGTGCTGGATCATCTCCGGAAGAGCAAAACTCAGCGAGACCACAAACCGTTCAAGCTTCTCGCCATCTTAGTTGTAGTTACTTCGCCCCCGCTAGTTCTGAGCCTTGTTCTGCCAGGGTTCAATAGCTTCCTATTTTCCCCAGGAGATACAGTTTATGGGATTATTGCGGCCATGCGGCTTGACAGAATCAATCAAGCTTGGTTCCTGATCTCGTTCACTCTGACGAAGTATGTGGGTGGATTACTCACGTATCCTTTGGCTATCATCCTCGCGTTCGCAGGCGCAATATTCGTGGTGAAATCCAGCACAGGAATATCACGCCTGCTTATTGGATGGTTAGTTGTGACCTCGATTAGCGCACTAGTGCTCGATTCATGGTATCAATGGAGAGCCCTGTATGTGATCCCATTCGAGATTTTCGCTGCTTCAGCAATGATGGGAATTCTTGACACGCTAGATAGGATCGGCAAGAAGGACCGCGTTTCTACGGGCTCCTCATTCTTCTTAGGGAAGTGTCTGAAGGGCCTATTTGTCGTTTTGATGATCTTGGATTCAGTCAACTACGCAATGATGGCCGCCGCGAACCTACCTGCGTCATAAGTGATGCCGAATCTGAACCTCTATCCCCATATGACCTTGTTCAAGGAATGTCCAATATTGTGGCGCGTTGTGATTCAGAAATCTGAAAGTTGGTTGCATAGAGGAGGGAAGAGATCAGTTCTGGGATGAGTGCGCGGACCCGGAAACTAGGAAGATAAACCTACCCGGAAAGAGATATAAGCCAACGTCAACTTGAAGCGGATTGGGCTCTGTGGGTTAACAGAACTATTTCACGCGTCATATGCATTCCTGAAAGAGTGACAGGCTAATATGCTCTTGTTCGCCGACGACGCATCACCGCTAATGTTGCCAAGCCTAAGGCTACGCCGCCTATGATGGACTCGATCGGGAAGCCTGGTATAGCTGGCACTACCAGAGGAGTAGTCGTACTGCTCGATGATTCTGTCACTGTCGCTGCTGATGTTGAGCTCGATGTGCCGCTTTCAGTCGAGCTGGTAACCTCGCTGCTTGAGGTCACCACTGAAGATGTGCCAGCCTCCGACGTACTTGTCGAGCTAGCAGTGCTTGAGACTACGCTTGTGCTACTAGAGCTTGTTGAACTAGAGGTTGTTGTCGCACCTCCGCCACCTATAGTGGTTTGTGAAGATGTTGTTTGAACAACCACGCCTCCAGGTGGATCGAGATGTAGTACAAGATCAAGGGTCGCAGTGTTTGAATTGACGACAGACCCAACCGAGAGCCCGTTCGTCCCTGACCGTAGGAACAGCCCATTCAGTGTTCCAGTGTTTGGAATTGAAGGTGTCAGGAGCGTCTCCCATCCCGACCCTGTATAGTGAATCGTCACAGGCAGATTGTTCTTATCAACGCCGACAGCCCATCCATCGGTTGCAGGAGGCCCGCCGAGCACGAAAATTCCTCTGATATCGATTGGGCCAACGAAAGGCGGGCTTACCGTTACTCCTACAAGGTTCCACGACACGCCGTTGTAGAAGAGAATCGTGCTGCCCGTACCAGCTGCCCAACCGTGAGTACTATCCTGGAAGAAAAGCGACTTGATTATGACTCCGTTCGGTGCTCCCCCTGGGTTCGGAAGCACGGTGCCCCACGAATCCCCGCCTCCGTTGGTTGTGTGAACGATTACGGGAGCGCCTACACCATCGCCGCCTGCAGCCCACCCACTTTGACCTCCACTCGATGGATCAAAGAACACCGACCAAAGTGGAGATACGACGGGTTTGCTGAATGTGGCAAATTGGGTCCCAGGATTCGTGGAATGCATTATGAGCCCGTTGTCTCCCACCGCCCAACTATTAGAACTGCTCACCATGTATACGGATCTGAGAATGCATGAGGAGTAACCGCAGGCCGCTACCGTCCTTCCTGTCCAAGTGTTTCCATCATACCACAATGTTGTGGCTGTACCGCTGACAGGGTCACCACCGACAGCCCAACCATCTGATCCGTCCGTCAGATATACTCCGTACAGGGGAGCCACTGTGATTGGTGATGCAAACGGTGCCCTGGTCCAGCTGAAGCTACCACCGTTCCATCTCAAAATGGTCGGGCTAGCAGGGTTGATTGGATCTCCAACAGCCCAACCGTCAGAGTCGCTTATCATGAATACAGAGTTGAGCCCAATCGGAGCGGGTGGCGAGGCGGAAGACATGACGCTTAGAGGTGAGGTTGTCGTGCTCCAAACCGCGCTCGATTGAGAGCCACAGTTGGAGAGACAGAATGCTGCAACGCCCGAATTGCCAGCAGCCCACAGGTTGCCGCCAGATGCTGCAAACGTGACTGAGTTCAGAGACAGAGAAGATGTCAGTTGGTTAACAGGAATTCTCGTCCATTGAGGCGAAGAATCCAACGACGTCCCATGCAGAACTGTCGCCCCGCTAGCGTCGGCGTCGCCCACAGCCCAGGCCTCAGACGAACTCAACATAACAATGGAACGAAGGTTTGGATTAGAGGACCCGCAGATATCAGGACTTACGGAACCTGTCCAGATGGTGCCGTCGGTCGTCTGCAGAACCGTGCATGCATCTCCGACTGCCCACCCTCGCGTTCGCGATGACATTGCAACACCATTCAAGTTGACGCTGACCGGACTTGTCAATGCAACCCATGTGGCTAACCAACGGAAGATCACCCCCTTTCCGGGCCCGCTCGCAGTCCCCACATTTCCGACGGCGATTCCGTCATCTGCGACACAAGGGGATCCCGAGCAATGGGTCATGTAAACCGAATTCATGGGTGTACCCGACAGCGATGCCAAGTGTGTCCATCCCCCACCTTGGCCAGGGACGCCATTCCAATCCCAGAAGGAACCGTCTGCGCCGCCATTTTCGTTGCCGACCGCAAACGCTGTGATGTAGCTTCCCGAGGAACCGCCTTGGACGAGGAACACGCTCTTGAGCTCACCTGAACCGTACCCGCCTAGACCCTGTGAGTAGCTCGTCCATCCGACCCCATTCCAGAAGTAGGCAACGGGACCTGTACAGCTTCCTCCTGAGCCTCCGGCGTGTACACCGCCCACCATCCAACCTGATGTGCTGGTTATGCTCGTAAGTGGATTCAGCGGTCCTCCAAAGTTCACTGAATTCAGTTGACAGTCAAATGATGGAGCGAGCGAGTTTTGGATCCATGAGAAACCATCCCATTGGAACACCAGATCATGATCGCCTACCATCCAGCCGCTACCACTTCCTTTTCCACTAGTTCCTCCGTTCAGCAGATACACACCATGCATGTTAGCCGCGGGATTCCCGGTGTATTCGGTCGGACTGATCAACCTCCACAATCCTTGTTGAGGTGCCCTTGCGGGAACGAACAGTATGAGTAGAATTAATGTGAAAGTAGCTACGAAAACGAGGTTGCGTACCTTATGCTCATTCAATGCCTTATCACTCTCGACGCTCCCGCGTACGCATATAAGTGTTGTCGTGTACCACACATCCACATCATTTTCGCTCAAACTCTTTCAGATATTTCCTAACGGCCTCCCGTATCACATATGATCGCGAAGGCACCTTGTCCTCGTCGACCATCTCATCGATCTTGTCGAGCAACATTACAGGTAGAGTGGCGGTTATGTTCGCCATGCGTTTCGATCTACGGCCAGGCATCATCATCCCCCTCTCTGCCACCATGGAGGCTAAGCCACATTCCTCCTAAGCAACCGGGAAGCATTGAGGCGGCTCCTAGCCTGTTGGACTCCAAGTACGCCTACGCCTGAGAACCATCAAAGTCAGAAGCCCAACCGAGATCCCTGCGATTATTGATTCAACTGGGAATCCTGGAATTCCTCCGCCGCTGACGCTCGTTGTGGTGGTGTTTGTCGCTGTGGTCGTAGTAGATGTGACGGAGACGAAGGTGGAGAATGAGGTTGTGACTGCTGTCGTCGATGTGAATATGGTCGACACAACAGTCGAGGTTGCCGTTGTCGTAACAAGTCCTCCGAAGGGTGCGAACCTAAGTATTGTTGAAAGCGCTTTTGTTGAGATTGTTGTGAAGCCTGGGCTTGATCCGACGATCCAGCCGCTGCTTGGCGATGTCATGTACACTGAACTCAGGATTGGTGGAACCTCTCCTAGAATCGCGGGGGAGGTTGTGATCTGGTTCCAAGCGACGCCATCCCAATGGAAGATTGTTGCCACGAGTGCTCCAGGTAGTCCTACTGCCCAGCCATCATTGGGGCCCGTGAAGTAAACAGATTTCAAAGTTGCGCTGGTGAGGCCCGTCGGTGTAATACCGCCCGGTAGGGTTGGGGCAGCAACTGGCGTCCATTTAGTTCCGTCCCAATAGAGAATGACAGGCCCAGCTGACAGTGAACCCTGAGACTGTATGCCACCTACGATCCAGCCACTTGTCGGGCTGAGCATGAAGATCGAGGTCAGATTTGCGAAAGAGGACAACCCTGGAGTTCCGCTGACAGTAACCACATTCCAAGTTCCGATGCCTCCAGTCACGGTATAGTGCAGTATCGTGGCGTTGTCGCCAGCAGCCCAGCCCTCGTTTGATTGCAGCATGAAGACCGAGTTGAGTGGTGGTATTGGCGATGGACTAGCCGGAGACGGAAAGATAGCCCAAGTTCCGACGCCTCCAGTCACAGTATAGTGCAAGATTATCCCGGTCGGGGGGGGTCCCGCAACTTGCTCTCCCACAGCCCAACCTTCTGTTGGGCTGACCATGAATACTGACTTGAGAGTGTACGAACCAGGAGGAGGAGTAATTGTGTTCCAAGACCCTCCTGTGAAATGCAGAATTGCAGGGCAGGGAATTGCAGAGCATGTCGCAGTTGCATGAATTCCCCCGCCCACCGTCCAAACATCTCCGCTATTGACCATAAACACGGAGTTCAGGTTGTTCAGTGTCCCGATGGCCACACCTTTCGTCCACATGAACCCATTCCAATGATAGATCGTAGGCTCGAATGTTGGTGTAGCAGAGGCGTTACCAACCGCCCAACCATCGTTGGCGTTTACTGGTCCTGTCAAGGGTGGGCCGAAAGATATTGAAGTGAAGTTATTGATCGTGGGGCTCGTAACGGTTCCCCAAATCGACCCATCGAAATGCAGAATCACCCCATCGGTTCCCACGCCCCAGCCATCACTTGCAGTGTTGAAGTAAACCGAGTTGAAGTTGAAAAACGCGACAGGTGATGTCGGCACATAGTTAGATGGGAGAAGTGTCCATGCGCCGCCTGAATAATGAAGTATTGTTCCCTGCGCGCCCACAGCCCAACCTTCTGTCGACGATGCCATAAAGACGGACAGAAGATTGCGGAGGGTTGTTCCGGGACTCACTGGACCTGACCATGTGCCGCTGGTATAGTGAACTATAACACCACCATCCCCGACTGCCCATCCGTCGGTTTGACTAAGCATGTAGACCGACCTTAGCGTGGTTGTTGGAACTGGAGTGGTGAACGCCGTCCAAGCGCCTCCGAAGTAGTGCCATATTGCACCACCAGATCCGACGGCCCAACCTTCTGTGGAGCTTACCATGAAGACAGAGTAGAAGATGGTACCTACTACTTGCGGTTGAGGAAGATTCCATCCTCCTCCTAGACCTGGTACGCCGGTCCAATGCCAGAACACTCCCGCAGTTCCCGCCTGGTTTTGCCCGACGGCCCAAGCATCAGTAGGACTGACCATGAAGGCCGACCATAGCGGTCCAGCGTTCGCACCGGTTAGCCCCGCTATTTGCACCCGCCAAGTAATTCCGTCCCAGTGAAGAGCGACCGAGTTGGGTGGCGGGCTAGTTGTGCTGTTGAATCCCACGGCCCACCCATCGGTCCTAGTGACCGGATGGTTAGGCGGCCCGAAGCTCACTGAAGTCAGATTGTAGGCAGATTGGTTTGATGGAAAGTCAGGGAATTTTGGAGCAGGAACAAGATTCCACGTTGACGCATCGTAGTGGAATATCGCCGGAAGGCCGGTTTTGGTGTTCGTCGTTGGGCGAGAATCACCAACAGCCCAACCCTCATTGGGAGAAAGCATGTAAACGGAGTTCAGAGGAGGATTAGCCGGCGGGCTGATGTAAGCGGTCGGATTG
>Ga0315282_10014711_pt1 | contig 11617 bp, 11 predicted proteins | sample YL17G07_20_MG_FD_203693 | JGI IMG/M metagenome (GOLD analysis project Ga0315282, IMG submission 203693) | Sediment microbial communities from Yellowstone Lake, YNP, Wyoming, USA - YL17G07_20 | ecosystem: Environmental > Aquatic > Freshwater > Lake > Sediment | place: USA: Wyoming | collected...
TCCAAGTTTTTTACGGATTCAACCGTGGCGATTTGTGGTGATAACCGACAAAAAGAAGATAGAGCAGATTTCTGAGATAATTTTGAAAAAATCAAAAGATTCCCAGGCCGGGGTAAATATTCTCTTGAAGTCAGCAACAGCTATTGTTGGCAGCGCGCAGGTAGTATTGGCAATATACAATTCAGGAGACATTGAGAAATTGAAAGATAGGTTTAAGGAATTGTATGAAAATTTTTCACAGGTAATCCAAAATGCGGAGCTTTCGGCAATTTCTGCTGCGATACAGAATATGATTATTATGGCAGAGAGCCTTAAGATAGGCTCTTGCTGGCTGGATATGCCTTTATTCTGCGAAAAAGAGATTAACGCGTTTCTTAATACCGAAGAAAAATTAGTTGCTTTTTTGACCCTCGGCTATCCGGCAGAAGAGGGAAAGCGCGCCCAAAGGAAGCCTTTTTCTGAGGCGGTAAGATTTGTGGAGTGATGAGTGATATATGGATGAAAAATACGACGTCGTAGTAATCGGAGCAGGAATTGGGGGCCTGGTGTGCGGATGTTATTTGGCCAAGGCCGGTTTAAAAGTTTTAATCGCTGAGCAGCATTATCAGCCCGGTGGTTACTGCACGTCATTTAAAAGAAATGGATATATATTCGATGTAGGTGTCCATTATTTAGGTTCGATGAGGGAAGGTGGAGTACTTCGCAAAATCTTAATCGAATTGGGGATATTGGACAGAATGGAGATTATAATCAATGATCCCACCGATAGAATTATGATGCCTGATAAAACTATCTACGTCCGAAAGGATAAGCTAAAAACTAAAGAAGAGCTAATTGCCCATTTCCCCCATGAAAAAGAAAACATAAGTAATTTTTTTGATTTTGTCCTTAATACGGATTTTTTGACACTGGTTTCCAAAACAGGTAAGATTACTTTTGAGAAGTTCTTGAATGCCTATTTTACGGATTATAAATTGAAGGGGATTTTATCGGTTCCTTTAGTCAGCATTGGACTTCCTCCTTCAAAAATTTCTGCTTTGCCCTCGGTCGTTTTATTTAAAGAATATATTTTTGATGGAGGTTATTACCCTAAAGGAGGCATTCAGGTTTTTCCGGATTTATTGGCCCAGAGATTTAAAGAATTCGGAGGAAAATTACTGCTTTCAACTAAGGCCGAAAAGATTCTTGTGCAACATAAAAAGGTAACAGGAGTTAAATTAGCTAATGGCGAAACGGTTTCCACTAAATTTGTGGTCTCCAATGCTGATGCGACTGCAACATTTACAGAGTTGCTTAAAAGGAGAAGTATCGAGGCCAAGATGGTAGAAAAGCTCGAGCCGTCAATTTCCTCATTTATTGTATATTTAGGAATAAACAGAGAATTAAATATTGAGCCTAAGCATTATACAACGTGTCTATACACGACCTATGACATTGAAAAATGCTATGATAAAAAAAGAGATTTATTAAAAACTTTGCAATACAATTATATGTTGTGTACTTTTGCTGCTCTAATTGATCCTACACTCGCTCCCTTAGGCAAAAGTTCGATTCGTATTTTTACCGAAGTAAATTATGCGCCTAAAAAGAGATGGGAGGATAAAAGGGATGAAGTCGCACAAAACGCGATAAAAATGGTTGGTACTCTGGTTCCAGATGTTCATAGACACATCGACCACATAGAAACAGCTACTCCTCATACGCTTATACGTTATACTTCTAATAGAGATGGCGCCTTATATGGTTGGTCAGTAATCCCGAAGCAAGTTGGCCTAAAAGTATTTCCTCCGCATACAAGCATAGAGAATTTATATCTCGCAGGTCATTGGGTAACACATGGAGCAGGTCAGGGAGGGGTCTCGCCTTCGGCTTTCAGTGGGAAGATAGCCTCTCGATTGATATTAAGGAAATCCACTTCTTAAATTCTATGAATTTATTTTCAGTTTCGAGCATATTATCAGCTATTACGACTTTTGTAATAGCACTGATTTTACTTCTCAGAGGATGGAAAAGTTCGGGAAACCGATTATTTATTCTAGTGCCATTAGCAGGTACTCTCTGGGGCATAGGTAGTTTTATGGCGACAATATCTTCGACACAAGATCAAATTTATCTTTGGTGGCAGATAGGGTATTTAGGAGCAGTATTATCTCCAATTTGTTATTTCCGTTTTATCTACGCTTTTGTTAACTTAAAAAAAAGATGGTTGCTCTATCTAATTTATATATTAGGCATAATATATGTTATTGCGATTTTATTTTTCCGTGATAAGTTCTTTGGAAACCTGGTATTCCGATACGATCAATTCTGGTGGTTCTACTGGCCCAAAAATAAAAGTATTTTATATTTACTTTTTTACATATCTTTTTGGTGGATCTTGGTAGGGTATTCTTTTTTCTTAACTATCAGAAGCTATCGTGAATCAGTAGGTTTACAGCGAATTCAAACGAAATATTTTATATTAGGTTCCATTTTCGGTTGGGTGGGAGCTGAAGGTCTCTTTTTGCCAAAATTCATATGGAATGCCTATCCTTATACAAATTTTTTAATTGCTATTTATCCTGTTATATTTGTTTATGCTATGCTAAGGTACAGGCTGATGGATATAAAAGTTGCCATCACGCGCACTGGAATTTTTGTCTTTGTTTATTCCTTGGTCTTAGGGATCCCTTTTATCATGGCATATGGCTTGAGAGATTGGCTTAAAGGTATTCTCGGTGTTAATTGGTGGATTGCGCCTTTAGGATTAATGGTTGCTTTAGCTACAGTTGGTCCATTTGTCTATATCTTCTTAGAAAAGCGGGCAGAGACAGTCTTGCTTCGCGAGCAGAGGCGTTACCAGGAGACCTTAAAGCAGGCAGCAGTGGGTATGACCCGCATCCGCGACCTAAAAAAACTATTAGACCTCGTTGTGCACATCGTGACCAAAGCTGTGCGTATTTCCCACTCCAGTCTATATCTATACGATGAAAAATCCGAGAACTATCTCTTACACGCAAGCCGTAACCTCAAGAATCCTCAAGCAACCTCCATCAGTAAAAAGAGTTCATTAATTGCCTGGTTAGAAGACCAAAAAGAACCTCTGGTCTATGAGGAGATAAAGCAAAGAGTCCAAGATTATCACTCTGAGTTAGTCTTTAAAGAAATAGAAGACCAGATGCGGCTTTTAAATGCCAGCGTGCTTGTGCCCAGCTTCTTAGAAGATAGTTTAATGGGTTTTTTGGTTTTAGGAGATAAACGTTCCGGCCAAATTTATACTACTGATGACTTGAATATCTTCTCGGTTTTAGCCAGCCAGGCTGCCTTAGCCATTGAAAATGCCCAGTTCATCTTAGAAGCCAAAGAGATGCAGGAGCAGATTGCCCAGGCAGAGAAGATGGTGACCATCGGCACTATGGCAGACGGGCTCTCGCACCAGATAAATAACCGCTTTAATGCCCTTTCTCTTATTGCCGGTGATACCCTTGATACTGTAAACCTGACCGATACCTCCCAGTGTAGCCCCAAAGTAAAAGAGATGGTTGAGCAGATTAAACACGCCCTCCAGCGCATAGAGGCAAATGTCATTCAGGGCGGTGAAGTGGTGCGAGGTCTGCTTAAATATTCACGTCCGGGAGATACCGGCCTTGAGCCATTGGATTTGAATACCATATTAAATAATACTTTAGAGATGGTCCAATATAAGATAAAACTATCCGAGATAGATATCATCCGTGATTTTCCGCAGGATTTACCTAAAATCAAAGGGAACATGGCGCAGCTTGAGGAGGTTTTTTTTAACTTTATTGACAATGCCTATGATGCCATTGTGGAAAGGCGCAGCCTCTTAAAAGAAAACGGCTACCGCGGCAGGATTACTATCTTGGCCAAACCCAAAAGAGACCAAGCTCTGGAAATCGAAATAGAAGACAATGGCATAGGCATAAAGAACAATGACAACACGAAAGTCTTCACGCCGTTTTTCACCACCAAAACCTCATCCCGCAAGGGGACAGGCCTTGGACTCTATGTTATCAGAAAAATCATCACCGATACCCATAAAGGAAAGATTGAATTTGAATCCGATTATAAAGTAGGCACCAGGTTTATTATGGAGTTACCCATTGCTAAGTAAGGGGAAGAGAAAATGGCAAAATTGCTGATTGTAGATGACGAAGATGATGTCAGGGAGTTTGCCGCAAATTTCTTTCGTAAGCGCAAGGTTGAAGTGGTTACTGCTTCCTCTGGTGAAGAGGCAATAGAGATAGCAGACAAACAAAGGCCGAATTTAATCTTATTGGACCTCAAAATGAATGGAATTGACGGGCTCGAAGCCCTAAGGCGCATTAAAGAAAAAGACAAAGAGATGAAAGTCATCATGGTAACAGGAAAAAAACCGGAAGAAGAAGACGCATTTGATAAGTGCAGCCAATTAGGAGCCCTGGGTTATATACATAAGCCGCTGCAATTAGATGAATTAGAAAGAATAGTCTTGAAGGAATTATCTTTAGAAAACATAAAACTATAAGGTTTGCGATGGCGCTCGATTATAAAAAGGAACTTGAGGTTGCGGCAAAAAATATGATTTTTGTCCATGAGCCCGACCTGCTCATCAAGATGATTTTACGCACTATTGTGCAAAAGGTAGAGGTGAGCCACGCCGGCATATTATTACACCATCAAGATGAAGACAACAAAGATGCCTATATCTTAACTGTCTCGCGCGGCCCCTTAGGCTTAAAGATACCCGCTGGATTTGTGCGCTTAGATACGGATAATTCCCTTATTCGTTTCTTTCGCGAACGCCAAGATAAACAGCTCTTTAATTATGAGGCGATTGTTTATGATGAGGCAAGTGTATGTTTAGAGAAAGATATCTCTGATGCGCTAAAGCAGATTTTAAAAGAAACCTTATATCAAATGGAGATATTTGAGGCGGATGTCTCTATCCCCAGTTATTTTAGAAAAGAATTATTGGGTATCCTTTTATTAGGTAAGAAAAACGACAATACAAAATTTGAGCGGGAAGAATTAGATTTCTTTATTGCCTTGAGTTCAAATGTAGCGATGGCAATAAGAAATGCCCAGCTCTTTAAGGAGTTGGGATTAGAACTCAATAAGAAACGCCGGCTTTTTATCCACACTACGATTGCCTTGGCCGCGGCTATTGATGCCAAAGACCATTATACCCACGGCCATACTGCCCGGGTAACCAATTTAAGCTTGCTGCTTGCGCAAAGACTTATTCAGAAAGATAAAAAAAGATTTGACGCGCAACTTTTAGAGAATCTGCATATTGCCGCCCTCCTGCATGACATAGGCAAAATCGGTATCCCGGAGGCGATTTTAAACAAAAACGGCCCGCTGGATGATGATGAGAAGAAGAAGATGCAGGAGCACCCTTTAGTGGGTGTTACGATATTACAGCCGATAAAAGAATTGGGAGAGACGATATCAGGCGTAAAATACCACCATGAAAGATATGATGGCTTAGGGTATCCCGAAGGCCTAAAAGGTAACCAGATACCTTTGCTCGCCTCGATAATATCCCTGGCGGATGCCTTTGATGCTATGACTACAGATAGGCCTTACCGTCGAGCGCTCTCGAAAGAAGAGGCTAAAGTCGAGATAGAGCGCCAGAGCGGTAAACAATTTAACCCCGAAATGGCCGATGTTTTTATAGAACTCTGCGAGGAAGGAAAGATATAGCTCTATTAGTCTTGAGAAATTGTAACAGTTTAGCTTCTGGAAGACGCCGGCCAGAGTCGTTCACCCCGTCATTCTCAAACCCGATTTCCCTACTGTCATTCTGACCCTGAGCGTAGCGAAGGGGAAGAATCTGTATTTTGAGATTCTTCGTCGAGCCTCGCTCTGTTCGGCTCTCCTCAGAATGACGAAGAGTGAATTATTTCACTCCTTTGCAGTGGCGTATTTTTTCCAAGAGCTGAACTGTTACAAACGTTGTAAAAAGTCTTTAAAGTAATATAAAGTAATCTTTTATAAACTTTTTTCTTGACAGGAATATTAACTTGTGTTATATTTTAAATGGAGGTGAAAACAGATGAATAAGATATCCTATGCTGTAAAAGTCGATCCCAATATCATTAAGAGGATAAAAGAGTTCTGTCTGAAGCATGGCATAAAGCAGGGCTTTTTTGTAGAGAAAGCGTTATATGAACAATTAGCCAGAGAGGAGCTTAATGAAGATTTGCTTGATTTTAAGAATTTACGCTCCCAGGAAGACAGTGCTATCAGCTTTGAGGACTACCTTAAAAAAAGGGTCAGCTAAATGTATAAACTAAAAATTCTTCCTCAAGCTCAACGGGATCTTGATCAACTACACGGTAAGGCATTCAGTAATATAAAAAGCAGGATTATTCAACTAAGTGATAATCCGCGTCCTTTCGGCGCTCTTAAGCTTACAAATGATGAAGGTCATCGCATCAGAATAGGAGATTATCGAGTTCTATATAGAATTGACGACAAGTTAAAAGAAGTCTTTATCTATAGAATCAAACATAGAAGGGAAGTTTATAGGAAAACCTAAGACGCTTCTCCTAAAGAAGAGGAAAGGTTTTTCTGTATCGGGAAGGTTGAAGGTAAAATTTTAACTGTAAGATTTACCTACCGTGAAGGAAAAATCAGAATATTAAGATTTTCTTCCGCCGCCTGCTGAATTAGCTATTTCAGAAGAGACTGCAAAAATTACAATATCTCTAAAGAAATCAAGCATTGAATTTTTTAAACGGCAGGCAGAACGCTACCGTACGAAATACCAAAGAATGATTCGAGAGTTAATAGATAGATACGCAATGCAGTATCAAAATAAGCCGCAATGACCCTGCGATACACTAAACAACGCATAATTCAATCAAAAAGCTGTTCTAAATTTCTGGGTTCACCCTAATTCTGAAGCAAAAGAAGAAACCTTTCGCACCTTTTAAAATAATACTTGACTTTACGAATTAATCTAATAAAATAGATTTGTGTCTAATATATTAGATTAAGGAGTATTTTAAAATGTTAGAAAAATTGTTGTTTTTTACTAATGTGCAGAAAATACTTTCTTTCCTTATCAAAAATCCTGATAAGGAATATTTTGACCGCGAGATTTCAAAGATTACCGGCGTGAGCAGAGCAGGGACTAATTTTGCTTTAAGGGACTTAGCAAAAGAAGGAATTATTTTGCGCGAAAAACGCGGTCGGATGTATTTTTATAAAATACCATCAAACGACGTTTTTGTTAAATACTTAAAGATTTTGCAAAACATTATTCTTTTACGCACCTTAGGCGAAAAATTAAAGAAGTTTTCTTTAAAGATAATCCTTTATGGTAGCGCTGCTAAAGGTGAAAATCATTCTGAAAGCGATATAGATATTTTTATTATGACAAGAAGCGTTGACGATATAGAAAAGATAATATTCAAGGATAAATTAAGAGAGAAGATTAAATATGTTTTGCATACGCCTAATGATTTTATAAAATTGAAGAAAAATAATCCTGTTTTCTATAAAGAAGTAGAAGAAGGAATAGTATTATGGGAAGAGAAATGAATTTGGAATTCCAAAAGGCACTTCAGAAGAAAAGAATCCTCTCATTCAGCAAAGGAAAAACACAAGTAAGAAAGGAATTGGCAGCTGCTGAAGATGACCTTAATGAGGCTAAGGACAGGTTTAAAAATAAAAAGTATAAGTACGCAACCATTGATGCTTATTATTCTATGTTTCATGCTGTCCGTTCTCTGATTTACTCAAGGAGTTATAGGGAAAAGAGCCATTATTACTTGTTAGTCGCCTTACAAAAATTATTTATTGATAGCGGATTAATTGATGAAGATTTAGCAAAAGATTTTCACAGTGCAATGGTACTTAGAGAAGGCGCGGATTATCATAGTGAATTTTCTCAACAAGGAGCTAAATCCTGCATAGAATCTGCAACAAAGTTTTTACAGAGAGCAAAAGAGATTCTCAAAATCTAGAAAAATTAAAGAATCAAGCCAACGAAGAGAACTCTGAAAAAGTCTTTCTTTATGATTACACCGATTAAAAAACACCTGCCTGCCGGCAGGCAGGGATTACACAGATTAAATGTCCGACGATAAAATCTGTGTAATCTTTCTAAAATCTGTGTAATCAGAGGTCTCTGACTGAATTTTGAGGGTTTTTCAGAGACCTCACAAAAACACTTGACAAATTTTTTGTTTATGGTAGGATAAAAACTGTTAATAATGGATGAAAACCACTATTTAAGATTAAAACAAAGGAGCGCTTGTGGAAGATAAAGTTTTTACCATAGATGAGGTAGCTAAATATTTAAAAATTCCCAAAAGCACCATTTACAAACTCTCCCAAAAAGGAGCTATGCCCTCTTCTAAGATTGGCAAACAACTGCGTTTTAGAAAATCCAGTTTGGATAAATGGTTAAGTGAAAAAGAAAATAAGTTCCCCAGTTCTACCAATGAGCCTTCCCTTACCGCCTGCCAGGATGAATTAGCCAACCACAAATCAAAATGTGTCTTGCTTATCGATGACGACAAGCTGGTATTAAAGACCTTAGCCAGATTCTTAAAGCTCAACGGCTATAACGTAGAGCCAGCACAGAGCGGGGAGGAGGCCTTGGAGAAGCTCGAAAAGCTAAGCTTCGATTTGGTGATTACAGATATCAGAATGCCGGGAATAGACGGTGTTGAAACCATAAAAAGAATCCGGGAATTTAATAATAGATTCAACCGGCCAAGCGTCCCGGAAATTATCATCAGCGGATACATAGATACCGAAGCAGAGCGCCAAGCACAAAGATTAGGGATTACCGATTATATCCATAAGCCATTTGCCATCAGCGAGTTTATCCAAACAGTGCAGAAAAAAATAGAATTTGCTTCAAATTCGAATTAATAAGTCACCTTGAAATTTAAAAATTATATGTTATACTTTTAGTATCTTAAATCAAGCCACGGAACAACCTAACGAAGGCGATAGATGTTCCGAGAAAATAGCTTTCTTACCAAAACTCTCCCTAAACACAATAAACTCAACAAACACAACAAACTCAACAACGGAGGTGTAATATGTTAAAGAGACTATTTTTTTTCTCAGCTTCATTTCTTTTCTTTTGTCTTATCTCTTACAAATGCTATGCCGCAGATACCGTCATCAAAGGCACAAGTTCTACTTCTGCCACTTCCTCTCTGGATGTAACCAATTCTGCTAATACAAGCCTCTTGTGTGTGCGTAATGACGGCAATGTCGGAATAGGCACCACTGTCCCAGCTTATAGATTAGATATTAAAGGCGGCAACCTCAATGTCTCAGGCACCATTTATCAGGGCTCAGGCAGGGCTGGCTACTTAGAATATAAGACAGCCCAGACCAATGGCGCTGGATGGAAACGCGTAGCCCATATTGACGGTATTGCCGGCAGGGGCCAGAATACAGTCACTGTTTACACTACCGGCGGAAGCTATACCCCCAGAAGCACAACCATAAGATGGTATCATGACTGGTCAAGCAGTGCCGGCCTTAGCGTAGTCTCGGAATTAGGCAATGGCTACTGGTCTGATGCCCGTGTAACCGATGACGGCACCAATTCCTATTTAGAGGTTTACTTCATTGTAAACGTAACTCAGCTTAGCTTAGGCCTATCCTATGAAGGCGGTTATGACCGTGGAACACTCTACAGCAGCATACTTCCTGAGGGTGGCGGCACTATTCGTGCCAGCGCCAAGTTAGGCCTGTTTAGTATCGGAAATAGCTCATTTATGGTGAATAACTCCGGCAATGTCGGAATAGGCACCACTGCGCCGGGGGCAAAGTTGGATGTAAGAGGCAATACCATCATTGGCGATGGCACTGCTTATGGAGATGTAAGACTAACTATTGCGGGAACATCCGGGAACAACGACTCAGCTATCGTCATGGAGAAACGTGACTCAACCGTTAATCCTGTCTTTTCTATCTTGCCATGGGATTCACAGATATACATTGGGGCAGGAACATATTATAGTAATGCTTCGTGGGTGCAAAGATCCGACACCGCATACAATCAGTTATTTACCTTGGATCCAGGCGCAGGTGTAAGGTGGTATGCCAGTAGCAATGCCCCGGCTTCCTGGTGGAATCTATCAAGCAACGTGCAGTTATGGGATGATGCAGCAAATTGGAAAGCTCTTGTGCAATCAACAAAAAGCGGTAATTCATACTTCATTGGCGGCAATGTCGGAATAGGCACCACCAGCCCAGCGGCAAATCTACATGTAAAGAACTCAGCGATTATTGAAGGCAGCTACCTGAAGATTCCCGTAGTAACCGTTGACCCAGCTACCCCTCAAGACGGGATGCTCTGGTATAACAGCGCTGAAGGCTCATTTAAGTGCAGGCAGAACGGCCAAACCAAGAAGTTTGCTATGCAGTAGAATAAAGAAGACTTTGTCATTGCGAGGGACTGCGAGCCGAAGCCGAAGCAGAACCGAAGCAATCCCGAAGGTTGCGAGGGCTTTAGCCCGAAGCAATCTTAAGAAGGCGTCTATGGATAAAACAGGATATGTGTATCTTATGACTAATAAAGGCAATACGGTGCTCTATACAGGTGTTACTTCGGATTTAAAAAAGCGTGTATATGAACACAAACAGAAATTTATTGAAGGGTTTACAGAAAAGTATAAAGTGACAAAATTAGTATATTATGAAGTCTTTGAAGATATAAAAAACGCTATAGTTAGAGAAAAGCAGATAAAAGGTGGCTCAAGAAAGAAGAAAATTGATTTGATTAGCGTGATCAATCCGGAAATGAAAGACATATATGATGATTTATGAGATTGCTTCGGCCTCACTTTGTTCGGCCTCGCAATGACAATATGCCAAGAAAACTAACTTATGCATTTTTCTTTCTGTTGACTGTGGTCTGTGGACTGTGGACTAATCAGGCTTTAGCTGCCGGCATCACCATTAACCCGGGCGCCTCCATTACTCTCAACGGCTCAAGCCAGATAACTACCCAAGATTTGAATATTCAGGGAACACTCTCTGCCGGCTCAGGAACAATAGCTTTAAGCGGCAACTGGCTAAACTCAGGAGTCTTTATCCCTGGCACAAGTAAAGTGAATGTGCTTGGCGCTGGCATAAGCACCATAAGCGGCGCAAACACCTTCTACAACCTCTCCTGCACTACTTCCGGCAAGCAGATTAACTTTACTGCTGCTCAAAAGCAGACCATTACCAACTCCTTCACCTTAACCGGAACAAGCGCAGGTCGCATTGTCTTACGCTCTACTATTCCTGGCACCCGCTGGGAAATAGACCCCCAAGCCAGCCGCAGCGTAGATTATGTTGACTGCCAAGACTCATATAACCGCAACACAACCGCTATCCTTGCCACTAATTCCAAAGACTCAGGTAACAATGTCAACTGGAAGTTCATCTATCCTTTAAGCGGAACAATCAAACTCAATAACGACTCTACCTATACCAATTCTCCCTTAGTCACCTTAGCTCTCTCTGCTTTTGACTCTGCTGGCGGGGCAAACTATGCAGTCCAGATGCAATTCTCTAATGATAACTCCACCTGGTCAACTGCTGAGGCTTATGCAACTACCAAGTCCTGGACTTTATCTTCAGGCGATGGCACAAAGACCGTCTATGT
>Ga0315282_10014712_pt1 | contig 11616 bp, 8 predicted proteins | sample YL17G07_20_MG_FD_203693 | JGI IMG/M metagenome (GOLD analysis project Ga0315282, IMG submission 203693) | Sediment microbial communities from Yellowstone Lake, YNP, Wyoming, USA - YL17G07_20 | ecosystem: Environmental > Aquatic > Freshwater > Lake > Sediment | place: USA: Wyoming | collected...
CCCCGGCCCCCTGCCCCTTCAGGCTAGCCGAAGGCCGGAACCTCCGCAACCCCTCTCCGGCCCTCAGAACATGCGCACTTACCATAGCCGATTCGACGACAACAACAAGCTCGTCTCCAGCAACGACGGCGCCACCTACCAGTATGACGGCAACGGCAACATGACCTACACCTCGGGCGGCATGTACGGCACGAAGACCATGGCGTACAATGACGGCAACTACATGACCTCGATCACGTACGGCAGCACCACCGACTCTTACGGCTACAGCTGCGACGGCCGGCGCTACCGGGCGAGCTTCGCCGGGGGCGCCTACCGCTATTACCTCTACGACGGCGTGCGGGTGCTCGAGGAACTCGACAACAACGGCGCCATGCAGGCCCGCTACACTACCGAGAACGGGTCCTACTACGGGCCGCTCCTCCACCTCTACCGCCCGACGGGCATCCTCAGCCGCTTCCCCATGTACGACAACATCGGGACTGTCCGCGGCCTCGTCGACGCCTCCGGCGCCGTCACCGACACCTACGAACTCGACACCTTCGGACGTTCCGTCTCCAGCACCGGAGCAACCCCCAACCCCTACCGCTTCGGCGGCGCCTGGGGCTACATCACGGATCCCAGCGGGATGCTGCAACTGGGCGTGCGGTACTACTGGCCGGAACTGGGTCGATTTGTCAGCGAGGACCCGGTACGGGACGGAGACAACTGGTACGCGTACACGGCCAACAACCCCGTGACGTCTATCGACCCCACTGGCAAGATCGTGCCAGTGATCTGCGCGGCCGGGTGGACCATCTACAAGGGTGTCACGACTGGTCTCGCCATTGGCAATGCCCTTGCAGCCTCGTACTACTCGCGAGCATGCCGGAGGTGCATCCACCAAGCCGAGACAATGCAGAGGCAGGCCAAGGATCGTATGGACTGTGGCTGCTACGACAAGTGGCTCCGGGCGGCAAAGCCCGGCGAGGAGGGTAAGGAGGTGTGCGCGGCGGCCGGCGAGAGGGGAGCCTGGGCGCTAGGGGCGTTCCTCCTGCGCGTGGCCCCCTGCGTTCTCAGGTGTCGGCCGCCCTGGATGTGACCCGCGATGCTACTACTTGCCCTGGCCACCTCTGTTGTCATGTTCGCGGTCGCAGCCCGCTTCAGGCGATCCGAAGCGGCCGCCGCCACGCCGCGCAGCCGGCTCACGCTTCGCGAACTGGTGTTCCTCACGCTGATCGTCAGCATTCCCGCGTTCATGCTGGCCGGCGACGGTCGCGAGTGGGTGCGCCATGGGATGGCCGCCTACTGGCCATACGTCGCGCTTGCCCTCTGGGCGGTGCCGTTCGTTGTCTCGCTCCTGCTCTGGCCCTTCGTCGCGGCGGCAGGCGCGCACCCGCGCTCTCCTCCAGTGTCGCGTCAAGTCATCTGGGTGTGTGCCCTGGCCGGACCTGCCTCTGGTCTGGCCCTCGCTCACTGGGCTCTGCCTCCTCCTAACCCTCTGCTCGAAATGGCGGGCTGGTGGGCATTCAGCGGCGTTGTTGGGGCCGTGTGGGCCTGCCATGCCGAGCGCCCAACTGCCGCACGCGACGGACCCCCGCCCCGAGCTGACGGCCCCCACCAGGACCAACGAAATACGGGAAGCCGGGGACACTGGGGCCGTTGAAGAGGTGCTATTGAGGGGAGGGTTACACTATAGATGAGCGAACGATTACATGGTAATCACGCGTGAGGAGGAAGGGTGAGTGTACCGGAAGCGGCCGGCGCAGCAGGTGAGTGGCTTCCTCCCCGGCTCCCTGGGCGACTACGTGCCGGAGGACCATATCCTCCGGCAGGTGCATGCGGTGCTGGAACTGACCTGGTTGCACGAGGAAGTGAAGGAGTGTGGCAACGGCAACCTCACCAGCACCTACGGCAACCTCCCGTCCCAAACGATGGTGTACAATGACAGCAACTACATGACTGAGATCACCTACGGCGCCGGCCCCACCCACGACTACGTGTGGTACACGTACGACGGCCGGCGCTACCGCGCCCGCCTCGCCGGAACCTACTACCGCTACCTCTACAACGGCGTGCGGGTGCTGGAGGAACTCGACAACAACGGCGCCATGCAGGCCCGCTACACCACCGAGAACGGCTCCTACTACGGCGCGCTGCTACACCTCTATCGCAGCAGTGGCACGCTGAGTCGGTTCCCCATGTACGACAACATCGGCACCGTGCGGGGCCTTGTCGACGTCTCGGGCGCCGTCACCGACACCTACGAACTCGACACCTTCGGGCGCTCTGTGTCCAGTTCTGGCACCACGCCAAACCCCTACCGCTTCGGTGGGGCGTGGGGCTACATCACCGATCCCTCGGGGATGCTACAGTTGGGCGTAAGGCACTACTGGCCGGACATAGCACGGTTTCTGCAGCAAGATCCTCTCCGGGATGCGCAGAATTGGTATGCCTATGTGGATAATAGCCCTCTTGTTGCAGACGACCCCTCCGGACTGAAGACCTTCAAGGAATGCTTCAGAGAGTACAAGTTCCAGGTGAACACGATATGCCCCAAGAGGAAGTGCGACACCGCGGCAGACTGGACTCTCGGCGCAATGGCCGCCGGTTGCCTCGAGGGCGGGATCACGGGGGGCTTAGCCGGGGCCGCTGCGCTGAACCCCTTCACGATCGTCGGAGGCGCCATTGTTGGTTGCGCCGCCCACGCGACAATCGGTTTCCTCGTTGGGTCCGGAGTCGGAAATCTCGTTACGGGGCCGCTTGCCCAGAAACACTGCGAAGAGGAGGCCGAGCTTACGCTAAACAACTGCATTGCAGGAGTCTACGCGGAGCATCACCGCCACAGGAAGAACTAGCCCCCTTTAGGACGCCAGGACGACCTGGGAGCCGGGACTACGTTCCCTGTGGTGCCGGCTCCCTAGAGGCATGGATATGAGCAAGTGCGAGTCGTGCGACGCCCACGATTCCCTCACAATCGCAGGCAGACTGCACATTCGGAAGACGGCCTTGCGCGCCTGCCTCATCGGCGCAGGCGCATCGGTGTACGTGGTCATTAGGCAAGTGAGGTCACACTATGGGTTGGATCTGTCCGCAGCCCTGGCCGGCTGGGTGGTGATGACACTGCTCCTCTACGTATGGTTCCGCACGGGGTTGCACAGTCCTCACGAGAAGCACCGGATTAGGCTTTGGGCCAGAGCTGCCGCCGAGTGGGCGATCATACTGGTCCTGGCCGCTCTGGCCGTGCGCTATATCCTTTGAAAATGGCCGAACCCGGAAATGGTGAGAATAGGGCACAGTTGGGCTGTTGAAAGAGTCTTGCCGATAGCGCTGTTCTCCTGCAGGTGAGCGAATGATTATATGGTAATCATTCGTGAGGAGGAAATACGGAAATACGGGACAGTCACCTATTATTTGTACGACTAACGAGAGAGAAATAGGTGACTGTCCCCGGTTTCTGGACGGGTCCGATGGCGCGCGAGGGCCAGCAGCGCGCAGGTCTCGGCGCGCGGGTCAGTTCGCCCAGCCAGCTTCTTCTGGTAGTAGGCCTGCGAGCGGGGATCCCGGGCCGTCGTACCGACCTCCGCAAGGAACCCCCCTCTACCCCATTGACATTATGCTGTAGGTGTGCTATAGTGGTTCCCAAAACGGGCGGCCCCGCCCCGAACCTTGAAAACTACATAGCGATTCGACTCCGGGACCACCTTCGCCAACCCGCTCCCCAACGGGATCCGCCCGTGTCTCTGACCGTTTCCACTCCAGCGCCGCGCAGCAGTCGCGACTCGACTTTCGACTTCAGCACTGCGCAGCAGTGCGATCGCCCTTCTCGGCGCCGCAGGCGCCGACCCTCCCCGCCTTTGTGTCGGACCTTGCCCTGAGCGAAGCGAACGGGTGCCTCCCTTGTGCTCTTTGTGTCGAGATGCGAAATCGCCGCCATCCGCTGGCTTTCGCCGACGCTTCGCCGACTTTCGCCGATCGTCCGCCGATCCGGTTCTGCCCCACAGACCCGTCTACATGCCCCACAGCCCGAAATCGGCTCGCTTGCCCGCCGAAAACCGGAAAAACGCGGTTTTCGGCGGATCCGACGGAACCGACTCGGCGGCCGTTGCCCGGGACCCTGGCCCCGGGGCCCTAGCCCCTGCCCTCTGGTGCTCTTCGTGTTGAGATGGCGCGCACCCGCCGTGTCCGACTTTGTCCGACACCTGTCCGATCCGTGTCCGATCCGATTTCGCCTGCAAGGTCCCTCCACGTGCCCCACAGCCCGAAATCGGCTCGCTTGGTGTCCGAAAATCGGGCGTTTTCGATTTTCGGACATTTTCGGACATTTCGGTCACCCAAGTTCAACCTACCGTCATGCCGTCAGGAGCACCAAGCCTTTGTGTCTTCGTGCCTCCTTCGCGCTCTTTGTGTTGAGATCCAGGACGGCCTGCCGCTCTTGCCGCCCTCTGCCGCCGCGTTGCCGCTTTCTGCCAGTCCCGATTTCGCCTCTCAGGGCTTCTCAGAGGGCTTGTAGGCCCAAATCGGCTCCGGCGATTGCCGCTCTTGTCAAGAATCGCAAAAGCGGCAGAAAGCGGCAATCCGGGTGCAACGGGTGGGAGCCCGGTCCTCCGGGCGACCGTTCCTCCGGCCCTTCCCCTGGCCCCTGTACCCTGGCCCCTAACTATGCCGCAGGCGTTCGACCCGCAGCACGTCGCTGAGCGCGCTCAGCCGCTGGGTGATGTCCGCGAGATGGTCGAGGTTCTTCACTTCGAGGGTGAGGGTGAGCCGGGCGATGCGCGGGTTGCCGACCACCCGCATCTGCGCCTGCACGATGTTGGTGCCGGTGCCGGAGATGATCGCGGTGACGTCGCTGGCCAGGCCTACCCGATCGAGGGCATCCACCTGAATGACCACCGGGAAGTAGGCCTCTGATCCCAGCGTCCACTCGAGGTGGGTGACGCGGCCGGGGTCGTCCGCCGCGTAGTGCGCGACATTGGCGCAGTCGGCGCGGTGCACGGCGATGCCGCGACCCCGGGTGATGAAGCCGACGATGGGGTCGCCGGGGACAGGCGCGCAGCAGCGGGAGAGCCGGAACATCACGTCCGTGACGCCCCCCACGCTGATCGCCAGGCGCAAGCTTCCCTGACCCCTGGGCGTCGTCTTCCGGGCCGGCGTCTTTGGCGGCTCGCCGCGGAGCCGGCGGAGGACGGCCTCGGCGGAGAGGTCGCCGTACCCCACGGCCGCGTAGAGGTCTTCGGCGGCGGTGTAGCTCATGCGCCGGGCGAGGTCTTCGAACGCCTCTTCCCTCACCTCCGCCGCGGGCAGGCCCAACCGCGCACACTCCTCCTCCAGCCGCTCCCGCCCGCGGACGATGCTCTCGTCCCGCTGGGCGCGGCGGTACCAGGCCTTGATGCGGTTCTTCGCCTGCGTGGAGACCACGAAAGAGAGCCAGTCCAGACTGGGCTTCACCCCGGGGCGAAAGGAGGTGATGATCTCGGCCACGTCTCCGTTCTTGAAGACGTAGTTCAGCGGTACCATGCGGGTGTTCGCCTTGGCACCTACACAGTGGTTGCCGATCTCGGTGTGGATGCGGTAGGCGAAGTCCACCGGGGTGGAGCCGGCCGGCAGGTCAATGACGTCGCCCTTGGGCGTGAAGACGAAGACCTGGTCCTTGAAGAGGTCAATCTTCAGCGACTCCAGCCACTCGTGCGGGTCGCGCAGGTCGCCGTGCAGGTCGAGGAGCTGGCGCAGCCAGGAGAGCTTGGACTCTACCTCGATGTCGCCGCGGTAGCCTTCCTTGTAGCGCCAGTGGGCGGCAACGCCGTACTCGGAGCGGCGGTGCATGGCCCAGGTGCGGATCTGCACCTCCATCGGCTGGCCGTGGGGGCCGATGACCTTGGTGTGCAGCGACTGGTACATGTTCGGCTTGGGCTTGGCGATGTAGTCGGTGAACATGTCCGGCAGCGGCAGCCAGAGGGAGTGGACCACGCCCAGCACGGTGTAGCACTCCGGCTCGGTGTCCACGATGACGCGGATGGCCTCCAGGTCGAGGATCTGGTTGAAGTCCACGCCCTGGACCTGCATCTTGTGGTAGATGCTGTAGAAGTGCTTGGGGCGGCCGGCGATCTCGGCCTTGATGCCCATGCGCTGGAGGCGGGCCTCGAGCTGCTCCACCGCCTCCCGGATGGCGACCACCCGCTCGTCGCGGGTGCGCGCGATGGCGTGCACGATCTCCTCGTACTTCGCGGGGTCGAGGTAGCGGAGGGCCATGTCCTCCAGCTCCCACTTGTAGCGCCAGATGCCGAGCCGGTGGGCGATGGGGGCGAAAATCTGCAGGGTTTCCCGCGCCACCTCCTGGCGGCGCTCGGCCGGCAGTGGACTAAGGGTATGCATGTTATGCAGCCGGTCGGCGAGCTTGATCAGAATGACGCGCAGGTCGCGGGCCATGGCCAGCAGCATGCGGCGGAGGTTCTCGGCCTGGCGCTCGCGGCGGGTATCGAACTGAATCTGCCGCAACTTGGTGACGCCGCTGACCAGGAACGCGGTCTCCTCGCCGAACTGGCGGCGAATAACCTCGACGTTGTGCTCGGTGTCCTCCACGATGTCGTGGAGCAGCGCGGCGGCCAGCGTGGCGTCGTCCAGCTCGATCTCGGTGAGGAGGAGGGCGACGTTGAGGGGATGGGAGATGTAGTCGTCGCCGGTGAGGCGCTTCTGTCCGGCGTGGGCCTCGGCCGCGAAGGCATAGGCGCGCGTCAGCAGCTCGCGATTGAAGTGCGGGTTATAGGCCTCCACCTTTTCCAGCAAGGTCTCGAGGCTGACCGCGGGCTTGTGTTCGACGGCGCCGGACATAGCTAGTCACTTCCACCCAGGGCGAGATCCTCAACGAAGAGCCGTACGCGCGTATTCCCGTTCCACGTGTCAATCTGGGGCCGATAGCAGACATCCACCGCGTTCGCCCCGCGGACCAGGTCGCGCAGCTCGCCGCGGCCGAACCAGATGGCCCCCAAGTTGCGGCCGGCGCGGTCGGCGAAGCGGAGGGAGAGGTGGGCGCCGCCGCCGACGGGGTTCGCCTCCAGGGCGCGAAGGCCGCGGGTGAGGAAGCAAGGCGCCGGGTTGCCCATGCCAAACGGGGCCAGGGAGGCGAGTTGCTGCACGGTCTCCAGGGTGAGTTCGGCGAGGTCGGCCTCGGCGTCCACGTCGAGCTGCGGAGCCAGGTCCTCCGCTGACAGGCGGGCGTTGGCGATGTCCACGAAGCGGCGGCGCAACTCGGGGACGTTTTCCGGGAGCACGCCGAAGCCGGCCGCGTAGTGGTGGCCGCCAAAGCGAAGGAGCAGGGAAGAGCACTCGGACAGGGCGGCCCAGAGGTTGAGGGGAGCGATGCTCCGGCCCGAGCCCTTACCGAGGCCGTCGTTGACCGCGATGAGGAGGACCGGCCGGTGGTAGCGCTCTACCAGGCGGGAGGCGACAATGCCGATCACGCCCGGGTGCCAGCCGTCGCGGGCGAGGACGATGGCCCGGTCGCGGGCGAGGTCCACCCCCTCCTGGACCATGCGGTCGGCCTGCTCGAGGGTGGCCTGCTCTTCCTGCCGGCGGCGGGCGTTCTGCTCGGAGAGGTCGGCGGCGAGGAGGCGGGCCTCCTCGGGGTCGGTCGTCAGGAGAAGGTTGACCGCATCCCGGGCATGCTCCATGCGGCCTGCGGCATTGATGCGCGGGGCGAGGACGAAGGCGACGTGGCGGGAGCCGATCTCGCCCTGGAGGTCGGAGACCGCGACGAGCGCGGTGAGCCCGGCCTTCTTCGTCTTGGGGATCTGCTGGAGGCCGTGATAGACGAAGAGGCGGTTCTCGCCCAGCAGGGGGACCACGTCGGCGACGGTGCCCAGGCAGACGAGATCGAGGAAGCGATGCTCGTGGCCTTCGGGCAGGCCCTTGCGGCGGGCGAGCGCGCTCACCAGCTTGAAGGCGACTCCCACGCCGGCGAGGTCGCGGAAGGGGTACTCGCACCCCGGGCTCCAGGGATTGAGAAGGGGCGCGTCGGGGAGCGTGTCGCCGGGGCGGTGATGGTCGGTGATGATGACCTCCAGGCCCAGTTCCCGGGCGAGCGCGACCGGCGCGACCGCGCTGCTCCCGCAGTCCACGGTGAGGAGGAGCTTCACCCCGTCGTCGGCGGCGCGGCGGACGGCCTCTTCGCTGACCCCGTAGCCCTCGTCCACGCGATGGGGAATGTACCAGTCCACGTTGGCCTTCAGGCCGGCCAGCGCCCGCACCAGCAGGGCGGTGGCGCAGACGCCGTCCACGTCGTAGTCGCCGTAGACGCGAAGGAGCCGGCCGGCGTCCACCGCGTCGAGGACGAGGGCGACGGCCCGCTCCATGTCGGCGAAGGCAAACGGGTCGCCCATTCCGGAAAGGTCGTGGGACAGGAAGCAGCGGGCCTCGCCGGCGTCGGTCACGCCGCGATGGACGAGCGCGTGCGCGGTGAGGCGGTGGAGGCCCAGGGCGGCGACGAGCGTGCGGACCGCGGCTTCGTCCGCGCGCGGGCAACTCCAGCGTCCGCCGGTGAGACTGGTGGTGGCAACCTCAGGCACGGTCCGTGTCGGCCTCCGGTTCCACGTGGATGAGCACTTCCGATCCGGGAAGCAGGCGCCGCAGGTCTCCCTCCAGGTGATCGCACAGCTGGTGCGCTTCGGCGACGGACATATCCCCGGGGACGACGAGGTGCAGGTCAATCTGGCGCTGCGAGCCGGCCTTGCGGGTGCGGAGGCGGTGGAACTGCGCCACCTGGGGATAGTGCTCCAGCAGCAGATCCTCGATGCGCTTGATCTCCTCGCGGGGGAGGGAGCGGTCTACCAGGTGGTCCCAGGAGCGGCGGGTGATGTCCCAGGCGGCGCGGAAGATGACCGCGGCGACGAGGAGCGCGACGATGGGGTCGAGATGGCCGGCCTCTCGCGAGAACCAGGTGCCGGCGAAGAGGGAGGACTTGGACAGGGCGATGACGCCGAGGCCGGCGAACACCCCGACGGAGGTCCACACGTCCGTGCTGAGGTGCCAGGCGTCGGCCTCCAGGGCCACCGAATCGGTGCGCTTCGCGACCCGGAAGAGCATCCGGGAGACGAAGGTGTTGAGCACCGCGGACAGGCCCATGACCCCGATGCCAAGCGCGGGCACCGACACCTTGACGTCGCCGGCGAGGATCTTGCGGATCGCCTCGTTGGCAATGAGCACCACCGCGAGGATGATGAGCAAGCCTTCGATCAGGCCGGAGAGGCTCTCGAACTTGCCGTGGCCGAAGCGGTGCTCCGCGTCGGGCGGCTGGCGGGAGCGCCGGACCGCGAACCAGGCCATCATCGCGGCGACGAGGTCGAGGCCGGAGTGGAGCGCTTCGGAAAGGACGCTGACCGACCCGGTGACGAGGGCCGCGGCGAGTTTGCTGCCGGTCAAGACGAGGTTCGACATGACCGACACGCTCGCGGCGCGCTGCTTCACTCCGCCGTGGACGGACTCGAAAACCATCGCGCAGCTCCCGGGAGCTACCGAGACGATGAAACGAGACGGCCGGGGCGACGCAGCCCGCCCCGTCCCTGATTCCCTCGGCCCTGAATCCGGTTCCGACTAGAACCGCCGCTTGCGCTTCCCCGAGGCCTTCATCTTCCGGCGGGTGCGGGCCTTCTCGCTGTCCGCGGAGGCGGCGTTGCCGGCGACCGGGGCGCTCAGGCCCTCCGCGGCGCTGGAGAGAGCGGCCTCCGGGGCGGGCTTCGGCGCCGGCCTGGGTGCGGGCTTGGGGGCAGAGCTCGGGGTCTCGCCCGCCTGCGCGGGTCGGGTCCGCGCCGCCGCCCGGCGGCCGGCCTGGGCCACCCTGCGGCGGGCGAGCGCGCGTTCCTCCCTCTGCTTCAGCACCACCAGCAGCTGGCTGGCGTTGAAAATGGAGGAGTAGGCGCCGCTGATGACACCGACCAGCATGGCGAAGGTGAAGTCGCGCAGGGCGCCTCCGCCGAACACCAAGACCGCGACCAGGACGAACACCACCGTCAACACGGTGTTGACGGAACGGGCCAGGGTCTCGAGCAGGGAGATGTTCGCGGTCTCTGCGAAGCTGCTCCCCTTGCGCAGGCGCAGGTTCTCCCGGATTCGATCGAAGATGATGATGGTGTCGTGCACGGAAAACCCGACCATGGTCAGCGCGGCCGCGACGAAGGGCGAGTTGATCTCGAACTTGTGGAAGATGGCGAACACCCCGAGGAGCACAAGCACGTCGTGCGCCAGCGCGACTACCGCGGAGAAGGCCCACTTGAAGTCGAAGTAGCGGATGCGGACCCAGGCGAGGATGAAGATGCAGCCGATGAGCACGGACCAGAAGGCGTTCTTGATAAGTTCCTTGCTGACCACCGGGCTCACCAGCTCGGTTCCGGTCACCTTGACGCCGTCATGGCCGGGCGTGCCGGGGAACTGCTGCTGGAGCAGCCTGGTGATGACTTTCGTCTGCTGCTCAAGCAGGGCCGGGGCCTCCGGCTCCTTGGGGTTGATGCGGGTGCGCACCAGAAGCTGGTCGAGGTTGCCGTGGGAGTAGTCACCCGCGATCTGCACCCGGGCCTCGATCCCCTCCCGCTTGATGGTGTCCGCGAGGCGTTCCGCCTGCTCCGCTTGGCCCGCGGTGAGGGGCCGGGCGAGTTGGTACGTAATCAGGCCGCCGCCGGTGAAGTCAATGCCCAGGTTGAAGCCGTGGATGAACCAGGCGACCAGCCCCGGGAGGATGACGGCCAGGGATATGGCAAACCACAGGTTGCGCCAATGGATCAGGTCCCATTTCTTGTTCCGGAAAAGATCTACCACCGTTCTATCTCCTCGGCCTGAACGCGGGCCCCGGGCCCACTAGCCTGTGATCTCCTTGGGTGACACGCCGTAGAGGGTGACGTTCTGTCCAACCTTGGAATCTATGATCATGTTCATGAAGAGGCGGGTGACCGTTACCGCGGTGAACAAGCTGACCCCGACGCCGAGCACCAACGCGACGGCGAAACCCTTGATGGGGCCGGTGCCGAACATGTAGAGGACGGCGCCGGTGCCGATGCTGCACACGTTGGAGTCGAGGATGGCCGTCCAGGCCCGCTTGAAGGCGGCGTCCAGCGCGGAGCGGAGCGTCTTGCCGGTGCGGATCTCCTCCTTCAGGCGCTCGAAGATGATGATGTTGGCATCCACCGCCATACCGATGGAGATGATTACCGCGAGGATGCCGGGGAGGGTGAGCACTTGACCCACGAGCCGGATGGCCCCCATGAGGAGGATGATGTAGATGAGCAGGGCGAGGTCGGCGAGGAGGCCCGGCAGCCGGTAGTACAGGACCATGAAGAGGAGCACGGCGGCGAGACCGATGAGGCCGGCCTCGAGCGCCGCGAGGAGGTGGGCGTCACCCAACTCGGGGCTGACGGTCCGGTTCTCCTGGTACTCGAGGTCGAAGGGAAGCGCCCCCGCGTTGAGCAGGATCTTGAGGTCGTTCGCCCGCTTCATCCCCTCCTCGGTGTCGAACCCGCCGTGGATGACGCCGCTGCCGGGGAGCACGTCCTGGATGACCGGGGCCATGTAGAGTTTCTTGTCGAGCACGATGGCCAGATAGTACTTGACGTGCCCTCGGGTGAAGTTCTGGAGGCGCTTGCCGGGCTCGCTCTT
>Ga0315282_10014713_pt1 | contig 11616 bp, 14 predicted proteins | sample YL17G07_20_MG_FD_203693 | JGI IMG/M metagenome (GOLD analysis project Ga0315282, IMG submission 203693) | Sediment microbial communities from Yellowstone Lake, YNP, Wyoming, USA - YL17G07_20 | ecosystem: Environmental > Aquatic > Freshwater > Lake > Sediment | place: USA: Wyoming | collected...
AACCACCAGCACAAAACCTAGCACTACTCCCCCTCCAAGCGCACATCTTCCAATTCACAATCTTCAACGCCACAAGCATGGAGGCCAAGAATTACTATAGCGGGCCTGTCCTAGTCGAACTTCACGCCACGGCCCAAATGCTCTGGACCCCTTCCACCCTGCGGCTTCAGTCTTGGTCCAACAGCACCTCTACGTGAACCTCAGCCATTCTTACGCATAATCACTTCTCCTAACAACCCCCAACACGGGTTCGTTGTTCAGGAACCGTTTCACGTTCTCGGCTGCGTGCTCCGTGCCCCGCAGGAAGGAACCGGGGGCTACGCCTGAATTGTGCGGCGAACCGAGAACATTCGGAAGCTCCAGAAAGGGGTAGTTTGTGGCGAATTTCCCGTGGCGAAAGGGTTCAATCCACCAAGCATCAATTGCGGCCGAAAACTGAGGGTTCTCCTTCAGCTTCTGGTATAACGCAGCTTCGTCGACAATGTCCGCGCGAGCCACGTTGACAAGAATCGCATCATTCTTCAACCATCCCAACTGTTCTCTTCCGATTAGCTTTCGAGTCGAATTGGTTAGCGGAAGCGTGATGATGACGATGTGCGCCTGGCGCAGTACACGTTCCAAGTCCTTCAGGGTCCCGATGAAGTCGACTGGCTCATCGGTTCGGCCGGTCGTGTTCACCGCCAGTATCTTGACTCCGAAGCAGCGCAGGAGGCGTGCGGTTGCTTTCCCTATCCCACCGAAACCCAGGATTGCACACGTGGAACCTCGTAGCATGCGGTTCTGGTTCTCTTGGTCAAAGTTGCCGGCCCTAAGTTTCACGTGCCGATCAACAAGGTTCTTCCATACAGCCAAGATCATTGCGAGTACATGTTCCGCCATAGGCTCTGCGTAGGCCCCAGCATTACTTGCGATCATAAGGCCTGGCGGTAGCTGGGAGAAGGGCATGCTGTCTACGCCAGCGGAGAGTAATTGCATCATCTTCGCATGAGCGATTAGCCCGAATTCCTCAGGCTGCAGTTCCCGTCTGGGACTCCATGAAATCAGTACGTCGGCGCTTGCAAGTTCCCTTGCGCGCTCCTCGCCCGTTAGCTCAGACAGGAAAACTATCCGCGCAGCCGTGCCTAGGGCTTTGGTGAGCGTTTCCCTTTGCTCGCTCTCCGCCTGGAAGGTCACTAGGACGTTAGCCATGTTGCGTTTTCATCCACGTGAGCGTGTCGCGTGTGCCGTCAGCGTAGCTTCGCGTTGGATGGTGGTACCTAGCCTAGATAGACTCCGCAATGACGGCAGAAACGATCGTTGAGATCGGATTGGCGCATACAGAGCTGGCATAATCTGAAAGGCGCAGTTTGCAATTTTCGCTGCGCAAGGAAGCCCGAAGGAACGTAAGGATAATAGTACACGGGACACCAGCCGTTGCCAGTTACTTTCCCACATACGCGGCACACTATTGCCGAATCTTCCAGGCGCGTGAGGCAATACCTGCAATAAATCATCACAGAAACCTACCACAACTAGTATGGGGGTCTCCTAGATTAGAATCGCTCTTACGTTGTGAGCTTCATTTCTCGTGCTTCTTTCCAGAGTTCGTCCTTGAAGTTTGAGTGGGCTACCTCGATTAGAGCTTTCGCCCTTTCCCCTCTTGTCTTGCCTCTGAGCGAGGCGATTCCCCACTCGGTGGCCACGTAATCCGCGTAGAACCTTGAGACAGTCGGCATCGCAGGGGATCTGGGGTTGCGTGCTAGGTTTGGGAAGGAAACTATCCTAGAGGCTTTGTTGTTGGAGGTTGTGGATGGTAGGGTTATGATGGATTTTCCCTCAGGGTTCAACATCGCGCCTAGGATGAAGTCCGGTTGGCCTCCCGCGCCTGAGTATTCATCAAACCCTAGCATATCCGAGTAGACGTTGCCGTACAAGTCGACCTGCAACGCCGTGTTTATCGCCGTCATCTTATAGCTCTGGGCGATGATTCTGCTGTCGTTCGTGTAATCGAAGGGTCGTATCTCGATTCTGGGGTTGTTGTTCAACCACTCGTAGAGTTTCCGTGTTCCCGCGCTGAACGCGCACACAACCTTCCCCCTGTCAACGCTCTTCTCCTTCCCATTCAAGGCGCCTTCTTCAACCAGCTTCATAGCACTCTCAGGAAACATCTCGCTATGCATCCCTAGGTCCTTCTTCTCTTTCAGGAAGGGAGGAATCGATTCCGCCGTCGCCCCGAACCCTATTTGAATCGTCGAACCGTCCTCAACCAGCTCAGCAACATTCTCCCCGATACGGCGCCCCACCTCGGAAACATTTGCTGAGGGCAGCTCGTAGATCGGAGCCGACGCTTCCACCATGTAATCTATCTTGGAAACGTGCACCTCCGAGTCCCCGCAGGTTCGCGGCATATTCTCGTTCACCTCAGCAATCACAATCCCAGCGGTCTCCAACGCCGCACGCCCATAATCCACCGAAATTCCCAGGCTGCAGTAACCGCGCTCGTCGGGTCGAGACACTGTCGCGGAGAATACGTCAGGCTTGTAATGGCCCGACCTGAAGAGCCAGGGTAGCCTGCTCAGCGGAATCGGGTAGAAATCCGCCCTCCCCTCCTTCATCAGCTCGATAATGGCGGGTACACCGCCAGCAAACGCCGTCGCACACCTCACATGCTCCTCCATCCCAGGCTCCAAGTAACGTTCAACAAACCGGCCCATCGGCCTGCAATGAAAGAACCTAACCGCACGCAGCTCCCGAGCCCGTTCCAAGATGAGGCTGGGCAGAAGCCTCGGTTCAGAGCAAAGGTTGCTCAGAACAACCCTATCGCCAGACTTGACCGCCTTAGCCGCTTCTTCAGCGGAAATGAGCTTCACGCCTAGCCAGCCTCGGCTATTCGAAGTACTTTCTGAGTTTGCTGCAAGTTTCTTCCGGCGCCTCATAGACCTCTTGGCCACCGAGCAGGTACTGGAGCGCCCAAACGTCGCTCACAAACTTAGGCTTGTACCCATAGCGGGAGACGACTCGGAGCCCAACGTCAAAGTAATCGAGGGCTTCACCAAACGGCCCCGAATACAGCGCCATGTTGAAGCTCCTCACGCCGATGTCGTGGTAATACCTGAGAACTTTAACGAGGCCCTCGGCGAGGCCGTGAAGGTCTTCGTCGGAAATCGAGCTTAGGTTTGGAACGCGGGGCACGATGGCCTGGGCCTCATTCAAACCGAAAGGCGCAAACGGCGTCAACCAACACACCCCACCCATCGTCCCAAGGTACCTTTCCCGGAGGCGCCTTTCCTCCTCAACCAGCTCGACCCAATACGAGGAACCACGTTTCAGGAAGTATTCTAGGCTCGCCTCCAAAAGCAGCTCAGTCCCCGGAAGGGGCAGGTCGCTCGCGAGAGCCTGCACATGGGGATGGGCGACAGTTGAGCCAGCAGGTGGGTAGAAGTTCACAGCAACCGTATTGTACTTCACCGCGGGCTTCCAGGCATACAGTCGGCGAAAATACTCAATGCACGCCTTGAATGCATCAACGAACATGAAGGGCTGCATTTGATTTAACGGGACACGGTGTGAACGTGTTGGGACGACGACCGCGTTGAAGTCCTCGTGGGCGAAGAGGCTTGGGAAGCAGATCGCATCACCCACCCGTATCCGGCCTTCGGGTGAGATTTCGGGAATGAATTTTGGCGCCTTCTGTTCCACAGATGCGGGGCAGAAGGGGCAGTCCTGTTGCGTTGAATCCGCCAAGCCGTCAATGGCGCTCTCGTCCGACTCGATGAACCGCTTAACATAGTCCAACCGTCCTCGGAGCACAATCACGCGTCGGCCGGTCAGCGGGTCCCGCCTGTGCTCGATGGTTTGGCTGACCCGTTCAAAGTTCTGGAGGGGGCTGAGAAGTTGTGCTTCTCTGCTAACCGACTCGAAATGAATCGGCATGGGAAATCGTGTGGGGCTAGGGGTTTGGTGGTAAATTCTGGGCTCACTGGATTGCAATTCTGGGTGCCAAGAATTCCCCTTTAATCGGCCCGTCTTCAACCCCAGAATGATTCCTAATGGAGTTCGTTGAAGTTCTAACCCAGAGGCGTTCAGTGCGCGCCTACAAACCTCAACCCGTTGAGGAAAACAAACTGAAACGTATCTTCCAAGCCGCCAACATGGCACCATCAGCCGGGAACCTGCAAGCGTACAAGGTCTTTGTGGTTCGTGACCAGGCTAAGAGGGATGCTCTTGCGAAGGCGGCGCATGATCAAGGGTTCATCGCGCAGGCTCCCGTGTGCCTAGTCTTCTGTGCTGACCCCGAACGTTCGGCTGCGAAATACGGGAAGAGGGGAAAGGAGCTTTACAGCATTCAGGATGCGACGATCGCTGGGGCCTTCGCGGTGCTTGCGGCGGTGGACCTTGGCTTGGCAACTGTCTGGGTGGGGGACTTTGACGAAGGGAAAGTGCAGCAGGTTCTAGGCGCCAAGTCTGTTCGTCCCGTGGCAATGTTCTCGTTAGGCTATGCGGCCGAGCAACCCGAACCTTCACCTAGAAGGGCATTAGAAGAGATCTTTCAAGGCGACTTCCCACAAACCGACTAACGCCCTCGGCCTTAGCTGACCCAACGCTCCTCATATCCCCGGTTTCCAATCATAATTAGTACGATCCATAGAGACGCCCCCAGATGAGACCTCATGGCCAAGATGGATGATTTGGCGAAGGTTAGGTCCCAGAAATTCATTCATCTTACGACGAAGGGGCGGAAGACTGGGCGGCCGCACACGGTGGAGTTGTGGTTTGCGGTTGGGGATGGTAAAGTGTACCTTAGCCACGAGGGGAGTGAGACGGACTGGATGAAGAACCTCAAGCAGAACGGCCAGGTCTCATTCGAGATAGGTGGAAAGAACTTCACAGGAAAAGCCCACTACGTAGAGGAGGGCACCGACGAAGCTTGGCAATGCAAAGTTGCCCTCTACGAGAAGTACTATGGCAAGGCTGCGAAGGATGTTATCGAGGACTGGTTCTTCCTATCCAAGCTCATAGCAATCGAACCTGCGTAACTTGAACGATTCGTTCACAACCCCTAATATTGAAACTGGCCGGTTGACTGGCCGGGGTCGAGTTTCCGTGAAAACCTATCTGGTCAGCAGCCTTTTTCTGTTCAGCCTCCTACTAATTCCAAGTGTCTCTGCGTTCTCGGGGGTAAGTCAGGCTCAGGTTCCGCCCGAATACCAGGAACTCTATTCTACTCTCAAATCGAGTTTGGACAGTTTCAACGCCACCTTAGCCGCCATGGGGCCTGGGACGGGTTCGCCGATTTTCGGTGCAGAGTTGCTGCCCGCAAACGCGAATCGGGGAGATGCGTTGCTTTCGCCGAACACGATGCAGGCTGTAACCCTGTATCTGGATCGGTTGAAGGAGTTGGGCGTTGGCGGCGTCACCTTCCCAGTAGGCTACCCACTATACACCCCCAACTTTCCGAACTACCAAGCTTACGTGCAATTCTACAAACAAGTCGTGCAGGAAGTTAGGAAAAGGGGTATGGTGGTTGAGATTGAGTCGTCTGTGCTATTCGCAAATACCGCCTTCTCACCCATAACCTTCGATTACTCGAAACTGACGTTTCAAGAATTCTAGCTGCAGAGGAAGCAGATGGTTGCAGCCCTCATTCAAGACTTGCAACCAGACTACTTGGACTTGGGCGCGGAGCCGGACGCGCAGTATAAGCTGACTGGCTTCACGGAATTCAACTCTCCCATATCGTATACTGCATACGTGAACTACATTCTGAACGGTCTGAACAAGGGCAACACGAAGGTAGGGGCGGGAAGTGGAACATGGCTTAACGAGGCCTACGTGCAGAGCCTTGCAGCCAACACCAGCCTAGACTTCATCGCCGTGCACGTCTACCCAATCGTTAGCCCAACCCTCCAGCGTATCTTCACGTTCTCAGACATCGCGAAGCAAAATGGGAAACGGGTTGTCATGGATGAGGCTTGGTTGTATAAGGTTGGGACGCTTCAGAGCCAGAGCTTAGCCTCAAACGTTGACGTGTTCCGGAATGATGTGTTCAGTTTCTGGGCGCCGTTGGATCAAGAGTTCTTGGCGGCGATGGTTAACTCGGCGAAGGCTGGGGGGATTGATTACGTCTCACCCTTCTGGTCAATGCAATTCTTCGGATACGTCGATTACAATTCGGACACTGCGGCCTTATCCTACCAAGACCTTGCAGCAGCGCTCGGTAAGATTGCGTCCCAGAACATTCTAAACAACCAATTCTCTTCAACCGGCCAATTCTACGGGCAGCTTACCGGAATCTGCGCTACCAACTCTACAATCCTAGCGACAACGCAGCCGACCGAGAACACTGTATCCTCAACCGGCCTTCATTCGGGTGTTGGGCTCCTACTAATTGCTGGATTAGTGGCCGCTGTTGCGGTTGTAGCCGCCGTCGTGCTGTCGCGGCGACGATAACACTCCGAATATGAGTGTTAGAGATTTAGCAATGTAACTATCTGGGCTGCTATCCTTGCCGCTTCAATTTCCAATTCCCGAAGCTTAAGTTTGCTTAGCTTCTCGTATGAAACGCGGAGAACCGACCGCATCAAGTCTCCGTCCGTAACTATGCCAACCAATTTGTTTCCTTCAACCACGGGAAGTTGACGAATCTTGTTCTCAAGCATTAGGTCAACGGCGTCCTGAACAAGCATATCAGGTCCCCCTGTGATCAGAGGCTTTGACATCACCTGTGTTACTGCTCCCTGAATCATTTGAGTTCCTTTCAGGATTTGCCGAATAACGTCGCGTTCGGTTATGATTCCAATAGGATTCTCGCCTTCAACAACAACGACGCTGCCGACGTTGTTCTTCTCCATGATTGCCATCGCGGCACTGAGCTTTTCGTCGGGCTTCACTGTTCGGACGGGTTTACTCATTACCTGACCAATCTTATCTTCAGCCATTAATCGTCAATCCTGAGAATACACAATCCGCTAACTGCAAAGTCGACTATTAAGAGTAACATCCAACTGCCCAACAGTTTCACATGAGTGCTCTCGCGGCGGCAACTTGTGGATACTCATTCGAACCTAGCCTTTGCGCTGAAGCGCGATTTCCTGAAGGTCTTCTTTGAACTCAGCTGCTCTTTTCGCCAAGGCTTTCTGAACAGTTCCTTCTTCGATAGAGAATATTCGTCCGCATTTCTTGCAGGAGACCTTTCCAACGCCAATGAGGTAGGACCTTTTGAAGCCTAGCCATTGCAACCTTGCCCCCCCAGGCCACATAATTCGCTTCCGCACAGTGTGAGAGCAATGAAAGTCAATGCAGTTCTCCGACTCAATCTTCAATAGAACCATGCGTCTTTTCGAGTCGGAACCAAGCGTGAATCATCATTGCCCTCCTCGATTATCGAAGTACGCAAGCTTGTCAAGTACTACGGGAAAAGCGAAGTCCCGGCACTAGACGGCCTAGACTTGGCAGTGAATGAGGGCAGAATATTCACCCTTCTCGGGAGAAACGGGGCAGGAACGACAACTTTCTACGCATAGCCACGACCCAATTGTTGCCTACCTCCGGCTCAGTCAGCGTCTTCGGCCTGGATGTGCTGAAGGATGCTAAGGCGATAAGAAAACGAATTGCGATCGCACCTCAGGAAGGTAGGCCGCTTTGGACCCTCACCGCGAAGGATCACATCGTCCTCGCGCTCATGATGAGAGGGGTAAGCCATTCTGAAGCAGCACATAAGGCGAAGCGAATTATTGAAACACTTGAACTGACGGAGGTCGAGAAAATTCGTTCCGAGGACCTGTCGGGTGGAATGAAACAGCGGGTTCTAATCGCAATGGCCATCGCCTGTGACGCGGAACTCATCTTTCTTGACGAGCCAACAATAGGCTTGGATCCAGTGAGCCGGAGGAAAGTCTGGGATGAGTTGATCAGGCTCAAGAGGGATGAAGGCCGCACGATCGTTCTCACCACACATTACATGGACGAAGCTGAAGCACTGTCAGACGAACTTGCGATCATCGATAGGGGAAGGGTTCTGGCGAGCGGCAGCCCTTCGGACGTCAGGGAGAAGCATCTTGATGCGAGAATTAGAATCGACGTCAGCAATGGCTTCACAGCCGAAGAACTCCAAGCTTATGGGAAGGTTGTCCGTGCGGGAAACCTTCTCCGAATCCTTACGGACGAGACGAGAGCTCAGGAGATTAGTAAGGAAGCACTAAACCGGAAAGTTGCGATCTCGATCAGCCCCGTGTCCCTTGACGACGTCTTCGTCGAGCTTGTTGGCTCAGAGATAGATCGTGACCTTCCCGCCAACAACAAAATTGAGCCAGCAAAGGGAAGTTCGATTTATGAAAAATGAATCGTTACTGAGCACATTCCGAAGGAACTTGAGGGCTACGGGCGCCTTGGCGTACTATATTGGAGTCTTGCCGATGCTCAGGATACCCACACTTCTGCCCTTCGTCTTCGCAACACCATTCACAATACTCTTCATACTCTTCATAGCGGGACAACGGACCGCGTTCGCATACGGACTCGCTGGCGCAATCACAATGACCGCAACCCAGCAAGGGCTATTCTTGGGCGCCGACCTCACAGGCCTGAAGATAGATCACAAGTTCCAATCTATGGTCGTTGCTTCGCCAGTCTCGCCGTTCACCTACATGTTCTCAGTCGCACTATCCGAACTAGCGTTCGCCGCTCCCGCAGTGTTCGTCATCACAGCCATCGTCGCCTACACGACGGTAGGGTTTGGCCTACTGGCCCTGCTTGAAATGATCCTGGTCATAATTCTGACGTGGGTAATGGCGAGCTCGATAGGCTTCTTCCTATCCACCTACGTGCTAAACACCAGATCAGCCTTCATCACCGTCTCATTCATCTCGATCGTCCTCTCAATCCTACCCCCTGTCTTCTACCCAGTCACCACGCTACCAGTGCTCCTGAGGCCAGTTGCCGAACTCATTCCCACGACTCACGCGGCAAACCTAATTCGAAGCGTGATGGGCATCTCGCCCAGTGGCTCTCAAATACTAGCGAGCTGGCTCGCACTTCCAGCGTTCACTCTCGCATTTCTATTACTCGCCCTATTGAAAGCAAAATGGCGCGAGTCGTAGACAGCTCAACCGTTCACTCCGTGTATGACTCTAATGGCCAGAGTAACTAGACCCCTTTACAACAGTTAAATTCATGTCATATGTAATGAACTGTTGACGGACAATGGTGCACATAAAAGATGAAGGCGTCTTCGACGCCCCAGTCGAAAAAATCTGGAGATACATCAACGACGAACACGGACACTCCCACAGCGGAATGAAGGTAACCGGCATGCGCGACCAAACCGAGAAGGGATTGACTCTCGACCTTGAAGTCAAACACCCAGATGGTTCAACGCACATGGAGTCATGGAAGATCACCATGAACCCGCCCACATCAATGTCTACCGAAGTGATCTCTGGCCCAACGAAGGGGTCAAGGCATACGCACACCTATACTCCAATGGGTCCGAAGACGAAGGTCGTAGTTGAAGGCGAATTCGTTGCGCAAGGCATGGATGACGCTTCAATCAAGAAAGCAGTCTTGGGCATGTTCGAAGTAGTCTTCAACGAAGACAACGCCAACCTCCAGAAATACAAGTAAAAACCCCCGGCTTCATGAGCCCGGAGTATTCCGGCTCATCATTCCATTTTTTTCCGCACGAGCTTCCGGAAGCGTAGTTGTAATAGTTCCTTTCCGTGCGGGTTGGTATTCCGCTAGGAAAGATTAGGTCAGTTTCGTACCGCAGTTTTGGCAGAAGGTGGCGTCGGCAGATGCGATGCTGTTACACTTTGGGCATTTCTTTCCAGGTGCAGGAGCAGGCTGTGTTTCGGAACTGGTTATGTTTGCGCCACAGTTGGGACAGAACTTTGATGTTGACGGGATATGTGCCTGGCAGTTCGGGCAGACAACCAGCACCACCGCAGGGGCCGTCCCTCCGGACGTTTGGAATAATGGCGGCACGAGAACCATGCCGGCCCCGAAGGCCGCACCTCCCCCTGTAGATTTACCTAGAGACGCGGCAGCGTCCTTCACAGTCTCCATTCTAATCACTTCGTCAGGTGAGACGCGGCCTGTTTTCAACCAGAACAACCTGTCCCGGAATTCGGGCGTTGTGTCGATTCCTTCGAACTTGAGGTCAATCATCTGGACCCCGATTCGTTTGAAGTAGTCAACAAGGTTGGCTTTGACGTCATTCGACGTCACGTCAAGCTTTGTGAATACGGTCTGGAGGTCGTACTTGGAGAGGGTGTCTATCATTTTTTCGTTGACGAACCCTCGTAGGAAATTGTTTACGTCCGCTGTTGTGTACGCGTTCTGCCCGCCCACAACCTCATTCACGAATAACGAAGCATCTTCGACCCTAAACCAGAAGGAACCGAAGGTCATGAGCGGTGCGAGTTCGGTCGTCTGGGCCCTATTCCCGAATTTCCCGGCGAACTGCTTGTTGGAAACGAAGATTACGTTCGCCTTGAAGGGTGTCTGTTGAAACCCAGCGATTTTTTGCAGAACCTTTGTGATCAAGGGAAGGTTCAGTGTTGTTAACGTATGCCTACCCGGGCCTAGGGTGTCGTAGCTTTTGCCGTCGCGGAAGAAGACAGCGTACTCGTACTCGTGAACGATTAGTTGCGCTCCCCAAACTATGTTCTCGTCAGGGTAACGGTACACTAGGTCGTCGGGCCCCGCGTTGACCCACTCGATAACTTGAGGCATTAGACGGCCACTCCTTCAATCACTTGCTTGCGTTTGTCAAACGTTGCTTCAAGTTGTGAAATCGAGGCGTCAAGAGCATTCTCCGTGTTCCGTGTATCTTCGAGTTTCCCCTGGCTAAGTTGCGTTTTGAAACTAGAAATTGAATCAGCCAACTTTCGTGCAGTATCCATCATTTGCGTGTCGTAGGCCACCATCTGATCCAGCTGAGGGGCTTCGATGCGCACCGAGTCAAAGAACCCGCTGTACCCGTATGAGGCGCGGTTTACCTTCTCAGCAACTCGGTCCAACTTTGCGATGAGCTGGTTAGTGGGTTCCATCAACTCTGGCGTGCCAGCGTTATTGAGGAGCTGGAAGCAGGCCATGAGGTCATCTCGGGCGCCCTTGAGGGCACGGTAAACGTAGTCCCTCAGAATCCTGTCGGCTTCCCTTCTTTCCTCCCTAACCTTGTACCCGCGGAAGCCGGGGAGCTGAAGCATTATGCGTTCTAGGGGCCTGTCGCTTTCCTGTACTCGTTCGAGGGGTGTTTTTGCGGCCATGGAAGTTCTCTACAACCCACTGAGCTGCTTTTGCTCTTAAGGATTAATCGTGCCTGAATGGGCTTACATTAGTTTGAAGTCGGAACTTGGCATGTCCCCTTTGATAACTTCCGACGAAGAGCCATCCAGCAGGACTTGGTATCGGGAGTTCTTGTATACGTAGGTTACGAACCATACGGGGGCGTGGAGGTAGAAGTTGCTGGTGACGTTGAACGTGGTCTTGATGTCCTCCACTCTGTCGATTTTCTCCTTGGCAAGGTACTCATGGAGGTGCTCGATTTCGTCCCGAGCTTGCGTGGCGGCCTCGTCGGCATCCATCTCGCTGTTCAAGACCTTAGCGCCGCTTTCTATTCTGGCGGCGTCGAAGGGG
>Ga0315282_10014715_pt1 | contig 11615 bp, 7 predicted proteins | sample YL17G07_20_MG_FD_203693 | JGI IMG/M metagenome (GOLD analysis project Ga0315282, IMG submission 203693) | Sediment microbial communities from Yellowstone Lake, YNP, Wyoming, USA - YL17G07_20 | ecosystem: Environmental > Aquatic > Freshwater > Lake > Sediment | place: USA: Wyoming | collected...
CCCATATGATAAAGACAAGAGTCAGCAATCCCAAAATAAGCGAAGTGATTCCTATAACGCCGGAAAAAAGGTTACCCAGGACGTTGGGGAAGGAAACTTTTAACTTCTCCAATTCATTCGCTTCAGAAAGCCTATCGTATTCTAATGACCTTTCCTCGATAAACTCCCATTTATAAATTCTACCCGTAAAGATGGAATAGTTCATGGGCCATTTGGTCGGGACAAAGTGGGTATTGAAGAAGTGAACTGTGAAAATGAAACCAATAGCAAGAAGTGCCTCTTCAGAATGGATGATACGGGCTACGTTCATGACCCATCCCGGAACCAATTTCGCAGTAACCCCGGGTGACCACAACAATGCACCCGAAATACCAATAGCTACCATCCCCCAAAACACAGCGAGAACATCGAATTTCTCATAATAAGTCCAGTGGTCAAATTGGGGTGGTGGACCTTGATCCACAAACCATTTGCCCATGGCCAAGAAGTCCTCCCAGTCCTTTTTTCTTGGCAAGAAGGAGTAAGGCCCTAAGAGTCTCTCTTTAATGGTCTTCCCTGCTTTCTTATTGAAGAGGGCAAAATGGATAGAATAAGCAAGAAAGATGAAAAATTCCACGGTGATAATAAATGCAAGCATACGATGAAGGAGTATTGCCCCCCCAGCGCCACCAATAAAATTCAGCATGAATGTTGCCCACTGGGCATCGGGGAATTTAATCGGGAGGCCTGTGAAAGCAAGTCCAAAGAAGGTAAAGACACAAATAAGGTGGAAAAGCCTGTCTCTCAGTTTGAAACGGACATAGGTCTCGCCGGGGTTTTCAATATGAACAAGTCTCTCCGATATGAGAATTCCTTCCCTCAGCTGTCTCTGCTTCTCCCAGTAGGCTTTTCGCCACCAAAGAAAGGTATGGCCCCAGTAAAAAACGAGGATGCTCAGAAGGAGTATGAACATGAAAACCTTCGTCCAAAAGAGGAGAGGATATCTCTCCCGATTGCTTAAATTGGGATGGGCGATATATTTCGTAAAGTTGATATTGACCCCTTGATGGCAGTGTGAGCATACCTTTTTAAGATTTTCCTCATGAATTGAAGATTTGGGATCCTCTTTAGGAAGGATATTATGAGCGCCGTGACAATCAGCACACCCTGCAGAAGGGACACCCAGTTTCCTTATTTTTCCATGAATCGTCTCTTCATAAGTTTTAACGGCAATGGTCGTCAGATTACTCTTTTTCATGAGGGTGCTGTCCCCATGACACTTGAAGCATGCTTTCGTATAGAACTCCCTTGCTTCTAAGGAATATCCCCTCCCCAAAGCATGGAAAACCCTTGTATCATGTAAGCCATGACAATCCGAACAGACTGCAGAGTCCTGGTTACCTCGGAGGATTGCTTTATCGTGGCCACTTTCTACATAATCCTCCATGCTGTGGCAGGAGGTACACTTATTGATAATCGCCACTTTGCTTCTATCCCATTTCCCCAAATAATGGATGTCAGAGTGGCATTCCATACAGTCGAAGTTGTTCTTCGTATGATGTACACTTCCCAAGTACTCCTTTGCTTCCTTCTGATGGCAGGGACTGCAATCTACCTTCGCGGGTATGTGGATTTTCTTCGTGTGCTTTTCAAAATCTATAATATCAACATGACAGCTGGTACAAGCATTGGGACCATGGACGGAGTTTGCATATTTGCTCCCGTCTATGTCACTCCCGTGGCATTTCAAGCAATCCGCTGCAAAAAGGGGCCTCTGCATATTGACGTTGAGGGTCACCGTCCGGAAATCAGCAAAAGAAGGTGAAGAACAAAAAAGGATGAATAGGATCAGAAAGAATCTCATTTTAGTCTTCCTTTCTTCCTTGGATTGAATAACCCTGCGCCGTCTTCAAGGCAATTCTCCACCTGAAGTCCAAAGAGAAACAGACGTGGAGGTGTTCAACAACGGTCCCCCTTTTATGGATCAAAGGACCTCCGTCTTCTCGTGCCAGGCGATACCCATCTTTGCCAGGGCCGCCAGAATGGGTGTGTAGATCTCCGGATAAACGGGGATGAACACGCCCGTCCTTGTGATCTTCTTGTCGAGGATCATGGAAGTCGCCACCGCAGCGGGGAGGCTCACCGTGCGTGCCATGGAGGTGTCTCCATTGGGAATACCGAAGTCGACGAGTGTCGAGACGATCTTCTCTCGACGCTTCTGCTTCGGGTACTCTACTTCGAACAGGTGAACCATTACGACCAGATCGCGCTCGCCAGGTGCGTACTGGAGCTTCTGGAGGAGCCGGGCGGCAAAGACGTCAAGTGCGGTCGGAGCCGACGCGTTGATTCTATCGTTGCCGAACAGGCCGAGCCAATCGAGGGTCTGCATCTCCGGAGAGTTGATCGGCTCGTCAATGGTCTTGGCCACATGCGCCTTGATCTCCTTTGTACCGTCGGCCTGGATGAGACGCGCCATGAACTGCGCGAAGCTGAGCCCCTCGATGCCCTTCATCTCGTCAAGCTCCATGAGCCCGAGTTTCCTGACCTTGAACCAAAGATCGCACCAGCCGGGATACCTGAGGGTGCCACGGTACATGGTTCGCACATTCTTCAACCCATAGAGGTCAATGTAGCCGAGGCAGTCCCGGTTCGTGTAAGCCTCGAGATCGCCAATCCCATCAACGTGGAGGGTATGGTAGTGTTTGAAAAGCTCGAGTCCAGGGATTGAGACAACCTGCCCGTCTTGGAGGAACTTCCCGTCGTTGCGAGCGGCCACAACCACACCGCGGGGGGCCCATGAGAACTTGTACTTCCAGGGTGACGTGATCGCTTCTGGTGCCGGCAGCCCCCCGCAGTAAGAGCGGAAGCTTACGACCACTCCCCCCTTGCTCTCGGCCTCGTGGATAATTTTCATTGCCGACATGTGGTCGAGGCCGGGGTCGAGGCCAATCTCGTTCAGGAAGACAAGCCCCTTGGCCTTGGCAGACGCATCCCGCTCGCGCATGGCAGGCGACACGTAGGAGGTCGTGACGAAGTGCTTTCCGTACGCAAGGCACATATCAGCAACCATCACGTGATACACGAACGGGAGAAGGCTGATGGTGAGATCGTGCTCTGCCACGAGTTTTTTAAGAACCTCGGGTTGGTCGGTCGTCCAGGCAATCGATCGACCGTGCGGGTGTCCTTTTAGGAGTTGATCCGCCTTGGCAACCGTCCGTGTGGCGATTGTGAGCTGGTAGTCGGGCAAGTCGAGGATGTGCTTGACGATCGGGCCCGTGACGAGGCCGGCGCCGAGGAGCAGGACTTTTCTCATCTTCCACCTCCAAAGGTTTATTTCGGCAGGTGACGGGCGAGGTGGGCAAACCTCTCTGTCAGCCGGCCGTTGTGTACGATGATCGCGTTCTTGATTTCATCCGGGAGCGCTAGGTCCTTCGTCGGGACCGAGAAATCAGCGCGCACGAGGGCCGGGATGAACTTGAGCAATACGTTGCCGAAGTCGCTGCTCGCTTCCTTCGGCAGCTCGCAGGGGAGGTTGTCCACCGCGAGCACCACCACTCCGCGGCCCTCGAAACCGTCCCTCGTTTCGCCGGTGAGTGGGTCGTACACATACGTGGGAGATCCGGGGTCCGTGCTCCGGACGGTGCACTGGACAGCACCATCCACGTCGCAGCTGATATCGCCAATAACGCGGAGCCTTGCTGCGCCCTTCTGGAAGAGCGCGGCCAGATCTTGCTTTGTCGCGAGACGCGGGTAGCGCGTCTCCCAGTAGATGCCGTTCACGAGGACAGACAGATGGGAGAGGTGCGGGGAGAAGATCGGTTTGTACAAGTCGGGGTGTGCATAATAATCCTGCAAATCGAAGGCACGCCCGTCCTTGCGGGCCGCCATGTGCTCCTCCTTGTACACCACCTTAACGAGGGTCGTTGCCTTGTGGCTGCCTTTTGCCATGTAGCGCGCGAGGTCCTCGGGTGCCACGTCCTCGTGGGGAAGGAGGTCGAAAATCTCCTGGGCTCCATTCGAAACGTTACCGTACCCCGCGAACCCGACGACGAAGGGAACGAGCCTGGGAGGAAGGCCGGTCTTTGCGATCTGCTCTCCCGCTTGCTTGACCGCGGCACGTCCTGCGTCAAGGTTTTCGAATTTCAGACACTGGGTGATCCCCTTGAACGGGTTCGGCGCCACCTCCTCCACCTCGAGCCGCTTCCCAAGCGCCCACAGGGTGTCTATCATGCCCGCAAGCCCTGCGTACCTCCCGAAGAAGATCAGCCGGCGTTTGCTCTTGTCCACCACCAGCTCGTAATCGATAAGCGTACATCCGACCTCCATGATCTTCTTCAGCATCGGCATGCTGTAAGGCTGCCCCTTCAGGGTGTGGGAGAAGAAGACATAGACGCCACCCGGCCTGAAGAACGACAGAGGCATATGCTTGATGCCGAGGACGACGCGGCTCGCTTCGAGATCCTCGGAGAGTGTGGCCCCCACCGTGCTATAGGCCTTGTCGGAGAAGGTCCTGATGGGGCTCGGCTGGACCTCGACAGTGATGCCCTCTCTCTCGACAAGCGTCCTCACTTGCTCAGGAGTGAGGGGCACCCTCGTCTCCCACTGATTCTTGTCCTCTCTCCTGATTCCAATGGCTTTCACCATGGGCATGTTCCTCTCATGATGTGAAGCTCTCCGCCCACAGGGCGGGGTTTTCGGGTAATGTAAATATGATTATTATAGGGTCGGCTTTGACTCCAGTTCTGGAGTCCGTTTCCGCCCTCCCCGCCCCTGTCTACCGGCAGGAAGGCGGGGCATCTAGCCGACTTGCCCGTGATGTTGTGGTACGTCCGGTTCCCTTGCTGCAAGTGGCACTATAAACCCGTTTTCAGTATTATGTCAATTACTTATTACAGACTCAGAAGCTGTGAAACAATTGGTCTGTTCTTTTCTTCCCCCTCTCAGTCATGAGGTTCACGTTCTTTCCCATCATTTCTATCTATTTCTGCCCTTCCAAACGTTGTGATAGCAGGCAGACTCGAGATTCAATGGTTGTCCGATGGTATCGGTTCGTGTGAAATGTCTGCTCTTTGTTTTTATTTCACCAGCACAAAATCGATCTGCCTCCGTTCCGTATCCACGCGGACCAGCTTGACCCTCACCCCGTCGCCGATTCGAAACATCCTGTGGGTCCTCTCTCCCATGAGGCAGTAGCGCTTCTCTTCAAAATGATAGTAATCGTCACTCAGGCTCGTCACTCTCACCAATCCTTCGGCAAAGATGTCCTTCAATTCCACGAAAAAACCAAAGGCGGTGACGCCTGTGATCACCCCTTCAAAGACATCACCGATCTTCTCCTTCATCACCCGAACCCTGTACCGATCCACGATCTCCCTCTCCGCCTCCATGGCCACCCTCTCCCGACGAGAGAGATGGTCTGCCTTGCGGGCTAGCTCTTCCTCTTGTACACTCCCCTCCTCGGGGAGGAGTGCCCGCTTCAGAAGTCGGTGGACCATGAGGTCAGGGTATCTTCGGATGGGAGAAGTAAAGTGAGTGTAAGCCTCGGAGGCCAAGCCGAAGTGACCTATATTTTGAGACGAATATTTGGCCCATTTCATAGACCGAAGAAGCACATTGTTGATGACCTTCTCCTCGATTCTTCCTTTAGCTTCGGACAGGATTCTCTGAAACTCTTTCGGCGAAGGGTCTGACTCCTTCTTCATTCTAAATCCCAAGAACGAAACGAACCTTCGAAATTCCTCAATCGCCTCCTGACTGGGAGGCTCATGGATGCGGTAAACGAAGGGAAGTCTCTTTCTCTCCATGAAGCGAGCCACGGCTTCGTTCGCTGCGATCATGAATTCCTCGATGATCTGGTGGGCCAGATTTCTCTCAGCCCGGATGATGTCTTCTGCTTCCCCCTGGAGATTGAGCAGCACCTCTGGCTCTGGCAGATCGAAATCAAGGGCTCCCCTGCCCACTCTCTTTTGACGGAGCTCTTGCGACAACCGGGCCATTTCCTCCAAAGAGGACACGAGAGAGGCATATCTCTTCCGCCGCTCTCCGTTCCTGTCGAGAAGAATCTCTTTGACGATGGTGTAAGTCAACCTCTCCTGGCTACAAATCACACTGGGATAGAATCGGACTCCCCGTTCCTTACCCTCTGGGTCATACCTGAGTTCCACCGTCATGGTGAGCCGATCCATCCGTGGGTGCAGGCAGCAGATCTCGTTCGAGAGCTCTGTGGGGAACATCGAAATGGCCCTGTCCGGGAAATAGACGCTCGTCCCCCGGAGGCAGGCCTCCTCATCCAGAGCCGTTCCCTCTTTGACATAGTGGCTCACGTCGGAGATGGAAACGTAGAGCACTGTTCCACCCTCCCTCTCCTTTTGAATGGAGACTGCGTCATCAAAGTCTCTGGCCGTTTCGCCGTCGATGGTCACCGTCGGGACGTCCCTGAGATCGATTCGGTCCTTGTATTCATGAACGAGCGGACTCTGGGAAAGTTTCTGAGCTTCTCTCTCAGCAGCCGAAGAGAATCGCTGAGGAAGATCGTACTTGTGAAGGAGGATCTGGACTCCCACCTCAGGATCGTCAGGGTCACCCAGGATCTGAACGACTCGGCCTTCTGGTCTTGCACGCTCCGTTGGATATTGGGTGATTTCAGCCACGACGATCTGGTTGGGTCGTGCGCGCTTGGTCGCCCCTTCCGGAATAAAGACCTCTTGAAGGATTTTCTCATCTTCAGGGATGATGGTGGAGTAATTCTTTCCTTTCATGAACTTGCCGACGATCTTGCGGACCTTCCTCTCCAAGATGCGGATGATCGTCCCTTCCTTCCCCTTTTTTCGAACCGACTCTACTCTGGCGACCACGCGATCGCCGTGCATGGCCTCCCGGAGGTTCCTGGCGCCGATGAAGACATCCTCCTCTCCTTCTTTTTCGGAGATGACGAACCCGTACCCATCTGGATGGCATTTCAACCTGCCGATCACGAGGTTCATCTTCGAAGGGAGTCCATACCGATTTCCGCGAATCCTGACGATCTTCCCTTCGTGGAGAAAAGCCTGGAGAACCTCTTTCACTGTCCGTCTCTGATCCTGCTTGAGATTCAGATTACGGAGGAGTTCCTTCAGAAGTAACGGACGGTTCTTCTCTCCCATCACTTTGAGAATCTCTTGAGGAGAAAATTTCCGCTCCTTTTCTCTCCTCTTCTTAGGTTTTTCTGATCTTTGTCTTCGCTTTTTCTCTCTCACTTTCTCACCGGTCCTACGCCGAACGATCTCTCTTCTCTATGACTGAATTCTTTAACCACCCACCCGCTGTTGTACTGGATCAATGTGAAGCTCCCCGCCCCTGCCTTCGCCGAAGCGGCTTCGCGCAGGCAGGCACAGCGGGGGGCTTCCGGGAAATGTAGACATGATTATAGGGTCGGCTTTGACTCCACTGCGGGAGTCCGTTACCGCCCTCCCCGCTTACAAGGCGCGGCGTCCAGCCGACTTGCCCGCGAGGCAGTCCTTCAACAAAAAAGGGGCCTTTCGGTCCCCGTAGACATCATCCCTCTTCAATCCCGCAGCCTCCTCCAAGTCTATATCCCTACCCCGCCAAAAATCCCCAGAGATCCCACAAAAAGCGGAATGAAGATGGCTGCGATGATCCCAAGGAGGATGACAACAATGAAAGGGAAGAGCACAGCAAGGATAGCCCGTACTGTAGAAATTCCATGGCCCTCCTTGACTCCAATGATGACTAGGATGAGGCTGTAAATACTCCCGATGGTCCCTCCGATGAATGGGATGATTCCGAAGAGTTGAGCGCCACACGAATAGGCGATGGCTCGAAAGGTGTGATGAAATCCCATCTTATTGCCTCCGACGATGATGAGACAGATATGGGTCACCACTGTTCCCAGGAACATGAAAAACAGAACAGCCAGAGGCAAGGCCAAGGTGGCCGCGGAAAGTTCAAAGCTGTAGGGGATGTCGGGTGGAGTCCAGAAATGAAACAATCGGGCGAAGAGGAGATACTGCCAAACGATCGTTCCCCCCATCCCAATAATGCCGGTAATCAACCCATAGATGAGTGGGAACCCATACCCTTCTCCTGCTGCGCTCTTACGGAAGAACTGAACAGGAGAGAAGAGAACCTCCCTCGTTGTTCGAAAGAAGGCTCCAAAAAATCCTACTTCGCTTTCCGTGGGAGCCTCTTTCCCTTCTAATGGAATGGCTTGGACCTGTCCCTGAGAACTGGCCATCTCCTTGTAGGGTTCGTACCTTGCGAATTCCAGCCCGCACTTCACACACGCGCTCGTCTCGGGCTGCTCAAAGGCGCACTGGGGGCAAGTCATTGTCTTCCCCGCAAATCCCTTTGTCTCCGGCTCCGGTGTCGCAGGGGGCTCGTGGAATTCAGAAACAGGCTCTTCTTCCTCGAGCCTGACCTTCCCTCCGATCTCCTGGAAGGCTTTCACGTACTTTTCCATCTCCTCCGGGGAAGCCCCTTTCTTGACCACGACAGGCACTCGCTGGAATAACCGCTCTGCTTTCTCCGGAGTGAGATTGAATTTCTTTTGAAGGCCCTTGAGTAAACGAGCCTCCTCTTCAGGCCCGGCTACTGCAAGACCATAGAAGATCACTTTATACTGACCCAAGTTTCACTCCTTCCCATTCAGACGCTCCAAGACGTAACGTTTGACGTTAGTTATCATATTCGGATTAAAACCACAAGCCTTATCTGAGAAAACGGATGCCCTTAAGTCGATTCCCAACAAACTGATGAACGAGGACCGACGAGTCTTTTCCTCCCAGGGTCGTCATCTGATCTGTCCACGGTTTCATTCTCCAGAATTCATTCACATCTTCGTCTCGATCCAGGAGTCTGATTCTGCTTAGCCAGTGACTTAGAGATCCAGCCCTTTGAAGTCGTTCTACCAAGAGAGCCTCAAACCGATGGTGAGGGATCACGGCTGTCTTTTCCGCCCGCACCTCGATCCCTTCGAGAACTCTTCCTGCCACGTTCTTGAGATCGACAAGAAAGAGAGAAACACCGAAGAGATGGAGCCCCACGGGCTTAGCCCGTGGTTTTCTGCGTAGGTGGATAAATCCAATCAACTTCAATCCCTCCGAGTTTAGCTCGGAGTTCGGAGGCTTGGGTTCGGAGTTGAGGGTTGCCGGTTTGAGATGATAGATTCCAATCTCGAGGTTTGAATTTTTGCGCTCTTTGCGCTATCTTTGATGTCCGACGGTCTATGCGCCCTCTGTCTTAAGTTATTTTTTACCCTGTGCTCTATGCGCTTTGCGCCGTGTCTTCTTCACGCAAGGAGAAACCTATGTTTAAAACGAGGCGAACAGAACTGCTGGGAATTCAATATCCGATCATCCAGGGCGGACTCCAGTAGGCAGGCCGTCGGACTCATCCGTGAGGTCAAGAGTGTGAAAGACGTCATTGAGGAAATCCTCACAGGAGCAAGAACCATTCTCGAGAGGCTCAACGCGATGAGGTCAAAATAAGTACCCCTCTTACAGCGAGGTTCTGAATTTTCCACGTCAAGTGGGCAATAGATCTTGAAGGCTGGTCAAAAATGTTCAGATGCAAGACGCCCGAAATGCTGAGGAATGAGACGTACATGGAGGTACGTTGCAATAACGAAGCATGAGGGGTGCCGTTGCGACGAGTAAGAAGCAACTCTTGGCACGCCCGCAAGAGGGTGAGTGGGCCGGACAACGCCGCAGATGAATATTTTTCACCAGCATGGGGGAGAACACCATGATGATTCGAAACCTAGACCATCCTGAAGTCAAGGCAACTCGGTACCTTGCCCATGGGGAAGGCATCGCTCACATGATCCTCGATACCCGCCACCTCCAGACGCTCATGTTCCTGGCCCATGGCGCTGTCGCTCCCGGGAAGACACTCTTCGGACATGAAGATCCCATGGAAGAGATTTACATCATTCAAAAGGGGCGTGGACAAATGCAGGTTGGGGATGACATTCGCGAGGTTTCCGCTGGAGATGCCATTCACATCCCTATCGGTCACTTCCATGAGCTGACAAATACCGGGGACGAGGAACTAACGATCCTGGTCGTGGCTGGACTGATTCCCAGGTTCAAGTAACGTACCACCGAATACAATTCACGGGCAAGTCGGCTGGATGCCCCGCGGGGAGGAGATCCGACCCTGTAACGATATCTACATTACCCGAAAGCCCCGCCCTGTGCCTGCCTGCGGTAGGCAGGGGCGGGAAGCTTCACTTCTTTTCTTCCGGATGTTCGGCCTCTTTCTGAAAGGCTTCGACCTCGTCCTGGAATCCCCACTTCTTAATCAACCAGTTCGTCCGAAGTCTCACGTCCATCTTCTGGAATTTCGCTGCCTCCGCATCGGAAAGAACGTCAAGAATCTGCTTCATACCGCTCTGGTCTGAGGCGAGCGCCCGGGCGACCTCATGCGCAATGAAGCCCATATTCGCCTTTCGAAGTCCTGGAAACTGTCGTTGAATCACAACGATCCGGAGGGTGAACCCATCCTCCGGGAACTCCTCTTCTCCCCCGTTAATGACCTTGAGCGTGGAGGCCGAAAACGGAATACTCAAGATGAAAGACAACGCATCTCGAGGGACTTCATAAAAGAGAAGCAAGGTGTTGAAGAGAGCTGACCCCAGAGGAGAGTTGTAGATTCGGCTGAGGATTTCGAGAAGGCAGGCACCAATCTCATTCGAATGAATCTCCGAGAGATCGATACTCTTGGCAATCATGTTTTGTTTTCTCAATTCCTCCTGATCCTTTGCGAACTGTAAGCACTCTCGGAACTGAAGACACTCCCTGCATCCGAATGTGGCCTGGATCATGGTCATGTCGTCCCCGGAAACAACCTCCTGGATCGAACCGAAACACTCTTTCCTCTCCATCGAAATCTTTCGTCACCCATCCTTTCTGCAGATTGAAGCTCCCTGCCCACAGGGCGGGACTTCCGGGAAATGTATCTATCACATAATAGGGTCGGCTTTCCTTCCCGCCCCTGCCTACCGGCAGGAAGGCGGGGAGGAAAGTCGACCGTGTAATTATATCTACATTACCCGGAAGCCCAGCCCCTGCCTGCCGCAGGCAGGAGCTGGGAGCTTCACTCTCTTCGATACAAACAGAGCCAGATGAGACCGAGAGCAATGAGCAGTACCGGGAGGAAGTAGAGCTTGAGGACATTCGGGAATCGGATGTTCAGAGTGTAATATTTTGCTCCTAGGATGAGAACTCCAAGAAGGGTCGTGATCCAGCCCGGAATGCTCTTGGAATTCCGATACAGACGTCCAACCCCCAGGGCGACAATCACCCACGGCCATCCCTCTCTAAAACCGTAATGTTTGCCCATTTGATCCATGAGCGTCAGCATTCCCATCACGATGAGAGCCAATGCTAATCCCATCCTCTTCCCCCTTTCCCTAAAGCCTCTTCATCCTTCTCACCATTCTATCGCGAATCGATCCCTGACCTGTCTTTCCAGGTCAACCACCTCGCCTTCTATCCCTTCTCTATAGACCGTCACCCAAACATAGTGAAAATACCCTCCCCTTTCCTTCAGAGCAGCGAGTGGAGACCCGCCACCCCCCGTGATAATATAAACGATACGGTCCTTTTCTCTTCGGTCGTACCGGTGGTCGTCTCCAG
>Ga0315282_10014716_pt1 | contig 11614 bp, 10 predicted proteins | sample YL17G07_20_MG_FD_203693 | JGI IMG/M metagenome (GOLD analysis project Ga0315282, IMG submission 203693) | Sediment microbial communities from Yellowstone Lake, YNP, Wyoming, USA - YL17G07_20 | ecosystem: Environmental > Aquatic > Freshwater > Lake > Sediment | place: USA: Wyoming | collected...
TGCCGGCCTAGCTCGGGGGCGCACTACCTCCGGCTCCCCCGGTGGCGCAGGAGGCATTTCGGCTGGCCGCACGACGCGGGTCGCGGCCGCAGGGAGACACTCTCTTTGAGCACGTTCCATTTCCTCAATCAGAGCCTTGCCGCTTGCCGGTCGCAATTCCGGCTTCTTTTCCAGACACCGCATTACCAGCGCAGCGAGAGCCTCGGGCATAGGCAGGTCCGGCCGCACCTGGCCAATCGGCATAGGTGGGTCGAAAGCCTGGGCGCGCAAGAGCTCGACAGTTGTTTCAGCCTTGAAGGGCAGCTCGCCCGAGAGCATCTGGTACATGACGATACCGAGCGAGTAAAGGTCCGAGCGGCCATCCAACTCATCGCCGCGCTTGCCCAGGGCTTGCTCAGGGGACATATACTGCGGCGTGCCAATCACGACGCCCGTGGCAGTGAGCGTTGCGTCACCCAGGCGTGCCTCTTTGAGCTTGGCAATGCCGAAATCGAGCACCTTGGCCTGCTCATGAAAAGCCGCAGGGTCAGACGACGGCCCCTGCGCTACAAGTACAATGTTCTCCGGCTTGATGTCGCGGTGGACCAGGCCAAGCTGATGAGCAGCAGCCAGGGCTCCGGCCACCTGCTTGGTGATGGAGCAGACACGCGCCACCGGCAGCGGGCCTTCCTCCTGGATCAACTTTTTCAAGCTCCGGCCCTCGACGTATTCCATGACGATGAAGGGGCGACCGTCCTCGGCCTCATCGATATCGTCCACGCGCACGGCGTTGGGATGCTGGAGTTTCCGGGTGACGACAGCCTCCCGCTCGAACCTCTTCACAAAGTCCGGGTCGCATGCCACCTGCGGACTCATCACCTTGAGCGCGCGCAACTCGTTGAAGCGCACATGCAGTGCCTTATAGACTGTGCCCATCCCGCCCCGACCGAGCTCGCCCAGGATGCGATACTTGCCACGGACTAAGGTTCCTTCGGCCCAGGCGCCAATTTGCACCAGCGGCGTTGCATCGCGCGGACACACCGTGAAATGGTTCGGGTAGGTCGATTGGCAGGCGGGACAGGTCTTCATCGCGACCTTTACATCTCGGCAACTACTGGGAGTATACCACAGCGGATGGCCACTGCCAGCCCCGCACGTCCTCCAGCCTGTCCACTCATCTCCTCCATCCTCTTTTCACTCACACATTTCAATCTCACAGGGGGGACACGATGTACCTTTCCCATTCCATGCCGGGTTTGCGTTTGACTTCACTCGGCGGGCCGCTTAACATGAGCAGTTCGATTCCCATAGCGCACACGCTCTGGAGGAAAAGGCCATGCCAGTTAAGGTAGGAATCAATGGGTTTGGGCGCGTCGGGCGGAACATCCTACGCGCTTCCTTGGACGATCCCACAATCGAGTACGTGGCCGTCAATGATATTACCGACGCCAAAACCCTGGCCCACTTGCTGAAGTACGACTCGGTGCTGGGCATTCTGAACGCCCAGGTGAGTCACGGGGATGGTTACATTAAGGTCAACGGCCGCACGGTCCAGGTGTTGAAAGTGAAGGATCCGGCCGATATTGATTGGACTTCTCTGGGGGCGAAGATTGTGGTGGAGTCCTCCGGACTGTTCACCAAGGCCGAGGACGCCCGCAAGCACCTGAAGGGCACCGTGAAGAAGGTCATCATCACCGCGCCCGCCAAAAGCGAGGATATCACCATCGTGCTGGGCGTGAACGACCGGGCCTACGACCCGGCCAAGCACCACATTATCTCCAATGCGTCGTGCACCACGAACTGCCTGGCGCCGGTGGCCAAGGTGGTCCACGAGAATTTCAAGATCCTGAAAGGGTCCATGACAACCATCCATGCCTACACCAACGATCAGCGCATCCTGGATCTCCCCCACAAGGATCTGCGCCGGGCGCGTGCCGCGGCGGTCTCCATCATTCCCACCACCACGGGCGCGGCCAAGGCCGTGGGATTGGTGCTGCCGGAACTGAAAGGGAAGCTCGACGGCTGCTCCATGCGGGTGCCGGTGCCCAACATCTCGCTGGTTGACCTGGTGGTCTTTGTCGAGAAGCCTACCACGCTGGAAGAGGTCAACGGGGCGCTCAAGAAGGCGGCGGAAGGCCCCCTGAAGGGCATTCTGGAATTCTGCGAGGAGGAGCTGGTTTCCATCGATTTCCGCGGCAATTCGCACTCCGCCATCGTCGATGCGGGTTTCACCAAGGTCATCGATGGGACCTGCGTGAAGGTCACGGCGTGGTACGACAATGAGTGGGGCTATTCGTGCCGCGTGCGCGACCTGATTAAGCTGGTGGCGAAAAGCCTGTAGTTTGTCCGTAGTCCGTTGTCCGTGGTTCGTTGCACCCGCCTTAACGAGGCAGGAAAGGGCGATCGCGGACAACGGGCAAGTGACTACTGACACCCGACACTTGGTGGTGCGCCCATGTCTAAACTATCCATTCGCGACCTTGACCTGAAGGGCCGGCGCGTGTTTATGCGCGTGGACTTTAACGTTCCCTTGAGCGACGCCGGGGAAATCACTGACGACACGCGGGTGCGCGCTTCGCTGCCCAGTATCGAGCGGGCGCTCAAGGCTGGCGCCCGGCTGATTCTCGCTTCTCACCTGGGGCGACCCAAAGGCAAGCCGAACCCCAAGATGAGCCTGCGGCCGGTGGCGGCGCGGCTCGCCGAACTCCTGGGGAAGCCTGTCATCTTCGCCACGGACTGCGTGGGGCCGGAAGTCGAAGCCCAGGCGGCGGGGCTGCGGGATGGCGAGGTCCTGCTGCTGGAGAACTTGCGCTTCCATCCGGAAGAGGAGAAGAACGATCCGGGATTCTCGCGGCGCCTGGCTGCCCTGGCCGAGGTGTACGTCAATGACGCCTTCGGCTCCGCCCATCGCGCCCATGCTTCCACCGAGGGAATCACACGCTATCTGGCCCCTTGCGCGGCCGGGCTGTTGATGGAGAAAGAGCTCGAGTATCTGGGCAAAGCCGTGGAGAAGCCGGCGCGACCTTACGTGGCCATTGTGGGAGGCGCCAAGGTTTCAGACAAGATCGACCTGCTCCAGAATCTGATGAAGTTCGCGGACAGCGCGCTCATTGGTGGTGCCATGGCCTACACCTTCCTGAAGGCACAAGGGGTGCAGGTGGGGCTCTCGAGAACCGAAGACGACAAGCTCGACTTGGCTCGGGACCTGATGCAATTTGCCGAGCGGCGGAGCATCAAGCTGCGACTTCCCTCTGACCACGTGGTGGCCGAGAAAGTTGACCCGGGCGCAGCCGCGGAAGTGGTGAAGACGGCAAGCATTCCTGCCAACCGCATGGGGGTGGACATCGGGCCAGCCACGCGGGCGGCCTACGCGGCAGAAATCGCCAGCGCTAAGACCATTGTCTGGAACGGACCGATGGGCGTGTTCGAAATCGACCAGTTCGCCCACGGAACGCTGGAAGTGGCCCGCGCCGTGGCGGCGTCTGCGGCCGTGTCGGTGGTGGGCGGCGGAGATTCCGTGGCGGCAATTGCCAAGGCGGGTGTGGAGTCGAAGATCACCCACATCTCCACTGGCGGGGGCGCCTCGCTGGAATTCCTTTCCGGGATGACACTCCCCGGCGTTGCCGCGCTGAGCGAAAAGCAGTAGGCAGAAAGCCCCCTGCCGTCCACTGTTTCCGCCTCCTGACCGCGGCGGGTCGCTACTTTGCTTGCCTTCTGCTAGGATAAGGGGAAGCGAGGAGAATTTGCATGAGCGGGACTGAGGGAGACCGGGCCCCTTACGCTGAGCGCATTGTCCGCAACCCACAAATCTGCGGCGGAGAACCGGTCTTAAAGGGCACCCGGATCACTCTGCGGACCGTCCTCGCCAGTCTCGCGCAAGGCGATTCCGTGGAGGATATCCTGGAGGATTTCCCCAGCCTCAAGCCGGAGGACGTCCGGGCCGCGATTGCTTTTGCCGCGGCTTCGGCGGAAGAGGATCTTCCTCTGCCAGCCATCCCCCAGATTCGATGAAGATCAAACTCGACGAGAATCTCCCGCGGCGCTTGGCCTCGCGGCTGGCTGGTATGGGGCACGATGTCCAGACGGTCGGAGAGGAGGGAATCGCCGGCAGAGTCGATCCTGTAGTTTGGGAAGCAGCTCAGCGCGAAACACGCTTTCTCATTACGCAGGACATGGATTTCTCGAACGCGCAGAGTTTCGTGCCTGGATCGCACTACGGCATCCTGCTGATCCGTCTTCGCACGCCTAGTCGGCGGGCATTAATCCAACGGGTCGAGGATCTTTTTCGAGAAGAAGACGTTGCCCAGTGGGCGCGCTGTTTCGTTGTGGCAACGGAACGCAAAGTCCGAGTTCGGTGGGCGGCAAAGCCCAGGGAATAGTGAGCCTCTCCTTTCTTAGGGGGACACGCCGCGCGCCAAGCGGAGATTACCTGGTGGCCCTGGCCTGCTGCTTGCTGCTGACTGCCTACTTCTAGCCAAGGACCTCAAACATGCGACGAGCAGTAATCGCTGGTAATTGGAAAATGTACAAGACCATCAATGAGGCGGTGGAGTTTGTCGGCAAGCTCAGGCCGCTGGTCGCGCAAGCTGACCACTGCGAGGTGGTGGTGGCCCCGCCCTTCACCGCGCTGCGCGCTGTGGCGGAGGCGGTGAAGGGAAGCCGCCTTGCCGTCGCCGCGCAAGACGTTCACTGGGACAAGGAAGGCGCGCACACCGGCGATGTTTCCCCGGCGATGCTGGTCGAGGCCGGCTGCACGCATGTGATTATCGGGCACTCCGAGCGCCGCCAGGACCACGGCGAAACGGACGAGAATGTGAACCGGAAGCTTAAGGCGGCGCTGGCGGCCGGGCTGGTGCCGATCGTGTGCGTGGGCGAAACCCTTGCCGAACGCGAGGCCGTCAAGACCGAAGAGGTGCTCCAGCGGCAGTTTCAGGGCGGGTTCGCCGGGTTGACCCCGCAGGAGTTTTCCCGTATCATAATTGCGTACGAGCCAGTCTGGGCCATTGGCACGGGGCGCACGGCGACGCCGGAAATGGCGGCAGAGAGTCATCGCTACCTGCGGGGACTGGTCCGGCAAAAGTACGGGGAAGAGCTTGCCGGCCGGTTGCGGATTCTGTACGGAGGCAGCGTCAAGCCGGATAACATCGTCGGACTGATGGCCCAGGAGGAAATCGACGGGGCGCTGGTAGGCGGCGCGAGTCTGAAGGCGGATTCCTTCTCGGCCATCGTGAACTACCGGCGAGCCTAGAGCCCCCCTAGGGAAAGAGGTCCAATGCACACGGCAGTAGTGGTGCTTCACGTCGTGGTCAGCGTCCTGCTCATCCTGATTGTGATGATCCAGGGCGGAGAGAATGTGGATATCACCGCGGCTTTTGGCGGGGTCAGCCAGGCGGCGTTCGGGCCGCGCGGCGCGGTGACGAGCTTCGCGAAAATCACCTGGGTGCTGGCGGGCATCTTCATGGTCACCGCCGTCACCCTGGCCATATGGGCGACCAAGCATTCGAGCGGGTCCCTCCTCGACACTCGACCCGCCAAGAGCGCGCCGGCAGCGCCGGCGAAGAAGTGACAGTAGCTATCAGCTTTCAGCCGTCAGCCATCAGCCGGTCCCTGCGCCTGCTGAAAGCTGAGAGCTGAAGGCTTTCGTCACGCGGAAGTGGCGGAATTGGCAGACGCACCAGCTTGAGGGGCTGACGGTCGCAAGACCGTGGGGGTTCGAGTCCCCCCTTCCGCACCATCCCTCAAATCCGGTTGCCCATCCCACCTATAGGAGGATGCGGAAAAAGCCCCCTCTGTCATGCTGAGCCCGCTCGCTGCGCTCAGGGTGACAGGCTCCGCGCCCTTTTTCAGCATCCCCATAGAGGCCGCGGCATCCTCGCTCAGCTAGCCTGCGAGAAGGCAGAGAGCAGTAGGCAGTAGGCTGAAAGCGGAGGGCAGTAGGCGGAAAGCGGAAGGCAGCGAGCAGAAAGCAGAAAGCAGAAAGCAGAGAGCAGAAGGCAGTAGGCAGCGAGCGTCTTTTGCGAGTCCCGGCGGAGCCGGGAAAAGCAGAAGGCAGAATGCAGTAGGCGGAAAGCAGAAGGCAGCAGGCAGCGAGCGGGGCACACCCGCCGAAATCGCCCGACCGGTCGCGGCCGCGTGAACCATTTCCAGCGTGCGCTGCTTGCGAGGCATGGTAAAGTGGCGCGCTGGCGGCGGGCCGGGCGATTCTGCGCGCTTGGCCCGCTCTGACAGAACCATGGACCTTCCTCGCTACTGCATCGTGGGCGCGCGGCCCGTAAAGGCCATCGAGACCGAGGATGGCGGGATGGATATCCTCGCCTACGACTGGAGCACGGGCGAATTTGCACGCCACATGGAATTCCTGACGCGCGTCTGCTTGCCGGACGAGGAAGTAGAGGTCGTCTCGCAAGAGCAGTTCGACGCCCAGGTTGCCGAGCTCCGCGCCCGGCTCAAGTAGCTTAGCTCGGGAGACCGCGTCCGCGCTGCCGGCCCCTTCCTACCGCCTACTTCCTGTTGCGCGCTGCTTACTGCTTACTGCCGGCGGCCCACTGCTTTTTTGTGGTACACTCGCTGGTGACCGACCGGTCGGGAGTGGGGGCGATGGCGCAAAAACTGGAGTCCAAGGAGAGACTTCGGGAAATCTGCCGCGTGGCGGCGCGCGTCTTCTACGAGAAGGGCTACGATGGCGCGTCCATGCAGGACATCGCCAAGGCCGTGGGCCTGACGAAGGCCGGGCTCTACCACCACGTTGGCAGCAAGGACCGCCTGTTGTACGAAATCATGAACTATGGCATGGACATCCTGGATGAGACGGTCCTGCAAAAGGTCAAAGACATCGCCGACCCGCAGGAGAAGCTGCGCCAGACGATCGTCGGCCACATCGATCTGATTGTGCGTGCCCGCGACCAGGAAATCACGGTCATCCTGCACGAGAACCGCTCGCTCCGGGGCGCTTTGCGGAAAAAGATTAATGCCCGCAAGCGGGAGTACATCCACTACCTGGAGGGTTTGATCGCCCAGGTGCAGGAGCGGTCGGGCGCCACCGCCTTGCTCTCCCCGCCGCTGGCCGCTTTTGCCCTGCTCGGCATGGTGAACTGGCTGTACCAATGGTACCGCTCGGAAGGCCTCACCAAGCAGGACGAGCTCACCCAGGCCTACGTCGATTTCTTTTTCCGCGGGTTGCTCAGTACGGCCTGAGTTGCTGTTTGAAGCCGGCTTGTGAGTCAGGCTGCCGGCGAAACAAAGAGGGTCTTCTGCCGCGTCGGCTGCGGCTTGGCTTTGACCGCGATGAGTTGCTGGACGTCTTGGATATCTTGCTTTGAACTTACCTTGATATACAGCCAGCAGCCTTCGTAAAACCTCTTGGCGTTCCCCAGCGCTTGAGCTGTTGTCGGGCCTGCGGGGGCGTGTTAGCATCGGGGCCTGCGGCATTTCACATAGGAGACAACCCATCCTTATGGCCCGTGTCACTGTCGCCTTTCAGGGTGACCGAGGCTCGTTCAGTGAGGAGGCTGCCTACAAGTTGCTGGGCCGGCGCATTCGGGTTCAGCCCTGCGAGACTTTCGTGGACACCTTTGCCGCTGTCGTGGGCGGCAAATCCCAGTTCTGCCTGGTGCCGATTGAGAACACTCTGGCCGGCTCGGTGTACGAAAACTATGACCTCCTGCTGAAGCACGACCTGCATATCGTGGGGGAAGTGAGCCTGCGGATTGTGCACAACCTCATCGCCTTTCCGGGGACCACGCTCCGGAGCCTGCGGCAGGTTTACTCGCATCCGGTGGCGCTGGCGCAGTGCAGCCGGTTTCTGGCGCGCCACGCGAAGATTGAGAAAATCCCTTTCTATGACACCGCCGGGGCGGTGAAGATGTTGGCTGAGCGGCGGCAGCGCGACGCCGCGGCCATCGCCAGTCGCACGGCGGCTACGGTCTATCAGGCGCGCATTCTGAAGACCCACCTGGAAGACCACCGGGAGAATTACACTCGTTTTCTGCTGCTTTCCCAGACTGCGACCGTCGCACGCCGGGCCAACAAGACTTCCATCGTCTTCTCCACCGGGAACGTCCCGGGCGCCCTCTACCGCTGCCTGAGCGTCTTCGCTTTGCGCGACATCGATCTGACCAAGATGGAGTCGCGGCCGCTGCGCGGGCGGCCCTGGGAGTATTTCTTCTACCTGGATTTCATCGGCAATGTGAAGGAAGAGCGTTGCCGGAACGCCCTGGCTCATCTGGGCGAAGTGACGAATTTCCTGCGCGTCTTAGGCTGCTACGAAAGAGCGGAGCGGTAACTGTAGGGGCGAGCCTTGTGCTCGCCCAGGGTTGCATCTGCCCCGTTGTCGAGGGCGACCATGAAGGTCGCCCCTACCGCACAAAGCGAATAATCCCGAAACGCGTCGGCACGTGGAAGGTGCGGCCTTCCGGGATGGTGCTCCAGCACATGAAGCGGCGCTTCGAGTCGTCCCCCGGGCCGTCGGCGCGATAGAAGTTGATGCGCCACTCGGCGTTCGGCTCCAGAAGGCGGACATTCAGGGAGCGCACCGGAATGCGCATTTCGCACGTCCAGATGTGGTTCTTCTCGTCCACACGTGTGGCGTGCTCGAAGTGTGAATCCCAACCCGCATCGTTGAAGGGATCCTTATCCTTATCGATTTCCAGATCGATCCACTGGTTGTTGGGCGCGACTTCAAACTCGTAGTAATGGTTCACGCGCGCGGGCTCGGGGTTGGCGAAAACCTCCACCACGTCGCGGTTCCACAGTTCCCAGCGTTCCTTGGCAGGGGCTTCGCCTTCATAGATGTTCAGCGTCGTGTATTTGCTTTGGAAGGCAAAGTAGACGTAGGTGGGCGTCCAGAAGCTGGCGACGCGCGTTTCCGCCTCCGGAAATTTCTGGCGGCCGGACATGTCGTGATCGAAGCGGATCCACGCGGCCTCCTGCCAGACCTTCTTGGTCAAATCGCCGTCGGGAACGAAGTCTTCGGGTGAGAACTTGGCGGTAGTTCGGGCCTCGCTGGTGTAAGGATTCGCTTCGCTCATGGGTTTTCCTATCGCCTCGGCCAGAAGCCGATTGATGGTTTTCCGGGCCGCCACCAGGTCCGGGATAACCTCACAATCGTCGCGGTAGATGGCGGCCGCGACGACTTCCTGCAAGGATTTCTCGATCCGCGTCACGTCGCGTGCCGACGCGGGCTGTTTCTTCAATTCCGCCAGTTGGCTCTTCAGCATGTGCAGGGCTTCGTAATCCTGCACTCCCTGGCGCAACTGTTCCCAGCGGGTGCTGGAGATGGGGCCCTGCTCGCCGGGATAGACGAAGTACATGTCGCCGGAATGCCAGCGGAAGCGCGGCTGCTGCCAGAGCGTATCCGGCCAGCAGTGGTAGGCCCAGCGGAGATAGCCGGCCAGCCGGAAGCGCCAGGCAATCCAGGGGAGCATGCGCGCTTCCCAAAGCGGCGAATAGAGAAACACGTTGGGTGAATAGGGAGCGCAGGCCGTGTAAAACGTGGTGGGGCCGACGCCGGCTCGTTTGGCGAGGAGTTGCCGCACGGTCTCCGGGCGCGCCAGGTCATCCCAATGAATCGTCAGGTCGCCCGCGCTCACCGACTCCTGACTGGAACTCCCGCCCGCCAGCGCGATTTTGAGCGCGGGAGCGTGCAGCTTCAGAACGTTCTCGATTCCCGTCAGGATGTTCTGAGGTTTCTCATCGAAGCCGATATAGGTGCGTTCCAGCCAACCCTTGCTCTGTAGATGGCGCACGAACTCGGGCAGGAACCTCGCCCAAGCCTGGCGATACCAGGCGTCACCCACGGCGGTGTGGCGGATGCGGAGCTGTCCCGTGGTGGTATCCACGTATCCGATGTCGCAGTCCGGCGAGTCGCCCGGGCCGTTCACCATGGAGAAGCAGTGGATGGTCTTCTTCACTCCGGCCTTCATCATCAGCGCGACGTAGCGGTCGAACACCGCATAGTCAAACGCGAACTTCGCCTCCTGGCCCAGTTGCCATTCTCCGGGGAAGCGCCACGCGACCATGGATGGAAAGACGTTGCCGGTTTGAGAACGCCAGGGGTCGTGCAGAATGCTGGTGGTGATGGACTTCTGGCCGTGCGCGGCCAGGTCGCGGGCGTACACCTCGAGCAATTTCCAGTGCTCTTCCGACCACACAGGGACTTTGGCCCAGCGCGCCACGGCGGCGGGGTCTTGCCAGATGTTCATGTAGAAGCTGCCTTCGGGAAGGTCCGGCAGGACGAAATCGAGCACGCGCACGCGGAGGGTGAAATCTGCCTGGCGAGCGCCCGCGCGGACCTCCAGCTTGCCGACGTACGTTCCCGGCTGCACGTCTTTGGGAATGTGAAGCGTGAGCCACACGGCCTGCGTCGTATTGGCCTCCAGGCGTGGTGGCGGATTCTCGAAAAGCGGGTCGGCCATGTATTGCCCGAATTCATCCACCAGGAGGTATCCCGGATAGCGAATCTCCACCCAGGAACAGGGGAGCGGGATTCCACCTTCCGCCGCGCTGGCCGCGCACGCGGCCGCGAACGGCTGGAGTGGCTCGGTGGCGCGCACGGCCAACTGGAGCGAGACGACCTCGTTGCGAAACGCTTCTGCCACCGCTTCCGTTTTCAGTTCCCGGCTGAAACTGGCCGGCGTGATGCGCATTTCCGTGCCCGGCACCCAGGCCGAGAACGAAGGTTCCGCGGGAGGGTTCTGTGCGACGGCAGCGAGCGGGAAGAATAATCCGACAAGTACCAACCAGGCATAGTGCTTAGGACGCATGATCTTTGCTCCTCTGTACGGTGTCCGCAGCCTGTTGCCGCGAGTGTGCCGCCCGGGCATCAGGCAGCAACCATCAGGAACTGGCAACTGGCAACTGGCAACTGACCACTGACCACTGGCAACTGGCCACTGGCTACTTTTGAATCACCACGCCAGCGCGTAGCGATGTCCACGGATATCGGCTCCGGCTTTCACGACGCCCGTGGCCGCGTCGTACTCGATGATGGTCGGGGCGCAGGAATTCCCCCACTCACCCTGCACCACCAGCTTGTGCCCGCGCGCGCGCAGTTGCTCGAGGATCGCCTCGGGTATGCGCCGCTCGACATCCAGCACCAGGGGCGCGTCGCGGTGGTCATCGAAGGAGCTGTACATCGCCTCCGAGTTGAAGCGCGGCGCCTCCACGGCCTCTTGCGGATTCATGCCGAATTCTGCCACGTTCAGAAACACCTGGAGCAGCGTTTGGTCCTGGCCGTCCCCGCAGGGAGTCGAGAAAGCCAGCCAAGGTTTTTTCTCCCGGAGGGCCAGCGTCGGCGTCAAGGTGATACGCGGACGTTTGCCCGGCGCCAGTTGGTTCGGATGGCCGGGCGTCAGCACAAAGCTCTGGGCCCGCTGGCTGAGAGGAATGCCGGTATCGCCGGCAATCACCGCGGGAACCCATGCTCCGCTGGGCGTGGCGGAGAACATATTTCCGGCGCCGTCGAAGACGTTGACGCAGGTTGTGTCCTGGTGCTCGGCGTTGCGCTCGGAGAGTCGCGCACGCACGAAATCCTCGGGAGCACGAGCTTGCATGTGGATGGGGTCTCCGGGGATGTGCTCCGCGGAGGCCTTCTGCGGATCGATGAGCGGGCGGCGCAGCCGGGCATATTCCTTGGAGA
>Ga0315282_10014718_pt1 | contig 11613 bp, 7 predicted proteins | sample YL17G07_20_MG_FD_203693 | JGI IMG/M metagenome (GOLD analysis project Ga0315282, IMG submission 203693) | Sediment microbial communities from Yellowstone Lake, YNP, Wyoming, USA - YL17G07_20 | ecosystem: Environmental > Aquatic > Freshwater > Lake > Sediment | place: USA: Wyoming | collected...
ACGCCCGCGAGGACTCTCGGCGTTGGCTGCTGGAGCAGGACCATGCCGTGGACCATCGCGTCCCGGGTCCCCGTCGTCAGCAACAGGACAATGAGCAGGAGGAAGATCGGCGCGAGCGGCTGCATGAACCAGCCGGAGCCGCCCGGCCGCGCGCCCTGTGAGACCAGCCAGATCGTGAGGAGGAAGTACAGGGCGACCGGCACGACCACCCAGTCCCGCACCGGCGAGGCGCTCAGCCACGTCTCGACCGCCGCGTCGATCACGACGAGGTCGAGCAGGATGCGCACGATCACCGCACCCGCACGACGCCAGACGCTGCCTGCGGGCGGCGGTTGTCCACGGCGCGCTCCGTCACCCGCGCGGTCCTCGTTCTCCACGACCAGCTCCCGCCGAGCATCGTAGTGGGGGTCTGAGCCGAGGCGCAAGCAAGGAGTAACGAGTAACGAGCAACGAGTGCCTGCCGCCTGCGGGATGAGCGGAAAGGCGTGCTTCTGGACGTCTGCGCACTCGTCGCCGCATCCTGAGAAACCAATGGATCACCGGATCGTGAGGCTCTCGAGGTCCTGTGGATAGTACGTCAGCACTTCGTGGCCGCTGTCGGTGACCAGCACCGTGTCGGAATGGCGGAAGCCGCCGAGGTGCCGCGCGTACAGGCCGGGCTCCACCGTGAAGACCATGCCGGGCTTGAGCTCCGTCCCGTCGCCGATGTCGAGGAACGGGCCTTCGTGGTAGCGGAGGCCGATGGCGTGCCCCGAGTGATGGCGCCACAACCTCATCAGGTCGTGATCCTCGTAGTACTTCCGCACCGCTCGATCGACCTCCGCGCACGTTGCGCCCGGTCTCAGCGCCTGGATGCCGATCTCCTGCACCTTCAGCATGTGGTCGAACATGCGCCGTTGCTCGTCCGAGGCGGTGCCGACGATCATCGTGCGTTCGAGCTCCGAGTTGTACCCCCACATCGCTGCGCCGGCGCCGCTCACGAGCAGGTCGCCGGGCTGGAATGTGATGTTGTTGGCCAGCGCATGCGGGATGGCGGCGTTGCGCCCGATCTGCCCGCGATATCCGGCGTAGACGCCGTCCCAGAACATGCTGAGCGAGCGGTAGAGCGGGCCGAGCGCGTCCAGCATCGCGAGCGTCGCCTCCTGGGAGGCGCGCAGGCTGGCCTGCGTCTCGGTGACGCCGACCGCCGTGTAGCGCTGCAGCAGCCGATGGCCCAGGTTCCCCCACTTCACGCTCTCACGGATGAGCGCGATCTCGGCCTCGCTCTTGACCATCATCAGGTCTTCGACGAAGCCGTTGACGCGCGCGACAGCGGCGCCTGACAGCTCCGACAGCGAGGGGCCGCGGTAACCCAGGATCCACGGGTACCCGTCGTGGTCCGCGCCGACGCGGTCCTTGATGCCCAGGTCGGCGAGCGTCTTCTCGAGCACCTGCATCGGGTGTGGATCGGCCGGGTACTCGACGTACGAGTCGACGCGCTCGAACCGCGTCTGGCCGCGGGCGTGCTCGACCTCCAGGCGAGGCACGAACATCGCCTGCTCGCCCCTCGCGTTCATCACGAACGCGATCGGCCGCTCGGTGGGAATGAAGGCGCCGCCGGTGAAGTAGAGGATGTCGGTCGCGTCGAACAGGACGACGCCGGTCAGGCGCTCCGCGCGCATGTGCTCGAGGAGGCGATCGGCCCGCGCGCGGAACTCCTCGGGGCGAATGTTGATGGACGGGAGCATGGGCGGATCTCCGATCAAAACTCGGGCTTCGGGCTGCGGGCCTCGGCACGGCTGGAGTCTGAAGCCTGAAACCTGGAGTCTGAAACCCGATCGGGCCTCGGCGCGCGGCGCCGAAGCGTGAACCAGGGCAGTCTATCAGCTTCGGCGCCCGCTTTCGCTCGCGGATCGAGAACGCGTGCTGGCCGAGAGCGCCGACAGCCCGGTGGCGGAGGGCTCGAGCAGCAAGGCAACACTCCTCGACGTCGTCCGGCTGCCGTTCATCATGGCGTCGGCGGCCTTCTGGATGAACGAGAAGGTATTCATGTGGCTGCTGGTGGGACCGCTCATCGCCGCCACGTGGCGCACGCGCCGGCATCTGGCCGACGCCACCGCCGTCCAGCTCACGCGCTACCCGGACGGACTCTCCGGCGCCCTCGCGCGGCTCGCCACGCGGGACGACGTCATTGCCGGGGCTCGCTGGTCGTCGCACCTGTTCATCGTCGGGAAGAAGGCGGCGCGGTACGGGTCGTCGATCGCCGGACAGCAGGCGCTGCAGGCGATGCGACAGCAGACCGCTGGCATGTCGCGCGCCGAGAGGATCCAGTTCGTCCAGACGATGATGCGGGAAGGGATGCAGGCGTCGCGCTGTTCGGAATCACGCTCGCCATCTACATGCTGTTCCTCCTGCCGATGGTTGGCGGCCTCCACCTGCCGATCCGTTTTGCGCTGCCCTACTGGCTCGCGCGCTGACCGCCCCCTTCCCTTCTTCCCTCCTCCCCTTCTTCCCTCCTGCGAGAGCTCCTCACGCACCTCTGAGACAGGCCTGGAAGAGGGCGGTAGCTCAGGCGGCGGTGTCCTGGCGAGAGAAGATCAGTACGTAGAGGAAATCGCCCTCCTGGTCCACCGCGTGCGACTGAATGAACGCTGTCGCGGTGTCCCGAGATCTGCGCGCATAGGCCAGCGAATCCTCCAGGTGAAGGCGGTCGCACTCCCACGCCTCGCCGGTCGGGAGACAGCCCCATGACACCAGGGAGTAGACGTCGCCGCCCGTGATGGCGACCCTGGTGCCCCGGAGGCTTTCGACGACCGCCAGGGCGTCGGCCTTGTTCCAGGCAAGGTCTTCCCCCTCGATCCCTGGCGGCGTGATACCCGCCAGCCGAAGCGACTCCGGGATCTCGTCGGGAGCGTTCATGCCTCAGCCCCGGGGAACCCTCGTCTGGCAACCCGGCCGCTGCCCCGGCATCGGGCCCGTGGAGATTCTCGGACGCTGCGCGACGGCAGTCAATCGAAACGAGTCGACAGTCGGCAGTCCGACCGCTTGCCAGGCGCCATAGCAGCCCGGCGGACGTTCACCACGGGCTGACAGGCGCGGTCGCGGGCCAAACCCAGCCATTGGCAACACAGAAATCAGACCGCAGAACTGAAATCTCGTATAATCAATACAGTGGCTTCCCATATGACTTTCGTTCGAAGCCTGGCTTCGTCCGGGCACTGGCTTGTCTCCCGTGGTCGCGCGCCGGTTGGGCTGGCGTACGGCCTCCCGCTCGCCCTCGTCGCCCTCGCCGCGTGCGGCGGGGAGCGTACGGACGCGGCGGCCCCCGCTCGCTTCGGCGCCTTCGCGATGCCGGTCCAACTGGCCGTCGTCCGCCCGGTGCCGATCGAGGACGCGTCGGAGTATCTCGCGACGATCCAGTCGCTCTCCTCGACGAGCATCAAGCCCGAGGTGAGCGGCGAGGTGACGCGAATCTACGTGAAGTCGGGCGACCACGTCACGGCGGGCACGCCGCTCGTCCAGATCGACCCGCGGCGCCAGGAGGCGACCGTGTCGAGCCAGGCGGCCTCGCTGGCGGCGCAGGAATCCTCCGTGACCTACGCGCGGCAGCAGCTCGACCGCGCGAAGACCCTGCTTGCCGCGGGCGCCATCAGCCAGCAGGGGTTCGACCAGGCCAAAACGAACTACGACTCGGCGCAGTCGCAGCTCTCCGCCCTGAACGCCCTCCTGCACGAGGGGCGGGTGACGCTCCAGTACTACGACGTCAAGGCGCCCGCCGTGGGCACGGTCGGAGACATCCCGATTCGGGTCGGGATGCACGTCACCTCCGACACCCTCCTCACCTCGGTCGACCGGAACGAGTCGCTCGAGGTCTACGTCCAGGTGCCGCTCGAGCGCAGCGGCGACCTCAAGACCGGCCTGCCGCTGCAGATCCTCGACGGCGCGTCGGGCGTGCGTCTGGCGGACACGACCGTCTCGTTCATCTCGCCGAGCGTGGACGACCAGACGCAATCGGTGCTGGTGAAGGGCCGGCTGACGGGCACCGGCGCGTTGCGATCGTCGCAGTTCGTGCGGGCCCGAATCGTGTGGAGGACGACCGAGGGGCTGGTGGTCCCGGTGCTCTCGGTCGTGCGGATCAACGGGCAGCCGTTCGTGTTCGTCGCCGAGCAGCAGAGTGAGCGCATTCTGGCCCGCCAGCGCCCGGTCAAGCTCGGCCCGATGACCGGCAACAACTTCACGGTGGTGAGCGGCCTCGAGGCGAACGAGCGGATCGTCGTCTCGGGCGTCCAGAAGATCGCCAACGGCGCCCCGATCGCGCCGGCGTAGCGGCCGGTGTTCACCGCGGAGTCACCGGTAGGGCAAGGCTTCAGCCTTGCCGGCGCCCGGCAGGCCTGAAGGCCCGCCCTACCGCAGCAGGAGCGACAGCCCCCGCATGTTCGTCGACGTCTTCATCCGGCGGCCCGTCCTGTCCAGCGTCCTCGCGGTCGTCATCGTGCTGGCCGGCGCGGTCAGCATTCCCACCCTGCCGATCGCCCAGTTCCCGCAGCTCGCCGCGCCCCAGGTGATCGTCTCGAGCTTCTACACCGGGGCCAGCGCCCAGGTCGTCGAGACGTCCGTGACCCTTCCGCTCGAGGAAGCCATCAACGGCGTGCAGGGCATGGACTACATGTCGTCGACGAGCAGCAACGACGGCACGAGCCAGATCACGATCACCTTCGACGTCACGCGCGACGTCGATCTCGCCGCGGTGGACGTGCAGAACCGCGTCAACCAGGCGCTGGGCAGGCTGCCCAACGAGGTCAAGGCGATCGGCGTCACGGTGAGCAAGGCCTCGAGCGGCTTCGTCTTTGCCGCCGCGATGTACGCCGACAAGGGCCAGTACGACGCGCTGTTCATGAGCAACTACGTCGACGTGTTCGTGCGCGACGCGCTGAAGCGAGTGAACGGCGTGGCCGACGTCATCATCTTCGGCGAACGCAAGTACTCGATGCGGCTCTGGCTCGACCCCGACCGGCTCGCCAGCCGCGGCCTCACCGCCGCCGACACGCGCCGGGCGCTCAGCGACCAGAACGTCCAGGTGGCGGCGGGCCAGGTCGGTCAGCCCCCCGCCCCCGCCGGCCAGTCCTACCAGATCAGCGTGCGCGCGGTCGGCCGGATGACCGACCCCGCCGAGTTCGACGACCTGATCCTCAAGCGCGGCGCCAACGGCGAGCTCGTGCGACTGAAGGACGTCGGGCGCGCCGAGCTCGGGGCCGAAACCTACAGCTCGCAGCTCCGTTTCAACGGACGCCAGGCGGTCGGGATCGGCGTCACGCAGCTTCCGACGGCGAATGCCCTCGACGTCTACCGCAACACCACCGCGGAGCTTCAACGGCTCTCGGAGCGGTTCCCGGCGGGCATGCAGTACCAGCTCGCCTTCAACAACACGGTCATCGTCTCCGAGTCGATCAAGGAAGTGCTCATCACGCTGCTCGAGGCGATCGGCCTCGTCATCCTCGTGATGTTCATCTTCCTGCAGGACTGGCGGGCCACGGTCATCCCGGCACTGACGATCCCGGTCTCGCTCGTCGGCACCTTCGCCTTCGTCCGCGCGTTTGGCTTCTCGATCAACACGCTCACCCTGTTCGGCATCACGCTGGCCACCGGCCTGGTCGTCGACGATGCGATCGTGGTGGTGGAGAACGTGCAGCGGCACATCCACCAGTACGGGAAAGACCCGCACCGATCGGCGTCCGAAGCGATGGCCGAGGTCGTTGGCCCCGTGATCGCGACCGCCCTCGTGCTGTCCGCCGTGTTCGTGCCGGTCGGCCTCTTCCCCGGGACGACCGGCCGCCTCTACCAGCAGTTTGCGCTGACGATCGCCTGCTCGGTGCTCATCTCGGCGTTCAACGCGCTGACGCTCACGCCGGCGCTCTCCGCGCTGCTCTTGCGCGGCGAACGCCCGGCCAGCCTCTTCTTCAGGCCCGTCAACTGGGTGATCGACGGAGGCACGCGCTTCTTCGTGTTCGTGCTCCATCGACTGGTTGCCTGGAGGGTGGCCGTCATCGCCGTCTTCCTGGGGGGCCTCGTGCTCACCTGGTGGGTTGGGACGAGGCTGCCAACGGGCTTCGTGCCGGACGAGGACCCCGGGTATTTCATCGTGGCGGTCCAGGGGCCGAGCGGCGCATCGCTCGACTACACCTCGACGATCACAAAGACGGTGGAGAAGATGCTCTCCCGAACGCCGGAGGTCGACGCCGCCTTCGCGGTCGATGGTTTCAGCTTTCTCGGTGTCGGCGCGAACACCGGGATCCTGTTCGTCCGCCTGAAGCCGTTCGACCAGCGCCCCGGCGAGGAGCACTCGGCGGCGTCCGTCATAGAGCGGCTCTTTCCCCGGTTCATGGGCATCAGCGGTGCGGTCGTCCTGCCGTTCCTGCCGCCGCCCATCCAGGGGATCGGCCGGTTCGGCGGTTTCCAGTTTGAGGTGCTCGATGAAGGCGGCGGCCCGATCCAGGAGCTGGCCGACGCCACCAACGCGCTGGTCGCGCAGGGCAACCAAACGCCAGGGCTGACCGGGTTGTTCTCGAGCTTCACGGCCAACGACCCGCAGCTCATCGTCACGGTCAATCGCCAGGCCCTCCAGGCGCTGGGGCTGCAGTTCGGCGACATCGCGTCGACGCTGCAGACCTACATGGGGTCGGTCTACGTCAATGACTTCGACTTCAACAACCGCTCGTACCGCGTCTACGTCCAGGCCGACCAGCGGTTCCGCGGACGCCCGCAGGACATCGGACGGTACTACATCCGCACGCCGTCGGGCCGGATGGTCCGCCTCGACGCCGTCGTGAAGGTGGCCGAAACCACGTCTCCGCAGGTCATCAACCACTACAACCTGTTCCGATCGACCGAGATCAACGGGCGCGCGGCACCGGGCACCAGCTCGGGCCAGGCCTTGAGCCTCATGGAGAGCCTGGCACACCGAGTGCTGCCACAGGGGATGACGTACGCGTGGTCCGGGCTCTCCCTCGAGGAGATCCAGTCGGGCAACCAAGGCATCCTGATCTTCGCGCTGGGACTCGTGCTCGTGTACCTCACGCTGGCGGCGCAGTACGAGAGCCTGGTGCTCCCCTTCATCATCCTGCTGTCGGTGCCGCTGGCCATTCTCGGCGCGCTCTCGGCGCAGTGGGCGCGCGGCCTGATCAACGACGTCTACTGCCAGATCGGCCTCGTGATGCTCATCGGCCTGGCGGCGAAGAACGGGATCCTCGTCGTGGAGTTCGCCGAGCAGCTCCGCGCGCGGGGCCTGAGCGTGACGGAGGCCGCCATCGAGGCCGCGCGGATCCGGCTGCGGCCCATCCTCATGACCTCCTTCGCGTTCATCCTCGGCGTCATGCCGCTCGTGCTCGCAACCGGGGCCGGCCGCGCGTCGCGCCACTCCGTCGGCACCTCTGTCATGGGCGGCATGCTGGTGTCGACGCTGCTCAACCTCGTGATCATTCCCGTGTTGTACGTCGTGGTCCGGAGCGTGCGCGCGTTCGGTGGCGGCCGGCCGGCTCACGGTACGGCGACCGTCCCGGAAGGTCCGCATGAGTAAGCGACGCGTCCTCGTCTTCGCGTGGGTCTCTCTGGGCCTCGCGGCGGTGCCGCGGCCGGTCGCCGGACAGCCGCCGACGCCCACCTCGCGCGTGACGTTCAAGGAGGCCATCGACCAGGCCATCCGGCGGAACCCGTCCGTCCAGCAGGCCGCGGACGAGATCCTGCGTGCGGCGGGGCTGCTGCGGCAGGCGACCGCGGTGGTCCTGCCGTCGGTCGGCGGCAGCGTGGTCAACACGACGCTGAACACGGGGCGGTCGTTTGGCGGCGTCACGGCCGTCGCACAGGACCAGGCAACCGCCAGCCTCAACGTCTCCGCCCTGCTGTACGCGCCGGTCGAGTGGGCCCAGCGCGTCCAGGCGGCAGACAACCAGCGAGTCGCCGAGCTGGCGGCAGCCGATATCCGGCGGCAGATCGGCGTCGCCGCGGCGCAGGCCTACCTGGCCATCATCGCGCGGCGCCGGGTGCTGGACGCGGACACGGTGGCGCGCGACACGGCCAGGGCGCACTACGAGCTGTCCCGCCAACTCCGCGAGAGCGGGGCCGGCAGCCGGCTGAACGAGCTGCGTGCCCAGCAGGCGCTCTCCTCGGACGAGGCGCTGGTCGAGGAATCCGCGCTTGGCGTGTATGGCGCGCAGGAGGCGCTGGGCGTGCTGCTGGCCGCCGACGGCCCCCTTACCGTGGCCGACGAGCCGACGCTGGACGTGCCGGCCACGCTCGACGCCGCCATCGCCGCCATGCCCGGCGAACGCACCGACCTGCGCCTGGCGGCGGGACGCCAGCAGGTCGCCGCGCGGGTGGTCAGCGACAGTTGGAAGGACTGGCTTCCGTCGGTGTCCGGGCTCTTCCAGCCGCAGTACCTGCAGCCGGAGACGATCTTCTCCCCCGCATGGAGCTGGCGCGCGCAACTGGTCGGGAGCATCCCGATCTTCGACTCGGGATTTCGTCGCGCCGTGCGGGCTCAGCGCGAAGCCGTGCTGGACGAAACCAAGGTCGAGCAGGACGCGCTGCTGCGGCAGGCACGGTCGGACGTCCGGACGGCGCAGGAATCGGCGAAGAGCGCCGAGCGGGCGCTCGCCAGCGCCCGGGCGGCGGCCGACCAGGCGCACCAGGTCGTCGAGATTGTGAACGTCTCGTTCCGCGCCGGCGCATCGACCAACATCGAGGTCATCGACGCCCAACGCGCCGCGCTCGATGCCGACACGGCCGTGGCGATCGCCGAAGACCAGGTGCGCCAGGCGCGGCTCGCGCTGCTCGTCGCGCTGGGGCGATTCCCGTAGCGCTCCTACACCGGTAGGGCGAGGCTTCAGCCTTGCCGAACCCGCACGCGCCCACCCGCGCTAGAGATCATCGCAATCTATCTGCGTAATCTGCGTAATCTGCGGATCCGTCGATCTGCGTAATCTGTGGATTGCGCTAGGCCTGCGCCAGCGTGCTGAGCCGTTCTGTCTGGTCCTTCAACTCGCGCGCGAGGTAGAACCGCGGACGCAGGAGGTTGTCGTCCGGCGAGATGATGCCTTCGTGCACGGCCGTCTTTGCGAGCGGTGTCCCCGGGTAGATTCGTATCCCGACAGTCACCTTCAGCGAATCGAGCTGAAGCGAGTGGGCGAAGGCCACGCTCTCCTCAACCGACGCCATCGTCTCGCCCGGGCCTCCGACCAGCAGGAACCCATCGCGCCGGATGCCGCGGGCGCGCAGCAGGTCCGAGACCCGGCGGACGTCGGCAGGGCCGAACTGTTTGTTCATCGCGCGCAGCACGCCCTCGTTCCCGCTCTCGAACCCCAGGCTCGCCTCGACGCAACCGGCCGCGGCCATTGCGTCGGCCAGCTCCTCGGAGACCTCGTGCGGATACAGGATGCAGCGCCAGGTCACATGGAGGCGCAGGCGCGCGATCTCCCGGCACAGCGCCAGCGCGTATTCCGCCGGCCGGTTGAAGGTGTTGTCCACGAAGTAGAAGCGACGGAAGCCGCGCCGGGCCAGGCCGGCAAGCTCCCCGGCGACCACGTGCGGGGAGCGCATCCGGATCGATCGGCCTTCGATCGATGCGGTCGAGCAGTAGGAGCAGTCGAGCGGGCATCCGCGCCGCGACTGGATCGGCACCCAGAGGTCGGCGAGGCCGGGGTCCACGCCGGGCCATAGCGCCGCAGCCGGTGTGGGCAGCTCGTCGAGATCGTCCGCGAGGAGCCGGCCGGCGGCGACAGGCCGGCCTGCCATACATAGGCCGGGAAGATCCGACCCGCGCTGGCCGCGCGCGATCCGCGCCAGAAGCGCGGGAAACACGAGCTCGCCTTCGCCGCGGACGCCGACGTCGGCGCCGAGAAACGACAGGGCGGGACCGGCGAAGATCGTGTACCCGGCGCCGCCGACCACGATTGGCGCCTTCGAGGCCGCGCGGCAGGCGCGCACTACCTCTCTGGCCGGCTCGAGCAGGAACCGCGGGTCCGCCATGTTCTGGTCGTCCACGTTACGGATCGAGAGGCCGATGACGTCGGGACGGCAGGCATCGACCGCGCGGCGGATGGCCCCGGCAGGCTCGCCTTCCAGCATGAGGTTGAGGAGCACGACCTCGTGCCCGGCCCGCTGGACGGCGGCGGCCACCCGGGCAGACCCGAGCGGCAGCACCGGCAGGTTGATCCGTTCGGTGTTGACCGCGATGAGCAGGACGGTCATCCAGTCCTCGGACTTCAGGCTTCAGGCTTCAGCCTGGCCGTGGTCGGCAGGCCTGAAGGCCCGCCCTACACCGGACCTGGCCGCGACCCGGTAGACCAGCTCACAGCTCGCGGAGGGCGACGACCACCGGCAGCCGCGCCGCGCGGAAGGCCGGGAAGATCCCGCCGAGGAACCCGATCACGACGGCGTAGATGACGGCGCTCACGACGAGTCGGGGGGTCACGGCGAAGGCGAAGGCCACCGCCCTAAAGCTCTGCAGGTTGAAGGTCGCCGCCTGGTAGCCATTGAAGCCCAGGAACGCGACCAGGCCGCCGGCGATCCCGCCGAGAAGCGCCAGCAGCATCGACTCGGTCAGCACCGAGACGACGACCGGGCTGCCGCCGAACCCGAGCGCCCTGAGCACGGCGATCTCGCGCGTGCGGCTGGCGACCGCCGAGTACATCGTGTTGACCGCGGCGAAGATCGCCCCGATGCCCATCAGCGCGCCGACGAGCACGCCGAGGCTGGTGATCAGCCGAAACAGGAAGACCGACTGCTCAGCATAGTAGTCGCTCTCGCGCATCACCTTGACGTTCAGCCGCGGGTCGCTGGTGAGCGCGTCCCTGAAGCGCGTGAGCGCCTGGGGCGACTCCAGCCGCGCGTAGACCGCCTGGCGCGTGTTCCCGCGCCGGTAGGCCGGGGCAAGGACGTTGGCATCACACCAGAGCTCTGAGTCGGCGGCCGTGCCGCCCCCGTCGAAGATGCCCACGACCTCCCACCGGTTCTCGCCCAGATTCAGCACCGACCCGACGCCGAGGTTCGCGAAGTTGGCCGCCGCGCCGCGCCCGACGATGACCTCGTTGCGCCCGGTCTCGAACCTGCGGCCCTCGACGATGCGGAGGCGCGGCCGGACGAGGAACCCTTCCGTGCCGATGCCGCGCAACGGGACCTGGGCGCTCATGCCCGTCGAGCGCTTCGGCAGATCCACGATGACGAAGAGCTCGGCCGACGCGATCGGGCCGCGCGGGCCGCGCGCCAGGCCCGGAGCATCCGGGATGATTTTCAGGGCCGAGCCCTCGATGATGCTCGTCATCTCGGCGTCCGCGCCCGCCCGAAGCACCATCACGCTGTCCGGCTCGCCGGTCCTCATCATCGTCGCGCGGAAGCCCACGGCCATCGACAGCACCGCCACCAGCACGCCCGCCACCGCCGCGACGCCGACGACCGCGACGCTGGACGACGCCAGGCGCTGGGGCACCGTGCGGAGGCTGAGGAGGGTCACCGCCACGACCTGCGACAGCCAGGCAATCATCTCAGCTCCTCCTCAGCGCGTCGGCGACCTCGAGGCGCATGGCGCGCAGCGCGGGAAACGCGCCGGCGACGAGCCCGAGCGCCAGGACGAGCCCGACGCCC